>Ga0316208_1000138_pt1 | contig 103755 bp, 108 predicted proteins | sample 3monopyrite_MG_FD_204944 | JGI IMG/M metagenome (GOLD analysis project Ga0316208, IMG submission 204944) | Microbial mat bacterial communities from mineral coupon in-situ incubated in ocean water Damariscotta River, Maine, United States -... | ecosystem: Environmental > Aquatic > Marine >... | reverse complement strand
CAACTGTTAATGTAGACGGCAGGCAAACCCACTGATATTGCTTTAAATATTGCGGGTCTATTTTGTAAGCTTCCCATGTTGCCATTAACTTTATCTCTTCCTTTTTATTTTCTTTTACTCATATAACAGTGAAATATACGGGAGACATGTATATATGTGATAGGTAGTCAGCCGTATATTGTTTTTTTTGATTATTGACAAGGTGGATAATACACGCATAGTCTGTATTTGTGGAGCGGTTAACAAAGGATTGTTATTATGGATGAGTCTATTTCCCGGTTCTGGGATAAATATATTGATTTTTCAAAAGCTTATACTAATAAAGAGGTGGTTATAAATTGGTATGTTCGGCATGCTGAGGCGTATATTGCGGCGCATAAAAATGTTCGTTTGCATCGGCATACGGCTGAGGATGTGTGTGATTACCTGGAGGAGATAGGCCGCGACAGAAATTTGTTAGATTGGCAATATAAGCAGCTTATTATTTCCCTAAAAATACTCTTTCACGATTTTCTTAAGATTTCTTGGGCCTTGTCTTTTCCTTGGGATGATTGGTTGAGTTCGGCGGATAATTTGCCGTCTAGTCATCCCGCAGTGATTGAGTCTAGGCATGTATTTGATGAATCTGTGGATGATGCTCAGACTGAATCATCTACTAAGAAGGTTAAGTCTTTATTTCCTCTACTATTTGAACGTTTGTGTATTGAAATTCGTAGTCGGCAGTATTCTATTCGTACGGAACAGGTATACGTGGCATGGGTTGTTCGGTTTATTTTGTTCCATAATGCTAAAGACCCATCCAGTTTATCATCTGATGACGTGGTTAAGTATTTGGAATACCTGGTGGTTAAACGTAATGTGTCGGCAAGCACCCAGTCGCAAGCTTTGAATGCATTGATGTTCTTATACCGTAAAGTGTTGCTGTCACCAATGGATGATTTAGATGGTTTTGTAAGGGCAAAGAAACCACGTAAATTACCGGTTGTTTTGTCGCCAGCTGAAATTTCTGCTTTGCTGAGTAGTATAAATAATAATTTACATACTTTTATGGCGAGCCTTATGTATGGCTGTGGTATGCGTTTAATGGAATGTGTGCGTTTACGTGTACAAGATATCGATTTGTCGTATAAACAAATTGTTGTTAGAAATGGTAAGGGCAAAAAAGATCGTTTATTACCGCTACCTGAAAAGTTAATTTCGAAGATGATACAACAAATTGAAAATGTAAACTTATTACATGAGGCTGATTTAAGCGCAGGATATGGTGAGGTTTATATGCCGGATGCGTTATCACGTAAATATCCGCATGCCGCTAAGGAATTAAAGTGGCAATTTTTATTTCCGTCAATCAAGTTGTCGGTAGATCCGCGTAGTAGTGTAGTTCGGCGACATTATATTCATGAATCGAATGTGCAAAAGTCGATTAAGTTGGCAGCAGATAAAGCCGGTATACTTAAGCGTGTGAGTAGCCACGTATTACGGCATTCATTTGCGACACATTTGCTGTCTTCGGGTTATGACATTCGTACAGTGCAAGAGCTGCTAGGCCATGCGGATGTTTCAACGACGATGATTTACACCCATGTGTTAAATAAGCCCGGTGTAAGTGTGAATAGTCCGTTAGATAATTTGTTGTAAAGTGTTCTCGCGTTGTGCAGGGAACTCTGTGCTATTTATTACACCAGTTTATTGTAAAGAGGCCAGCTGATTTTAATATGCGCCAGGTATCGTTAAATACTCGTTATTTAAATTTCTTGTGTTGTATTTTTTGTTTAGTAAGCGCTCTATCTGTAATTGATGTTGTATGAAGTCATGCGGTGTATCAACATCCCATAACTCTGCTAATAAGGAGTGGCTATAGTTCAGTTGATTTATATTTTTTATGCACTGTTGTAATACTGTATGGCTGCTCCATTGGGTATTGGCGAATATTTCAGCTGATATTTTTTTGCTGCCAATTAATACATAACCGCCATCCGTTGCAGGGCCGAGAGTGATGCTGTGTGAATCTAAGGCGCTGAATGCTTGCTCTATATAATCGGCTGTAATGCCTGGGCAATCACTGCCTATAAGTACGCATTGTGAATATGTTTTTAGGGAGGTATTTATGGCGTTATACATGCGTTCGCCCAGGTTGTTTCCCTGTTGACTATGCAGGCTTGTGCTGTTGTTGGTATTTAATTGTTGTATAAATGGGTGTCGTGTATCGGGGTATGTATATAGCGCAATATCTATGTTGCTTAGTTGATTAGCTGTATTCACGCAATGGCTGGCCAGGTGTTTATAAAATTCAGTTGCAGCCTGTTCACCGAGTAGCGGAATAAGGCGTGTCTTGCACTGCCCAATAATAGGTGCCTTTATAAAAATCACGAGTTGTTTTTTATTTGTCATGGCGACGGTATAGCTTTTCTAACTGTTCTGCAGGTGCGCCTAAAAAGTATTTTAAGCGTAGTTTCCACATTAATAGTACGGTGCGCGTAATGCCATGCTTTTCCCAGCGACGACTGGACGTAACTAGATGATTTTTAGAGATGCAAGCAGGGCGTGATTTTTCTTTTAGACGTTTGCTTAATTCAATGTCTTCCATTAATGGCATGTTTTTAAAGCCATTTATTTTGTTAAATACAGTTCGGAAAACAAATATTCCCTGATCACCGCTGGCAGTGCCACTGATGCATGATCGAGCGTTGATCAGTGTTTCTATTATTCGAAACTGCCACTGTTTGCCGCTAAGTTTTATGTTGAAGCGCCCCCATATTTTTTTATTATTACACAAGGCATCTGTTATTAACGTATCTAAATCTTCAGGCGCTAATGTGTCTGCATGTAAAAAACATAAAATATCGCCGCTAGAAACGGCTGCTGCGCTATTCATTTGTAGTGCGCGACCTTTTGCAGAAATAATAAATTTGTCGCATAAGCCTGCTGCTATGTTGGCGGTATTATCGGTGCTGCCACCATCAGCTAATATTATTTCATGGCCACGTTGGCGTAGTTTTTGTAATGGCAATAAAGTGCTGTGTATGTTTTCTTCTTCGTTAAGGCAGGGGATAATAATAGAAATTCTATTGTTCATTTTATTAACTAAGCGAGCCACCACAGCTCGAACCGCTACCAGCGGTGCAGCCGTAGCAATGATCGGCGACTAAAATATGACTGCGTTCGAGTTCGTTTATATTTAAATCGGCAATGTGCCGTTTTGCAATATTGTCGAGTTTGCTTGGCATGTTTAGCATTTGATTAAAGTCACAATCAAATATATAACCTTGCCAGTCGATGCTGATTAAACTTCGACACATGAGAGTATGCAAGTTGTCATCTGAATGAGCCGTTTTTAATAGTTGCATATAAGGCTCAAATTTGCCTTTGCTGATTAAGCTGCTGCCAAAGCGCATTATGGGCATATTGGTTAAGGTGAATAAATTGTTGAACTCAATATTAAAATCATTGCGCAGTTTTTCTTTGTAGTCGGCTTCTAGTGCTGTTTGTGCGGGCGGTAAAAAGGCACCAGTTGGGTTGTACATTAAGTTGAGTATTAAACCTGTGCCTGATTTTCCGTAGCCCAGGGCATTTAATTGTTGGAGCCCGATGATGCTTTTATCGAAAACGCCTTTGCCGCGTTGTTGGTCTACATTTTCCTGGTTATAACAGGGGAGTGACGCCACGACTTCTATATTATGTTCGGCTAAAAACTCGGCTAGGCCTTGCTGGTTTTCTTCATTAAGAATGGTCAGGTTACAACGGTCAATAACATGGGTATTTAACTTTCGTGCTTCACGAACTAAATAACGGAAGTGCGGGTTTAGCTCTGGTGCGCCACCGGTTAGGTCTAGTTTTTTAATATGCTGCTGTTTAATAAATGCGAGTAAATCATTCATTGTTTCTAATGACATTTGCTCTGTACGATTAGGCCCGGCATTGACATGGCAATGTTTGCAGGTTTGGTTGCAGGTATAACCCAGATTAACCTGCAGCGTTTCCAGCTGTGCACGCTGTATGGCGGGAAAATCTGAGTTGAGTAACAGGGGTTTGCTATCGAGCATATAGGCCTTTACGCATTGTCGGTTTTGCTAAATTAATTTGTTCTGCTCACTTATACTTGGGGCTAAGCTGTGGGGTAGTCATTTTTAATCCAGTCGGTCATGCCCATGCGTGCCACTTTTACATTCTCAAAGCCCAGGTCGGATAAAATTTTCGCCGCTTCTGAAGAACGTCTATCGGTACGGCATATGGTTATAATGGGTTTTGATTTGTAGTTTGCTATGGCATCGCTACCTTGTTTTAGTTCTTCCAATGGCAATAATGTGGCCTGTGCAATGTGCCCTTGTTCACCTGTAAAATCGGCTGCGCTACGCACATCAAGTAACAGCATATCCTCTTCTGCATCAAGTTGTGACTTTAATTTTTGGATATCAATCATATCCACTTTGCGCAGCTTATTGACCAGGCGTGGAATAAAGGCCACCACGGCAAGTAGCGCCAGTGCCAACATGGCTTTTTGAATGAGGTCTTCACCACCGGTGGCAGCTTCTTTACCAATGTAGCCGAGGTAGGTATAAGCAATGGCGCCTGGCAGCATAAATATATAGGTGGCAATGCTGTATTGCGAAAAACTTATTTTCGTTAGGCCGAGGGCATAATTTAATATATTAAATGGAAACAGGGGCACAAGCCGTGTAAAGGCAACAAAGCGCCAGCCTTCATTTTCTACGCCATTAATCAATTGTTTAATTTTTCCAGATGATTTTTTTTCTACCCAGCCAGAGGCTAAATAACGCGCGATTAAAAATGACAGCATTGCGCCCAGGGTTGCCGCTGTTAAACTATAAAAGGTGCCGAACACCGGGCCAAATAATGCGCCCCCTAATAGGGTTAATACGGAGCCAGGTAAAAATAATACCGTGCTAACAATGTATAACAGCATAAAGAACAACGGTGCTGCTGTGCCCATATTTTCTATGCTGGATTGCAGGGCTTCTGGGTTTATGCTTTCTTTATTTAACACGCCCCATGCGACAGCTGAGGCAAGAATTAAAAATATTACAGTTCGAATGAGTGTGTTTCTCATGCTGCCGTTCCTGAGTTATCTGTGGGTTTTGTAGTTTCGGCTGCCGCTTCATTTGCAGTTTGCCATTCACGACGGTTGATAGAGTAGCCGGTAATCTTTCCAATAAAGGGCATGGCTAATAACCCATGTAACCAGGTGGCCTGTTTCGGCGTATTAAAGTGGCGTATGCCTATGGTCATATTCATTTGTCCAGCGCGAGGTTGCTCTCTGTAGGTGCCAAATAATCTATCCCACAGGCTGAGGTTGAAACCAAAATTACTATTGGTTTCATCGTCTTCAATGGAGTGGTGTACGCGGTGCATATCGGGTGTGACAATAAACCAGCGCAAAACTTTATCGAATGTTTTGGGCAGGCCGACATTACCGTGATTAAACATCGCCATGCCATTGAGCAATACTTCAAACATAATCACCGCAACGACTGCGGGGCCTAGCACCACAATGCTGGCAAATTTAATCAGCATGGAAATAAATATTTCGACAGGGTGAAAACGTGCGCCGGTGGTGACGTCAAAATCTATATCGGCGTGGTGTACACGGTGCAGGCGCCACAGTGCAGGTACCGCGTGCACTAATACATGTTGTAGGTAAATAATAAAATCTAAGGCGATAACCGCGAGCACTAATTCTAATAAGGGGTGGAGTGAATAGTAATTAAATAGCCCCCAGCCGTGTTGTTGAGCAAATACCGCCATGCCAACCGCGGCGGCAGGGAATACCAGGCGCAGTAAAAAGCTGTTTAAAAAGACCAGTGCCAGATTGTTGCCCCAGCGCAGTAGCTTAGATACCTTGGGTGCACGGCGCGGTGCAAGCAGCTCCCATAGGCCCATTATGGCTAACATGCCAATAAATACACTGAGGCGAATGGTGCTTTCATTTTGCACTATGAATTCATCAAATGACATATTGTCTCCAGCCGTTTTAGGGTAGATTTTAAATTATTAAAGAGTCGATATAACTTGCCGATAACGCTAAGTGCTGCCTATAATTAGTACAGATATAACTATTCAATTGATTGATTGAATAGTTAGGTTATCCTATGCATATTGGCTTCGTCAAGCTTATGTGTCGGTTGATGGATGGGCGTTTTGCTCAGGCAAAGCCCATATTGCTAATGACATTAGGTTTTTAAGGATTTAAGTGGCTGATTTTAAAGGTGATATATTTAACCAGTTTGCTCGAATAGGTAAAGCCTTGAGTAATGGTAATCGCCTGCAGATATTAGAGTACCTGGCTCAGACAGAGCGTAGCGTGGATGACCTGGCCAATATAGCGGGTTTGAGCGTGGCAAATACCTCGCAGCATTTGCAACAGCTTAGGCAGGTTGGCCTGGTGAGCAGCTCGAAACAGGGGCTTAAGGTGTATTATCGTATTGCCAGTGATGATGTGATTGAGCTGATGCAGGTATTGCGCCGCGTGGCAGAGCTTCATTTAGCGGATGTGGGTCAGTTGGTCAGTACTTATCTCTCCGTGAAGGATGAATTGGAGCCACTGAGTCGAGAAGAATTAATGGCACGTGTCGAGCAGGGCCTGGTAACGGTGATTGACGTGCGGCCAGAAGCAGAATTTGTAGCAGGGCACTTACCCGGTGCAATAAACATCCCCCCCGATGAGCTTGAAAAACGTTTAAAAATGCTCGATACAGAGCAGGAAGTGGTGGCATATTGCCGTGGCCCGCATTGTGTATATTCCTTTGATGCCGTTGAAAGGCTGCGCTCAAAGGGCATTAAAGCAAGCAGGCTTGAAGAAGGCTTTCCCGAATGGAAAAGTGCCGGATATCCGATTGAATTATCTGCCTGAACAGGCCTCTAAAGAGGCGGAGGGGTGGGTTCTTATCTATATTAAGTTGCAGGGGGTGTGGCATGAAACTGGTTTTTGTTTATAACGCAGACAGTGGTTTATTTAATACCTTAACGGATATTGCACATAAGCTTATTTCGCCAGATACTTACCAGTGTAATTTATGTAATTTAACCCATGGGTATTTTGCGGCCAGGGAGGAATGGACAAGCTTTTTGCATGATTTGGACGCAGAGATTGAGTTTTTGCACCGCGATGAATACATGGCTCGATATCCAGATGCAAAAGTGGAGTTCCCGGCTATTTTTGTAAATGCTAATGACGAGCTCAGGCTGTGGGTTGATAAAAACGTGATAAATGAGATGGCATCCGCGGATGCATTGATGGAAATGATTCGAGCGGCAGTACTCAGGAAAAAATCGGGTGTAGAGGATGAGAATGTGCGGCTCAGCCTTCCTGTATAAATAACCTGTAAATCAATGAATGTGTGCGTAATCTTACGGGCATAAATTTTCAATTATCCTGCTTAGTGTTATTCTTTCCCTGATTAAAAATCACCTGTGTTAATCATAAGTAGCGTATTCTTTAAATGCACAATCAGATAGAAGTTATTGATATGCCCAATGTAAGACCCTTTAAGAAAATTTATCCGACAATTGCGCAATCTAGCTATATTGATCCTGCTGCTTGCGTTATAGGTGATGTGGTTATTGGTGAGGATTGTTCAATATGGCCTATGGTCACTATACGTGGTGATGTAAATCATATCCGTATTGGTGATCGCACGAATATCCAGGATGCTAGCGTGTTGCATGTTACGCATAAAGGCCCATTAAGCCCCTCTGGTAATGCGCTGCATATTGGCTCTGATGTAACCGTAGGGCACGGTGCGGTGATTCATGCCTGTACCATAGAAGACGAGTGTCTAATTGGCATGGGCTGCGTTATTCTTGATGCGGCTGTTATTCAAAAAGGTGCTATGGTCGGTGCGGGCAGTGTGGTTTCACCGGCTAAAGTGTTACCGGGTGGTTATTTGTATTTAGGCTCTCCTGCCAGGCCCGTTCGAGAGCTAAATCAGAAAGAGAAAGATTTTCTGAGTTATTCTGCGGCGCATTACGTAAAGCTTAAAAATGACTATTTAGATGAATAATTGTTTTTTAAGCATGTGTATATCTACGTAGCGAAAAAATTCAAGCTGTACTATCTTTGATTGGACTATTGATTAGGGGAGGATGTATGAAATATTTAACTAAATTAATAATACTTTGTGGCGTGCTATCAGCTGGCTATGTGCAGGCTGAGTCAGAGGCGGGGGTCTCACGTAGTGCGTTCACTTCGGCGATTGAAAATAAAGAGCCGGTATCGGAGCTAAAAACGATTTCAAACAATACAGGCAAAGTATATTTTTTTACGGAGTTGCTTGGTTTAAGTGGGCACACTATTACCCATCGCTGGGAATATAATAATAAGGTTTTAGCAGAGGTGGCGTTTAACATTGGCGCAGATCGTTGGAGAACGTGGTCGAGTAAAAGTATTTTGCCTGGCTGGACGGGAATCTGGACGGTTTCAGTGTTAGATGAAGGCGGTAATGTTATTGAACAAAATAATTTTGAGTATGTCGAAGAAGAGCAAGCCACATCAGTCGATGGTTTGCCTGTTACAGAATAAAAGTAAAATTTATATATTAGTGAGAAGTTATAATGAGTGAAGAAAAAACATTAATGGATTTTGTAAAGGCTGCAAAGTCACAAATTTCTGAAGTTGAAGTGTCTGAAGTGGTGGCCCTGTTAGATGAAGGTTATCAGGTATTAGATGTGCGTGAGCCAGCTGAATTTACGTCAGGCACAATTGATGGTGCACACAATGTACCCCGTGGTGTTTTAGAGGCAATGTGTGATCGTCAATACCCTGGTCGGCAGGAACAAATGATGGATCGTGATAAAAAATGGTTACTGCTTTGCGCAACATCAGGACGCTCTGCAATGGCTGCGGCGGTGATGCAACAAATGGGTTTTAAAAATGTTAAAAATGTAAGTGGCGGCATGGGCGCATGGAAGATGGCGGAAATGCAGGTGGTTATTCCTACGCATTCATGATTTTATATTGAGTAATTACGGCGTCATTTCTTTACGCAGTTTTTCAATAACGCTCTGAGTTTCAGGGCGTTTTTTTCGCCATATATAAAATGATTCAGCGGCTTGTTCTACTAACATGCCTAAGCCGTCATAACAGTGTTTAGCACCTTGCTGGGTTGCCCATTGCATAAAGGGTGTTGGCTGTGCGGCATACATCATATCGTAGGCACATGCGTTTTTACTGAATAGGGCATCAGGTAACGGCGGTAAATCACCTTTAAGGCTTGCCGATGTGCCGTTAATAATAAGATCAAATTTTTTGCCTTCTAAATCGGCAAAGTCGCAGGCACTGATGTTACCAAAGCTGGCGAAATCCTTTGCAAGCTGTTCGGCTTTTTCAGTGGTTCTATTGCTAATAATTAAGCCTGCGGGTGATTCAAGTAATAAAGGCTCTAATACGCCACGCACTGCACCACCCGCACCTACAATTAAGATGTTTTTATCTTTTAATTGTAGCTGGTGATTTTTTATTAAGTCATTCAGCAGGCCAACACCGTCGGTGGTATCACCAAAAATAATATTATTTGTGATGAGTAATGTGTTAACCGCACCGGCACGTTGAGCACGTTCACTCAATTGTGTGGCGAGTTGAAAGGCATCTTGTTTAAAAGGGACGGTAATATTTAGGCCTTTGCCATTTTCATTTAAAAATTTTTCTATAAAAAATTTAACTTTACCTGGCTCAACAAGTTCGGCGGTGTAACATAATGTTTCGCCAGTCAGCTTTGCAAACTCGGTATGAATAGATGGGGATTTGCTGTGCGCAATGGGATTGCCAATGACGGCATAGCGATCGATATTTGAATCGTTCATAGAAAAAATCTGTCAATAAATAATTTTAAGGCGTTGGGTTTTTATTCTTGCAACCAACGAGCCGCATCTTTTGCAAAGTAGGTAAGAATGCCATCTGCACCGGCACGCTTGAAACATAGCAGGGCTTCAAGTACACAGGCCTTTTCATCTAGCCAGCCATTTTGTGTGGCGGCTTTTATCATCGCATATTCACCACTTACCTGGTAGGCATAGGTAGGCACGCCCAGCTCGCTTTTAACGCGGCGTACTATGTCCAGGTATGGCATGCCAGGTTTAACCATTACCATGTCGGCGCCTTCCTGAAGGTCCAGGGTGACTTCACGAATGGCTTCATCCGAATTGGCAGGGTCCATTTGATAAGTGTGTTTATTGCCACCTTTCAGGTTTGCCGCAGAGCCAACCGCATCGCGGAATGGGCCATAAAAACTTGAGGCATATTTTGCAGAGTAGGCGAGGATACGGGTATGAATATGCCCACTGGATTCCAGTGCTTCACGAATTTCTCCAATACGCCCATCCATCATATCGGAAGGTCCTACAACATCGGCACCGGCATCGGCATGTGAGATGGCCTGTTTGCATAACACCTCAGTGGTTTCGTCGTTGAGCACATAGCCTGTATCATCAATTAAACCGTCCTGACCATGCGTTGTAAACGGGTCCAGTGCCACATCGGTCATAATACCAAGCTCTGGGTGAGCCGCTTTTATAGCGCGTACAGCTCGCTGCGCGAGGCCTTGTGGGTTATAGGCTTCTGCTGCATCTAAAGATTTCTTCTCGGCAGGCACCACCGGGAACAGTGAAATCAGCGGGATGCCTAATTCCACGCATTGCGCGGCTTCTTCGAGCAGTAAATCGATGCTCAGGCGCTCTACGCCCGGCATGGAAGCAACGCTCTCGCGTTGATTTTTACCTTCTAGAACAAACACAGGAAAGATTAAGTCGCTGGCGCTAAGCTGGTTCTCGCGCATCAGTTGGCGACTGAATTCATCTCGGCGCATACGGCGCATGCGCAGCCAGGGGAAATTGCTGGTATTGTTCACATTAAATTCCTGTATTTGATACAAAGTATGCCGATAGTATATTGGCTTAAGCGCGTTGATGCGACAAAGACAGTAGTTTAACCATTGCGAGAGTATCTATACAGTGCTGCCAGGGTAAAAAATATAAGGAGTCTAGAAATGCGTAAACACTATATGAAATCCATCTTGTTGATCTTAAGTGTTTTAGTCACATGGGGCGTGCAAGCTACAGAGAGCAATATGTATAAGCAGGTGATTGAACGGCCGATAGATGCGGTCTACCCGGCTGTATATAAGGCTTTGGAAGACGCACGTTTTTTTGTCGTATTTGAACCGAACATGGGTAAAAACCTGAGTCGTTTTGCAGAGAAGTGGGGTGACGACTATAACCAGAATAAACTGAGCAGTATCCGTAGCATGGTATTTTGCAATGTCTGGTATGCCAATGCGGTGAGTAATGCAGACCCGGACATGCTGGGCTTATGTCCACTGCGTATTGGCCTGTATGAAAAGCAGGGAAAGACCGTGGTGTTATTTGCCAGGCCGACAGTAATTGCCGCACAGAGCAAGGCTAAGGCAGTATTACAACGTGTAGAAGATGAGGTGATTGCGGCCATTCAAGCCGGTGTACTAGCGGTTAACAAAGCGCAGAAAAAATAAGTATTTATTGTCAGGACGCTAGTTAAAACCATGCACTTTAGTGCAAGGCTTTAGCTGCTACATATGTATTAATCATAGTTAAACTCTTTTCAAGAAAAGTAGGGTGGATCAAGCATAGCGGATCCACCTATATCACGACTCAATTCTGGTGGATCCACTGCGCTTGATCCACCCTACAAATTGATTAAATTTTAGGTGGCTGTGGTGATCGTTAATGTGCTGGGTTATATCCTGGGGTGGTATTTAGCTAAGTTATATGGTTTTTCCTATTTGTATAAAATAACACTGATGATAGAGCTGGGTATGCAAAATGCGGGTATGGGTATGGGTATGGGTATGGGTATGGGTATGGGTATGGGTATGGGTATGGCGTTACAGCACTTCCCGGCAGAGTCTGCGTTGCCGGGCGCGTTGTTTGCGGTGTGGTGCATTTTAACCGCAGCCATTGTGAGTGGTTGGCTGCGCAGAAGAATTGCAAAACAACAGATGGAAAAAGAGCCGCTAACTACTTATTGAATTATTCGTTAATTATTTTCATGCTCAGAATAACCACAGGATCAAGCGGTACGTCTTTTGGGAAAATACCTTTTGCACCTGTGCGACTATTTTCAATGTTGTCAACAATGTTTATGCCTTTAGTCACTTTTCCAAATACAGTGTAACCCCAGCCGCGCATGGTTTTTTCACGATAGTTTAAAAAATCATTATTCGCGGTGTTAATAAAAAACTGCGCCGTTGCCGAATGCGGCATATTTGTGCGTGCCATGGCGATGCTGCCGCGAGTGTTTTGTAAGCCATTAAAGGCTTCGTTAGGAATGGCTGGTAATGTTTGTTTTTTGATTAAATCTTCAGTAAAACCTCCGCCCTGAATCATAAAGTCTTTAATGACTCGATGAAAAATAGTACCTGAATAAAAACCATTTTTTACATACTGCATAAAGTTGGCGACTGTCTTTGGCGCTTTTAATGCATCCAGTTCTAGTTCTATATTGCCCTTATTGGTTGTAATAAGGATTTGCGGTTTATTGCCAGCAAATGATTGCATAGAGAATATAGATAAGAGAAGGGCTAGAAAAAGTTTATTTAACATAATTGGTCCTGTTTATTTTCGTAGTGGCTCAACAATTTTCATGAATAAAGTAATAATTTCATCGACTAAAATTGCGATGGGTGTATCTTTAAACCTATCTGAATGTTGCATGCATTTAAGCAGTAAAACTTCACGAATAATGCCTTGATACATTAAGGCAGCAGCTTGTGCATTAATAGGTTTTATTTTGCCCTGTGATTGTAATTCATTAAGGCTAAACTCTATATAGTCAGTGAAGCTTTTCCAGCGGTTAAGGAAAAACTCCTGGCTGGCACTTGAGTCGTCTTCTAACTGGGAATGCATTTCCATTTTAAGCATGTCAGGGTGATTCATGATGCTTGAAACAAACACCGTTGTCATGCCTCGAAGAACCTGTTCAAAGCCTATGTCATCGGCGACAACGGCTTCAATATAGGATTCACGCGTGGCAGAAAATTCCTGTAAAACGGCGTGGTAAAGTTCTTCTTTGGATTCGAAGTGGCGATACAAAATAGCCGGGCTGACGCCAACTTCACTCACAATATCGTCTATAGATACGCCATGAAAGCCAGTGTGCGCGAATAAGCGTTTAGCTACCGTGATGATGGTGGCTCTACGTTCTTCTGCTGAAAGTCGTTTTGCCAAAGGTTTAATCCTGAATGATTAAAGTAGTAGACATAAAAAAGGCATCAGTAAAAACTGATGCCTCCTCGATGAAGAAAAAGTTGATTAAGACTTTTTGATCATGAATTCAAATGCACCGCCTGCTTCAGCACTTGATAACAGCTCGTTACCTGTTTGCTTGCAGAATGCTTCGAAATCTTTAACTGAGCCTGGATCAGTAGCAACAATTTTTAGTACTTGACCAGAAGTTAATGCACCGATAGCTTTCTTTGCACGTAGGATTGGTAATGGGCAGTTTAAGCCTTTTGCGTCTAATTCAGCGTCGAAACTCATGGGTTTCTCCTTACATATTTATGGGTAATTTTTGAAGATGTAGATCAAGTTAGTGATCGTTCACTTACAATACGTCTTGATCGTATAATTGTCAATAATAAATGATTAAAATCAGTCACATAAGATGTTATTGATATATTGGATACCCAAGTAAAAACAATAACTTATGAAGAATAACAAAGAAATTACACTGAATTTATGCCGCTGTGGTAGCGCTAAAAGCGCAGAAAATTGCTGTGCGCCGCTGATTTCCGGGGCTAAGCAGGCCGAGTCACCAGAGCAATTAATGCGTTCTCGATTCGTTGCCTATGCAGCAGGGAATATAGATTATGTGCAGGCAACCTGGCACAGCAGCACTCGGCCGCTTGATGTCACTCACGATGATTCGGTGCAATGGTTGAGGCTGGAAGTGATAAAAGCTTCTAAAGTGGATGGTAAAAGTGGCCAGGGCTTTGTGGAATTTAAAGCAGCTTTTAAGAATACAGGACTGCAGGGGGCTACGCATGGACTGATGCATGAGTGCAGTCGATTTATTATGGAAGGCGACTGTTGGCGTTATGTTGATGGCGAACAGTTTGATACAGCTGCGGATAATACAATGAAAAAACTGGGTCGTAATGAGCCCTGTTTTTGTGGCAGTGGGCGAAAATATAAAAAATGTTGCGCTAAAAAATAGGTTTTTTAACCGAATATTTTTTAAATAAAATTTCACAGCTATCTCGTTAAGTTTTAATAAATTGGGCGATAACGCCCAACCAGTCAAGCTGAACTATTTATTAAATTCAGTTAGACATGAAAATAAAAAATAAGGCTTCGTCATACCTGCGTAGGCGGGTATCCAGTGTCTGTCGGCTTTTCAGGGTCGCTAGATTCCTGCCTTCGCAGGAATGACAGGTTAACGGGACAGCTGTGATAAAATTTATTAAATTCAGCTAATAGAAAATATTTAAGCCAAATACGTGACGTAAAATTTTCAATAAAAGCTAACTATTTATATGAAATTCATCCCTGCTATATGTGATTTTTGGCAGGGATGATATTTTGGGTTCTTGTGCCAGGGGAAGTGATTTTTATGGATGAAGTAAAATATTGCCGTTGTCATCAAGTTCAATATTAACACTTGTCAGTCCATTACCATTGCAAGGGCCGCCTATGCAGTCGCCATTCTCTATTTTAAATAGAGCGCCATGAACAGAACATTGAATGTGATTTTTATCTGTATCAAGGAAGTCATCATCTTTCCACTCTAGATTGATGCCGGCATGAGGGCACTTGTTTTCATAGGCAAAAACATTGCCTTCTTTTTTTACAATAAAAACAAGTCGCTCTTTTCGCCCCTGTTTTACAGTGAATCCCTTTGATCCTGGGTCTACTACATCGTCGATGTGGCAAAGTTGTTCAAGCATAATAGCTCCTTAATTCTGAGAGGGAATAATTAAATTATTGAAATCTGTTTGTTGGCATTTGTTTGCGGCTAACTGGCAGGCGAAGGCGAGTGATTGTTTTACACTGTAATTTTTAATTTGTGAAGCTATAAAGCCGGCGTTGAATGTGTCGCCTGCGCCAAGTGTTTCAATGGCTTTATGTGCATTATAAGCAGGTTGATGAATAATGTCTGTTGTGTCGTATGCCCATGCGCCCTGATCTCCCCAGGTGCAAGTAATAATAGTGTTGGGGTATTTCTGACTAAAATATTTTAAGCATTCATCCGGTGTTTTAAAGTTTTGTGATTCTGCATAAGGTCTCGATATTAGGAGCACGTCTGCAAAACTCAGAACCTCTTCGAGATGTTCTCTGGGTTTTTCTATTTCAATAGAAATGGTTTTTTTAAATTGGGCCGCATACTCTAGCATTAGTTTGAGTTGTTCACAGTTTCTCGCTTCAAAATGTAGCCAGTCAAATTCATCTAATATAAGTTCATTAAAATAGTTTGCGGCTAGTTCATTTAACTGTCGATGGTGCACGATGCTACGTGAACCATTGCGGGTATTTAAAGTGATATATGAAGTAGGGGTAGTGCTGTTGTGTTCAACTGGGCACAGTGAAGTATTAATATTCTGTTGCTTGAGTTCGTCTAAAATAAACTCGGCGGATAGATCGTCTGCGATATTGGCGAATAAACTAACAGATATGCCCAGCTGTTGTAGTACCTTTGCCGAATTACATGCATTGCCACCGCTGCGCACAGTTTGTTCACTTGCTCTCACTTCGCTGTCTTCGCCTGGGTAACCGTCAACTTTATTGAGTATATCCAGTGTGCATATACCGGTAAGTAGGATGCTGGGCATGATGTGTGCTTCAAAAAATCAAAGGCGAATAATACATGGAGGAATATGATATATAAATGTCTATTCTGTGTGGATATAGTGTGTGTAGTGGGATTTGTGGATAAATGGGTAAATTTATGAGTGATACATTGGTAAATGCGAGTGCGCTATTAGTGGGCTTTATTGCGTTAATTTTGTGGATAAGGTATCAGTTTAATGTGCTTAGAGGTTCGCTCCAGCAGTCATTGTTGGAGCATTTGGTGGATAATAAGCAGCAGCAATTATTGCAATTATCAGATATGCAAAACAAATTGACTGAGCGGGTGAGCGAGTTACAGAGTGCGCAGGAAAGGCGTATTGGTGAATTAAGTAATCATTTATCTGATCGGCTCAATATGAGCAATGAAGTGTTGCAGGCAGGTTTAAATAAACACCGTGAGTCATTTGATGGGCGTCAGTTAGAGGCATTAAAAACCCAGCAAGAAAATTTGACACAGGGAATGGCGGAGGTACGCAAGCAGGTGACCGAAGCGCTGCTACAGAATGGAAATGATCTAGGTCAACGGGTTGATGCCTTAACGCGTTCCACAGATGAGCGATTAAAAGAAATATCTGGACAGGTAGATAAGCGCCTGAATGAAGGTTTTGAGAAAACCACCGCGACGTTTACGGATGTGGTTAAGCGATTGGCTCTGATTGATGAGGCGCAGAAAAAAATCACCGAATTATCAGGCAGTGTTGTGAGCTTGCAAGAGGTTCTGGCGGATAAGCGGTCACGAGGCGCATTTGGTGAGGTGCAGCTGGCTTCCCTGGTGCGCAATGTAATGCCTGAAAGTAGCTTTTCGTTCCAGCATACACTGACTAATAGCGCGCGAGTAGATTGCATGTTGTTTTTGCCCGAGCCCAGTGGTGATATCGGTATTGACTCCAAGTTTCCATTGGAATCATACAAAAAAATGACTGATCTTGAGGTGGCTGAAACCGACAGGTTAATGGCGGAGAAGCAATTTAAGAAGGATATTAAGAAGCATATTTACGATATTGCTAATAAGTATATTATTCCTGGTGAAACCTCGGATGGTGCGGTTATGTTTATTCCTGCGGAGGCTATTTTTGCGGAAATACATTCACATTATTATGACCTGGTAGAAGAGGCGCAAAGAGCGAGTGTATGGCTGGTTTCGCCGACCACGCTAATGGCCGTATTAACCACGGCCCGCGCTGTATTAAAAGATTCTGCAACGCGTAAGCAGGTGCACTTAATCCAGGATCATCTGATCGCTTTATCGAAGGATTTCTCACGTTTTCAGACACGCATGGATAATTTGTCTAAGCACATTGAGCAGGCCAGTAAAGATGTTGATGAGGTGAATACTTCGGCGAAGAAAATTAGCTCTAGATTTGACAAGATAGAGCGCGTGGAAATGATCGATGATGAAGTTGCGGCTCTTTTGCTACGCGATTCAGAATAAAAGCATTATAAATGGTTGCTGGAATATAAAATATTGGGAAAATTAGGTATCGCCTTCTATACTTACTGGTTCGAAGTCTGTAGAAATTGGCGATATTAAGTTTCTTCTTTTGATTCGTGTATATCTCTAGCAGAGAAAATTATTTTTAGGGTGTGAGTATGGAAGAAAAATTAAGCGAGCGGCGCGCTGCTGAGCGTTATGAGTCGAAGCAGGCGCTGGATTTGAAAATCGTATTTTCATCCGAGAATCCCAATCTATTAGGTAAAACACTTTGTGGGTCAACGCTTGATGTTTCAGCCAACGGTTTAAGAATTGAGCTTAACCAACCAATTAAAATAGACAGTGTGCTAGATGTTTGGGTAACGTTAAAGAATAGTACGAAAAAGTATTTTCTTACAGGTAATGTGCGCTGGGTCCATGAGATGGAGGTAGGCGGGTACTTTCAAATTGGAGTCGTATTGCGCGAACGCTCGGATACGGTAACCGATCTAGATAGCTGGAGAGCGGCATTAAAGGCATAGTTATGAGGCGGCCCTGTAAATTTTGTAAATCCGTTGCTAGCCCACAATTTGTGATTGTAGCACTAGCGATGTTTGTGATTTATTTTTCTATTTGGGGTTGAACGCCAGATGGAGATAGCCTTTCATCTTCGCTTGTAATATAGGCATCAAAAAAGCCCTCTTCATCTTCCTTGCGCCTGGAAAACAAGGTACGGCAATCGCTTACTAATGATTCGGTGCGTGTGCGATGGCGTCGAGATTGCCTTAAGCGGCGAGGTACAGTTGTAATGCGTTGTTCTGTGGCGTTGTAAAAATCGTCGTAGGTATTGTTCATCGATATTTCCCTCAAATTATCCTGCCTTACTCAGGTATGCCGTTGTATAGTGTGTTTTATTCTTTAATATGGACTTACCTATATATTCATAGTCAAATCGTGAGGTAGGTTCAATTAAGCTGCGATGAGTGGTTGACCATTGATCTAATAATTTTTATAGGCTCGGCCCTTTTGATGAGTGATAGAGGGAAATTAGGAATGCGTTATGTCAGTTAAACACCCTATTATTGCAGTAACCGGTGCCAGCGGGGCGGGTACAACCGTGGTGCAGCAGGCATTTAAAGAGATTTTTCATCGCCAGGGTATTAATGCAGGCTTTGTTCAAGGTGACGGTTTTTTGCGTTATAGCGATAAGGAGGCTGAAAAACGCATTTCTCAAGCCATAGCGGATGATTGTTCTGTTAGTTGTTATGGTCCGGAGCTTAATGATTTTTCACGGCTTGAATCGTGCTTTCGTGGCTATGCTGATGAAGGTATTGAATCACTGAGGTATAAGGTCAGTGAAGAAAATCGCCATCTCTATGACGAGCCTGTGGGCGAGTTTACTGAATGGCAGTCGATGCTGCCCAATACAGATTGCCTATTCTACGAAGGCATGCATGGGGGGGTGGTTGCGCAAACCTGGACGCGGCGAAAATGTGTTGAAGCGCCTCACATTGAAAATGAGCGTAGAGCAGATCGTGGGGAAGGGGTAAATGTAGCGCAATATGTGGATTTACTGATAGGCGTGGTTCCAGCGATTAACCTGGAGTGGATTCAGCGAATACACCACGATCAACACACAAAAAAACAGCGACCAGAGCAAGTTACCACAAATATTTTAGAGCAATTACAGGATTACATTCATTTTATTGTGCCGCAGTTTTCAGTCTCAGACATTAATTTCCAGCGTATGCCGGTGGTTGATACCTCTAATCCATTTGATACATCGATGGTGCCTACAGAACATGAAAGTATTGTAATTGTGAGTTTTAGAGAACCGACGAAGCATGACCTGGCGAATTATGTAAAACGCATAGAAGGTGCCGTATTATCGCAACGTAATAGTCTAACTATTCCAGGTGGGCAAATGCAGCATGCGCTCGATGTGATTTGTGCGCCATTAATAGAGGCTTTAATTCAGCGCAAAACTTAGTTTTTTGCCGCTAGTCGTCTGCACTTTTACCAATTCGTGCTTCATCATAACGTCCAGATTTTCCAGTGAGCGATGTGTCGTCATCGCTGTCGTCATTAGATGAGCTCTTTCCGCTGCCAGAAAAGAAACCATCGACCAAAGATCTCTCTTTATTGGGTTTGGCCATTTCTTGTTTTTCATATTCACCAAGGCTTTCAACGGGTGAGCTATTTAATATATAAATAATTCCGGCTATGCCTATTGCGGCGAGTATGGCAATTTTAATGGAGATGGATACTGTGTTTTTCATAAGTTATCTGTCCACGTATGTTATGGATCTAAGAGAAGCAGGTTTTATTCTGCTGCTTGTTTATATAAGGGTGATACTGATGCTATCAACGTTTAACTTAATCGCTTCATTAAGCTTCGGTATTAATATGTAGGCCAATATCGTCATTGTCGAGCTTTTCAAGTTTTTCAAGCTTCTCAATATCCGCATCTGCATTTTGTTTGCGTCTATTGTCGCGGCGCCGCTGATCAAAGCTCACTTTAATTTTTTTTAATCGACGCTCTTGCTTTAGTCGGCGTTCGCGTCTTTGTTTGGTGTCGAGCGTTTTATTTGTTATATGTTCGCTGGCAGATGTTTTATGGCTTCTACGAAGAGAAGGCTTATGCAGCGTCTGCCCGAGCCGTATATTTGGAATAAATGGCATATTGAGTCCCCCTTAATACATGGGCTTGATATAACTACCTGCTTAAGCTTTTCCATAAACGCCTAAAACGCACCTTCCCTGATGCGCGCTTTCTCTTTTCATGCATTGTAAACGGTGGCTGTATTAGCGGGCTTCTCAAGTTTGTGATTTAGAAAGCGGTAAGTGCCACCAGAGTTAAACTTGATAACGCTGAATCCATGAGCGCTTACCTGGTCAACGGTGACTTCCTGCCCGGTGCTTTTAATGCGTACGCGGTCGCCTATGCTCATATTTGTATTTTTATTCATTTTAAATTTCTCCAAAAAACAGCGTATGAAAATAGTATTTTCAACGCTTACATAGCAAACTTAGATTAGTTTATTAAGCAATGCAAGTATCTTCATGTTTTTTATGGATAAAAGGGTGTTTATGATGGCCCGTTAATGACTTTTTCGTGTGCCTGAGTGTCATGCCCCTGTTCGTTGAGCTGAGATATAGTTATAGGGTTTTTGGCTGGCACAGGGGGCATACGGCTGCTTAAGCGAGTAATTTTTCCATCCATAAGGTGTTCGTAAATTACGGTGTAAGCGAGCACATTACTGACATATTCACGTGTTTCAGTAAAAGGGATGGTTTCGATCCACTGAATGGCATCCATTTGGTGATTTTCTGGCAGCCATTTAGAGACTCTATGAGGCCCAGCATTGTATGCCGCCGTGGCCAGAACATGTTGGCTATCAAGCTTGTTCAGCATGCGCTTTAAATAGCTGGTTCCAAGTCGAATATTGGTGTTGCTAGTAAGCAGGCTATAGCGCCCGCGATAACGGATCTTTAATTGCCGTGCAACCTGACGAGCCGTATTAGGCATTATCTGCATCAGGCCCATTGCACCTACGGATGAACGCGCATCTGGCATAAAGGCGCTTTCTCGGCGAATAATCGCATAGGTCCAGGATGGGTCTATATTACGTTTTTCTGACCAGGCATTAACGTTGTCTTCATGTTGCAAAGGAAAACGCAGCACAATGTCATCACGATAGCGTGTTTGCCCCATAGTGATAATGGCGCGATCGTGCCAGTTCCATGATTGTGCTAACTTTGATGCAGCAAGCTTTTCTTTGGTGCTGATACGCTCCACAAGGCGTTGCCATTCCCTCCTTGCGGGTAAAATTTTGCCCATTAAAAAGAGCTCTTTTGCGCGTACTGCCTCTGGTTGCTGGCTAACGGCCTGCATAAGTTCAAGGCCAGGCTGTAGAGGCTTGTTCTCAAATGCATATTGCTGGCCCAGATTATCTGCAGCAAGAAAACCGTAGTAGCTACGTTTACTGGCCAGATAATGGTAAATGCCTTGCGCATCATTGGTGTTGCCTAATTGTTCATTGGCATAAGCCCACCAATACTGCCAGCGGTGATCGGCCTGTTGCTCTGTGGTGAGTTGGTTGATGGCATCAAGCACCAAATCCCAATCGCTCTGGCGAATTGCCGTGCGTATTTTCCACTCCCTCACGGCTTTGTTTACGTGATTATCTGGTATGCGAGAGAGCCACGTTGTAGCGTCTGGCAAATGATGGCGGGCCAGATATAAGCCAATGTAACGGGCTGCTTGTGCGCTCTGTTGAGGGCTAAGGTATTGTTTGTTTAACGCATTGTACGCATTTATAGCAAGATCAATGTCGTGGCGGCTTAAGCGCTTTAAGCCGTGTAATAAAATAGCCGAGCGGTCATTATGCTTGATATTTAAAAATTGTTCTGACAATAGCAGTTGTGGTTTTTTGTGGATTTTTAGCCAAAGTTTGGCTGTTTGAGCATCCTGTTTCGGCATCGACTTAATTAAAAAACGAGCTAATCGTCGATTGCTTACTGACATGGCCAGTTTAAAACGTTGCCAAATAAGCTGAGGCGTTTTCTGCCCTGAGGCTTCCCATGTTTTAAATACGCGGTCACAGCTTTTGGGTTGAGATTTAGCTGAAAGCCAGAGCGTCTTAACCCTTGGGAAAGCGAGCTCAAGTTGTTGCGTGTGAATGAGAGCATTGAGGTATTTGCATTCAGTTGACGCATTGAAAACGGGGATATAAGTATCTATTACAGTTTGCCATTGCTGTTTTTTAGTGGCGTGATTAATGAGTTTTAAACGAAAGCGTTCACCGATTACGCTATCCTTATTTTGCTCTAAAAATCGGCTTACTTTTTCGCTGTCTGTGGATGACAGGTTGCGCGTTAGTGACTGGTATTCAAGGTATGGATGTAGAGGGTAGTTTGCTAATTGTTTGCTTAGGCGTTTATAGGTACTGAAGTGGCCCTTTTTAAATGCATGCTCGGCCTGTTGGTACTGTTTTCGTTGTTGGCTTAGCTGGCTGTTTAAAGGCTCTAATGTATCGTTATTAGTGGAAGCGAAACTTGTGACCGACAGACTAGATAACAGTAGCAAAGGCAGCCATAGCCTCAAGCTAATCGGGTGTAAAAAAATCGTGATATGAGTGCGCTGTTTGAGCATTAGTCCATGTTTGTAATCGGATGTATAAATGACTGAATATCAACAGTTTAGTTAGTTAATTTAGAATAGGTATAAATAGTCTAACAAAACATATGCTGGCCGATAAGTGGTATGCGCATTAAAAAACGATTATTGTGTTAATACGTGCTCATAAATCACCGTGCTCCTCAATGAATTCTCTAATAAAGTGCAATGGTTTGGCACCGCTAAAACGCGCTTGCTCTTCACCATGCTGAAATAAAATCAGCGTAGGGAAGCCACGAACTTGATATTTGCCGGCTATTTTCATATTTTCGCCTTCATCAACTTCTATTTTTGCAATGCCCAGCTCGCCTTCAAATTCATCGGCTATTTTTTCAAGAATAGGTGCAATAACGCGGCAGGGGGAACACCATTCAGCCCATAAGTCGACCAGTATGGGTTTATCGTGAGAGGCCTCAATAACGAGTTTGTGAAAGGAGTGCAGGTCGGCAGTAAAAAGGCTATCAGACATAATTTTAAATTTTTTTTAAATTTGAGTAGTGAAATTAGAGTGGTTAAGCAAACAGTGTATTCGTACAGAATAAGCTTAAATAACTTTATGAGCTCACACTTTTGCATGAGCTCATCATTACAGTGAGTTAATAGCTTGTATTTCCATAGGCCAGTCAGTGCCTTCAATTTCAAGTTTACCACGCAGGTTATATAAAGCAGCCTGTAAGGCTTCCTCGATAACAGGGTGGTAAAAAGGCATGCGCAGCATTTGTTGTACTGTCATCCCCATTTCAATACACCAGCACACAAGATGGCCCAGGTTTTCACCTTTAACACATACCATCGATGCGCCTAATAGCTTGCCTGTTTTTTTCTCCGCATAAAGGTGAATTAAACCTTTGTTCTTACCCATAATTAAAGCGCGACCTACAGGTGCCATTTTGATTTCTCCAATCGCAATATTATCGTCATCCAGTTCAGATAAGCGTGCGCCGACGGATACAATGTTGGGTTCACAGAAAATAATGGCAAGCGGTGTCTTTTGTTTAAATTCAACGGGCTTGTCCTGCATAATATTATAGCCTGCAACACGGCCTTCAAAGCCTGCTTCATGCAAGATAGGGTTCTCAGCGGTGCAATCACCCGCAATATAAATAGAACTATCACCCAGTTGCATAGTATGTGGGTTAAACTCGGGGACACCGTTGGCTGAAATTTTTAAACCCGTTGATTGTAAATTTAATTTATCCGTATTCGGTCGACGACCCAGGCTTGCAAATATTTTGTCAACTTCAACGCAGCGATCGCCTGCGCTTACCTGGAGTTTTCCATTATCAAGTGATTTAATTTCAGCGGCATGTCCTAGCCATAAAGGAAATTCCTTGCCAATAATATCAATAGCCACTTTATTCACGGCTGGGTCATCTATGCCGCCAATAATATTTTGTTGATCTATGCCGGTGACTGTTGAGCCAAGTCGACTCAATGATTGGCCAATTTCAAGGCCGATAACACCCAGGCCAATGACAGCAATTGATTCAGCTAATTCTTCCTGTTCAAAAATTTCATCGGTGGTGTAAATGTTATCTGCAAATTCTGCCCAGCTATCAGGAATAATGGGGCGAGAGCCGGTGGCAATAATTATTCTTTTGGCTTTAATAATTTCGCCATCATCGGTTTCTAATGTGTTTGCATCAACAAAATGTGCGTTTGATTCAATGAGTTGTTGTTGTGGCATCATGTCAATTGAGTGCGACAGTGTTTGGTCAACAAAGGTGTCTCGCATATCTTGAACATGCTCCATGGCATCTTCGATATTAATGCTTAAGTGTTCTTTGCCCTCAATGCCCTGACGATTAAATATTGTACGGCGCTGGAAGTCTTCGGCTACTTGAATCATTACCTTTGAAGGCATGCAGCCAACGCGTGCACAGGTAGTGCCGAGTTCACCGCCATCAATTAATACAAAGTTATCGGTGAAACGCTTAACCTGGCCCATACAGTATAGGCCCGCACTGCCAGCACCAATAATAGCGACTTCAACTTCTCTCATGAGTGTATTCCTGTGATGGATAATTAATATGTGCGCAGTATAAGCTAAGAGCCTGGAAGAATCATTGATAACGAGTTTTTGCGGATTCCATGATTTTTATGTGCTTTAAAAGTTGTAATTTTTTACTATGATTTGTTGTTTGTCGTCGCGATAAATTTCACCATCTCTGGGCTTGAAATTTTTATTGCGTTTATCGGCGAAATATAATTTTAGGGTTTCCGTGATAACAGGGAAGGCGAGTTGATCCCAGGGAATGTCTGGTTCGGCATATAGTCTGGTTTCCAGGCTTTCTTCACCGGCGGCTGAAAACCCGTCGACTAATGTGCCTCGGTACATCATATAGACTTGTGAGATGTGAGGAATGCTATAAGTGCAATATAAACTCATATTGAGTATGTTTGCATTTGCCTCTTCATATGATTCTCGTGCTGCAGCCTGTAATGTTGTTTCATTATTTTCCATAAACCCTGCAGGCAGTGTCCATAAGCCAGGACGGGGTTCTATAGCCCTTTTGCAGAGTAAAACTTTATCTTCATGTTCGGCGATGCAGCCGGCAATTATTCTAGGGTTCTGATAATGAATAGTCTGGCATGCATCACAGACGTAACGTAGGCGATTATCACCCAAAGGAATTTTTTGAGAAATGTGCTCTCCGCATGCGCTGCAAAACTTCATATTAAAATCCATCAGGGTATTGTTTGAGAGTTAGTTGATTGCCGCGTTGAGTAAACTCCAGGTGTTTTAGAAAACTCATGCCAAGCAATATTTCATTGCTGTGAAATCCAGGGTTTATAGTCGCGCGCACATTGCTAAGGCTAATATCGCCTAATGAAATATGCTTTAAGCGAGTCATTGAAACCTTTACTGGGCCATTGGCTGTTTGGTAAATGGCAGTGGGGCCTTGCTCTAAGTTGAGCTTACGGGCAATCTCTGCAGGAATGGAAACATCGGTTGCGCCAGTATCAAGCATAAAAACAACAGGTATATTGTTGATGGTTCCGTTGGCAATGTAATGGCCTTGCTTATTTCTGTATAAAACTAAAGATTTAATGCCATCACTTGATACGCTGGTGGTTGATGATTGATTAGGGTTATTTTGTTTGTTGAGCTGGTCAGAAAAAAACACAGCGAGAAGGCTGAAGATGATAATCCACATTAGGACTATCATCGTGGTTCCCATTTTTTTCTGTTCCTGGTGTGGTTGAGTATTCATAATGTTAATAGTATCTGAAAAAAATGATAAAAACAGCGCTGTGCATTTTGTGAAAGGTTAAATTTTTATATCTGGTTATAGCGTCATTAAGCCGTTTGTTAACTTTTTACCATTTGGATAGGGACGTGTATATAGTTAGTTATGCAGGTGAAGCAGTAGAATGCGGGTCAATATTTTGCACTACACTATGAAATGTGTGAACCGATGGCTAGGGACGGAATGCATGCGAATAGGTCGTTAAATAAGCGCCAAAATCATCAAAATTTAATGCTAGATAATATTTCTCAATTAAAAAGTAAGCCTGTAGATTAAGGTTTATCTTTAGGCTTATCAAAATCAAATAATTCTGATTCATCAAACTCTTCAGCTTCTTTAGGTGGGTTGCCGTCATATACCAGGTGTTTACGGTGCTGTAGGTAAGCTTCACGAGTAAAGGTATACTTATCCAGTGCGGCTTCATCGAGAATTTTTTCAGCTTTTAAAAGAGAGGCGCGCAGGTCAATCGCTTTAATAACAGCAGTGACCTGCGCTTTATCAGGTTCACGCGGCAACGCTGGCAAGCCATCTTCAACCTTACGCCAAATAGGGTCAAATTCAGCGGTGTCTACAAAAATACCACTGGTGTCACGGATAGTACTTGGTCCGAGTATTGGAATAACAAAATAAGGGCCTTGTGGGACGCCCCAGTAGCCCATTGTTTGCCCAAAATCTTCATTGTGTTTAGGCATATTTAAGTCGGATGCCCAATCAATTAATCCGCCTAATCCCAGCGTGCTATTAATGAGTAGGCGACCCGTATCTGAAGTGAACTGGCGCAGTTTCAATTGCAGCAGATCATTCACAATAACAACGAAATCATCCAGGTTACTGAAAAAATTATTAATGCTCTTTTGCACAAACCACGGTGTAATAGAGTCATATCCCTCTGCTACGGGTTTTAAAACATACCTGTCAACACCGTCGTTAAATTCGAACATATTGCGATTATAGCTTTCCAGTGGGTCATTGGGGTCGCTTGGGCGATTAAGCGTACTACAGCCGGAAAGAGTGATGAATAATATAAAAAGTGGGATGTTAATAAAAGGCTGACGAGTCATTTTGCAATCATTCTGTAAAGGTTGCTGCAAAATAGCAATTCGGGCTCTATAAATCAAATAAAAGCTGGGTGAACTATAATCTTGTTGAGCATTCTTTAATTAATTATATTAGGAGCTGCGGTGTTTTATTACACAGTAAGAATATTAAAGCTAAGTGCACTTTGGGCCGATATGTTGTTATTGACCCTGGTTCTTTATCTACTCTCGTGGCTACCGGCTCGTGTACTAGGTTATTGGTACTTTAGATTGTTTAGAGTGTGGTGTAAGGCCTTTGTTCGAGGGCTCGATGTGAATTTGAAGCTTCATCAGAAAAACTTGCACGGGATACCGAAGCAATACATCTTAATTGCTAATCATCCATCGGCCTTTGAAGACATTGGTATACCTGCATTATTTGAAGTGTATTCATTGGCAAAAATAGAAGTTAAGAAGTGGTGGGTCGTAGGTCGAATTTCAACCGCGGCTGGTAATTTGTATGTAAAAAGAGAATCCAGGGAGTCCAGAAATCAAGCGGCACAAGCGATAGCCGAAGAAGTGGAAAAGGGAAAAAATATAGCCCTATATCCTGAAGGTGGATGCAAGGGGAAGCGAATTTTCGATTCGTTCCGTTATGGTGCCTTTGATGTCTCGATGAAAACGGGAATTCCAATATTACCGGTATTTTTACATTATGAGGCGCAGGATGACTTTGAATGGCGAGACCCACATACCCTTTTAGATAAGCTTTACCATTTTTTAAATACAGAAAATAGCACCGCAAATTATTATGTGTTTGATGCAATTGACCCTGCGCAATTTAAGACAAAGGAGGAATACACTGAATATACCTGGCAGTTATACACCAAATGGCAAAAGCGTTATCTGGAATAGAAGTGTCAATAGATAATCTTCAAAATTCTAATGCCTTAGTGCTTTATAAGGTTGGGCCTGTGTTGGTGTGTTCGCCGACTATGCCTGTTGAATCTATTACTATACCACCCGACCTTACTCTTCTCCCGGGCACAAATGATGCGCAGCCAGGCGTATTTAAATCAATGCATGGTATGGTTCGCGTGGTTGATTTGCGTGTTAGATTTGGTGTAAGTATCACGGATAGAAAATCGCCTGGACGAATTATTATCTCAGAAGTCACGGGTGGTTATGCTGGCTTTTGGGTGGATGAAATCGAAGACGTTATTAGTTTCCCGGCAAAAGGCTGGAGTCAATTGCCCGCGCATGTACCAAGAGAAGTTTTTAGCAGGGCATTAATTTGCGATGAAGGAATAAGATTATATGCGGATCTTGAAAATCTAGACAAGTTTAAAGCCACAGGATATTTGCGTTCTCATATAGATAATCTTAAATCAGCAGAAATTCAGCGTGAAAAAAAAGAGGGTAGGGAACAGGAAATATCAGTTAAAACTGAGTGCATCGATGAGCCTGTGAATGAGGCATCATGCGTAACTGTTTCTGCAAAAAATAATATTGAAAAACCACATAAGTCATTCGATAAAGCCGTCGATAAAACGGAGCTAAAAAACAGTTTAAGCAAGGCTGAAGAATTTAATGAAAAAAATACATCAGTCAGGGTTTCCAATGCTGATGATAAGTCTCATAAATTTATAGATAGGAACACGCGGTCAATAAATATCAAAAAAACTGAAGGTAACGATCATGAAAATGTTTTGCAGGTACCAATAGTAAAATCTAAAAAAATTAAAAGCAATTCTCTATATAATAAAAATGTAGCCAGAAATGAAGTAGAACGTAAAAACGCTAAAAATAGTTCAATAGCAGGTAGTGATGTTGTTTCGCCTGAAAAAATAAAAAATGATATTTTAACAGTAGCAGAGTCAAATAATGGTATTTTATGGCTTTCGATATTATTACTGGGATTTTTGGCGGCCTCGATTTATGTGATTGAGTTTTCAGATTTTCTTGTCGATGATCTAGAAGTCCCTTCTAGTGTTGGGATAAGTGATCAACTGATAGTTGATCGCAATCAGTTTGTTAGTCCAGATAAAAATGAAGATGTGCCTGTGCCTGAGTCAAAAGCAATAGCGAATTACGGCAATGATAAAGTGGATGTGTCGGAAACAGAGGAAGGAATAGTTATAATTATAAATGACTATGAAAAAGAAGAGAATGCAGTTTATTTAGACAATATAAAGTTGATTGATCGTGGCCTTAACTCAAAAGAAAACATTCTTCCTGGCGAGGCTGCAGAAAATCAGCTGGTGGATCAGGAAGGTTTTAATTCGGATATCATTGTGGAGGAGGGAAAGTCATATAAAAGTATAGATTCTGACGTTGATTCTGAGGATGAGAAAATAGAGTCCTTGAATGTTTTTAATGAAGGGGTTTCAGATGAATATATTTCAGAACAAAAAGTAACTGTAGAAAGTAGGGCAATAAAAACGATTAAAAATATACATATTGTTGTTGACGGGGATACTTTATGGCATATCGCTAGAAGGTATGTGAATGATCCATGGAAATACCCTGAGTTAGCAAGATTAAGTGAAATTAAAGACCCGGATTTAATTTATCCGGGTCAGAAAGTTGTAATTATTTATAACACTAATAAATAGTTAAGACTTGAATTTAGAAATAACATTCAGGATGCTTTGCGTGACCATAGATAAATTATCCTCAGCTGATTTGGCTTTAACGGTTCCTTGAACTGTCTTTTCGGCTAAGTTGCTAATTGAAATAACATTGCGACTAATTTCTTCTGAGGTTGCACTTTGCTGCTCTGAGGCAGCGGCTATTTGATCCAGTTGTGCATTGATACTATGGATTTCTCCAGCAATTTCACCCAGTGATTCAGCGACATTTTCTACCTGGTCATTATTTTTGTTGGCTTCCTTAATGGCGTTCTCCATTACGGATACCGCATTACTCGCGCCCTGCTGCAACTCTTCAATTTTATTTCGTATGTTATCCGTCGATTCCTGTGTCCGGCTTGCCAGGGTACGAACTTCGTCAGCAACAACAGCAAAGCCTCTGCCCTGTTCGCCTGCGCGAGCGGCTTCAATTGCCGCATTTAAGGCAAGCAGATTGGTTTGTTCTGAAATGTCGCGGATAACATCCAATACGATGCTAATATTATTTGATTCATCGCGTAGTGTTTGCACTACATCGGATGCATTATTCAGGTCGTCAACCAGGTGGCCTATGCCACCCATCGCCTCGGTTGAAATTAAAGCGCCAGATGTTGTGAGTTCACTGGCATGACGTGCAGAGTTTGCAGCAGTAGATGCGCTACGGGCGACTTCTTGAGCGGTTGCGGTCATCTCTTCAACGGCGGTGGCGACCATTTCAGTTTCTCTATGCTGCAGTAGAATATTGTCCGATGTTTCAGAGACAATAGAGGACATTTCTACAGATGTGCTTTGTAGCTTGTCTACAGATTGTGTTAATTCTGTAATCATGTCTTTTAGCTGGTGTGAAAAGGCATTTATGGTTGAAGCGACCTTGCCAACCTCTCCCTTTCTATTTTCATTCAACTGAAAATCAAATTCACCTTGTGACAGGGACTTAAGGCTGTTTGATATTTCTACAACAATGGTGCGTATTTGTTTTGTGTTGGACCAGCCAATAACTATACCAGCGAATATGGCAAATGCCAAAATAGACAATGTGATCAGGATAGATCTACTTATTTGATCAAGTAAGTTTTTTGATAAGTTTTCGCTGCTACTTTGTTGTTGGCGGACTATAAAATTCAGCTTGTTTGAAATGTTATCAATTAATGGTTTTATTTCATTTTTTAGAAGGCTCTGGTCTTTTCTCCAATTATTTGTAGTATATAGCTGGTATATTTCTTTCAAATATTTAAAATGAGAAATGGTGTAACGTGTAATGTTAGTTACAGCTTCTTCCTGTTCTAGCGTAAATATATTTGACTTCTTCTGAATGTTTGTAAGTTGTTTTTTAAATAAAGCAACATACGATTTCACTTGTTCATGTGATGCCACAGTGGGGTTGGCAAGAAATGAGCGGTTAGAAGTTGTGATGTTCATCCAGCTATAGCGTAGGTTTGCTAATTCATATAAAAGTGCTTTTCTTTTTGTGCTGGATTCCTCATCAAGCTCCGAAAGAAGTGCATTATTTAACGATGTTAGGACTGACTTGTTTAATGGATTTAGTTCTGACTCGGCTATTTTTAAGGCAGGAAAGTTTTCAATGGGGTGTTCAACCAGGTACTCAACCTGATTAGAGAGCGATTTGAACTCACCAAAAGCAGTGTGAATTTCATTAGTGATTTGTAGAAGTTCTGTATCGTTAATGATGTTAGGGCGTTGCATAAATTGATTAAAGTAATCGTTCAGTTGATCGATGCTGCTTGAAATCTCTGCTTTATCAGACGCTTGATGGCTGACAATATAAGCATTGATGTTTTTTGCGGTATTATTTAGGCCTGTTCGTATGTTTAATGCGTCGACCATGGTCGGCTGAGCTTCATTAATTATTTGTCTTGCTTGATCGTTGAGGCTATTTAGGTTGAAAATAGAGCTTGCTGAGGTGATTGCAATAAGGATCAGCATGATGGCAAAGCCAGCCCATACCTGGTGTCTAAGCGAAAGTTTATTCATTGATATGTTCCGAAATTTTGATGTATTTATTATTATTATCCGTTAAGTATCTCCATATACAGGTATTACGGGTTTAGTACAGATAGCGGCTCACATTGAGTTTTCTTGAGTCGATATGGCGTAAATATTTGTACTATATAGCTTAGTTTTGGTGCTGAGTAAATTACTAGTGAACAGATGAAGTTATGAGTATTATTTTATTTGAAAATAATACTCATAATAGCGTTTCTATTTAATAAGAGGCTAAGTGCCTGGGAGTACATATTGCCTCGATTTATTATTGTTTTATTGCTGCTGTGCGGGCTTGTCTATGCAATATATCGCTTTAAGCGGCTAAATATAGATGCGAAGAAGCAATTAGCCAAAAAGCTGATATTAGTTGCGCTTGTTGTGCTTTTATTGGTGTTGGCGCTGACAGGGCGTCTACACTGGTTGGCGGCTGCGATTGGCGCTTTATTGCCGCTAGTGCCCCGTGTGATACGCTTTGCAATGGGTTTCTGGCCTGCGCTTTCACCCTATTTCAGGCGCTATAAACAAAATAAACAATCCACTATGCAAACGCGATTTTTGAGTTTGCAAATTAATATGCTGAGCGGTGAGTTGCAGGGTGAGGTATTGGACGGTAAATACACAGGTGAAAAATTACAGTCCATGAGCATCGTGCAGCTGGGAGAGTTGCTTGAAGAATGTCAGGCGCAAGATGCCGAGTCTGCGGCGTTATTAATGGCTTATATGCAGAGGATGCGCCCTGACTGGAAGTTCGATGGAAAAAAGGGGGCAAGCTATACGGCAGATAGCTCAGCGATGACAGAGCAGCAAGCCAGAGATGTTCTCGGTGTATCGGCAACGGCTACAAAATCTGAGGTTATTAAAGCACATAAGCGCTTAATGCAGAAGTTGCATCCTGATCGGGGCGGCTCTGACTATCTGGCGGTACAGATAAATAAGGCAAAAGAGGTGTTGCTAAAGTTACTTTAGAGTCGCGCCACGTAACAAGTCATCAAAGGGAGAAGACTGGCTGGGGCCAATTTCAATCACAATGGTTTCCTCTAAAGGGATCTCATTAGATTCAAGGTGTGGGTAAAGCTCTTGTGCAACCTGTGCAATCGTCATCATTCCCTGTTGATTATTGGGGTCGGTTTCAGCAGCGATGTCATTGTTTAAACGGGTCAGATAATCTTTAAACGTTGCCAGGCGCTCCGCCAATTCTAACTGTTGAAAGTCCGGTTTAAAACCAAGGTGCAGCTCGCGCAGGCCTGTTTCGCTGTTATCATTAATTGCAATTGTAAATGGGCCTTGAATTTCCATCTTTTCTACCAGTTATGTTTTTTAATATAGTAATTCGAACATCGCAGCCTGTCACCTAAAAGCGTGTGAAACAAGGTCTATTATTTTCGGCTGTTTTTTATTTGCTCATAGGCTGATTTTATCTCGCTAGTTTTTTCATTGGCGAGTTTAATCATTTCTTCAGGTAAACCTTTTGATACTAGTTTATCGGGATGGTGTTGACTCATCAGGCGGCGGTAAGCTTTTTTGAGATCAGCGTCCGAGATATTTTTATCTACACCCAAAACGGCATATGCATTTCCAATGCTAGGTTGGGCTTTGTGAGTGTGAGATTTTTGCTGCGCAGTAACCATACTAATTAAATGGTCTAGTTGTTGCGCATTAAAACCAATACTTGAAGCTATGTGTTGTAGTGCTGCATGTTCAGCTTTATCAAATGAATTATCAGCAAATGCAGTGGCAATTAAAATTTCCAGAAACATTTGTAATAAATTGGTGCGACGATGACATTCTTGTTTGAATTGAAGAAGTATGGCATCGAGCTCAAAATTATCCTGTTTGCCTTTATTAAAAAGTTCAATGGCGGCTTTGCGTTGCTCAGGGGTTAAATTCATTTGCCCCATAATGCTCTGCGCCATTTGAATTTCACTTTTAGACACCTGACCATCCGCTTTGGCGAGATAGCCCATCACCGAAAATGTAGCGGTAAAGAAAGCCAGCTGGACACGTTCAGTGTTGCCTGCTTCTAGTTCAGTAACATTAAGCCCTTTGTCAAACTGATGCCCCATCGCCATACCAGCCAATGCGCCTAAAGGCCCGCCAAACATAAAGCCAAAACCACCGCCAATTACCTTGCCCCACCAACTCATAATATGTCCACTCGTGTATATTGATTAAATAGCTTATGTTTTTTGATTGTCTTCTCTGAATTCTTTAGCAGACTGGCCAGTAACACGTTTTAGTTGGCCAGCATTTAATGATTCATCATCTGGAAAAAGTCGTCTTAAATCTTCCATCGTTAAAGATTCGCCTTTTTTGTCATATTCAGACCAGATGGTTTCCCAGCGTGAATCGTCAAAATAAAAGCCAATAGGCAACATTGCCACCGGTTTATTATTAAAGTCAGTTATAACTTTAGGTTCTATCAATTTTCCAGGCATATTATTTCCACCATAGAGTTAAGCTGGGAATATAGGATATCATAAGTAACCAGATAAGCATGATGACAAGAAACGGCATGGCAGATTGAAATAAAGTAAGAATGCTTTTGCCAAAGCGCTGTGATGCAATGAACAGGTTAATGCCAACTGGGGGTGTCATATAGCCTATTTCAAGGTTGGCTAAAAAGATAATGCCTAAGTGAACTGGGTCTACTTGATAGCGATTAGCCAGGGGCATAATTAACGGCACCACCACAACGATGGCGGAGAAAATATCCATCATTGCACCTATCACTAATAAAAATACATTAAGTGCCAATAAAAATTGTAACTGGCTATGAATATAGTTTTCGGTAAAACCAAGTAGTCTAGAGGGTAGCTGGCTATCAATTAAAATATTGGTTAAGCCCATGGCAACGCCCAATATGATTAAAATGCTACCGACTAGTTTTGCCGTATCCACTAAAATTTTTGGCAAATCCGTTGTTAATTTTATTTCTCTATAAATGATGCTTTCTATAAACAGCGCATAAGTGGCTGTTACTGCGGCGGCTTCACTCACGGTTACATAGCCACCAAATATCCCAATCATTACAAATACGGGTAATAATATATCCCATAGGCTTTCTCTGGCTGCAGATAATAGTGTTTTAAATGAAAATGGGTGCAGAGGTTCATGCCAGGTCAGTGCCGATTTATAACTATATAAAGAAAGCAAAATTAATAAAATAAGGCCGGGAACAATACCCGCCAAAAACAGCTCATCAATGTTGGTGCCAGAAACAATGCCGTATAAAAGAATTGCTAAACTGGGGGGGAAAAGTAAACCCAGTGAACCGGATGAAGTGAGTAGCCCCAATGAAAACTTTTCTGAATAGTTAGATTGTATAAAAAGAGGATAAAGTAAGCCGCCAAGTGCAATGATGGTGACGCCGGATGCGCCAGTGAAAGCGGTAAAAAAAGCGCATGAAACAATAGCGGCCATCGCTAGCCCGCCGGGCATCCAGCCAAGCATGGCATTGAAAAGTTTAATTAAACGTGTGGGACTGCCACCAGCAGCCATTGTCATGCCGGCAAATGTAAATAAAGGTATGGTGATTAAGTTGGGTTGGTTGGCCAGTCGATAGAGTTCGATAATGAGGCCGCTTGGGTCGAGTCCTGATTGAATGCTTGCATAAATACCGCCCGCACCTAATGCAATAAAAAGAGGTAAGCCCAATAGCGCGAGTATTATTAATATAAGCAGTACACCAATCATAAGGGCTGCTCATTAGGTGATTGAGTAAGGCTTAGTAGTAAAAAATGCAAGCTTAAGGTGAAAAAACCAAAAGGCAGAATTAGCGCGAGATAAAGGGCTAGCTGTTCATTGTCTTGTGCATAAGATTTTTCATCGAGCCAGAATTGTAAGGCGTAGTAGAAAAATATAGCGCAAATAAAAGCGCTGATTAATAATAGAGGTACTTTTAATCTTTGTTTTTTTGTGTCGTTAATGACCGAGGTAACACAGTCAATTTTAATGTGTTGATTGCCTTCGGATACGAGAGCAGCACCCATAAAGGTAATAAAAAGAACAAGATGGCGGGCAATGGTATCTATATCAGAAAAGCCAATTTCAAATATATTGCGCATAATTACCTGTGATAAAGATAGAGCAAGCAGCGCTAATAGGCTGCTAGCAGCAAGCAATTTTTCAATGCTAATGAGCGTTTCTTTTATTTTTAAAAGAAGCGTAAGGCTTAATGGAGGCATATTATTTATGGGATATATGCTGATTGTATTCAGCAAGAATGTCTTTCACCTGAGTGAAATATTTTTCAGGTATGTATCCGGACTGGTTCAAAGTATCCGCTGCTCGATTTCGAATATCTAACATTTGAATTTTTTCTGCCTCGGACCATTCCCAGCCAAATATAATGCCGCTTTGCTTTAAAAGATCGATGCTCTTCTTATTATCTCGTCGGGCGTCTAGATTAATTTCATTGGCGATTGTTTTTCCACTTTCGCGCAATAGTTTTTGTAAATCGGCGGGTAGTTTTTTATAAAATTTATGGCTAATGATCAGGCCACCAATAGCGTTTGTCATCGGTACATTTGTGGCATATTTTAATTTGGTGTGCCATTGCATTGCTAATGCGCCAAACGGCGAGTTATACACCGTATCGATGCTGCCGTGCTGTGCCGATAATTGTGTGTAAACATCCATAATAGAAAGTGGCACAGGTGATACGCCAGCAGCAGAGGCAAAGGCTTCACCCATGGGGTCGCCTTGCCATAACCAAATACGGCTAGCGCGTAAATCGTTTAAGGAGTTGATAGGGTGTTTGGAAAAGAAGTGTAAAAATCCCACTTCAGGCCAGCCGACCAGTTCGTATCCCTTGTCTCTAAAGCCTTCTTCAATGCTGGGCATTATTTTCTCGCGGACGTAATCTGATTCATCGGTATTTTGAAAAAGAAAAGGCATTTCCAATACACGGGCGGGTGGATAGATGCGGCCTATGCCGTAACCCGTGAAAAAAGCACCGTGTAGTTGCTGGCTGCGAATCTTGCGTAAAACGTCCGGCTCGTCACCCATAACGCCGCCTGGGTAAATTTTTAACTGCAATCTGTTGTTACTTTTTGTTTTTAATTCATCTGACCATTTCTGAATGCTATTCACCCACGCGGTATCGGGTGGAATTAAAGTGGCAAATTTCAGGGTGTAGGTTTTTTCTGCTTGTGCTATTGAACAAATAAAAAACATTAAAAATAATTTACTAACAAAAGCGCCGGTTTTTAAAACCATGTTGATTCCTTTGAAAGCAGGTGTTTGGCTTTTCTTTTAGCGATATTATTAATAAGTGCCATGTCATTGGCCTGGCTGCTGTCGGTGTTAATAAGTTTATTGAGGCGCTTATGAAAAGCTTGTTGATCAAATTTTTGTCGATCTAGATATTCGGCTTGCAGTAAATCAACCATCAGTAATTCATCGTCGTTCAATTTTCGCGCAGTATTAAAATGCTCTTCAGATAATGAAAAATTTCCGCCAAGCATGGGTGAGCGGCTGCCATAATATACGCCGAAAAATATGTGCGGGCCCGCCATAAAAAACGTTTCATCTAATTCAATGGCGCGTTGCATTAACATTGCAGCTCTTGGTAAGTCAGCAATTGCGGAGGCTTTGTCTCTGTTATGATCGATCCACTTGGCCCAGTTGGATGCGGCCCAGAAAAGTGCTGCAACATCACCTTTATCAAGATCATTCAGGTTCGATTGTAAGGTGCTTAGCTTGCCCTTAAGTATTTGTTGGCTAATCCCTTCGTCGTGTAAATTATATAAAGCATGTTTAAGGCCGCGTTGATAAAAATTAGCGGCGCGTTTTTTATTTTTATCTTCCACAAAACCATAGGCGTAGCCATAGTATGCTTGTGCAGCATAATTTCTAAGTTCGGAGTTGTTCGGTGCATTAATTATCATGCCTTCCATTAATTCGATATTGGCAGGCATTGCATCTTCGGCGAGTTGCAAATCGGTTTCTCGATTAAGTGCCAGCATGCCGCCATCAATCATCGGCATTGAGGCTTTAACCGTGAGTTCTGCAATTGAGCAAGCGCTAAGTTGTGAAACAAACCAGATGAAACAGATGCGTTTGAAGAAGGTGTTCATTATTGTCCTTACTTTATTGTTAGGCGCATTTTAGCAGAGCTTAACATAGCGTAACAAAGGCTGTCAGTGTTGTTATTGGCGTTTAAATTAGCGCCTGACAAGGTTCTAGACGGGATCAGGTTGCTGGCGCCAATTAATAAGAATATCTTTAAAACGTCCATCCATTACCTTGAATGGTTTTAATGCCGCACCATTCCAGAGGCGAGGGAAAACCGTACGGTGTGTTGGAAATATCAGGCCGTCGAAATTTTTATAGTCATCGCAAAAGTGGCTGCCAATGGCGAGTGGGCTAATGGCTTCGGCAGTATAGTCATTGCGACATAACAGGCCTTGTTGATTAAAGTAAAACACCTGTTTTTTACTGTGTGTGGGAATGTGACTGGGGTACTGAACGTGTAATGTGCTTAGAACATTACCACCGAAACTTTTTATATCTTTGCCTTGCTGGATATCAAAGCTTTGGTCGGTAAACATGTATGGGCTACAGCTGTAGCCCCACAATGCATAGCCGAGAAAATAAATCAGATCCATGTGATCCCAGTGTAGGCGGGGCTTGGTTTTTAGTTGCGCTGCATTGCTGTAATTGCGTTCGCAGTACACCTTGTCATTGGCGTTATAGATATAAACCTGAAAGCCATCAAAAATACCGGTGTGTCCTTCTTCGGGAAAGTTATGAATGCTGACATATGGCTTATCGGTGAATACATTGGCGGTAATGTTTGAAAGCCAGGGAGATTTGAATTTAGTGATAAGTATAGGGCCAAAAATATCCAGTTGAAGCTCAATCGACTCAACTAGCTTCCAGCGATCCAGTCCACCGTGCGCTGCGCAAATACGTTTGATAAGGTCATTGGTCATTATCGCTACCTCCCAGGTAGGGTTTAATGCGGGTACTGGTGGTTGGTGTGCCGATATCACATGTGGACAATGCCCACATGTGATAATTTAATGATAGACTAGCGACTTGTCAAATACGCATTTGGAGTCATTCGGTATGCAGCAAACCCGTTACCACCACGGTGACCTGCGCCACTCATTAGTGAGCATTGGTGCAGACATGCTAAATGCTAAGGGGATAGCGAGTATTAGTCTGCGAGAAATAGCACGCACTATCGGTGTTGGCCACAATGCGCCGTACCGACACTTCCGTAATAAGCATGAGTTGCTAGAGGCGGTCGCAGAAGAGGGGTTTCGCAAGCTTACCGCAAAAAATACCCGGCTTGAGCTGGAGTTTGCCCATGATCCTGAAACTCAGCTATTTGAGAGTGCTATGCATATAGTATTGCTAGCGGCCGAACAGCCCAACTTATATCAGCTAATGTTCGGTGGTTTTTTACAGCCTGCGGGAAGCGATAGCGCTCTAAAGCAAGCAGCAGACGATGCTGTGCACAGTCTGGTGCGAATCATTAAAAGTGGCCAACAGCAGCAAGTGTTTATTCAAGGTGATGAGGTGAAATTATCACTGAGCGCCATGTCGATGATTCAAGGCATAGCGATGATGGTGTCAACGGGTAAGCTCAAACCTTTGCCCAATATGAAAAGTTGGAGCGAAAGTCCTACCGTGTTGAAAGGGATGGTATTGCAGCTGTTCGATGTGTTTTTAAGGGGGCTAAAGCTTGATAAATAGACGCTCAAGGATATAGTGTGCGCTCATTCAATGTAATTAATTAAAAATGCTTAAAAAAATTCTCTATTCAATACTGCTACTTATTGCGATACCGCTATTGGCTTACGTAATGGGTTTATATCAAAATAATCGAGATTTGCCACGACCGAGTGCAGAGCTTATGCAGCAGCGCTTAGAGCGTTCTACGCAATGGCTGCTCAATAATGAGACGGAAATTTTGCAGCAAGCCAATCCGATGCTCTGGTGGATGTTGTATGAGGCAGAAAAGCTCTCTCATGATAGCCGTATCAGTGGATTACTGGCCAGGTACCAGCAGAAGTATCCACGCATTCAAGAGGGTGTCTGGAGCCCCTTGTTTGGTGTTGCTCCACGCAGTTATCTTGCAGGGTATTCAGTGGATGGATTGCCTTACTACAATCAGCACTTCATATATGCCCTAAATTGCGCAGCAGATATTGCCGACGACATACCCGTTGTCGCACAGCAGAATCAGGCAGGTTTTTGTCATCAGCCTGGTTATATCTATCGCCCCGCCTGTACTACGCATCAGTTAATGGGGATTAACTTCTTAGCAACTAAGCATTGCGGTTTGCTGCCGCATATTGATGAAGTGGTGAGATCACTGCAAAATGATATAAAGTTGCAGTTAATGCTGGATATTCGTGTAGTCGATGTTTATTTACAGCGTGTTTTAATGCTCTTGCTCACGGGCGCAGAGCAAGAGGTGAAAGCAGTCTGGATTCAGCAAGTGTTAGATCATCAGCTGGCCGATGGGGGTTGGGGTGATTTTGTCTCCCTGGTGCCTATATCGGGCGAAAAATCACTGGGCTTCTCATCAAAAGTTATATCTATGGGCAAGGAAAAAAGCTCTTTTCATGCCACAGCACAGGGTGTGTTGATTCTTAGTACCTTGTTAAAAAATGAGGTGAGGCGCTAATAGTATAGGTATACCATGAATACCCGACCAAATTAGTATGGTATAATCGCCGCGGATTTAATATTTTGGGTTGTTTGTGTCGGTGTCACCTCTATTACTCTCTATCGTTGAATTGGGCGGTTATCCTGATTTCTCTACGCTATATCAGCAAAAAAACTTTGCAGTAGAGCAGGCAGAGAGCATGCGCAAAGCAACTAAACTGTTGAAGAAAATCAGGCCTGCAGTGGTGGTGGCCGAGTTTAATTTTCAATCAGACTTTCGTGATCGTACGAGTAGCTTAGAGACCTTAATGGCTACGGTACAGCGCATTCCTAACTGCAAAGTCATTGTGTTTTATGAAACAGAGCAGCGAATACAGCTAGAGCGCCTATTAGCGGTGTTTAATGTATTTGCTACTATTGCATTCCCTATAAATGAGGCCGATTTAAGTCAGGCCCTGGACCAAGCGCTGGAGCAATCAGCATGAGTATTGAACCTTTATTTTCCGCAAAAGCGGGGCGTGCAGAGCGCATGCTTAAGCGCCAATACAATAATCCATTATTTGGTGAGGTGCCGATCGAGCCGTTTGATATTCAAAATGCACGCAAGCAAGACGCGGAAGAGGTAGAGACGTTTGTAAATCACTTTCGTGAGTTAGTGCAGCAGGTGATGGATCTCAAACCCAGTGCAGATTCAGATGAAGTGCTTAAGCTGAAGGAGACACTGGATAAGGCCTATGAAATCAGTTCAGGGCTTGCCGGTGAGCAGGCCGAAATTCGCGAGATGATTAAGCGGTTACTAGGCCTGATGATGCAAAGTATGTGGAAAGCGGTGGGTAACGATGCACAGGGCATCTCTAAATTAGAGATGGAAGAAGAGGCCAGACAGGCGCATTTTGCCTTATTGGAACATCCATTTATTGCCGATATGCTGGCGCCAGAAAGCCCTGTAACAGAGGCATTGCTTGTGCCCAGTTTATTGAGCGAAAAGGCGGATACCGTCGCCTTGGCATTTCAGCTGTTTGATGCCGAGCAACAGCTGCAACTAGTTGCACAGGCTTCTGAACTGCTGATAAGTTTAGAGTCCGCTGATCAAGCGGCTCATCAGCGAGTGCAAGAGGCGCAGCAGCGCTTACAGGAAATGTCGGCATTAATTGTGCCGGTAAATCAGCAATTGAGCTGATGTTATAAATTTAATAAGTCGCCAGGGGTGGAAAACTCGGTGAAAACCCCCACCTTATCGACTGAGTTGTAAACAAGCCCGAAATTTAAGGTTCGGCATAGATTTGGCCCGAATGTGGCCCAGGATAAAACATGAATAAAGACCCAGGATTAAGACCAGAGCAAGGTATATTGGAAGCGTCTACGGATGCTGAAGCAACCGCCTTTTTGGAGGAACAGTTAAGAAATTCGCAATACGAGTTAACCATGTTTTCACGTGATGCCAAGCCTGCGGATGTCGCCAAGGTGAAACTGGATATTGCCAATGCGCAATTGGGTTTGGAGAAAAAAGAAGAGGCGTGGAATGAAGCCAGAGCGGCGTTCGATGTTTTTATTGGTGAAGAAGATTGGGCCAGCGCAATTGAGGCCTGCGATATTATGTATCAAACAGAGCAGCCTGCTTCAATATTGGCTCTGGCGCACGGTGTTTGGTTATCGGTCACCTATCCAGTTTCTCCTGAATACACCATCAATATGATGAACTGCATTGTTGATGAAACACCGAATGATTCAGATGGTGCGGCGGTTGCCGCAGCCACGGCGCATTATATAGTGGGTGTGCGTGCGGACAATGAAAAGCATGATAGCCTGGCGTTTTTAACAACCAACATGATTGCAAAAGTGGCGCAGCGTCATTCTAATGTAAATAGTCAGGACAAATTAGAGTTCTGGTTAGAAAAAATGGAATTAAAAGACCCGGCCAAATTTCTGCCTCGCATGAGTACGGTAGTGGATGCAATTGCGAATGGTAGCTGGTGGTTTGATCGTGATGAGTTGCGTAATAGATTACCGATGAATTAGTCATTTATCTTAATTCAATGCTGCATAAAAAAGGGCCGACCTGTATAGATCGGCCCTTTTTTATGTTCTTATATTCATTGGGTATCGAATTATAAACAGCAGCAGTTAACAATCTGTGATATCTATTACATTAGATTGTGATGATAAATCTATGCATTAATGGTCTATTGTTTAACTACAATATATAAAACTAAATTATTTGAATATTTTTTATGAAAAGTGATAAGCCTCTAAAAAAGCGTGAGCCTGTCAATAAGTCAGTAGTTTTTAATACGACTGGACTCGCCATTATCTGCAGCGTCTTAATTGGCCTGTCATTGTATTTTAGTATTTCTCGATTAAATAATGAAAAAATTGACTATGCCCTGGCTGAGGCTAAAACGAACTGGAATAAAGACCAGGCATTTCGCATATGGGCAACCCGACATGGGGGACTATATGTAAAGCCTGATGAGCGTACACCTCCAAGTCCTTATCTCGCGCATATCCCTAATCGTGATGTGATAACAACGGAAGGAATGACGCTTACGTTAATGAACCCTGCTTACATGATGCGTCAGGTCATTGATGAGTATGAAGAAGACTATGGCATTAAAGGCAGCATTACAGGAAAAATCGTACTAAACCCCATTAATCTTGCTGATCAATGGGAGGCTAAAACCCTTGATAAATTTGAACAGGGCGTAAGCGAGTTTTATGAAGAAACGACTATAGATGGTGCGCCTTACTTACGTTATATGAAGCCTATGATAATGAAAGAAGGGTGCATGAAGTGCCATGGGCATCTCGGTTTTAAGGTGGGAGATGTTAGAGGCGGAGTAAGTGTTTCTATTCCACTGCAACCTTATTTACAGGCAATTGACACGAGTATTCGATCTAGCGTATTTGACCATTTGATGGTTCTAATTGTTAGTTATACGGGAATTTTTGCATATAGTCGCATGGCTAAAAAAAGAGAGTTAGAGCAACATATATATGAAGAAAGTCGAAAACAAAATGAGCTTAAGCTTGAAGAGAAGGTGGCATTAAGGACGCGGGAGTTAAAAAAGAAAGAGCGTGAGTCGAATGAAACGACGAGGAAGCTTGAAGAAATAATGAATACTGCTGCCGACGGGATAGTGACAGCCAATCAGTCAGGAATAATGGAAAGTTTTAATAGGGCAGCAGAAAAAATATTTGGTTATAGTGCAGAGGAGGTTATTGGGGAAAACATTAGTGTATTAATTCATTCAGCAGATGTGGGGCAGCATGATAGCTATATAAAAAATTATATAAGAACAGGTGTGTCATCTATTGTGGGTTCTTCTCGTGTCTTAGAAGCCAAAAGAAAAAATGGCAAGACTTTTCCTATAAGCATATCAATTAGTGATATGCAGATTGATGATAGGCGAATATTTACGGCAATATTTCATGATATAACTGAGCAAAAAAATAACGAACGAGAGCTTATTGAGGCTAAAGAGGAAGCTGAAAAGGCGAATAAAATAAAAACAGATTTTATCTCTGCTATGTCTCATGACCTAAGGACGCCATTAAATGCCATCCTGGGGTTCGGTCAGTTGCTGGAGATGGATTCTAAAGAGCCGTTGACGGAAAATCAAAAAAGTTGTGTTAAAGAAATAGTGGATGGTGGTAATCATTTATTAAATTTAATAAATGACATATTGGATTTGGCGAGAATTGAATCAGGAAAAGTGGCCTTAGTAATTGAAGAGGTGAATATAAATAAGACGGTTTTTGAATGTTTGTCAATGGTTCATTCATTAACTGATGATCGAAATATTAAAGTTGAAAATAATATTGGTGAAGCAGGAAATATATTTGTTAAAGCGGACGGTACGCGGTTAAAACAGGTGTTACTGAATATTGTTTCAAATGCTATAAAATATAATCAACTGGGTGGATCAATACAGGTTGATTGTATCGAAACAAGTGATAAAACATTAAAGATCAGTATCAAAGATACAGGTATAGGTATAGCTAAAGAAAAACATGCAGAGGTATTTTCTCCTTTTTCACGATTTAATGAGGAGGCGCTTGAAGTTGAAGGAACGGGCATAGGTCTTGCTGTTTCTAAGCGGTTGATTGAAGTGATGAACGGAAGTATTGGTTTTAATAGTGAAGCTGGAAAAGGCAGTGTGTTCTGGATCGAGCTTCCTTTAGTAGATAGGGTTAAAAAAGTTAAAGAACAGAAATCAGATGAGGAAGGTTGTTCCGCTGTGGTTATAGATGGGAAGAATAAACTATTATATGTGGAGGATAATCCCGCGAACATAAGATTAATGGAAAAAATAGTTAGCAACTATCATGATCTTGAGTTGCTAATAGCCGTAAATGCTGAAGAGGGTATTGACGTGGCGAGGAAACAATTGCCTGATATTATATTGATGGATATAAACCTCCCAGGAATGAATGGCTTTGATGCGCTTAAAAAACTAAAACTGGATGAATTGACAAAAAAAATTCCGGTAATTGCTTTGAGTGCAGCGGCAACGAAAAAGGATAAAGAGCGGGGAGCAGAAGCGGGTTTTTGTTGTTATTTGACTAAGCCATTTAATGTGAATGAAATGATGGCAGAAATAAATTTAGTTTTGCAAGGGAGCAGCTCATAGATTCGTTTTAATTGCATGGTTTGGAATTAAAATATCCGTTGATGTCTTCATGGCTTCAGCCACCATTAAGATAATCAGCTGTCCCAATTTAGGCTATTACTTTTATGCTTATACTTGCCAGGGGGGGCTGTTTTAAAACAACCTCCCTGGAGTATTTACTTGTCTTCGTTTTTTACAGACTTTAAACCATGCAGCTTTACTATATTGGTCTTAGGTGTGTCGCCTTTATATAGTGGGCGGTGTAAGCTGGGCTTACCCATAGCCTCGGTAATTTCTTTCTCACGAGCTGCAATCAGGATGAAGCCTTGCTTAACGTCTTCAATGGTTTGCTCGCTTAAGGGGTGACGCATACCGGGATCTGGGGTTATTTCACGGACTACGCCAGAGATTACTTTACGTAGAGCGACTAAAACATCGAGTTCTTTTTTTAAATCAGCGTCCATAGGGGTACCATTAACTAATTACTTAAAATTGGTGAAGCTGGATGGTTAAGCTTCGGTGGGTGGAATTATACCCTGTTACATTGAGGAATTTACCCGAATATTAGTATTTGTTATAATACCCGACCAAACTACTAAGTTATTGTGAGTTGTTATGCCTTATTATGTATTTAAAATGGAAACTGCCGAGTTAGCGATACTGAAGCAGCTAGAGCTAATTGAAAAGTTTGAAAAATTCAAAGATGCCAAGCTTTTCGCGCGTGAGGCCCGTGCAGAGCAGCTTGAAGGTGATGTTGCTGAGATAAAAGTGATGTTTGCAGATAATCAGTTGGCCGCCGAAGAGATGCTAATGGAAGCACGTGAAAAGCAGATTGTCATGGAACATGAAAAATAAGCTGAATGGATGAAGATAGCTACAGGCAGGCCTATGCGCGGATTAATGCGGCTCCCTGCGCGTTTGAAAAAGGTATTTTATCCTTAAAGTGTCAGTGCTCATATCAGCATATGTTTCGCCTGGCGGATCGACACGGCGTGGGCTGTACCGATACCGTGAAGCAGCAGCAGTGTACGGCCTTTCTAAATCACCTGCGCAAGCAAACCCGCTTCATATTTAAAATTAATATAGAGGGGCCGCTGCCGCACAATAAAGAAATTAAAGTGCAAAATGGTGGCATGTTGGGCGTACAGCAGCTCCTATTGGGTGATGTGGACAAGCAGGAAGTAGGCGATATTGCGGGTTTAATGGAGCAGTCGGTGGAACTGTATGGTTCTATCGAAGAGATTCCCTATAATCTGATTATGCCCAGTGTGGCCAATTATCAAACACGGCCTAAGCGTAAGCGGCCTAAATAAGCGAAAAGCCTGGGCTTAATAGAGTCTGGGTGAGGTTCTCCCTCCTTTTGTCATTGTTCAGATACTTTGATGGCCTTAACTGTGGTGTTGTTTAGAGTCGTCTCTACTCTATCTAACTTGTGATTTCAGCTCTGCTATTCATACAAACGCTCTTTTTTGTTCTCTTAGTAAGCAAGCAGTGATTATTTAGTTGATCTATTTTGATATAGTGTGCTCTAAGAAAAAGTAAATTTAATTGATGTTTATAAATCAATAAGGGTATGTGTGTTATGCGTCGAGCAAGAAGCGTAGAAGAATATGTAGCATTAGTGAAAGATGCATTATATGAAATTGATGATATGCGTGCTGCAATTGAGTATGACGAAGAAGGTATGGTGGCATCGGTGCCTTATATGGAGGAAATAGAGTCCTGCCTGAAAGGGATTTTTGAGGATATGAAGTCGGGTGATTACTGCTGGAACACCGGTGATTTATCCTACATTGCCACTATTCGTGATTTGGATGATGGGGTGATTCCGTTCCGCCCCTTGCTCATTAGAATTAATGACACACATAAAAATGGTCTTGAAACTGAAGAAGAACAGGAATAGATAAAAATGGATGCGCCCAAAGATAATCCCTGGAAAACATTAAGTACTCAACCGGTATATAACAATGACTGGATAAAAGTCGAAGAGCACCAGGTGATAAATCCAGGGGGTAGTGCGGGCATTTACGGTAAAGTAAGTTTTAAAAATCAAGCGGTTGGCATTATTCCGATTGATGAAGAGGGCAATACCTGGTTGGTGGGGCAGTATCGTTACACCTTAAATGAGTGGTCGTGGGAAATACCCATGGGTGGCTCCCCCAAAAAAGAAGATACACAAAAAACCGCACAACGTGAGCTTGAAGAAGAAACAGGTTTAGTTGCGGGACGGCTTGTTGAGGTGTTGCGTTTACATCCATCAAATTCTATCACCGATGAAAAAGGCTTTGTGTATTTGGCGACGGATTTAAGCCAAGGCAAGCAGCAGTTAGAAGATACCGAAAAAGATATTCAAGTAAAAAAGCTAACGTTTGATGAGGCGCTGGAGATGGTGCAAAATGGTGAAATTAGCGATGCCATTAGCGTTGCAGGGCTGCTGTATTTGGCTCTCAATAAGTCGAAATATAGTCTTTAGAGTTGTCATGTAGGTTATGTGTTAAATATAGAGAGACTTTTGCACGAAGTGTAAAAATCGATTACGCAAGCAATTGATTTTGGGAGATTCTGAAAAATGACATTTTTTAGAATCGTTACTTTGCCGAGGCAGGGATGGCTCGTGCAAAGCTCTCATAGAATCATAATAAAAGCATTTATTTATGGGTAATGGTGTTCTAGCTGCAGTTGGTGTATTACTGGTTGATAATGGCAGGTTGTTGCTGGGCCGAAGAATTAGGCGCGATGAGTTTGAAGGCTGGCAATGCCCGGGTGGGTTTATACGCTCAAATGAAGAGATCTCTGCAGCGGCTCAACGCTGTTGTTTGCAAAAAGCAGGCGTTCAAATTAATCATATTGAGCAAGGACCATTCACAAATAATATATTTCATTCATCCACACCAATACAGCACAGCGTTACCTTGTACACAATCGCCAGGGAGTTTAAAGTTATTAACTCTGCTCTTTATACAGACATTCAATTGCAGTGGCAGTGGTTTAATATTGATGAAATACCCTCGCAAAAATTTCAACCGCTTAAGCAGCTGCTAGAAAGTTATGATCTTAAGTCATTGTTAGGCCTGTAATAGCTGTTATATAAGTGGTTTTAGGCTATAACTACAATAACTCTTTAAGCAAAAAAAATAATGACAATTCTTTGTCCCTTAGTTAGAAATATATGAGCGAAAAAAACCAATCCTCAATGCAAGATTTATGGGATAACTCCATGCTAGATGCAGGAAGTGCTGCGTGGCTAGAGGGGCTGTATGAATCCTATTTACAGAATCCAAATGATGTTGATACGAACTGGAGAGAATACTTTGGCACTTTGCCACGGATTAATGGCACTCTAAAAGACACCATACATTCTGATGTTAGAGAGCAATTTCGACGCATAACAGAGCATCGTAGTGGTACGCAGTTACCGCCAACTCAACCTGCTTCAAGCGCGGCCCTGGAGCACGAACGTAAACAAGTTAAAGTATTGCAGTTAATCAATGCGTATCGTTTTCGAGGGCATCAAAAAGCCGATGTCGATCCACTGGGTCGCACACACACCCGCCCAGTTGACGATTTGTCGTTGGCCGAGTACGGATTGGGTGAAGCGGATTTGCAGACGATTTTTTCCACGGGCTCTCTGTGTGGGCCAAGTGAAACAAGCTTAGAAGAAATATATAACATTATTTCAGAATCATATTGTGGTTCGATTGGTGTTGAATATATGCATATTACTGAAACTGGGGAAAAGCGCTGGATTCAACAACGTATAGAAACCGTTCGTGGTAAAGCAAATTTAGATTTGCAGGAAAAAGAAAATTTATTAAAGCGCTTAACTGCCGCAGAAGGTTTAGAAAAATATTTACATACAAAGTATGTCGGTCAAAAACGTTTTTCTTTAGAGGGTGGTGAAACACTTATACCATTAATTCATGAGATTATACAGCGCTCAGCAAGTCATGGAATGAAGGAGGCTGTTATTGGTATGGCACATCGTGGTCGCCTTAATGTGCTGGTGAATGTTATGGGCAAAACACCAGCAGAATTATTCAGTGAGTTTGAAGGAACAAAAACACATGGCGAATATATGGGTGATGTTAAATATCATTTAGGTTTTTCATCAGATGTGCGTACTGCAAAAGGTGATGTGCATTTGGTCCTGGCATTTAATCCATCTCATCTTGAAATTGTAGCACCTGTTGTCGAGGGTTCTGTGCGTGCCCGACAAGAGCGCCGTGGCGATGCTGAAGGCGTGGAAGTGTTGCCGATACAAATACACGGAGATGCCGCGTTTGCAGGACAAGGCGTTGTAATGGAAACGCTGCAGATGTCACAGTCGCGCGGTTATTCAACTAAAGGTAGTTTGCATATAATTGTGAATAATCAAATTGGATTTACCACCAGTAATATCGAAGATAGTCGTTCCACGCATTACTGTACAGATGTTGCGAAAATGGTGGATGCACCCATTTTTCATGTGAATGCAGATGACCCGGAAGCCGTTATATTGGTGGCGCAAATTGCATTAGATTATCGCATGGCATTTAAAAAGGACGTGGTTATCGATTTAATTTGTTACCGCAGGCATGGGCATAATGAAGCCGATGAACCCTCTGCTACACAGCCGATGATGTACAAAAAAATAAATAATTTATTAACGACACGTGCGATTTATGCTGAAAAATTACAAGGAGTAAAAATTATTTCGGCAACATTTGCAGATAAGGAAATGGAGCAATATCGCGATAATTTAGATGCAGGCCATTGCGTGGTTCCAGGCATTTTAGAAAACAAGGACTCATCCTACGCCTATCATATTGATTGGCGTCCCTATGCAAATGCAAGTGAAGACGTCACTGCTGAAACGGCCATTAACATGGAAACCTTAAGGCTGTTATGCGAGAGGCTGGAAAAACGGCCTGCAGATTTTGAACTGCAGCCTCGCGTTGAAAAAATTATGCAAGACCGCCACAAAATGGCTGCAGGTGCCATGGATCTGGATTGGGGCTTTGCAGAAACCTTAGCCTATGCCAGTTTGGTTACCGAAGGTTATGCGGTTAGATTATCAGGGCAGGATTGTGGTCGGGGTACCTTTTTTCATCGGCATGCAGTATGGCATAACCAGATAGATGGCAGTGCATATGTTCCCCTGAGAAATATGTCTGATGATCAAGCTAATTTTCTGGTGATTGATTCATTATTGTCAGAAGTGGCGGTATTGGCTTTTGAATTTGGCTATGCAACAGCAGAGCCCGAGTCTTTGGTAATATGGGAGGCACAATTCGGTGACTTTGCAAACGGTGCGCAGGTTGTTATTGATCAATTTATTGTGTCGGGTGAGCAAAAATGGGGTCGTTTATGTGGCCTGGTGATGTTGCTGCCTCATGGTTTTGAAGGCCAGGGAGCAGAACATTCGTCTGCGCGATTAGAGCGCTATTTGCAATTATGTGCACAAAACAATATTCAAGTATGTGTGCCGAGTACGCCTGCGCAAATGTTTCATATGTTACGTCGGCAAATGTTGAAAAAATATCGTAAGCCCTTAATTGTAATGACGCCGAAAAGCTTATTGCGGCATAAGCTGGCTGTAAATACATTGGATGATATTTGCCAGGGTGAATTTAAAAATGTAATCGATGAAATCGATGCACTAGATGCTAAAGCAATTAAACGTGTCATTATGTGTAGCGGAAAGGTGTACTACGATTTATTAATACAGAGAAGAGAATCTACATTAAATGATGTGGCTATTATACGCATAGAAGAATTGTATCCGTTTCCTGCGGAAGCGCTTAATATTGTACTAGATAAATATTCTAATGCAGAAGAGCTTATTTGGTGCCAGGAAGAGCCTAAAAATCAGGGCGCATGGGATTATTTTGAACCGCGTTTTGCAGCAAAATTAGACCATCGCTGCATGGTTGAATATGTGGGGCGAGAACCATCAGCGGCACCAGCGGTTGGTTCAGCCAAGGTTCATGCGCAACAACAGAAAAAATTAGTTAAAGAGGCATTGTTTGGCAATGCTGGTGAAGAATAAATAGGAAAACATCATGACAGTAGAAGTTAGTGTGCCGGATTTGCCAGAGTCGGTAACAGATGCCACCGTTGTGGCTTGGCGGAAACGTGAAGGTGAAACGGTAAAGCGAGATGAAGCGCTGGTTGATCTGGAAACAGATAAGGTGGTGCTTGAGGTGCCTTCACCGGTTGATGGTGTGGTAGAAAAAATACATCAAGCAGAAGGTGAAGTGGTTAATGCGGGGCAATTGCTGGCTGTGTTGAAAGAGCTTGATGTTGATAGCGCGAAGAATGATGGGACTAATAAAGCCGTTCCACTGGAATCGTCTCCCGCTATTGGGGATAGAGTAATAACGGCATCAGCCAAAAAAATGATAATAGAAAACCAGCTTAATTCGGATGATATTTTGGGCAGTGGAAAGTCTGCTCGCGTGCTTAAAGAAGATGTACTTGCATTTATTGAAAATAAAAAAGTAGATAAAAATAATGCTTCGATAGATGTTGAAGAAAAACAAAAAGAAACTCATTTATTACCTCCTGATGATGTGCTGGGAGATCGTGTTGAAAAACGTGTCCCGATGACGCGATTACGTGCACGCGTTGCAGAGAGACTTTTAGAAGCGCAGCAAAATGCGGCCATACTAACAACATTTAATGAAGTAAATATGCAGCCAATAATGGATTTGCGTAATAAGTATAAAGATTTGTTTCTGAAAAAACACGGTGTAAAACTTGGTTTTATGTCATTTTTTGTTAAAGCGAGTATTGAAGCGTTGAAACGGTTCCCTGCGGTTAATGCATCAATCGATGGCAATGATATTGTGTATCATGGATTCTTTGATATAGGTGTCGCCATTGCCGCGCCTCGTGGTCTGGTTGTTCCTGTGCTGCGTAATGCAGATCAGATGAGTCTGGCGGATATTGAAAGAAATATATCTGAGTATGTTGATAAGGCCAAAAATAATCAGCTGGGCATTGATGATATAACCGGTGGAACCTTTTCTTTAACGAATGGCGGTGTGTTTGGTTCCATGATGTCTACACCCATTATCAACCCACCACAAAGCGGCATACTGGGTATGCATAAAATTCAGCCACGTGCTGTAGTGGAAGATGGGGAAATTGTCGCACGCCCTATGATGTATTTAGCCTTATCTTATGATCATCGAATTATTGATGGTGCAGAGGCAGTGCAATTTTTAGTTGCAATTAAAGACGTGCTTGAAGAACCAGCTCGCATGGTAATGGGGGTTTAATATGGCCGTGAATTTTGATGTTATTGTTATAGGTGCAGGGCCTGCGGGTTATGTTGCGGCAATTCGCTGTGCACAACTGGGTTTAAAAACCGCATGTGTTGATCGCTGGACCAATGAAGAAGGCAAGCCATCTTTAGGTGGGACTTGTTTAAATGTAGGCTGTATTCCATCTAAGGCATTGCTGCAATCATCTGAAATGTATGATCAGGCCAAGCATCAGTTTAAAGATCATGGTATAGAATTTGAAGGCGTGAAATTAAATCTTTCTGCAATGATGCAGCGCAAAGACAAGGTAGTCGCAGAATTAACACAGGGAATAGCGTCTTTATTAAAGTCGAATAAAGTAGAATTTATTTTTGGAACGGCAAAGTTGTTGGCTGAAAATAAACTGCAAGTGATTAATGACAATGCAGAAAAAAATCATTATTCAGCAAGCAATATTATTATTGCGAGTGGTTCCAGTTCAATTGAGCTGGCTAGTGCGCCATTAACGGATAATTTAATTGTTGATTCAACTGGAGCGCTATCATTCAACGAGGTTCCAGAAAAAGTAGGTGTTATTGGTGCTGGTGTTATTGGTTTGGAGTTAGGTAGCGTATGGCGACGCTTAGGCTCTGAAGTCATCGTATTAGAAGCGCAGGAAGCTTTTTTACCACTAGCGGACCAACAAATTGCTCGAGATGCAGCACGCCTGTTTAAAAAACAAGGAATAGATATTCGCTTAAACGCACGCCTTTTGAGCACTAATGTTATTGGTGCGCCTGGTAGTCAACAAGTGGAAGTTAATTATCAGGATGAGAAAGGTGATCAGAAAGAAATTTTTGATAAATTAATCGTTGCGGTTGGTAGAAGACCTAACACGGATCATATTTCAGATGAAGAATCCGGTTTGCTTCTGGACGAAAGGTGTTTTATTCATGTAAATGATAAATGTGAAACATCCCAGCCCGGCGTTTATGCCATTGGTGATGTGGTGCGTGGCCCTATGTTGGCACATAAAGGTTCTGAAGAAGGCATGATGGTGGCAGAACTAATTGCCGGTAAATATGCCGAGATTAATTATGAACTGATTCCATCAGTCATTTATACTCACCCCGAATTGGCCTGGGTAGGTAAAACTGAACAGCAGCTGAAGGCATCGGGTGAAAATTATAAGGTAGGTACTTTTCCATTTTTGGCTAGTGGGCGAGCTAAGGCACAGGGCGATACCAGTGGCATGGTTAAGGTGCTGTCTAATGCGCAAACAGATAGGGTATTAGGTGTGCATATTTGCGCTGCAAATGCATCAGAGTTGATTGCGCAAGCCGTGATTGCCATGGAGTTGGGTGCAAGCACGGAAGATTTAGCATTAACGGTATTTGCTCACCCTTCATTGTCTGAGGCCTTGCACGAAGCTGCACTTGCTGTCGATAATCGCGCTATTCATATTGCGAAAAAACGCCGTTAAACATTTAATCACTCTTGCAGAAATAATTTATTAGCCAACTTAAGTTGGTCGCTTATTGAAAATAAAAGGTAAAATCTTCCATGAATTTACATGAATATCAATCTAAAAATTTATTTAAACAATATGGTATGCCGGTGCCGGAACATCGTGTTGTTAATTCATCCCGCGATGTTGCTGCTGCATTAGATGCATTGGAAGGAAGCCGTTGGGCGGTGAAGGCTCAGGTGCATGCGGGCGGTCGTGGTAAAGCGGGTGGTGTTAAAATTTTTGATAAGCGTGAACAAGTAGTGCACTTTGTTGGCGAAATGCTGGGTAGCCATCTGGTTACTGTTCAAACTGATGAAAAAGGCCAGCCAGTTAACCATGTGTTAATTGAAGAAACCTGTAATATTGATCGCGAATTGTATTTAGGTGCGGTGATTGATCGTACTACTCGCAGAGTTGTCATTATGGCATCGACAGAAGGCGGCGTAGAAATTGAAAAAGTAGCAGAAGAGTCGCCGGATAAAATTTTGCGCACCACGCTTGATCCCATGTTAGGGCTAATGCCTTATCAGTGTCGTAAGCTGGCATTTGGTTTGGGCCTGGAAGGTGTGCAAATAAAACAATTTACAAAATTATTAAGCGGCCTTGCCAAATTGTTTATTGAAAAAGATTTAGGCCTGGTGGAAATCAATCCATTGGTCGTTACTAAGGAAGGTAATCTTTTATGCCTGGATGGAAAAATTAATGTTGATGATAATGCGTTATATCGGCAAATGGAATTGATGGAAATGCGTGATGCCACGCAGGAAGATGAGAGAGAAAATCGCGCAAAGGAATGGGACTTAAATTATATTGCCCTGGATGGCAGCATCGGCTGCATGGTGAATGGTGCCGGTTTGGCGATGGCGACAATGGATTTAATTAAACTGCATGGTGGTGATCCTGCAAACTTTTTAGATGTTGGCGGTGGTGCAACTAAAGAACGTGTTGCGGAAGCATTCAAAATTATTCTATCGGATAACAATGTTAAAACAGTTCTGGTTAATATTTTTGGCGGTATCGTGCGTTGTGATTTAATTGCAGAAGGTGTGATTGGAGCCATTCAGGAAGTGGGTGTGACGGTGCCAATAGTGGTGCGCCTGGAAGGTAATAATGCAGAGCTGGGTTCGCAGCTACTGGAAAAAAGCGCTTTAAATATTATTGCTGCAAAAGGCTTAACCGACGCAGCACAGAAAGCCGTAGCCGCTGCGCAAGGGGCGAGATAATGAGCGTATTAATTAACAGTGAAACAAAAGTTATTTGCCAGGGATTTACGGGTAGGCAGGGGACTTTTCATTCCGAACAGGCGATTGCTTATGGTACGCAAATGGTCGGTGGTGTAACGCCAGGCAAGGGTGGCCAAACACATTTAGAGCTACCTGTTTTCAATACGGTTCGCGATGCGGTTAATCATACGGCCGCTACGGCATCGGTTATTTACGTGCCTGCTCCCTTCTGCAAAGACTCTATTCTTGAAGCGGTAGATGCGGGGATTGAGTTAATCGTGTGCATTACAGAAGGTATTCCAACGCTTGATATGCTAGAAGTTAAAATAGCGGTTGAGCATGCGGGTGTTAGATTAATCGGGCCTAATTGTCCGGGTATAATCACGCCGGGTGAATGCAAAATTGGCATTATGCCGGGTGAAATTCACATGCCGGGTAAAGTGGGTATTGTGTCTCGATCTGGCACCTTAACCTACGAAGCGGTTAAGCAAACCAGTGACTTAGGTTTTGGCCAAACGACCTGTATAGGCATTGGTGGCGATCCAATTCCTGGGATGAATTTTATAGATTGTTTACAGTTGTTTGAAGAAGACCCTGAAACAGAGGCCATATTAATGGTGGGTGAAATAGGTGGTGCAGCTGAAGAAGAAGCGGCTGAATATATTCAAACCAATGTATCCAAGCCGGTTGCCGGGTTTATTGCGGGTGGTACTGCGCCTAAAGGCAAGCGCATGGGGCACGCTGGGGCTATTATTTCCGGTGGAAAAGGCACTGCAGAGGAAAAATTCAAGGCCCTGGAGGCGGCAGGCGTAACAACAACGCGTTCTCCGGCGGATCTTGGAAAAGCGTTAGCAGAAGCGACTGGTTGGAAGTAATACCTTATGGGCTTTCTCTTACTGGTTATTCTTCCGAGTGGCGAGGGCCGATATTAATGCCTAAAGAAACTCGGCTTTCATGGCTTAAATTTTCCGTTACTTCATGCGGCATATTAGGCGGAAAGAAGGCGAGCAGTCCTTCTTGGGGTGTTAATTTTGTAAATGCGGGCTCTTTGCCTATAACCAGCTTGCCTGAGTTGTCTGGTACCTTGATATAGTAAACGGCTGACAAAAGTTCATCGTCATCATCATGCTTATGTAATGTGGTTTTATCGCCGGGATTCATTACATTAAACCAAAGCCCAGCTTTTAGTTCGTCAGGTGATCGTTTTAATATCTCCGCCGCAATCTCAACGACCGAATCCAAAATATCATTGATTTGTGGTATCTGCTTACTGCTTATATAAATATTTTCATAACGGCCAAAAAAAAGATGTGTCTTGCGTGTGTTTTTGTCATCAATATGACGTTTTAGGCCGTCTAGCAATTGCTGGTTAAGCGTCTGAAAATGGCTCAAATGAGTGGTATGCAGTGAAAAGTGCTGGAGTCGGTTCATAAATTTTAAATAGTCTTTGAGTTTCTCTTATCTTTCACATAATAAGCCATAATATCAACTTTCTCATTGTGATATTCACATGTTTCAATCCGCTTCCAGCCACGCTTCTGGTAAAAGCCTGCTTGATCAGGGGTGAATAAATAGAGGTTTTCCACCCCCAGATGACGGGCATTATCAATACAGCATTCTATTAACTGCGTAGCAATTCCCTGGCGGCGATAGGTGGCGCTTACAAAGACACTGGCGAGCCATGGGTGTAAATGTGCATGGGTTTCCATATCAGACTCGACCAGACTAGCAGAGCCTGCGGGCTGGTTATTAACTAAAGCCAGTACACACGATGGAATGGCTGCTGTATCAGTGTACTGAGAGTATTGCTTAATACGCAATGGCGTACTCAGATGGGGGCTAATGTGCTGCCATTCCTTCTGGTGCCACTGAGCAATAAGGGGAATGTGCTGGGGGTGGTTTACGAGATAGTCAAATATAAGTTTGGGCATGTTAAGGCCTTAAGCAATAGCGGTTAAAAACGTCTATTCTCATTGATGTAATAGTTACATTTTTGAGTAAAAATCATAATTATATAGCTAAAAACAGCGGCAGTAAGTGGAGTTTAAGACATGAGTGCAAGTAGTCGAATATTAATTGTTGATGATACTCCCTCAATACATGAAGACTTTCGTAAAATACTGACTCTGCCAGATGAAATGGGGGAGGACCTGAATCAGATGGCAGATAGTCTATTTGGCAGTACAGGGCAGGATGCAGTCTATAAAACCATTAGCTATGAGCTGAACTCGGCATTCCAGGGTGAAGAAGCGCTGGAAATGATTGAAAGTGCCGAAGCCGAAGGCAGGGGTTATTCTCTCGTTTTTATGGATGTTCGGATGCCACCTGGCTTAGATGGCATAAAAACGATCTCCAGAATTTGGGAGCGTTATCCTTCGATGGAAATAGTTATTTGTACCGCATATTCTGACTATTCATGGGGTGATATTGTCGATATTCTGGGGCCGTCTGATCATCTACTGGTATTAAAAAAACCATTTGATGCGGATGAGGCTCAGCAGATGGCACTAGCGATGACTCGGCGCGCAAAAACATCGCTTACACAACGTAAACATATCTCAAATTTAGAGGTTAATCTTGAAGATTGTCATGCGGATGTGAGTGATCTTAAAAAAAAATTGAATAATAAAAAATAGGGACGATAGACTTATCTGGCCTTAAGCATAGGCATAGAGACGTAAATTTAGAATTTATGCGGAAAGCATGCCTTACCCAAGTATTAGTCTTAGTTTTTGCTTTGACTGCTTTATTCTCTAATGCAGTTTCTGCGGATGCCAATCGCGAGTATCAGCTTAAGGCTGCGTACTTACTCAATTTCGCCCGATTTATTTATTGGCCTAAGGCGTTATTTTCATCTGAAATAGATGTATTTAGAATATGTGTCTATGGTGAAAGTCCATTTGGAGAAAATCTAAATTATTTGTTAAGTAAAAAGGTTCAAGGAAGATCGATAAAAATAAATCAGATAGAAAATCTAAATAACGTAGCAGCGTGTCATATTTTATTTGTATGTGAATCTAATAAAGATGATTTTTATAAAATTTCTTCATATTTTCCTCAACATGTATTAACTGTAAGTGATGTAAAGGGGTTTAGCTCGCAGGGGGGAATGATTGAATTCATCAGATTTGATAATAAAATAAAATTTGAAATCAATGTTGCCCAAAGTACAAAATTCGGAATCAAATATAGGTCGCAACTACTTGAAGTGGCGGAGCAGCTGAGATAATGGAACTAATTCAGTTTTCAAGTATTAAAAATAAACTATTAATGGTGTATGTCACTATTACCGCAATCGTTTTGGCGTCTGCTTTTATTGTTTCAGTAAGTTTTGGAGCGGCAAGCTCAAAAACAAATATCATATCCGGCTTGAATGTTGTCGGTGAAATTATCGCTGATCGTGGAACTGCATCATTGGCTTTTTCGGATGTTGAATCAGCTAATAGTAACTTGCGTGCGCTCCGTTCACATGATTCTATCGTATATGCATGCATTAGATCGGTAGAAAATGAAATTTTTGCAGAATATAGTGCGGATATTGAAGCGGTTTTCAAATGTGACGAATATAGTGAAAATAAAAGCGTTAATATTGGAAATGATTATATCGATATATATAAGCCTATGCTATTAGAAGGTCAGCATATAGGTTCGGTTCAAATAAAAGCATCGCTTATCAAGTTTGGTGGGCAAACGATTAAAAGTATAAAATTATCATTGGGTATATTTATTGGTTTGATGATGGTGGCCGCATTTGTATCAGGTCGCGTAATGAATAAGATAACAGAACCAATTACACGTCTTAAAGATATAGCACAAAGGGTAACAGATAGTAAGGATTATAGTCTGCGAATGAAAAAAACGTCATCTGACGAGGTGGGAGTTTTAGTTGAGTCATTTAATAATATGCTCGATCAGATTTTAGAAAGAGATAGAGCTTTAAGCGAAGAAAAAGACAAGGCTGAACTATCTGCCTTGTCAGCTAAGAGGTATGCAAAGGAAACTGAAGATATAAATATTGATCTTGAAAATGAAATAAGAGAAAGAGCGAAAATAGAGGAAGAACTTCAGGATTTAAATGAAACACTAGAAGAAAAAGTGCAGGAAAGAACGATAGAGTTAGAAAAATTAAATGAAAAAATAGGTGATGTAGCAAGAAGCGCGGGTATGGCTGAGGTTGCTAGTGGTGTTTTGCATAATGTCGGCAATGTATTAAATAGCGTAAATGTATCTGTGTCTGTAATCCGCGAACAAATAAGAAAAACAAAAGCTGAAAATCTATCACGTCTAGTTGAAATGCTGGATAGTAATAAAAAAAATATAGCCGATTTTATTGAAAAAGATAATAAAGGAAAGCAAATACCTAAGTTTTTGTCACTGCTTTCAGATCAGCTAAAAGAAGAAAAAATTACTTTGTATAGTGAGCTGGATCAACTGGCAAATAATATAGATCATATAAAAAATGTGATAAGTATGCAGCAATCATACGCGGGAAGTTATGGAGTTAGGGAGAAGGTAAAGGTGTCTGAGCTGGTTGAGGATGCATTGAAAATAAACTTACAAGGTATGAGTCAGCACGATATTAAAGTGATAAAAAAATATGAAGATATCCCTATGCTGTATGTCGACAAGCATAAAGCATTGCAAGTTATTATAAATTTAATAAGTAATGCAAAATATGCATTAATAGATAGTGGGAAAGGAAATAAGACTATCAGTGTGCTTGTTGAAAGTGTTGAAAATAATGTAAGTATTAATGTGATAGATAATGGTATTGGTATAGCGTCTGAAGATATAGCGCATTTGTTTGAATATGGATTTAAAAAACGCAGAGGTGGTCATGGCTATGGCCTGCATCACAGTGCATTAGTCGCAAATGAGCTCGGAGGTAGGATATCAGTGCATAGTGATGGTTTAGGTGAAGGCGCTAGTTTTTCTATAATAATACCTGTTGATGAACAGGCTGGCATATGAGTGGCTCAATGAACGAGTTTGAAAATAGAAGGGTACTCATCATTGATGACGATACGAGAATTCATGAGGATTTTAGAAAAATTCTTGGGGATAAAGGGGGCTTGTCAGAATACGATGAAATTGAAGCAAAGTTATTTTCTGATGATAGCTTAAGTTCGCCAGGAATTATTTACGAATTAGATTCTGCATATCAGGGAGAAGAAGGTTTTGGGAAAGTAGTGCAGGCAAAAAAAGAAGGGCGACCATACGCTATGGCATTTGTTGATATGCGCATGCCGCCAGGATGGGATGGTTTAGAAACAATTAAGCACATATGGTCAGTTGATACACAAATTCAATTGGTTATATGTACTGCGTATTCAGATTATTCATGGAATGAAGTTTTATATCATTTGGGTGCATCTGATCGATTAATTATTTTAAAAAAACCATTTGATATGGTTGAGGTTCAACAAATTTCAACGGCGCTTACAACTAAGTGGAGTTTGAGCTGTGAAAGTGCTGCGCGATTAATACAGGCACAGGAATCAGAGGACAAATATCGTTCAGTCGTTAATAGTGTTGGTGACGCAATTATGACCCTTGGGAAAGAAGGCACTATTATGTTTGCTAATCAAAACTCCTGGCATATGACTGGTCGTGATGTAGGGGATAATTATTACCTGGGGATTAAGGATGAATGCAGGGATAGTGTTGTTAAATATGTTGCAGAGGTTTTTGAAACAGGTGAGCAAAAGAATGTTGAATATGCAACGCTAAGTGATGATAGTAATACTACCTGGTCTGAAGGTCGAATATCACCATTATATAAAAATGGCAAAATTATAGCGGTAACATTAATTGCGAGTGATATTTCTGCACGCAAAGCGCTTGAGTGGCAGCTGCAGCATGATGAGTTGACTGGCCTGGCAAACAGGGCATTTTTTGTTTCTCGTGTAGAATTATGTTTAGAGAAAAAGAAAACAGGTCAGTTATTTGCTCTTCTGTTTATTGACCTTGATCATTTTAATTTAATAAATGATTGTTTTGGTCATGGCGTGGGTGACAAGCTGCTTATAAAGCTTTCCACCTTGTTAAGTAAAGAAGTTGAAGACCATGAAATACTGGCAAGATTAGGCGGAGATGAGTTCGCTATCCTAAAATGCATGAATAACGAAAATGCCGATATAGAAAAATATATAGAGTCTATTAATGAACTGCTAAAACAACCATTAACGATAGATGAATTTGACGTTTATCCCTCAGCAAGCATAGGTGTCGTTATTGTTGATGATAAGGCGCCTGAAGCCAGTAGTCTGTTACGCAACGCAGATGCTGCTTTATATCATGCAAAATCAAAAGGTCGAAACAGGCATGAATATTTCGATCAAAAAATGCGCGACAAGATTGTAAACAGAGTTAGCTTGGGCAATGAGCTTAGGCATGCTATAGAGGGTGATCAATTCGAGGTGTATTACCAGCCTTTAATCAGTTTAACTGAAAATAAGGTAATTGGCTTTGAGGCTTTGGTTCGCTGGATGCATCCCGTTAAGGGAATGATTGCCCCGGATAACTTTATTCCTGTTGCAGAAGAGACCGGCCTTATTTTTGCAATTACCCGTACGGTGTTAGAGAAAGTTTGTCGTTGTTTGAAGGCGTGGGAAGATGCGGGATTAGATGATGTAAAAGTGGCTGTGAATTGTTCTGCCAGAGAATTTAATGAGCAAAATTTAAAGGGGATTATTACGGAAATTATTGATGATACAGGGGCCAGATTAGACAGTTTGGAGCTAGAACTGACCGAAGGCAGTATTATGGATGATGTGGAAAGCTCTATAGTAAATATGCGTAGTTTGTCCGAAATGGGCTTAAAGATTTCAATTGATGACTTTGGCACAGGCTACTCTTCATTTGGTTATCTTAAACAGTTTGCTATAGACAAGATAAAGATTGACAGGACATTCATTAAAGATACGCCGCAGGATGAGGATGATGCCGCAATTGTAGAGGCGATTATAGCGATGGCGAAGCGTTTAAAGCTTAAAGTGGTGGGTGAAGGCGTTGAAACGGCGGAACAGCTTGCTTTTTTACGGCATGCTGGTTGTGACGTGGTGCAGGGGTATTTGCTAGGCAAGCCTATGCCTGGTGATGAGGTGACTCAAAGGCTTAAGGACAATGATTGGCCGAATGCCGAATTATTAAAGGAAGATTAGTTTTATAGAGGTTTTTAGAATAATCCCAAGCGTGTAAAATAGCCTTCTGTATTTACTGGCTGGCATAATGAGCAAAACACGAATTTCTCACCCCTCAAAGCAAAATAAACAGGATCAGCTGTACTCTCAGCCTAGAGAGGCGATTGTGAACTTTGTCTTCGATCAATCTGTTGTTGACGTGTTTGATGATATGATCGGGCGATCCGTGCCCGGATATAGCACCCTTTTATCCATGTTCCCGGTTGTAGCGCGTTATTTTGTGCAACCGCATACCCGTTGTTATGATCTGGGTTGCTCTTTAGGGGCCTCAACGCTAGCCATGGTGCAAGGTATTGATAAGCCTGATGTCTCTGTTTTGGCTGTGGATAATTCACCAGCGATGCTGGAAAAATGTAAGGCTTTAATTGTTCAACATGCGAGTAATGTCCATGTTGAGGTGCGTGAATCTGATGTCTGTGAATTATCTATGGATAATGCATCAATGGTAGTAATGAATTTCACCCTGCAATTTATAGAAGAGCCGTTGCGCCAGGAGCTGATTAAAAAAATATTTACGGGAATGAATAAGGAGGGTGTGTTTGTTCTGTCTGAAAAAATAAAGTTCACTGACACGATCGAACAAGACAGGCAAACATCCTTACATCATGCTTTTAAAAAGGCAAATGGCTATAGTGATCTGGAAGTAAGTCAGAAACGCAGTGCGTTGGAGAATGTTTTAGTAGCAGAAACAGTAGAACAACATATTGCGCGTTTAAAAGCGGCTGGATTTTCTGAAGTCTTTGTTTGGTTTCAGTGTTTTAATTTTGTATCTATTATGGCGATTAAATAATGCATGAAAATCGTCTGTATGCACTAATGAAAAACACCCCCCTGGAACCATGGCTGTGCGTTCTTGACGAACAAATACAAAATGGCTTAACGGTAGAGGCCTATGGGAAATTACCAGAATGGCGCGAAGCCCTGGCGCAGTTACCGATTATAAAGGCACAGAATATATCGCTCGATAAGACGGCTGTTACGGCAGAGTCTTCAGCACTGCTAACATCGAGTGAGAAAGCTCAACTAAAAGAAACGCTCAAGCAATTAATGCCCTGGCGTAAAGGGCCCTACCATTTACATGGGGTTGATATCGATACGGAATGGCGTTCTGATTTCAAATGGGAACGACTGAAGTCAGCCATTAAACCATTGCAAGGTCGGACTGTTTTAGATGTCGGCTGCGGCAATGGTTACCATAGTTGGCGTATGCTCGGCATGGGTGCAGAACTGGTTATTGGCATTGACCCTTCGCCGTTATTCGTTATGCAGTTTCAGGCGGTAAAACATTTCTTAGGCGACAAAAATGTTTTTGTATTACCGATAGGCATACAGGATGTGCCTGAAAATTTGCAGGCCTTCGATAGCGTGTTCTCAATGGGCGTTTTATATCATCGGCGCTCTGCGATTGATCACCTTTATCAATTACGCAGTTGTTTAAAACCGGGCGGGGAGCTTGTTTTGGAAACTCTGGTTATTAAAGGTGATGAAAACCAGGTGTTAGTACCTGAGGATAGATATGCACAAATGCGTAATGTCTGGTTTATCCCCAGCAGCAAAGCAATGATGATTTGGTTGGCACGTTGTGGGTTTAAAAATATAAAATTAGTGGATGAGTCATATACCGGTTTAGATGAGCAGCGCGCTACGCAGTGGATGCAGTATCATTCTTTAAAAGATTACCTTGATCCAAACGACGATGCAAAAACGCTTGAAGGCTATCCAGCACCGTTACGCGCAATATTTACAGCTGACGCGCCATAATGGATTTTAAAAAGCTAGTCTTGCAATATAAATCCAGTTTGCTTTTTCGAATATTGTCTCAAGCATTATTGCTGATTACTGTTTATATTGGTATTCAGCTGTGGCAATCATTGGGCGCAATAAAAGGCCAGGCCCCTATTATTATTGATCAAACACTTGACGGTGATGAAATTGATTTAAGGCGTTATCAAGCAAAACCTGTTGTGGTTTATTTTTGGGCGGAATGGTGTCCTATTTGTAAGTTTCAAACCCCGGCGATTAACGATCTTGCAAAAGATTACCCAATATTAAGTATCGCGACATTTGCAGAAAATAAGCAAGCTGTCGAGAAGTATTTAAATGATAAAAACATCGATATGCCAGTGGTGTTTGATGAAGGCAATGAATGGGCCAGGTTATATAATGTAACGGCGGTGCCGACCAGCTTTATTATTGATGCAAAGGGTAATGTCCGATTTGTCGAAAAAGGTTATACATCATCCATTGGTTTAAGATTGAGATTGTGGTGGGTAGATTAGTCAAAAAGTTGGTATAGTGCTAACTATTGCTTTTGCGTTACTTGAAATAAACTTGATCAGAGGTGCCCTGGTATTGCATATTTATGTGAAAACAGGACTATAAACAGGTATGGTTTCAGCTTAATTTCTTTATTTTTTATAGGCTTTATATTTAAATGGTCAATGCTCTAATCCAGGAATCAGACGTTCATAGTCTCCCCGCTCTTTTCCGCGCACGCTTAATTAAAACCCCTAATGCAATGGCTTATCGGCAGTACGATGTTGCGAGTCAAAAATGGACACAATCGAGTTGGCACGAAATGTCTAATGAGATTGCGCGGTGGCAAGGCGCATTTCAAAAAGATGGGCTGCAAGCGGGTGATAAAGTTGCGATTATGGTTAAGAACAGTCGCGAGTGGGTGGTGTTTGATCAGGCCGCATTGGGGCTTGGTTTAGTCACAGTTCCCCTGTACGTCGATGACCGGCCAGATAACGTGGCTTATATTATTAATCATGCCGACGTTAAATTATTGTTTGTACAAGACAAGCTTCAGTGGAAGCGATTACTTGAAGCCGAGGTAAACTTAGGTGAGCTACAGCGCATTATTAGTATTAAACGTATATCGGAAGATGATGAGCCAGATGACCCTAAGCTGGAGTCTTTATCTGATTGGCTGTTTGGTATGTCTGGTGAGTTACAAACTAAGGAAAGTGCACTCGACGAATTAGCTTCAATTGTGTATACATCAGGAACCACGGGTCGATCTAAGGGTGTGATGTTGTCGCACCGCAATATACTTTCTAATGCGTTTGCCGCGGCATCGTGTACGCAATGGCAAGGTGGTGAACGATTTCTTTCGTTTTTACCCTTGTCACATATGCTGGAAAGAACAGCGGGATATTACATGCCGATTATCTTAGGTGCTGAAGTTATTTATGCACGTTCGATAGCCCTGCTTGGCGAAGACCTTCAAATAGTGAAGCCAACAACCTTAATTTCAGTACCGCGAATATATGAACGTGTATATGGGAAAATACAGGACGGCCTAAAATCTAAATCATCAGTTGCCAAATTTTTGTTTAATGCAGCGGTTAATGTTGGTTGGAAAAAATTCCTGGTTGAACAGAAACGAGCCAGTTGGCATCCCATGCTTGTTTTTTGGCCAATGTTAAATAAGTTAGTGGCATCAAAAATATTAGAAAAATTAGGCGGTGAATTACGTTTAGCTGTATGTGGTGGTGCTGCTTTGTCTGAGCAAGTTGCCAAATTATTTATTGGGTTAGGTCTGCCGTTGGTGCAAGGGTATGGTTTAACCGAGTCGAGTCCAGTGACTAATGTAAACCGAATTGAAGACAATATTCCATCTAGTATTGGAACGGCTTTACCGGGAATAGAAATTCGTATTGGTGAAAATGATGAGCTGCAATGTAAAAGCCCGTGTTCAATGATGGGTTACTGGAAAAATGAGCAGGCGACGAAAGAGACTTTTACTGAAGATGGCTGGTTAAAAACCGGCGATAAAGCGCGTATTGATAAAGATGGGCATGCATACATAACAGGCCGTTTAAAAGATATTATGGTATTGGCAAATGGTGAAAAAGTGTCACCGAGTGATATGGAGTTGGCGATAGCCTTAGACCCTCTTTTTGAACAGCTGATGTTAATTGGCGAAGCGCGCCCCTTCCTTTCAGCAATAGTGGTGTTAGATGCGGATGCCTGGGCTGACTTAGCTGTAAGTTTACATATACACCCTGAATCTCCCGATGCTTTATCTCAGCGTAATGTAGAAAAGGCCGTGCTAAATCGAATATCAGCAAGGCTCAAGGATTTTCCTGGCTATGTAAAAATAAGGCGAGTACATATGATGCTGCAGCCATGGACAGTAGATGATGGTCTGTTAACCCCCACGTTAAAAATAAAACGCCCAAAAATCCTCGAACGTTTTCAAGTTGAAATTGATGCGTTATATGAAAATCATTAAAAAAGAATGGATTCAAACTTATGTTTAACCATCAGTTACCAGAAAATAAAATTCCTGTTATTCGTCTACCTGCAATGCCATCGGATTTAAATGAGGGTGGCACGGTATTTGGTGGCTGGATTATGTCTCAGGTTGATATAGCGGGTAGCATACCAGCCGCTGAACGAGCAAAAGGGCCTGTGGTTACTCGCGCGGTAGATTCTTTTGAATTTAAAAAGCCGGTATTTTCAGGCGACTTAATCAGTTGTTATGCAGACGTGGTTTCGGTGGGTAGAACGTCGATTACAGTGCGTGTAGAAGTCTATGCACAACATATGGAAAAAGGCGTGGTTTCAACCATGCCAGTAACGGAGGCAAGCCTGGTTTATGTGGCTGTCGACGATCAGGGTAGGCCAAGGGCTATTCCGGATGGCAATATATGAATCACATAAGCGATAAAATATTAAATCGCGAATAGAAAGAAAGTGCTTTTTTAAAAAAAGAAAAGACCAGGAGTTAAAATATGAAAATAAATAGTATGGTACGAGTTGCAGTAGCAGCTTCACTAATGAGTGGATTATACAGTGCGCAAGTCTCGGCCGCTGGTTTTGCGCTTATTGAAAATAGCGCCAGTGGCATGGGGAATGCATTTGCAGGCGGTTCTGCTATTGCAGATGATGCCTCTACCGTTTGGTTTAATCCGGCAGGTATGACACGTTTAAAGGGTGAGCAAATATCTGTTGCAGGTCATTTTATATCGCCTACTGCGGATTTCACGAATATAGATTCAAAGCAAGGGCCATCTGCGGGTGGTACAGCGCTTAATGGCGCAGTAGATGATGGCGGCGCTAATGCGTTAGTGCCTAATTTTTATTATGTAACTCAACTAGAAGGCGAGGCCTGGTTTGGCCTTGGTGTCACCGTGCCATTTGGCTTATCTACAGACTACAATGATGACTGGATGGGTCGTTACCATGCCACTAAATCTGAAGTGAGTACACTGAATATCAATCCAAGTTTTGCATTTAAATATAATGATAAAACATCTATCGGCTTAGGCTTAAGTTTGCAGTATATAGAGGCCATATTAGAAAATAACATTGATTCAGCATTAACCTGTGTAGGTATAACTGTAGCCGCGGGGCAAACGCTTGCTAATGCTCAGGCGGCATGTATTGCAGGGCAGGGCCTGGTGCCAGGTACCCTGAGCCAAGATAGTTCTCAATCTTTAAAGGGTGATGATTTTAACTGGGGATGGAACATTGGCGTATTGCATGAGATTGATAAAAGCTCTCGTGTAGGTTTCGCCTATCGTTCGTCAATTGATGCTAGCTTAGAAGGCAAAGTTGATTTTACGGTGGGGGCTTCTTTCCAAAATTACCTCACAACAAATTTTACAGGAACACAACTTGAATCATTTTTAACGGATACAGGTGTAACCGCTGGGATTGAATTACCCGCGCAGTTATCGGTAAGTTACGTGCGCGATGTTAATTCTGAATTAACGGTGATGGCCGATGTAACCTGGACGGAATGGAGTAACTTTAACGCATTAGTTATAAAATTTGATAATTTAGTTCAGCCTACATCTACCCAGCCTGAGAACTGGGAAGACTCATACCGTTTTGCATTAGGTGCTAACTATCAAGTTGATAGTAAAATGGTTGTTCGCGCAGGGGTAGCACTCGACCAAACACCAGTGCCCTCGGCTGAAGAGCGTACCGCGCGTATTCCGGGTGATGAGCGTACCTGGGTGAGTTTGGGTGTAGGCTACGAAATTGATGCTAATACATCGATCGACGTTGGCTACAGCCATTTATTTGTGGATGATACAAATATCAACAATGCGGTGCCTGGTTCGGGGCAGCTCCTAATAGGTAAATACGCAGCAGATGTTGATATATTAAGTGTGCAAGGTAACTTTAAGTTCTAATATTTAAATAAAACGGGTGAAATAAAAAAGGGGCTAGGCCCCTTTTTTATTTATTTGCTGCGTATTTTCCAGCAGGGCGTATTTTCATGATCAATAATTTCATGTTGAATAAGCCAGTTTTTTGCATCTTCTGCGTCGTCTTCAAACCACGCTTTGCTAGAACCCAATCGAAAGGTGTAACCCCACTCATCCATGTCTTTAAGCATTCTCTCTCTAGCAAAGGTATTTATATATTCGCTAAGTAAAATAGATAAATAGCAAACGCCATTTTCTTCATCATAGTCGCCGCCTGCATTGGTATGTAAATTTTTTCGTCTGCTGGGAGACATGCAAATATAATGACATGATTCATGTAGCGCAGAGTGCACAGGTGTGTCACCACGAACATATAGATTATTGTTAATAATGCCTGCCTCAGGATCACCAAACCAGCTACCGGGAATTTTTTCTGAATCTTCAATGAGATGCACTTGAATAGAAAACTTTCCGAGCAGTAATGTTAGTTCGGAAAGTTTAATCTCACTGCAGCATAAAACACTCATATGAAATTATAAATTAGATAACTGCTGTATCATTGCTTGCAAGGCAATCGCGCGGTGGCTAATTTTGTTTTTTTCCTCGAGGTTTAATTCCGCTGCACTACAGTTTTTATCTTCTAGCCAAAATAATGGATCATATCCAAATCCACCATTGCCTCGCGGCGCAGTTAAAATTCGGCCTTCGAGGGAGCCTTGCGTAATAATGGGCGTGGGGTCATCAGCGGACTTCATATAAACCATCACGCATTGATAGCGTGCAGTGCGCTCGTTTTCTGCTACGCCATCAAGTTCTGCTAATAATTTAATGTTGTTTTTTTCATCCGTGGCACCTGCGCCGGAGAAACGTGCAGAATAAATCCCCGGTGCTTTGTTGATGGCATCCACTTCAATGCCCGAGTCATCTGCGATCGAAGGAAGGCCGGTGTGTAAACACGCATTACGGGCTTTTTTGATCGCGTTTTCAACAAATGTTAAACCGTCTTCAACCGCTTCTGGAACATCGAATTCATTTTGTGAAATTACGTCAATACCATTGGCTTGCAGTAAGTTATTAATTTCTTTTACTTTGCCTGCGTTGCCGCTGGCTAAAACGAGTTTGCTCATGATTTAAGTGCATCCATTTGAATTTGCATTAGTTCGCTAATGCCTTTTTTGGCAAGGTCTAGCATGGCGTTTAATTCATCCTGGCGGAATGCATGGCCTTCAGCGGTGCCCTGTACTTCAATGAAGGCATCAGCATCATTCATCACAACATTCATATCTGTTTCAGCATTTGAATCTTCATCGTAATCAAGGTCAAGTACCGGCGTGCCATTATAAATACCCACAGAGACAGATGCTATATTTCCAAATAAAGGATTTTTCTTAATCATCTTGTTGTCTAGCATGGTTTGAACGGCATCAGCCAAGGCAACATATGCCCCGGTAATAGAGGCTGTGCGGGTACCACCATCAGCTTGAATGACATCGCAGTCTATAGAAATGCAGTTTTCACCCAGGGCTTCAAGATCAATCGCAGCACGCAGTGAACGGCCAATGAGGCGCTGTATCTCCATGGTGCGGCCACCCTGTTTGCCACCAGCCGCTTCACGGCGCATGCGATTGCCTGTGGAACGGGGGAGCATACCGTATTCTGCCGTTACCCAGCCCGAACCTTTTCCGCGTAGCCAGCCAGGTACCTTTTTCTCTACAGATGCCGTGCAAATAACTTTGGTGTTACCAAACTCTATAAGGACTGAACCTTCGGCGTGCATGGTGTAATTGCGGGTTATTTTAACGTCTCGCATTTGCTCTGGTGTACGCTTGCTCGGTCTCATGCTCACTCCTAAGATTTAAGTGGGTGAATTATACCGGTTTTAGCGTGGCGAAGTCATAATCTTACATAGGCATGCTACACTGCGAAAAAAGGATTAAATGGGTGATGTATGACAAATAGCATGACAGGGTTTTCTCGCTGTAGCAGCGAGCAATCGACAGGTTCGTTAGTCTGGGAATTACGTTCCGTTAATCACCGTTATCTGGATGTTGTTGTAAAGTTACCAGAAGATTTAAGGGGCTTAGAGACAGCTATAAGACAGCAGCTTGCGGAGCGTATAAAACGAGGAAAAGTAGAGTGTCATCTACGCTATAAGCCGGCTGAAAATCAGCCAGCTGAGTTATTAATTAATGAAGAATATGCAGCGACTATATTAAGAGCCTGTCAAAAAATCAGTAAGCCATTACATCAGCCAAGTGCAATGAATGTGATTGAAATACTTAAGTGGCCAGGCGTGGTTAGGGAGCCAGAAAATGATTTAACGCCAGTGATGTCGACGGCATTGAGTTTATTTGATCAAACCTTAAATGAATTATGTGAATCTAAAAAAAGTGAAGGACAGCGCTTACAGGAAATGCTTGAAGAGCGCTGCGCAGCAATGAAAATTATTGTTTCAACCGAAAGAAAGCGTCGACCAGAGCTGCTCAATAAAACACGTGAAAAATTATTAAGCAGAATAAAAGAACTCAGTGTTGAGCATGATGAAAATCGATTCGAGCAGGAGATTGCCTACATCGCTCAAAAGATGGATGTGGATGAAGAGCTAGACCGTTTAGGCAGTCATTTTGTAGAGCTTGAAAAAATATTTAAACGTGATGAGCCAATTGGTCGACGTTTAGATTTTATTATGCAAGAGCTTAATCGCGAAGCGAACACATTGGGTGCAAAGTCTACGGATATAGAAACTACTCAAGTATCAGTTGAGCTAAAGGTGCTAATAGAGCAAATGAGGGAGCAGGTGCAGAATATTGAATAGTAAATAAACTTACTAAACTGTTAAAAGATGCGAAGCCATCCTTGGCGAAGCATTTTTTAAAGTAAGCGTGAAAAGAAATTGTTTAGGACTTCTTAATTTCCAGTAATTCGATTTCAAATATTAATACCTGATTCGGGCCAATATTTTCACCTGCACCACGTTCCCCGTATGCTAAATTGGCAGGAATAAATAACTGCCATTTTGCGCCAGTCTTCATCAGTTGTAATGCTTCAGTCCAGCCCTTTATCACACCGTTCACTGGGAAGGTTGCAGGTGCGTTGCGCTTATACGAACTATCAAATACTTTACCATCGATTAAGGTGCCGCTGTAATGAGTAACAACAGTATCAGTGGCTTTAGGTATAGCGCCTGTGCCAGCCGTTATCACTTTATATTGCAGGCCACTTGCGGTTGTTTTAACGCCCTCTTTGGTTTTGTTTTCGGCTAAAAATTTCTCACCAGCTACGCCATTGGTTGCTGCCATAGCGGTTTGTTCGGCCTGCTGCTGCTGCATAACTGATTTTTGGAATTCCTGCATGACCGTTTGCATTTCTTCCATAGTTAGTTGGGGTTCAGTGCCACTGATGCTGTCTTTAAAGCCCATCATAATGGCATCCTGATTTACAAGATCTTTGATGCGTGACATTTGTGAGCCCATTTGTATGCCAATACTGTAGCTGGCTTTATTGGTTTGAGTGTCTAATTTAACGGGTTCATTATTTGCCGTTGCCTGTGGGTTACAAGCACTCAGTAACGTCGCTAAGCCTATGCCAGCGATAAGCTTTGGAGCTGTCTTTAACATGGTATATCCCTTGTAAACTATATAAAAAGTAAAAGCTGCACGTTAGCAAGACATCAGCGTGGATTCAAGTAAAGCTTGCTGAACTTTGGAAAATATGAGATGTCTGTTCACTAGTTATGCAATTAGAGGATAGAGAGTAAGGCTATGTTTAGAATTTCAGTGCTAACACTGTTCGTTATTTTATTTATTCAACCGGTTTCAGCGGCCTTACCGCAGCAATTAAATGGCGAGCGTATGCCGTCATTGGCACCGATGGTGAAAGAGGTTGCACCGGCCGTGGTTAATATCTCTACCCGCAGTTCCATTAACAGGCAGCAAAGCCCATTATTAAATGATCCTTTTTTTCAGTATTTTTTTAAACAGAAACCCAATCAGCAGCGTAAACGTCCAAACAGTTTGGGCTCAGGTGTCGTCATTAATGCCGAAAAAGGCCTAATTATTAGCAACCATCATGTAGTAGGTAAGGCCGATGAAATAACCGTTACCTTAAAAGATGGCCGTGAATTAAAGGCTAGCTTACTCGGTACAGACCCAGAATCGGATGTTGCATTATTACAGGTGCCAGCAATGGGTCTCAGCCAGGTTAAACTGGCTGATTCAGATGATTTGCAGGTGGGTGATTTTGTCGTAGCGATTGGCAATCCCTTTGGCTTAGGCCAGACCGTTACGTCGGGTATTGTGAGTGCGCTAGGGCGAAGTGGCTTAGGCATTGAGGGCTACGAAGACTTTATTCAAACCGATGCATCAATCAATCCCGGTAACTCAGGTGGCGCACTGGTGAACCTTCGTGGCGAACTGGTGGGTATGAATACGGCTATATTATCTCCCGGGGGCAGCGGTGGAAATATAGGTATTGGCTTCGCCATCCCTGCGAATATGGTGAAACAGATTGTTAATCATTTAGAACAGCATGGTGAGGTAAAGCGTGGCGAATTGGGCGTAGTCACTCAAGATTTAACCGCCGATTTGGCACAGGCCTTTTCCATTAAAACCAATAAAGGCGCGATAGTGTCACGGGTTTATGCGGGTTCAGCTGCGGCAGAGGCCGGTTTAAAGGCCGGTGATGTGGTGATAGCGGTGAATGACCGTAAGGTTAAAAATTCAGCGGATATGCGCAACCGTGTGGGCCTGTTACGTATTGGTGACAAATTAAATATGCGCATTATTAGAGATGGCAAAGCGCAAGAATTAGTCGCGGTGATTGCCGAACCCGAGTTGACTTCCATTTCGGGTGAAAAGCTATCGCCTCATTTGGCGGGTGCGCTGTTGGCTCAGATAGAGAGTAAAAATGGTTCATCGAAAACGCATGTGATGGTAGTGGAAATTGTGCAGGGTAGCCCTGCGTGGTATGCGCATTTACGCAAGGGTGATATTGTTTTATCAATTAATCGCCAGGCGGTGGATAGCTTGCTTTCATTGCAGCAACTGGTGGCGAATCAGCGGCAGATTTTATTGAGTATCCAGCGCGGTGATCGGGCGATGTTTGTTTTGTTGAAGTAGGCTTTGTAGTGTTGGTTGCAGGCCGAACCTAAGTCACGAACTGAAAATTGTAAGGTTCGTCTGCTGGCGCCTTACTTTTCTTATGAAAGCCATCCCGGGCTTCCACCCTTCGGGCCATGCGAGCATGTTCAAAAACGCTCCCCGCGGTTTTAGTGCTACAGCAGGAGAAAAGTAAGCAAAAGACTGCCGTTCCCGGCGGCTTGCCCTCATAGAAAGCGATGAGGGTTCCCGAAAATTCTACGAATGAATATTTAGTGTTTTAGTTTTGTTGGTTCAAAGCATCGTTACCGGGTCGTATTGATGCGCCGTCCTGGTTTATCACCACTCAAAATCACATTCCTGTGATTTTCTCCCTGGGCAGAAGCAATTTTCGGCAAGCCACAGGGAAGGTTGTCGCAAGCCCACAAGAAAAATCGTATTTTTATAAAATTAACGTTACTGTAGGAGCGTAGCTTTAGCTCGCGAAATACTGAACGGAACATCGTCAGCTAAAGCTAACTCCTACAAAAAACAAAACTTAATTCTTGGGTAGGGTGGATCAAACGAAGTGGATCCACCATTGTCGCTGCGATTGGTAGAACCGCGCTGCTTGTTCCACCTTACAAAAAAATAAAATATTGTCGCCATTCCAGCGTGCCTCTAGCTGGAATCCAGAGACGTTGAATTACGTAAAGACACTGGGTCTCTGATAAAATTATTCAGGGGTGACAATATTTTTCATAAATCGAAGAGATTAATTCTAGTCTGGCGAGAACCAGCCCTGTTGCTAGCTGAAAACTGTACAGCTGTAGGGACAATTCCACAGGGATGTGGAATTGAGTTTCGAATAAGCCCGGATGGCGTATCGAAACGACCCGATAAAAGAGAAGTGAACTAACCGTTTAATAATATTAAGAAAGGAGTAATAAACAGTTTTCAGGAACCCTCATCGCTTTTTATGAGGGCTAGCGACAAAGGCGAGCGGGCTTTTTGCTTACTTTTTTGGCTGCAGAAAAAAGTGAGGCGCCAGCAGGCGAATCTTAAGACGTCAGTGCGTGATTAAGATTGTGCTTGTGATTAAATGTTAGTTAAAAAATAAACCTAAATAAATTAGGTGTTATGAGCTAATTTATTTATGAAAAATCGCTAGATATATACTTGGATGCTGAAGGTGCATCAATTGCTCCAACTCCTTCATGTTGTTTAGCTATTGCCATTCCCTCTAGTTTAAAGCCGCGTAGCATGTTGGACAAATTTGAAATCATATCAGTTTTAATAACAAGTTTTACAGCAGTGCCGGAACAAAAATGTTCTAGAGGTATATGCTCTTTACCATTCTCATCTAAGTGAACGCAGTGAAAGCCGCTGCATATGGCCATTTCTCCACCATTTCGAGCTAAGCGACTGGTCATATATAAACCAAAACCAGTGTTATGCCACATACTTGTCGTATCTATTTTTGCTCCTTTGTAGTTGGTGCTAGATATTCCAGGCATCATTACTTGCTGAATTGCATCTTTATCTGATTTGGCATTAATGTATGGGTTTTTATTGATTGAATTCTTAAGCCCAATACCAGCATCTATTATAGATATTTCTACTTTTTTATAGGATGGCCAAAATTGAGTGCAATAAAGAAAGCTGTCTGATTCGCTATGTTCGAATACGTTTCTCATGATTTCAGTTATAGAATAGGAAAGAGTCTTTTCTATTTCTTCATTTTTTTGGAGAGAAAGTATTTTTGATATTTTTTCAGCGATGCGTTCAATTACATTTTGTTCATCTTCCCATTTAATCATTGATGCATCGATGATTTCTTGTCTGGTTAATTTCGTAATGGGTAAATATGTTTTGCTCCCTTTAGCTACTCCTAGGTCATTGCCATGGTCTAGGCCAAATGACTTAAAGAATGCCATATGAGAGGCATAGCTTTTACTATGGAAGTTTTTGCAGGTGATCTTCGTTTTTTTATTTTTTAGGGCGCTAGTTAAAACTATGCACTTTAGTGCAAGGCTTTAGCTGCTACACATGTGTTAATGAAGCTAGAACTATTTCAAGAAAAGTAGGGTGGATCAAGCGAAGCGGATCCACCAGAATTAAAAGGTGAAATGGGTGGATCCACTTCGCTTGATCCACCCTACAGATTGATTGTATTTGTATGTGGTTATTAATGGGTAGTGAATTGCATAAGAGAGGACTTTTAGTCCTGAGTCGCCAACCTATGGACTTTCAGTCCATAGTCGTTGAGTCTTTTTTGAAAATCTTTGTATTGCATGTGATGTGTATAAAAGAGCAAAAGGGCCTATCATACCCATAGGTGAAAAATCGATAATCAATCGTTCTATATTGTTTATTTTTGCAAGCTCATTACAGAACTGATAAATATCATTTAACGATGAACTCCTAGCGAAATAGATAGTTGTTTCCATGTATTAACCAAGATATTTTTTTAAAAAATTAATATTAAGAGGGGAAGCGATCACCCCGGCGTATTCTTATCCACCCACCGATGCCCCTCACTCAATCCCTCCTTCTTCCAGAACGGCGCACGGGTTTTCAACTCCTCCATCAAATACCGACACGCCTCAAACGACTCCTTGCGATGTGCCGACCACACCACTGTGAGTACAATCGGGTCATTCGGAAAAATTTTCCCCACACGATGCACAATTAAACAGTCTAATAAATCCCAGCGTTGCTTCGCCTCGTCACAAATCTTATCCAGATAACTCTCCGTCATCCCCGGATAATGCTCCAGTGTCATCGAGCTCACATCATCGCCCTGATTAAAATCCCGCATGGTGCCAACAAAACTCGCGGTGGCTCCGTATTTACCCGCGGTTAAATGGGCTTGCTGGTATTGCCGAGTTTCCTGCCATGGGTCAAAGGCGGCTGTGCGAATTTCACTGGGCATGGCTGCCTCCCGTTACGGGCGGGAAGAAGGCAACTTCATCACCGTCTTTAACACTGGCCTGGGCATCCACATACTCCATATTAACGGCGCACAGGGTGTTGCTGGGCATGGCCATGCCGTCGGTGGCCTGGTCCCAGGCGGCCTGTACATTGCTGGCGGACTCGAGCGAGGCATCGCCCTTACCGACCTGTTCCCGTAATCGGGCAAAAAATTTGACTGTAATGCTCATTCTAAAATTGCTTACCTTTTGTTACGCTACACGCCCGTTGTTTAGCAACCACACAGGCACCGAATAATGACTGACAAGTTAACCCATTTTAACGCATCTGGCGAAGCACATATGGTGGATGTGAGTGAAAAAACCATCACCAGGCGTCAGGCCATTGCTGAAGGTGACATTGTGATGTTGCCAGAGACCCTGAGTTTGCTTCAGCAGGGCACGCATAAAAAAGGCGATGTGCTGGGTATAGCACGGGTTGCGGGCATTATGGCGGCGAAGAAAACGGCTGATTTAATCCCGCTATGCCACCCACTGGCGCTAACTCATGTGGATATCGAGCTGAGCTGCGATGAATCTTTGCCCGGAGTGCATTGTCAGGTAACGGTGGAATGCAAAGGCAATACCGGTGTGGAAATGGAGGCACTTACCGCAGTGCAGATTTGTTTGTTGACGATCTATGACATGTGTAAAGCGGTAGACCGCGGCATGCATATGGAGCGCATTGGCCTATTAAAAAAATCCGGCGGCAAGTCGGGTGAGTGGTCTAAGCGAGACTAGCGATATATACATTCCAGTTGAATCGGTTCCTTAACGTTAAGGTTTTGGAATAAATAGACTCCAGGTGGCATCTGATTAACAGCGTTTTATATTTTATAGAGCGCTGTTAGGCACCACACTAATAGGAGTCAATAAATGATTAAAACAACACGCAAAATTTTATTCCCCCTGAGCCTTGTTTTTTTAGGCCTATGCAGTATCGCTTTTTCCTCTTCATCTCATGCCGCCAAAGAGGCTGGCCATGGTGATGATTACCGTACCTTTCACCAGAATGGGCATATTGATTATGGCCAAATAGGTGATTCATATTCATCTGATCTGGTTATGTATTTGGCGGGCAACCAGTTTATGGTGATGGAAGAACTGATTAAAGATTTTATGTCTAAGCATGAAAATATTAAATCGGTATATGTAGAGACTATTCCACCGGGGCAAATTCTTAAAGGCCAAATTCTTAAGCAGGGTAAGATCGACGGACAAAAAACCGCGCAGAACCCTGATTTATACGCCAGTGTAAATTTAGGCCATTTAAAAAAGCTCAAAGCTAAAAAATTAATGCAAGACTATATGGTGTATACCCATAACAAGTTGGAGTTAATGGTGGCAAAAGGCAACCCCAAAAACATTAGAGGTGAAAAAGATTTAGCCCGTGATGATTTAGTGCAGTCACATCCCAATCCCCTCACCGAAGGTATTTTCAAATTTTACGGATCACAAATGTTAAAAGATTTGGGGCTGTATGAAAAAGTAACCGGTAATAAAAAATGCAAACAATGTTGGGCAGTCGAAAATAAAACCTGGTTCACGGCGCGTCACCATAGAGAAACACCGCACCGTATTGAAAATAATCAGGCCGATGTGGGTATTGTCTGGACGACCGAAGTAAAACATGCGCAGGCTGAAAATCGTGCAGTGGAAGGTGTAGCCATTGCAGCGCCCTTTAATATGGGGCATAAAGTGGGCTATGCGATTGGTAAGCTAAACAGTGGTCGTAATTCTGTGAATGCTAAAGCGTATTTGGCCTATTTGAGTTCAAATGATGCACAAACTATTTACGCCAAATATGGTTTTGTAAAAGCGAGTGATGAAGAGCTGGTATTAAAAGCAATTCCTTAGTTAATGTATTTATAGGAATACTTGTTGAATGTGTTCAGCAGGTGTTGTTCGCGCTCAATAAAAAAGCCACGGGTTATATTGTCCGTGGCTTTTTTATGGGTAAGAAATTAACCTTGTTTTAATAGCTGTTGCAAATCAATAACAGCGGCATTGGCGCGAGAAATATAATTGGCCATAACCAGTGAATGATTAGCAAATATGCCAAAGCCGCCGCCATTTAAAATAATGGGGCTCCACACGGTGTCTTGTGTCGCTTCGAGTTCGCGAATAATCTGTTGCACGCTAACCTGCGCATTTTTCTTTCTTAATATGTCTTGAAAATCCGTTTCAACGGCGCGCAATAAAATACTCAGCGCCCATGCGCTACCACGAGCTTCATAAAATACATCATCAATCTCCAGCCAGGGCGTTTGCACTTCAATGATTTTGCTGGTGGGTGTGGATTGATGGGCATCGGCATCACCGGCCAAGTCGGTATTAATGCGTGCCTGGCCTACGCTGGCACTTAAGCGTTGAGACAAGCTGCCCAAACGTTTTGTAATGAGGCTAAGCCAGTCATTTAAATTGTCGGCACGGGCATAAAATTGAGCGTCTTGTTCATTGCTGTCGGTTAAGCGGCCAAGGTAGGATGTTAGTCCCAGAATGGCTTTATGATATTCAGATTCTGCCGGGGGTAACACCCACGAATCTGAATCAATACGGAACTGGTTTTCTACCGCGATAATATCCTTATCTTCAATGGATTGTGATTGCGAACGGGTGATGTCATTACGTAAAGCCAGCGATAAATCACGAATTTGCGTTAGCACACCAAACTCCCAGTTGGGAATATTGTCCATAAAGACGCTGGGCGGTAGTACGTCATTGCTTAAATAGCCGCCGCGTTTATTTAACAGGGTTTCTGATACTTTTATTAAGGCCGCGGTAGTGATATAACCCGTGGCGAGTTGTTCATTGCGCTCCACCGCTAATTGCGTTGCGGCGTGCACAGGATCGAAGCGTTCGGGTTCTGAGCCCCATAAAAAAACCAGGATCAATTGTAATAAAATCACGGCAATGATGCCCACTGAGATAATGCGGGATAGCCAGCCGCTCGTAGCCTGTTTGGAAGACGACGATAGCCTGAGAGATTGATGGATTTTGTCATAGGCATCAAAGAATAAATCGAGCAGTTTCATGTCATTTCCTATGGTTTAAACGGGGTGCTTTAGGTTACAGTCAGATCCGCTGCAAATAATAACAACGACAAACTATTGTAACTGTTCGGAGAACAGAATGAAATTCATAAAAATTAGCTTATACGCTGTGCTTGCGCTCGTTTTGGTTGTTTTCGTGGGCGCTGTCTTCTTTGTCGTTAGCTTTGATGCAAATGATTATAAAGCGCAAATTTCTGAGCAGGTAAAACAGCAGACCGGCCGCGAGTTAGGTTTGGGGGATATTAAACCGTCGATTTTTCCCTGGATTGGCATTGAACTGCAGCAGCTAGTATTGAGTAATGCTGAGGGTTTTAATGATTCGCCGATGATGCAAGTAGAGCGTGTCGATGTACGGATCGAGTTATTGCCTTTGCTTAAGCAGGCGATTCATGTGGATACTTTGCGTATCCATGGTCTGGCTTTAATTTTACAAAAAAACAGACAGGGTAAAACGAACTGGGATGATATTCTTGAGAAACAACAGGCGGCCTCTGAGGTTTCAAAGGGTGAAAAGGTGCCTGCAACGCAAGTCGTCGATGCCGAAGGTACGGCGGGTGTCGGTGAACTTCCATTGTTTAAGGTCAATGGCATTGAAATAAAAGATGCGCAAGTGCAATGGAATGATGCGCAGCTGGAGCAGAAAATCACGTTAACTGAATTAAATGTAGAATCGGGTGTGATTCAATTGGGTCAATCAGTGCCGTTACAAATTTCAGCGCTGATACACATGGCGAAACCGGCGACAAGTATTCAGTTGCAAACAGACGTGGCTATTAATTTCGATTTAAAAACACAGCAATTGGTTTTGGATGATTTCTCATTAGACTTAAACGCAGGCTTATCTGAATTTGATATTGACAGTCTTGCCTTGCATTTACAAACAACGGTAAGGGCAGATTTAGAAAAACAGACATTTAGCCTGCCGACAATGACATTAGATATTGATGCCAAAGGGAAAGCGATTCCGGGTGGGGAAATCCAGGCGAATATTGCGACCGCTATTGAACTGGATTTGCTAACGCAATGGCTACAATTAAAGCAATTAAAAATTAATGTACTGGACCTTAATATAAAGAGTCAATTGCAAATATCGAAATTCATCGATGCGCCATCTGTGCAGGGGAGGATTGATATTGAATCATTTAATCCTGAAAAATTATTCTCACAGCTTGCGCTTAGTTTACCTGAAATGCAAAATGATCAGGCCTTGCAATCGGCAGCGATTGGCTTTGATATAGAGGCGGGTACTAACTCAATGTTGCTTAAGCCGCTGAACATCAGCCTCGATGAATCAACCCTCGAGGGTTATGTTAGTGTTGCTGAGTTTGCACAGCCGAAAATAGAATATAAATTAAACCTTGATAAAATCAATCTAGATTCATACTTGTCACCGCTTGAATCGGTTGCGGCTACGCCTGGTGTGGTCGGTGGTGCGAGCGATGTCTCAGCTACTCCGGTAGCCAAAGCGAGTACAGCAGAAGATGTTGTTATTGAGCTGCCCGTGGCAATGCTGCGTACATTGAACCTGAGCGGTCGTTTGGGTGTAGATAATATTAAAGGCTTTGAACACACCATTAAGCAGCTCACGATTGAAAGCCATGCTGAGAATGGGCTTATTAAAATAACCAAGTTAAATGCGCAATTACTGGAGGGCAGCGTGGCATCATCGGCACAGCTGGATGTGCGTAAAAATACGCCGCTATATCAGTTAAATGTGAAGGGAAACGGCATAAAAGCAGACTCTATTGTAAATCCTTTGTTACAGGAACTGTTGGGTGAAAGCGCCGTTGGCATTAGTGGTGCGAGTTATTTGGTCTTGTCGTTGAACACAAAAGGCCAATCAGTGAATCAGTTAATCGCCAATAGTAATGGTGATGTTGCGTTTAAGGCAGACAACGCCGTGATGCAAGGCGTGGATGCTGAATATTTTGTGCGTAAAGCCGTAGTGGCCTATTTGGAAGAGAAAAAGATTCCGCTAAAAGAAGCCTGGAAAGGTGAATATACACCAAAGGAAACGACGGCCATTAAAACATTGCGCGCAACCGCAAGCATTCGACAGGGCGTGATACAAAACAACGATTTATTACTGGACGCCTCGCGCTTTAAGATCACCGGTGCAGGTAGTATTAATTTACCCAAAGAAACATTGCGTTACCGTACAGTGGTTGATGTGCAACCACAAAGAACAAAAACAACCGCAGAGCAATTAGTGGATATTCCATTGCCCATAATGATTACGGGCAATTTTGCGCAGCCGATGATTAGTGTGGATAAAAAAACATGGACGAAACAGCTTAGTAAAGCGCTGACTGATAAAGCAAAAGAAGACGTAAAGCAAAAAGTTGAGCGAAAGAAAGATGAAAAAATAGAAGCGCTTAAAGATAAGTATAAAGATAAATTTAAAGGTTTATTTAAATAATAAATGAAGCAATAGGCTAATGAAAACGTGATAAATAAACCGTTGTTTGCGACACAGTTACTGGATTGGTATGACCGGCATGGGCGAAAAAAGTTGCCCTGGCAGCAGGCGCGTAATGCGTATCGCGTGTGGGTATCGGAAATTATGCTGCAGCAAACGCAGGTTAAAACCGTCATCCCCTATTTCGAAAAATTTATGCAGCGTTTTCCCCGCGTGCTGGACCTGGCTAATGCGCATGAGGATGACGTACTGCATCACTGGTCGGGATTGGGTTATTACGCCCGCGCCCGTAACTTACATAAGTCGGCGCAACGTATACGTGATGAACATGAGGGCGTGTTTCCACTGGTATTTGATGAGGTATTGGCGTTGCCGGGGATTGGCCGCTCAACAGCGGGGGCCATTTTGGCGCAGGCGGAAGGGCAGCGGCATGCCATATTAGACGGTAATGTTAAGCGGGTACTATCACGGTTTCATGCGGTACACGGCTGGACAGGGCAAGCCAGGGTGCAAGATCAGTTGTGGGTGTTTGCTGAGCAGCACACACCGGGTCAGCGGCTGGCCGATTACACACAGGCTATTATGGATTTAGGTGCAACACTGTGTACACGCAGTAAGCCGAGCTGTGAAGCTTGCCCTTTGCAGGCAGAATGCGAGGCCTATGCAACGGATCAGGTTGGTTTTTTACCCACGCCTAAACCCAGAAAGACCTTGCCGGTAAAATCGGTGCGCATGTTATTGCTAAGAAATGCCGAGAAACATATTTTATTAGAAAAACGGCCGCCCACGGGTATATGGGGCGGCCTATGGAGCTTGCCTGAAATGCCCATAGACGACGCGGTGGAAGAGTGGTGTGAAAGCCATTATCAATTGCGTGTAAGCCGTCTCAGCGAGCAGCCAGTGATGCGCCATACCTTCAGCCATTATCATCTAGATATCACGCCCTGCGTGGTTGAAGTGAATAACCCCGGGCAAAGTGTGATGGAAGCCGAGCGCAGAGTCTGGTATAAAGCCACCCAGAATGATCGTAATGTCTCAAGCCAGGTTGTAGGTTTGGCGACACCGGTTAGCCACTTATTAAACCGTTTAAACGAGGAATAACCATGAGTCGTATGGTGCAATGTGTCAAATTAGGCCGCGAAGCGGAAGGTCTGGATCGTCCGCCTTACCCAGGTGACCTGGGTGTGCGTATTTATAATGGCGTGTCTAAAGAGGCGTGGGCGGAGTGGTTAAAGCATCAAACAATGCTCATTAATGAATACCGTTTAACACCAATCGAGCCTAAAGCGCGCACCTTTCTGGAAGAGCAAATGGAAAAGTTTTTCTTCAGTGATGAAGGCAGTGCGGCACCGGGTGATTTTGTGCCGCCATCAAGCTAAGTGCTGAGCAGTACCAATAAAAAACCCGGTTAACCGGGTTTTTTATTGGCTGTAATTTGCGTAGAAAAGTGTGAAATTGATATAAATCATTGGCTTACAGGCTGTTTTCTCAAGAAAGTGGCAACAAAGTCGCAATAAAACTTGACTCATTTGCGCTGAACCGTTTAAATACGCGCTCTTTGCAATTCAGTGCTTCTGAATTCGCATCAAAAAGTACCAAAATGGCCGAATAGCTCAGTCGGTAGAGCAGCGGATTGAAAATCCGCGTGTCCCTGGTTCAATTCCAGGTTCGGCCACCACTTTTTCTTCCAGTATTCAATAAGTTATACAATTCACCATATTTCTCTGTGGCTCTAAAAGCGCACTGATGGCGTAATTCTCTGCAACAATCCATTACCAAATAATATATCGTTGAGTTTGTAAGATGGGGTGTGTATTTGTGGTCACGAATGCCTCCATTCGGCGGACGTTTAGCAGAAACAAAAAAGGTGATTAATTAGTTACCATGTGTTTGTTTGCGCTGGTTAAGCCAAGTGTTAACGTAAGTTAAGGTGGCATTTAAATCCTAGTCATGAATTGTTCCAATTAAATTAGTAAATTAGCCAAAAGCTAATATTTGCTAAGGTTGTGAACTAATTGAAAATAGTCTGCATGCTTTTAAAAAACACGGTTAAATTGGGTTGGTTATACGGTATTCAGGGACGCCAGCAGAGTTCATTTATAATAAGCGCTTAGAGTGGTTTGCTTGTGACTAATAGTTTTGTTAAATTCTGTTATACTTGTTTTTAAAAACCAAGTATATGTTTCGGTAAAAACCATCTAACTATTTGTTTTTAAAGTATAAATAAGAATGAAAATACCAGTTTCACCACCAGATTTTGATGCTCTTCTTCGTTCTATTATGGAGGGCGGGACTGATATGTTCTTTCAAGTTATGAGCAATAGCAGCCCTGTTGACCGGAAGGGGCGTTATTTGCACTGGGATAAACTTCGCCACTTACCACTGGAGGATAAAGATTTAAATAATAGTGAGCAGTGGTGGCTTCGCATCAAAACAGCACGTCGAAATATGTACAAACAGTTGCCGCTGTTGAACAAGTATGGTGCACCGTTCCAATATACTGTTCCGGATCAGATTTTGCGTGAGTTGCATTGGTTGGATCGTTATGCGGCTGGCAATATTCAATCCAGTGATGCAATAACTAATTCGCAAACTCGAAATACATATTTAATTCGTTCATTAATTGAAGAAGCTATTAATTCTAGTCAACTAGAAGGGGCTTCGACTACTCGCGATGTCGCTAAGGAAATGATACGTCAGGGTAGAGACCCAAAGGATAAAAGTGAGCAAATGATTCTGAATAACTATCAAGCAATGCAGTTTATTCGGGATATGAAAGATGAAGAGTTGACGCCTTCAATCGTGTTTGAGTTGCATCATATGTTGACACGCAAAACATTAGATGAAGGTGAGGCTGGGCGTTTTCGTACGGCTACTGATGATATTCATGTGGTGGATAGAGCTACTCAAAAGTTCCTTCATACGCCTCCACAGGCTGATGAATTGGGAGAGCGTCTACAAGTTCTTTGTGACTTTGCTAATAAAGGCACAAGTAATGAAACCGATGAGGAATTTTTGCACCCAATAATTAAGTCAATAATTCTGCATTTTATGCTGGCATATGATCATCCTTTTTGTGATGGGAATGGACGTACAGCAAGGGCTTTATTCTATTGGGCTATGGCAAAGCAAGGGTACTGGCTGACAGAGTTTGTTTCTATCTCTCGGGTGATCAAGAAGGCTCCAGCACAGTATGGCAAGGCTTATCTATATACTGAAACAGATGACAATGATTTGACATACTTTTTGATACATCAGCTGGAAGTTATTCATATGGCGGTTGATGACCTGCATTCGTTTCTTGCTGAGAAGATGGCAGGAGTAAATGAAGCTGAACGTCTATTAATCGATAATCCACGATTAAGCGGGAAGTTGAATTTCCGCCAATTAGCATTGTTGCGCCATGCGCTGAAACATCCTCGGTTTAGTTATGTGGTGCAGGAGCATGAACGATCGCATGGGATTTCATATGATGTGGCGAGAAAGGATTTGTTAGATATGTCAGATAAACTGAAATTGTTAGTAAAGACTAAGCAAGGAAAGCGTTATTATTTTGTTGTGCCGAATGACTTGGAACAAAGGATTGCTGTCAGGTAAACAAGTATAAATCTATGGCTGGCCTGGTAGATTACTATACTTATTTGGCTCCTATATGGTGCACTTACAGGTAAATAACCATAATACGCCACAAATAATATATGTAGTAAGTTGTTTTGTTTGTTTTCGTCTGTTCTTGCTTGTTGTTGGTGCTAGGTTTATTTGATTTGACCGAGTTGTTTTCAGTTCGCGAACGATATGGTGTTCGATTAACGGATGGTGGTTCAGACTTTGCGAATGACAGTGTTGGCTTATCTGTTATGCGAACATCGGCATCTCAGATGAGTGTGATGGAGCTGTCGATTGAGCTTACGGTAACCGATAGCATTTTTAACGGTGAGGATTTTACGCACGGGCAAGTAGTATATGCTTCTCCTGTGCCGGTACCTGCTGCGGTCTGGTTGTTCATTTCCGGCATGGCTGGCTTAGTGAGTGTTTCACGAAGAAAAAAATACTAAATCAATGCGAAAATTAAGCAGTAGATTCTATTAGCCGCCTAGTCATATGAAGGCGCATTGCGCCTTCTTCCGTAATGGTATGAAATAAATGATGCGGGCTGGTGGATTTTTCAATAATGCTATCCAGGTCATTACGTAATTCACGGTAGTACTCTAACAGGCGTAAATCGAAACAGTTGAGTGCATTGCTTAGAGGATCTATAGCCTGACGTTTTCTTATGGTCTGCATACCTTCTTCAAACACATTGCCTAAGCACATGTGTACCGCAGAAAATAAAGTAGCCCAGCCGTTGTGCCAGAACATTATATCTTTATCAAAGGTTTCGCCGCCGGTGCCTTTGCCATCTAACATCTGTTTTAATAAATCGCGTTCATTCACGGCTTCATGCAGCTCCATCATATTGGCGCGGCCATAGGCATCTATGGTGGTGCTGGTGAGTAACATATGTACATGTGGATATTTGGCTAATACAAAGGTGGCATCTTTAATAAGTTGTGCGGGTTGTTCTGGGTTTTGTGGATTACGCTTAAGGCGAGATGATGGTGCGCTGGATAATACTTCTACCTGATGGCCGCGTCGTCCGAGCTCTTTAGCCAGGCGTGCAAACACACCTTTTTGAAAAAGCGCCATGGAGAAATTTAAATGGCCCTGTTTATGTAACAGGCAGAGTTGAATTTCATCGGCGAACTTTGGTGCAGTCTCAACAATATTGGCAATTTTTGTCACCGGGATACGTTCTTTTAATTCGCCTTTTTTATTGACCACCACTTCCTGGTGAAATTCATCAAAACTGATTTGCAGCATTACTTTGGCTTTCGGCCAGCTAATTGGGCGGCGGCGAATCGCCTTTGCCATATTATCCATAATCGTATGCGTAAGCTCTCGACTATCGGCAAAGTCACCATTTAATAAAATGGCAAAGGTGGTGATGTGTTGCATGCTTGAAATGGCGTTGTAAAAATGATCTAAATGCTTGGTCAGGTCGCCACCGGTAAATAAAAGTGAAGTGGTTAGCTTGTCTACCATCTGGTAAAGCGAGTCTGGGTCATCTGTGTTTTTCATTAATGGACGAAATATAAACATGCAATGACGACAGGTTTGTGGGCAGCCCATCGCGGGAATAATCCCGAGCTTGGTAAAAAAATTCAGGTGTTGAGGATCAGGTAATTTATCCACTAATGCCAGGCGTTCTTTGTCTTCCTCTGCCAGCATGTCGGCATAGCGATCTTTCTCTTGCCTGGCTAAATCTTTGTAGCCAATGGCAAAACTCTTACTGAATAAATGCAATGAATCCCATAAGGACTCAATGTGTTCTACAAGTGAGCTTGCAGTGTCATACTGCTGTGATAATTGCAAAAGCTGATGTTGTTGTAATTGTGGTTCGCCCGAATAAGCTTGCCAATGCCGTATGTATAACTGAATAAACTCGGCTGTACTTTCACTTTGCAGCATAAGGTTCATCAGAAACGCCTGCGGCCCTTTGGCAAACGCAGCCAGTACTTCAGATTGAAAGTCGGCGTGCACATTTTGCTGTAGCCAGTTCCAGGCGTAAACATAGGTCATTAAAAAGCTAAGATTTTCTGCTTCGTCAGGTGTGCTGGTTTTGGCCTTGAGAAGGCTGAGCATGTCACCTTTGGTCAGGCGATTTATTTCCGTTTTTAAACGCTGCCGCATATTAACCAGGAAGGCCTGTCGCACATCTTGCTGTGCCTCGGGGCTAATGGATATCTCGCTAGAGGGGCGACCTGATTGTATGGCAATGTTCGTTTTCATAGGGGGGAATTTATCATATAACAGCGTTAAATTAACCCCAGTATGTTCAGCAGAATGACTGCCGGTCATAGCTTAAGGTGTGTTTATAAGAATGTATCCCAGGCTATTTGTTTGTCGCCAAAGACAAAAAATTCTGGATTAAGTAAACAGTCCTTAGTGTTATAGAGCAAGTCTGAGCCATCGGTTTGGGTGATATAGCCACCGGCTTCCTCTACAATGCAGTGTGCGGCGGCGGTGTCCCACTCTGAGGTTAAACCGAGTCGAGGGTATAAATCGACAGAGCCTTCAGCCACCATGCACGATTTTAGTGAGCTGCCCACACTGAGTAATTTAATGTTTCCGAGGTTATTTAGATATGCCTTTAGTTTATCTGAGACATGTGAGCGGCTCCCGGCAATCACTAGGTTATCTCTATCGGCAGCTCTGGCGTAAATTCTTTGTGCGTCAGTGCCTGCCTTTTTTTTATAAGCGTTACCACCCCGCCATGCATAATAATCGGTGTTTAAAACAGGCACGTTAATAACGCCCAGAATACTCTGATGGTTTTCAATCAGCGCTATGTTTACAGTGAATTCGCCATTGCGCTTAATAAACTCTCGAGTGCCATCAAGTGGATCTATTAACCAATAGCAGGGCCATTGTTTGCGTATTTTAAAAGGGATGTGCGTTGATTCTTCACTTAGTATGGGTATCTCAGGTGTCAGTATTTTTAAAGCATCGCAAATAATTTTATCGGCAGTAAGGTCGGCGGTGGTAAGCGGCGTGTTGTCTTGCTTATGCTCTATGGTGTATGCGGAGTTATACACTTCAATAATTTTTTTGCCGGCTAGCCGGGCAATGCTAACGACGTTTTGGCAGAGATACTCAAGGTTTAATTCGTTCGAAGAAGACATAGTTTAACTGTTGGCCTGACGTTGTAAGAGTAAATCACGCACCTGGTATAGCGCTGCAATGCTTCTTGCCTCGCTTAAGTTTTCATGCCGAATAAGGCGTTCAATATCACGTACATTGCAAATGACCTGTTGCAGTTCCTCGGGTTCATCGCCCTGGCGCTTTTCCTCAACTAAGTTTTCGGCAAGAACAAGGTGAGTCATAAAGCCCAAATACCCAGGGGCAATGGTCATTTTTCCAAAGGGTGTGAGTTGTGTAGCGCGGTAGCCAATCTCTTCCATGCATTCGCGATTGGCCGCTTCGAGTATTTCCTCGCCTGGGTCAATCTTGCCTTTCGGGAAAACCAGTTCGTAACGCTCGGTGCCAACTGAATACTCACGTATCATAATCACGTGATCTTTATCCAGTACAGGAATGATCAATACGGCACCGGCACTGGGCGCAATGATGCGCTCATACTCACGCTGCTGCCCATTGCTAAACTCAAGTGCAACTTTTTCAATGCCAAATAAACGGCTTTGGCTGTGCAATGTTTGCTTGAGAATTTTTGGTTTGTTCTTCATGATTGTCATTCTAACAATATTGCAAAGGCTTAAACCGGAATGCCTAAGATTAACTGGTCAAAAATTAACTGCGTATTCCTCGATCTAGATGGAACCTTACTCGATCTGCACTTCGATAACCATTTTTGGCTGGAATACGTACCCAGGTGTTATGCGGAGCAGCACAATTTGGCATTAGATGAATCGCATAAGGTATTGGATGAAAAATACCGTGCGGCCTATGGTAGCTTGAACTGGTATTGCGTAGACTATTGGACAGGTGAACTTGGCTTAGATATTGGCGAGTTAAAGCAAAGTATCTCTCATAAAGTTGCGATTCGGCCACATGTAGAAGAGTTTCTCGAGGCTTTGCATATGCACGGTAAGCGTGTGGTGTTAGTCACCAATGCGCACCCGGTAAGTATTGAAGTGAAAATGAAAAAAACAAATTTGAGACGCTTTTTTCACCGTATTATCACCTCTCATGAGTTGCACCATCCTAAAGAAGATGCTGAGTTCTGGCTTAAGCTAGAGGAAATTGAACCCGTAGATAAGTCGGCTACCTTGTTTATAGATGATAATTTCTCGGTGCTGGATGCCGCAAAGGCCTATGGGATTGAACATTTACTGGCAATTCGCCAGCCTGATAGTACCGCAGAGGATAAAGAACATCGGCATTATCACCTGTTAACATCGTTTTTAGATATTACCCCCTGAGTAATAAAACTCACCTGAATAGGTGAATTGCTATATAAATCAGTTACATCCGAATAATTTAGTTGCAGCTAATATTATATAATGCTAAAGTTCGCCCCGTTCTGGGGTCAATGGCGCAGTTTGCCGATTCACGGTTCTCATTAATCTCTTCGATTTCATCAGAGTTAATGACAAATGATTAAAGTTAATCAGGGCCCTCCTGATGAGTACATTTCCCAGCCTGGTGCGTAAGGTTCCAGTATTAATATTGGAGCGAGACAGTTTTAATGCGGAAATGTGAATTTAACTAACATTTTTAGACAGGTTTAAACATGAAACTACTTAATTTTTTTGCTCTACTCGCATTGGTGTTAACATTTTCTGTGATGGGTACAGCGGCAGCAGCTAATGGTGTTTTTAAAGGTAAAAGCCAGGGCCAGCATGAGCTAACGGATTGGGAACAAAATAAAATGACCGCTGAATTTGAGAGTAAATTCAGTGGTCAAGCTTCTGGTTCATTCCAGAAGCTAAGCAACAATCCCTGGGAAGCTAAGAAAAATAAGCAGAAGCAACATAGTCAGAAAATGTTACAGCTTAGTAATACCTGGTCTCATTGCCGTGAATATGCTTATAAGCAACGTGGACAGTGCTATGCACGTGGTGGTGATTCATATACCTGTGAACGTTACTATGATGCACGCGTCAATCATTGCGATGATAAATTCTAAACTTGTCTAACACTCACTGCTTATAACAACAAGCCCCGGTTATCCGGGGCTTGTTGCGTATGGCGTATTTAATTTTTATCGCGATAATGTTATTTTTAACAGATTGGTTTAGTAAAGTTTAAAATGATATGCACAACATAAATGTCAGTATTGTGGGCTGTGGTTATATAGGTAAAAAAGTTGCCAGTAAATTATTAGCCATAGGTAAGGTCGCCGAATGTTATGTGCACAGTCAGTGCTCAAAAAATGGCTGTGAGACCTTGGGTTTTAATGCCCACTTACTGGAACTAGATAACAGTGATTGTTCTTATGAGTGGCAAGCAAAAGAAAACAATGTCATTGCCTATTTTGTTCCACCACAACGTCAAGGGTTAATGGATACCCGAATGACGCATTTTATTTCAATATTAGAAAATTCACGCAATAAACCGAATAAAATCCTCCTGATTAGTACAACCGGTATTTATGGTGATTGCCGGGGTGAGTGGGTAGATGAAACACGCGCAGTAAATCCGCAAGCAGATAGAGCGCATCGGCGACTGAATGCGGAAACTCAATTGCAGCAGTTTTGCGAGTTAAAAGATATTGAGTGCATAATATTCAGGGTGCCAGGCATTTATGCGCAGGATAAATTGCCGAGTAAGAGAATAAGTTCAGGTGAACCTATCGTTTGTGCGAAAGATTCGGGATACACCAACCGAATTCATGCAGAGGACCTGGCTGAATTTTGTGTAGAGGCATTAATAAAAAAAGTGAGCCCAGGTATTTACAATTGTTGTGATGGAAATCCATCTACGATGAATGATTATTTTATGCAGGTAGTAGATTATCTAAAACTGGAGCGTCCAAAAGAAATTAGTTTGCAGCAGGCGCAAGAGGAGTTATCGGCGGGTATGTTGTCTTATTTGGCTGAGTCAAAACGAATTTCAAATAAAAAGTTATTAGATAATTTCGTAACAAAATTTAAATATCCAGATCTTAAATCGACTCTTCAAAAATAGATTAAATAAAAGGTTTAAAATATTAAGCGTTAATTGAAGGAATCACGCCTTTCTCTAGGGATGTGTTTTCTTAAGAAATCCATCTGGTCAGTTAAAATTTTTCGGTTTTCTAAAATCATCGCCTCTGCTTTGTTTGGTGTGTAAGGCAGTGCCAGTAAAGGCATGTGTGCTTGGTGTGGTGTGTGACATGATTTTTTAACATTACAGGCTTTGCATGCGGCGACCACATTATTCCAGATGTCTTTGCCTCCTTGTGAACGGGGCTTTACGTGGTCGCGGGTAAGTAATGATGGTTTAAAATGATTGCCGCAGTACATACACGTTTGCCTGTCGCGTTCAAAGAGTGAGCGATTAGTCAGTAGGGGGTGTGTATTCTGATTGTGTTTTGCTTTCGCGCCACGAATCGCAATAATACTGCTGAGGTCTAGAAAAGATCGCAAGCCTGTTTTCTGGCATGTGCCACCATATATCCTGAAGGTGGTTTCGCTGCCAGTCCAGGCAATTTGTTCGCGAACATAAAGCGTAACGGCTTCTTGCCAATTAATCCAGTTAATTGGTTTTCCAGCATTGTCCAGTGTCAGTATTAATGGAACGGTCTTGATAGTGAGCATGAAACACCTCGTTTGAGATATTTTATTTAAATTTTAAGTTACTACCTTATAACAGGGGGTGTATTTACTGCCAGGTAGTTTCATCCGGTTTTGTTGCACAAATGACTCGAGTAAATCATCTAGTGGTTTCATTATTTTCTTTTCACCGCGAATTTCAAATAAACCATTCTCTTCAATGGATTGAATACCTTCTTCTTTTACATTGCCTGCTACGATACCAGAAAAAGCACGACGCAAATTTGCAGCCAGGTGGTGGTTATCCATGTCGCTGTGAATTTCTAATTGAGACATGTTTTCATGATTGGGTATAAATGGCTTTTGGAAATCGTTATCGACCTCTAAAATCCAATTGTAATAATAGGCATCGCTATTTGCACGTCGGAACTCTTTTACTGCCTCCATGCCGCTTTTCATTTCACGAGCGACCAGTGCAGGATCATCAATAATAATTTTATAGCGTTGTTGTGCCTCAAAACCCAAAGTCATTTCGATGAAATGATGAATATGCTTAAAGTATTCCGCTGAGCTTTTTGGGCCTGTTAAAATTAGCGGGAAGGGAATTTCTTTGTTCGCGGGATTGAGCAGTACACCCAATATATACAGTATTTCTTCTGCGGTACCTGCACCACCGGGGAATACGATTATGCCATGCCCGGTGCGTACAAAGCCTTCCAGACGTTTTTCGATGTCTGGCATAATAACCAGTTCATTAACAATGGGATTAGGTGATTCTGCGGCAATAATACCTGGCTCCGTCATACCAACATACCGGCCATTTTTAATGCGTTGTTTATTATGGCTTATGGTTGCCCCTTTCATAGGGCCTTTCATTGCGCCAGGGCCACAGCCTGTGCAAATGTCCAGGCCGCGCAAGCCAAGTTCGTGGCCAACTTCTTTGGTGTAATCATACTCGATGCGATTGATGGAATGACCGCCCCAGCAAACCACCAAGTTAGGGTCGGTATTGGGTTGAAGTACATTCGCGTTGCGCAGTATATGAAAAACCGCATTAGTAATACCATGCTGAGAATTAAGATTAAATTTACTGTTAGTGGAAATTTCATTTTTGGCATAAACAATATCGCGCAGCACTGAAAATAAATGCTCTTGTATACCAGTAATCATTAAACCGTCAACAAAGGCGCTGGAGGGCGCATTTTCAACTTCTAGCTTAATGCCACGCTCTTTCTGGATGACGCGGATGTCGAAGTCGGAATACTCTTCTAGTACCTGCTTGGTATCATCAATCTCACTGCCTACATTTAGTACAGCCAGGGAACAACGGCGATAAATATCATAGGTGCTGCCGGATTCGCTGTCTTTTTTGAGTTGATTTACTTCTAATTGAGATAATGTCTCCATGCGGCCATGTGGCGAAATACGTGATGATTCTGTGTGTTTGCTCATAATTTTTGTCTTCACTACTGCTCAAAGGGGCGATTTTTATGCTGATATAATCTATAACTATAATATATTGAAATCAGGTGTTTAGTTGAGTTTATTGATTTTTATAGGCGCAATTTTTTATGTTCCCCTGTAGACAAAGTATAGTGCGAATTGTTTGTTCTTGTCGGTTAGAACGTAAACCAAGTTTCTAAAGGTTATTTTGATGAGTGAAGAATTATATGAAGTGGCATTCTCGGGTGTGATTTTAGAGGGTGCGGATATTGAGCAGGTGAAAGCTAAAGTGGCGGCCATGTTTAAGGCCGATGCAACCAAGCTGGCGCACCTGTTTTCAGGTAAGCGCGTGGTAATAAAAAAGAATATTGATCAAGCAACGGCAAATAAGTACAAAACAGCATTAATGAATGCGGGGGCAGATTGTGAGCTTAAATCATTGTCTGATGCAGCGCCTTCGGTATCAGTGGATAAACCACAAGAAAGGGCAGTCGTTGAGTCTGCTAAGGCATCTGCGAAAATAGTTGGCGCTGATGTGACTGCGGCACCAAATACAGATCCTTTGGGTATTAGTGCGAGTGATATTTCTGATTTGAATGTAGATATCGCACCGCTTGGTAGTGACATGCAAGATGAAATAAAAGAAGTTGCAGCTCCTGATCTTGATGTCAGTAGCTTAGATATGGCTGAACCAGGTAGTGACTTAGGTGAAATTAAAAAAGCTGATGCACCACCACCACCGAATACAGATGGCATGACATTGGTTGATCCTTAAATTGTAAACGAAATTTAGATCTATAAGGCTTGTATGCTAAAAACTATAGCAGATAAATACGCCAAGTTTGTTAGCAGACCATAAGGATTTTATGCGGAGCCAGTTTGAATATTATATTTTTACTGTGCCAGCTATATTTACGGATTGATTTTAATTTAATCCTCAATGATTTTGTCATTTAAAAACATACAGCACATCCCCTGTGCTGCTAATCACAAAAATTTATTAAGGCGATAGAATTATTATGTTTTATATCGCAATAAACTTTGTGCAGAGAAATATAAGTGAGTCAGGTAATCAGGTATGTGATAAAACACACGCAAAACAAGCGTTTTATAATTCATTACTCTTTATTTTCAGAAAACCATTTTAGGCCATCAGCTGAGGCTAGTTTAATTTGCCCTCGGGACAGTGTTACACAGTTTTGTCGTTCAAAATCTTTCAAAATTCGGCTAATGACTTCACGGGTAGTGCCTAGCTCAAAAGCAATCTCTTGATGCGTTACTTTGAGTGCATTGCCTTTGTTGCGCTCGAACAGGCTGCCCAGCATGCAGGCAAGGCGCATATTGAGGTGATTGAAGGCGGTGTCTTGCACCATGTAGATGGTTTCACAGAGTCTTTCGGTTAGAATATTGACAACATATTCGCGAAACATTTGCGAGCTATTCATCATGTTTTTAAAATGATCAGAACTTAAAGCGAGTGCTTTTACTGGGGACTCGGTAACGGCAATGGCATTAAATGACTTTTTCTTTAACAAGCTATTCAAACTCAAAATACAAAGGTCACCTGCTTCTACACGGTATAAGGTGATTTCCCTGCCATCAGATGCTGTCTGGTAAATACGAATAGTACCTTCCAGTATCAGCATGAAATTATTACAGGTGGCGGCACCGCTAAACAGCGTTGTATCGGGCTCTACGGTCATAGCCCTGGCTTGCTCAATGGTTTCAAGCCAAAGTGGATCGTTAATTTTAGCAAGTTCGGGGTAAATAGAACTTAGCTCTTGAAGGCGGTTTTGAGAAGATGTGTCGGATACGGACACATGCGTGTTAAAAATTTGCATTAAACCACCCTAAAACATAAAGCATTGCCAGTACAATCTGGCATTCATTTGCTGGCTATTATGGTGCCAGTTAGTATTAAATTGTAGAAAGCTTGTGGCCGAACTGTATGTGACAAAAGGTACATTATCTAAATTTTGCTCAGTTTAGGTCATTTTATAATGATTTGAGATATTGGGTAATCACCTATTTGAATCAGGGTGCTTATATTTCGGCACCCAAAATAGTGTTGTAAGGAGGTTTATTTCTTAAGTTATTGAAAAACAAATAAATATTATATGGTTGCTTAAGGCATATACTATATGAACAGCGTATTTAAAAGGCTCAGTGGTAGTGAAATACATAGTTGAACAGTCTGGAAAACGTTAAAATTTACGCTTTTTACCTAAAATAAATTGATTTGCCTGTTTGTGATGTTGTCCATGGAGTTACCTAGAGGGCCTAAAATACTGTCGGCGATAGGCATAAGCTGTTTTTCAATATAGTGCTCATAATCTAGAGTTGAGCTTTGGCATTCCAATGTCTCTGGGCCGTTTATAGTGATTACATATTCGATCCAGCCTTTGTGTTGGTAACGGGAGGGCTGGCCTTGCTGCACAAAAAACTGTTCTGCACGTATCGCGGCCTTTGCGTGAGGCGGGACATTTTTCAGGTACTGATCTAGTTTTTGTCTGAGGCGCTTTCTATAAATGAGTTGATGATCGAGCTCTCCATTCATTAGCTGTGTTGTGGTTTGGCGAATAAAGTCTTCATAGGCTTCATTGTTGAATATTTTTAAGTACAGTGTTTGCTGAAAATTTCTTGCAAGTTGTGTCCAGTCGGTGCGTACATTTTCAAGTCCTTTGAAGATTATTTCATCAGTATTATTTTTATTAACTATACCTGCATAGCGTTTTTTACTGCCTTTGTCGGAGCCTCGAATGGTTGGCATAAAAAAACGTTTGAAGTGTGTTTCGTATTCTACTTCCAGATACGATTCTATACCAAAGTCTTCGGCCAAATGTTGTATCCAGTATTGATTGATGTGAGAGCTTAGGGCATTACCTATTTTATCTGCTTGAGTGTTGTCGATTGATTGCTCAAGGGAAATAAATACAGAATCAGTATCACCGTAGATTACATCGTAGCCTTGCTGATTAATCAGTTTAACGGTTTGCTTGATAATATCATGGCTACGTTTGGTGATTGAGCTGGTTAAGCGCGCATCATGAATGCGGCACCCAGGCGTTCCGAGCACGCCATAAAATGAATTCATAATTATTTTTATGGCCTGTGATAAGGCGTTGTTATTTTCTTTTTTCGCTTTGTCACGGGCTTGCCATAGGTCTGCGATGATATCAGGTAGTATATGTTCCTGTTTTGCAAAGCTGGCACCATCGTAGCCAGGAATGGTCTCATCATCAGATAAATTTTTGGCAGCAATACGCGAGTAGGGGTCGACTTTAAATGTACGAATAATACTAGGGTATAGGCTTTTATAATCTAAAACCAGGACGCTATTATAAAGTCCCGGTTTTGAGTTCATTACATATCCGCCAGGCGAAGTATTGCCACTTGCATAATCGCCTATATTGGGTGCAACAAACCCTTTGCGGTGTAAGCGGGGTAAGTATAAATTATCAAATGCAGCAACCGAGCCGCCAACGCGATCCATTTCCAGGCCGGTTAAACGTGAACGTTCAATGGCAAAGTGGATTAGTTCTGTTTTGTTAAAAATATCCAATACTAATTGGCAGTCTTCTAAATTGTATTTGGCTAAAGCTGCTTTGTCTTCATGAAATTGACGTTTTATTTCTTTGGCTTTGTAGAGAGGGTCGCGGTTTTCGTTTTGTGAAATTAGCTTGCCACGATTGAGTAATGTATTGGCAACGTTATCCAGAGAGAAACTAGGGAACTGCCATGTTGCACTTTTTAATGTGTCGATACCATCAAGTACGACTCGGCCAGGAATGTGCAAAAAATGACGATTTGATTCAGTGATGGATTTTCGCCATTTAGCTAATGATTTGTTTCGACCGATTCTGAGCTGCACATTTAATGCGTCGGCTTTTTTTTGTAAAAAATGGAAGTCGAAATTGATAACATTCCAGCCAATAAATATATCGGGATCTAAGCTGTCAATATGCTGAATAAAGGTGTTGAGTAATTCGCGCTCATCTTTAACTATGAGTGTAAGTGCTTCATTAATGTGACTATTGGCGTCACCAATCATTAAAACTTGTTGTGCGTCCTCACAGATATAAGCAATAGAAAATAATTCATCGGTGTCGTATGAGGTTTCAATGTCGATAGACATTAGGCGCAATTTAGGCTCATAGTTTGCGGGTTTTATTTTTGGGTTATAAAGTATATGGCTGGTGCCAGAGGTTTGTATTTCTACAGGCCCAGTGATGAAGCGTTCAGTTAGGTAGCGTTCTGTGGGGCGAATATCTGTTTCAAATGTGGCGATGTTATTTTGCTGTAAGGTGTCCTTTATGCGGTAAAAAATTTGCAAAGAATGGCTGTAAATTGCGGCCATTGGTTGCAATGAAAAATCTTTAAGTTCGAGCTTTTTTATTTCGAATCTTTGCTTAAAACTTCGTTGCAGGCTTAATAGCTCATGAGCTTTATCGATGTCTTCCTGGTGAATAAAGAAGACGGCCTGCTGCGAATTAATGAAAACCTGAAGTGGACCTTGCTCTGAACTGAACCAGAATTCAAGTTGAATGCCCTGTGGTGTATCGTGGGCATGGCGGGTTAATAGAAAGGCTTTGCTCATTAATTTATTAGGTAACCGTAATTCGTTATTTATTTTAAGTCAGAGAGTCTATTATCTATACATATTAATTATCTATTTATATCGAAGGACTTCGTTAGATGAAGATCACCCCCTATTTAAAAGTATTAGCTGAGAAAGATGGTTCAGACCTTTATTTATCCACTGGTGCGCTACCCAGTGCCAAGTTTAATGGCGTATTAACGGCATTATCTAAAAAGGCAGCGCCGATGGGCTGGGTGAGGTCGTTGGCAATGGAGATTATGAATGAAGAGCAACAAAAGGACTTTGAACATAAGCCTGAAATGAACCTGGCGATATCTGAATCAGGAATCGGCCGTTTTCGCGTCAATATATTTAAGCAGCGCAATGAAGTATCGATGGTCATTCGTAATATAAAAGCCGAGATACCCAATTTGGATGAACTGGGGCTGCCGCCGGTGTTGAAAGACGTGATTATGGCGAAGCGGGGTATTATTTTATTTGTGGGTGGCACGGGGTCTGGTAAATCAACGTCATTGGCGGCATTGATTGATCACCGCAATAGAAATAGCAAGGGGCACATTATTACCATAGAAGATCCGATTGAGTATGTGCATCAGCATAAGGGTTGCATCGTAAATCAACGAGAAGTCGGTGTGGATACGGACAGTTTTGAAGATGCATTGAAAAATACCTTACGTCAGGCTCCCGATGTGATTTTGATTGGTGAAATTAGAGACAGGGAAACCATGGAGCACGCCATGGCATTTGCGGAGACAGGGCATTTAGCTATATCAACATTGCATGCCAATAATGCGAACCAGGCACTGGATAGAATTATTAATTTTTTTCCAGAGGAGCGTCATACGCAATTATTACAGGATTTGTCGTTAAATATGCGTGCATTTGTCTCCCAGCGTTTAATACCAACAATAGATAATAAGCGCTGTGCAGCCATTGAGATTTTATTGAATTCGCCTCGAGTAGAAGAATTGATTAAAAGAGGAGAGGTGTCAGAAATAAAAGAAGTAATGGAAAAATCCGAACGCATGGGCATGTGTACCTTTGATAGTGCGTTATTGGAGCTGTATCGGAAAGGCAAGATTTCCATGGAAGAGGCGTTGAAAAATGCAGATTCCGAAAATAATTTAAGATTAAAAATTGAATTAGGTGGAGATGCGCCAGATAAGTCTTCACCTAAAACAGAGGAGACTTTTGGTGGTTTGTCGTTAATGGAAAAAGAAGTGCCGAAAGACGACGAGGAGCCGATCGATGGGTTAGTGTTAAGGTCCGTAGAGTCGGAAGAGTTGACAGTTAGTGATGAAGGTTCTGTTTAATGCTTTGTTCATTGCGGATACTTGCTTGAGGAAGTGTGTTGAGTGATGCTCTATGAATAATAAAATTCATAATACTGAAGTGCAGTGCCCGTATTGTGGCGAGCGCATTGAGGTCGTGATAGATGACTGTGGCGAAAGCCAGCAATACATTGAGGATTGCCAGGTATGTTGTCGGCCCATTAATTTTTATATCACGCTGGATGAGTGTCGGCAGATGAGTATTCGTGTTTGTTCAGATGACGAATAAGAAGTTATTAGAAAGGGCGAGTTGCTGTTGTGCTGGATAATAATTCATTGAAATATATTGAAATTGATTAGGTTTTGTAAATCAAAGAAGTCTATTTGATTTGTTCATAGCTAATATAATTATAGGGGTACGATCAACAGTTAATATGATGCTTTAAGTGTTAATCGTAATCGACTAAACTCAATCAAAATAATAATTATGGAGTTGTTGCGGTGGATAAAAAATTGATTCAGTTATTTGGCTTGGTAGGAGTGCTGTTGGCGTTAAGTGCTTGCTCATCAAGCGAGTCTACGGCGTGGACTAAGAATTCATCTCCCTGGGCCCATATCCGTAGTTCAGTAGCCGAAGCAGAAAAACAGCCCGAACTTATTGAACCGACATCGAATCAGGAAAAAAACGGCATAGAGGATTCTGTAGTAGCCGAACTAGAGTCGATACCTGAAGAGGCGAAGAGTGAGACGGCAGAAGGGTTAATTACGGAGTCGATTATTGGAGGGGAAATACTTGAGATACCTGCTAGCTACTATACGGTGCAGTTAATGGCTTCTGTTGATATTGATCGAGTTTATAAATTTGCGGATCAAAACCAGTTATCAATAAAATATATAGTGCCGACTAATCGAGATGGTTTGATTTGGCATGTATTGCTGCTTGATGTGTATCCTGATCGTGAGTCTGCTGTTTTGGGGAAGCATGAAGTAGAGGCGACTTTGCGCACACAGCCCTGGATTCGAAGCGTGGGTTCTATACAGCAATTAATGTATTAGCTAAAAGCGCCTTTGCTTATGTTTGTAGAGGTGCTTTTAAAATTTTGTGACAAGTTTAGTCAAGGTCTCGGTGTGAGCCATCACACATAGGTGCACTTTTGCTGCGTTTACATCCACATAAGCCATATTTTTTCTTTTCACTAATATTTATTTCAAGTGGAGTGAAATCGGTGTTTTTATGTGAGCCATCACAAAAAGGCTGGGTTTGTGATTTTCCGCATGAACACCACCAGTAGGTGCCGGGTTCTAGTTCAATGACATAAGGTGCTTTTTTTGGGCATTCAGCTGTGCTCATAATCCATCCTGTAAATGTGTATGTGTTGGCAAAGTGTAGCACTGTAAAATTAAAGTGGGTGATGCATTAAGTGCAAAAATGTAGAGAGTGTTTCTTATTAAATTAGTGGGATTTAGGGGAGGATTCATGTTTTTTCAATTAATCCTCTTTTGTAACTGACATTAATAGTCTAGACTCAGCAATATTCGTATTTAAAATAAAGTGATAGAGCATTATTTTAAGTAAAACTCTCGGTGGCATCAGAGTTTTTATAATAATTAAATAGAGGATAAAACATTGGCTCAAGTAAATATAAAATCATTACCATTATTTTTGGTGCTAGTTGGTAGTGTGCTACTGGCGGCGTGTTCTTCAAAACCATCTCCATGGTCGGAATCGGCATCTCCGTGGGATAGTCGTCAACAGCAGGCTGAACCCGAAGCAGTTGAGTCAGTTGTAATTGAAGAGACGGCTCCAACTGAATTCGTGGATATGGCTGCGGTAGAGATTGTACCTGCCGGTGGAGAGTCTATGTACGCAGATTCGATGTCCACAATGCCAATCGAAGAAGTTGCCGCAGAGCCTGCAATGATGGAACCAGTTACGCCTGAAGAGGCTGCACCGGTAGCGCTAATGGGGGATTTATCGGCACAGCCAGCAGGCTATTTTGTTGTTCAGGTTGTTGCATCAAGTACTATGGCTCAGTTGAATGACTTTGCTAACGCTAATGGCATGTCTAATGACTGGGTTGCAGAAACGAATGTAAATGGGAAAACATGGTATGTGTTGATGTTAGGTGTTTACCCCACTAAGTCTGAAGCCGATCAGGCATTAGCATCGGTAAGCAATATAGGCACTCAGCCATGGATCAGGACAGTTAGGTCATTACAGTCGGTAATGAAATAATCACCGTGAATTAATACCTGTTCAATGGTTACAAAAAAGCCCCGATTTAATGGGGCTTTTTTGTTTATATAAATGCGTATGTTGTTGTGTGTTTGTAGGGCCAGGTTTATCGTGTGATGATATGGCTCAGGCTATTTTCATAGTGATTGGAGTAGGCGTATTAGTTATTACCTCCTGATAATGTGTGAAAATATTTTTCAAATTCCTTGATGTCAGTTATGACAGGTTGGCATTGTGTTCCTTCACATATGTAGGCACAGGCTTCGCCGACGGGTACTTTGTCTTCCATGTCTGTGGTATTAATATTTGATTCAATGCTGAAGCAGGTGAGGCGTGGAATAAAGTATTGGTTGCTAATGGCGCGCCAGCTTTTCAGGCTTTCATGTTCGCCCCGAAGAATGATAACTATTCCAGGGTTTAAATAGAGTTCGAGAGCATGCAATAAACTGCAATGAGATATGGCCTGATCACTAAGTGTATCGTAACCGCAACGGATGGTACGTTCTGCCGCATCAATGTATTTTGGTTGCCCATTCAGTAGGCCAAGCTGAAGTAAAGCGCTGGCGGCAACAGCATTGCCATTTGGCATGGCGTCATCCGAAAAGGTTTTACTTCTGTAAAGTAAGTTTTCATGGTCGTGGCTGGTAAAAAAGAAGCCGCCTTGATCTTTGTCTTCAAAATTTATAAGTAAGCTATCTGCAATATCAATGGCCCATTGGTAATGGCTGTTACTCCATTGTGATTGTAATAATTCAATCAGCGCTTGTAATAAATAGGCGTAATCATCGAGGTATGCATTTAAGTGAGCTTTACCATCTTTGTAGCTTGCGAGTAGCCGTTGGTTTTTCCAAAGCGTACTGTAAATAAAGCTTGCGGCCTGGTTGGCTGAGTCGATGTATTTTTGTTTATTAAGGCGTCGACCAATAATGCTCATGCCGCGAATCATTAGCGCGTTCCAGGCGCAAAGAATTTTATCGTCACGACCTGGTTGGCTGCGTGTATTTCGTTTGGCCAGGAGTTTTTCTCGGCTGCTATTTAGGCGTTTTTGAAGTTTTTCCAGTGGCAGCTGTAATGATACGGCCAGATCTTCATCACTAATGGTGCTATGTAAGTGCCAGTGGCCTTCAAAATTGGCGGGTTCTAATAAGCCGTATTTTTGCGCACAAACATTGTATTCATCATCTGTTAGTAGTTCTTGAGCTTGTTTAGGTGTCCATACATAAGTCTGTCCTTCGACTTTTTCAGTGTCAGCATCAAGCGCAGAGCAGTACCCGCCTTCTGCGGATTGCATTTCACGGATTAGCCACTCAGCGGCGTGTTCTATGGTTTGTTTGTAAAGCGACTTTTTGGTGAGAGTGTAGGCCTGTGCGAACAGGGCAAAAAGTTGCGCATTGTCATAAAGCATCTTTTCAAAATGCGGGATCATCCACTGATCATCCGTTGAGTAGCGATAAAATCCGCCACCTAGTAAATCCTGAAAACCACCCAACGCCATTTTATCAAGAGTAAAAATAGCCAATTCAAGCGCGCGCGGGTCATCTTTATTTTGCGCTTTTAAAAATAAATGATGACGTATGCAGCGCTCAATCATATCGGCGTGTGGGAATTTAGGCGCGCTGCCAAAGCCACCAAATTTAGCTTCGAACGCACCTTCGAGTTGCTTGCGCGCAATATCTAGTGGAAGGGAATTTAGTTCATTGTGCGTAGGTGAATGTGTAGACATATCTATAAGGGCATGATGAATTGATATATCTTGCTGGTTGATTTCATCGTGTTTAGTTATATAAGCATCGCTTACCATGTGCATAATTTCAGTAAAAGAAGGCATGTTATAGCGGCGCTGTATAGGGAAGTAGGTGCCGGCAAAAAAGGGCATTTGGTTGTGAGGTGAAAGAAAAACAGTCAGTGGCCACCCGCCAGAGCGAGAAGTTAAAAGAGAATGTGCGGTTTGGTATATTTTATCAAGGTCGGGTCGCTCTTCTCTATCTACCTTAATATTGATGAAGTGCTCATTCATTATTTCAGCTGTAGCCTGGTCTTCAAATGATTCGTGAGCCATTACATGGCACCAATGGCAGGCTGAATAACCAATGGATAGCAAGATGGGTTTATTTTCAGCGATGGCTTTATCTAAAGCGTCTTTATTCCAGGGGTGCCAGTTAACAGGGTTGTCCGCATGCTGCAATAAATAAGGGCTGGTTTCAGCGCTAAGTAAATTGTTTGAGTTTTTCATATTAAATTTTGATCGCTTTTATTATGAATATAATAGTGACACGGAACAGCTGTGTATATGTCATATAGCTACCCAGGTTAATGAGGCATTTATATATCGAGCATAAATATGCATTAAGTGCTTATTTATTAAGCATAAAAGTCATTGCAGATAAGAATATTAATAAAACATGAAAAAGAATTAAAAAAGCGGTTGACGGGTTTAGTTAAAGCTGTAGAATGCGCCTCCTCGTTACGGATAACGGGTTAGCCGAAAGGCCAGACGACCAGGGAAGTGTGTAAGAAAAACGCTTATTGATTTGTTAAGAAAGTTTGAAAA
>Ga0316208_1000136_pt1 | contig 105193 bp, 86 predicted proteins | sample 3monopyrite_MG_FD_204944 | JGI IMG/M metagenome (GOLD analysis project Ga0316208, IMG submission 204944) | Microbial mat bacterial communities from mineral coupon in-situ incubated in ocean water Damariscotta River, Maine, United States -... | ecosystem: Environmental > Aquatic > Marine >... | reverse complement strand
ATGCCGCGGAGGCGTCATGCGCAGCGGGAGCGCGATCGCCGATCGTTCGGCTCAACCTGTTCCATGCTTACAAGGCGCGTAGCTGGCGTTTGTCGAATATTCTGATGGATCCGGAACCCGTGGGAGCACACGCGGCCACAAGAGGGGCGCGAGACTCCGAAAGCCTTGCGACGGGCGCCCAGCATCGCCCAACGGCTGTACCGTCGTCTTCACCCCGAGCGATCACAACGATGTCGGAATTCGCCACTTCCAACGAGATGCTCTCGGGCCGTCGCGGAGGCCTGCCGAAGTGCGCCCCGACGAGGTCGGCGACGACTTTGATACAGTCAGCGCTCTCGCATACGAATCCCCCGTCCGGCGACCGCCCCAGGACCTGCGGCGGTTCGCCCAGTCCCCGCAACTCGAGACCTTGACTGCAATCCTCTCCCAGTCGGTAGGCTGTCAAGTGCATCGACTCCCGTCGAGGCAGGAGGCGAGACTCGACCCTCTCGTCGCTGTAGAACATGGTGCAGGTGACCAGGGTTCCGTGACGAACCCTGCCGTCTACGCATAAGTACGCCGACTCTTGGGCGGCCCCCGCCCCGTCGCGGCACCCGACGCCTTTGGATGCAGCAGCACGCAAGTCGGCCGTCTGGAGCGACCCACTACCGCGCCTGCCTGAACAGCTCCAAAGGGAAAGCGTGGCCACGACCAAGACGGCCCTCATGCCCACGAAATCGACGCGAACTCGCCGACTATGGTACGACATTCACGATCTCTTCAGAAGTCCACTCGTTGTCGTCCAGGGTCGTTTCGGCGACAGAGTGTCCGTAATATTCAACACGAGCGCAAATCTGCGCCGAGCCCAGCGGCGCGGACGTTGGCACCTGCAGAGATGAGTTGCCGAGCACGATCCGTTTACCAGTGTGCGAGTTGGAGAACACGATGTCAGGAATCTCCAGGAGCACGCGGGTGCGTTGGGCAACTGGGACCAGGGCTCCGCTGACCATATCTTGACCGATGGCAGAATCGCAGGAGGTATCGCCGGGGTACTGAAGCGCGAAAATGAGGTCGGGACGGGCGATTGAGCCGCCAGGAGTGAGCGGAAGCGATCGCCCAACCTGAAACACGAACACCTCGGTGTCCGGCCGAAGCGGCATAAACGCCCCTCTCGACACATCATCTGCGGTAACGGACTCGAAGTCAGGCCCACCGAACTGCTCGACAAACACGTCGCCAGGATTAATCAGATTGAACCTACTCGCCAAGAGGTTCTGTTCGAAGGACGAGCCCTTTGGAGGGGTCGGTTCACGAAAGTGAAGATCACCAGGAGTACTCTGATTGAATGCGTTGACCAGGTCTCGGAAGTCACGTGCGAACGGCGTTAACAGGCCATTGCCGAGATCTCCGTATGTGCCGCCTACGACCAGGGATGGCTGTGTGCCGTGTGCCAAACCGATGAGGTGGCCCACCTCGTGTGTAATCAGCGCCTCATAGGAGAAGACGTTCTGGGGACCCGCTGGGTTCAACAACGCGGTCTCAGAGATCTCGCTGGGCAGGTTGTCTGTGTCCCATACAGCATTGGCCTCGTCCGGGTCTCGTAGCACGATGATGTCGCCGGCCACCATCTCGCAGGGCGCTGTGGGATGGCTCGATGCGTTGAAAACCCTTGGAACGAGTGCAACGGTGTTGCACGGGAAACTCGGACACGCCGGCGCCGACACGCCCGGTCCAGTGTACACCACCCCCAGGTCTTCAAACCAGGCGTGGGGCTTCGTGTTCATCTCGATCTGAGTATCCGTGACGCTGACGCCACCGGCGCCCGTCGGGTCGCGACTCACATCGAGGTCGACCCCGTCGAAACGATCACTCGCATCTCCCATATCCCAGTGGTCAGCGGACTGTGAGATCAGGGCTTGTTGGACGGAAGTGAATCGGTTGTTTTGCGTACGGAACGTCAGTGTGTTTTGCCCCCACCACCTACACGCCGATACGTTGCACCCTGTTGGGTGACTCAAATACTCGTAGTCGCCGTCTAGGTCGATGTCATTGCCGTCGATTCCCAGACACTGCTGAGCACGGGCGTCGGGACACAGCGCGAATGCGAGCGCGAAAAGCGCCATCGCGAGCGTTCTGGGGCGGTTCATGGGGACTCCACACCAGTGGAGAGGTTCAATCGGAGTGCGAGAGTCGAACGGAGCTCGGACCAGTCGAGCACGATCGGTCTGGGCCGCGCCTCGAGATCACCCATTTGATAGCTGCCGCCGTGAGCGGCAGCTCTTGAGACGAGCGCGGTCGGGGGCACGGGTCCGGTCTGTTCCGCAGTTACTGGCTTTCGGAGACGGTCGAGCGCCACCTCGCGGCCCGTATCCGGGTCGACTCCCAAGACGAAGTACTCGACAAGCTGCGAATTCGGACCGAGCAAGAGGGTCATCGTGTCACCCTCGCGCAACGTGGGCATTCCGGGCACCGAGACCCACCGACCATCTGGCGTGAAGCCGCCGGGCGTCGAGACGACGAACTCGACTCCGCTCACAACGTCTCGAACCACATGGTCAGACATCGGCATCGAGGTGTCATCGCCCTCCAGCTGTCGGTAGGAGGTCGACTCGACCCGAGCGGTAGACATCGACGTCGCGTCGCCAACTCGCTCGACCACGTCTTCTAGATCAGAGGCGAATGCAAAGCTGGAAAGTAGGAATAATATGACTGACATCCGATGGCCAACGGTACGTGATTCTGGCGCTATCGTCAACTGGGGAGTGCACTCGAAGCCGCTGGTGATGTGCAACGACAACTATTCTGTCGGGTTCCCCCACGCGTTCCGGATCGGTCATGCTCGGCGTTCGAGCATAGTCATCTGGTGCTATCGCCCATGTGCACGCCAATAGCAGCGTGGCCGTTCAGTGGGGCGGGGGACCACCAGCGCCTCTGACGGGTGATCTTCGAGCAGGAGGTCATCATGTCAGGCACGAAGATCGAAGATGAAGCGGAGGCCATCACGGCCCTGGATTCCATCGCGCGCACGGGGCTCGAGCTCAAGGAGTGGTGTCGGGCACGGGACATCGACCCGCGGTCCCTCATAGGATGGCGGGGCGTGCTCGAGGCCCGTGGGTATGAGCCGCCTAGCCAACCCAGCTTCGTCGAGGTGGTTCGTGTGCCCGTCGAGCGGGCTGCGCGGTACACCGTGCGGCACGGGCCTTTCACCATCGAACTCGACGATGCCTTCGAAGAGGGCGCCCTCGGGCGACTCCTTCGACGCCCTCGCGGGCCACGTGCGCCGCATGCACGGCGACCCCTCTGGCTCCACCCCTCTGGCTGGTCCATCTTCTCCATGCGCCTCGAAGCCGGCACCTTCGAACTCCCCATCTCCGCCGATGGCTCCAGGACCGTCGCCATCGACCCCACCCAGCTCGCCGCCGGGCCAGGCCTGGTGCAGCCGCCAGCACCAGTAGTCCCACATCTCGCCCTCCTCCTGGACCCAGTTCGTCGGCAGGGCGATGCCATCGAGGCGCTCCTCGGCGCACCACTGGAGGAAGCGGTCGTCGTTGAGGTCCATGCAGATCCCCACGCCGAAGCGGCCCGAGTCCGTGTCGAAGCCGCGATAGCCGCTATCTCCCGGGCTCGCCCAGCCCTCGTCGGCCTCGAAGAGCAGGGTCTTTCGGTAGACGAAGCGCACCACACCGCTCGGGTCGATCACCAGAGCGCTGTTGAAGACCCGGTCGGCGTCCCGCTCGGGGAAGCCGCACACCACCCAGGCCCCGCAGCGCAGCGCAGCCTCGCAGAGCGCCCGTGCGGTCGGGCCATCGGGCCCCTCGGCGACCGTTCGGACCGCCTCGATCGAGCCCCAGTCGTAGCCCGTCAGCGCCATCTCCGGACAGACCACCAGATCCCGACCCTGGCCTGCCTGAACCACCGCCCTCACCAGCTCGGACCGGCCCGCGATCCGGTCCTCACGCGCCTTGAACTGCACCGCCGCGACCCGCATCCGCCCCCCGTGACCGCATTCTCACACGACCGCGCTCCCCCTTGGGATGGCATCGACAACGACTGCGACGCCCTCGTCGATGATGACGACCCCTCCCTGGACAGCGATCTCGACGGGGCGGGCGCGGGCCTGTTCCAGGCGGTGGGGGCCTGGGACCTGAGCTTCGAGTGGAGCCTCAGCGAGTCTGCTCCAATTCCGTAGGGGCTCGGGAAAAAACTCTCCGGTGATCGGACGCGAGTGCCGCCCGACGATGGCTGCGCCCTGGCCGGGCCGAACACTCCCCAGAATCGCAGACCATCGACAGATGATGTTGACTTCCAGCGATGGATGCCTGACTCTCGTATGGCCTTCCATCCCAAGGAACATCACATGGCGCACTTCTCCGTCCGTCCGTCCGTCCGTCCGTCCTAGGAGTAGCGGTCGTCGCCGCCTTCTGCCCACACACCGTGTTCGCATTCTCCGAGGGTGAACCCACACCCCAAGCCTTGGCGCGGAGCCAGACCATCGTGGAAGGTAGAATCCTCGATGTCACCTTCGGGATGGGACAACCCTCGAGCAATCCCGACGATCCACCACCGATCCCGGTGACCTATGTACATGTGGAGGTCGAGCGCGTCCTGAAGGGCGACTCCGGCGCGGTCCTCCGAGTGCTGCTACCGGGCGGCCCCCTCGACGATGAGACCTTCATCTCCGCGGTAGGTGTGCCCCTACTCGCCCTCGACGACCGGGTCCTCTTCGGGACCAAGACAGCGGTCCTCACGCACGGCGACGACGTCGTGCTTCCCATCAACTGGACCTCCGGGCTATTGGTGGAGGATCGCTCTTCCTCCGCAGCACCCCTGGCACGAGACGGTCAGGGACGCATCCTCGGCAGTCAGCTTGCCCCGGTGTCAGCATCGTCCATCGAGCCGACCGCTGGGGAGTGTACAGAATCGCCCCAGCAGTGTGAGCCCGGATTCCAGGCCCCCCTCACCTGGAGCGAGCTGCGCGACATCGCGGCCATCGCCGCCGAAGGAGGTGAGTGATGATGCTCTGGCTCCTCGGCGCCGCGCTGGCTGACGAACCCTGCACCTACATCGGAATCGCGTCCACCGATCTCGGGCCCCCGTCCGGGTGCGCCACCACGGTTCCGCGGCATATGCGTTCATTCCCGAAGAACTTCAAGATTCGGTCCACGGTGCATCCCGCCCTTCACAACACCATCGCTGCGGGCTTCGAGGCGTGGAATGGGGCGGGAACCGCCACACCCAACCCGTCCACCAAGGTGGACTTCCGCTGGGCCGGCACCACGCTCAATGTGAACTTCGGCGACAAGAAGTACACCGTGAGTTCGGTGAGCAGCACCTGGATGCAGAACAATGGCTTGGTCGGCGACCCGATGGCCCACACACTTCGAGCATTCCGCGGCCCCAACCACAGCACGGACCCGTGCGCCCTCAAGGGGGCCGATATCATCATCAACAGCAGCTACCTGGACACCCTCGACACGGTCACGACCCTGGTCACCAACCCCGATCCCATCACGGCCTCCGCGGCCTGCAACTCCCAGAGCGCCGTCTGGCCAAGCTGCGCAGTCAGCCTGGAGACCCTCATCGCCCACGAGGTGGGCCATGTGCTCGGAATGGGCCACGCCCTCGACACCCTGCAGTTGATGAGCGTCGGCTACCCCTACAGCGGCGACGCAGGACCCGGCCTGACCGGCCTCATGGGGGAGGACTACGAGTGTCTGCGAGAGGCCCAGGAGAATATCGACACTCACCCGGCCTTCGAGTGGGTGTAACGGGGCAACACCAGCACCGATACGCAGAAGAACTTCTCGCTCCGGCGGTACTTCAACGAGCCCATTACCATCCCCGGCACCCAGATCAGTGCGTCTGCGGCCACCGAGGTGTGGGCGGATTTCGGCGCGCGCCAAGATCCTTTCGCTTCCGCGGTCGCGTCCGTCGTCCCGGGGAACACCTACTCAGGCAATCTGTTCGGCCAGATCACGGCCTCGTACCGCGGCGCCCTCACCGGCACCGCCACGATCACCTGGGCCCTGCTCTACCCCAAGGATGGGCTGTGCGAGGACGCCATCGCTCTCGACCAGGGGGTCGCCCCAGGGTCGAGGCGCCGAGTGATGCTCACCCAGACCCGTACATTCAGCTACAACGGAGAAGATGTCGAGCTTCCAGGGACCGCCGGCCTCACGATCCCGAACAACGCCCCCGCCGGTACCGCCCAGATCTGCGCCCAGATCGTCTCGGCGACATCGGATAATGACCTCTCGGACAATGTCGTCGTCAGCGAAGACACCGTCAATGTCCAGTGACTTCCTCCCCCTGCTCCTGTTCACGCTGGTCGCCTGCGGGCCCCACCCACGCCCGCCCGCCTCCAACGGGAAGAGCCTCGCGGCCGAGCGAAATCTCCAGATTCCGTCAGGCCATTCGTTCTCCAATATGGAGGTCCGGTGCGACCACGAGCTCTGGGGAGGAGCGCTCTACGCGGCCGCTCTACCCGAGCGTTGCGGTGAACATTACCTGATAACCACCCAGACGCAGCTCCTCGGTATCTCAGCGATCGTGCGGCCAGCTACCGGGGAGTTCCAGCTCCTCGGTCTTGGATCTCTCATGCATGACGGGATCACCGAGCCCCCCGACACCGTCGTCTTCAATCTCTACACCCAGGGGCTCACCGTAGACTTCAACGCCCCTGGACTCCAGGATCACTTCGAGTTCACGTCCACCCTGGATCACAGCTTCGGAGCCGCGATCCTCTGGGAGCAATGTACGGTGCGGGTCGACGACGCCTGCCAACCGGAGGTGAACACTCGGAAAGCCCAGCTCGACTGCGTGAACTGGCCCAAAGAACCTGGGCCGACCTGGTATCTGGGCCCCCCATGGCCCCCGCCCCAGAAGACCGACGCCCCCATCCCCCCCTGAACACACCGACCCCCGACAATCCCATCCACAACCACTCCCCCTCCGCTGATTGGCTACCGCGATGTCCAGTGATTTCCTCCCCCTGCTCCTGTTCACGCTGGTCGCCTGCGGATCCCACCCCCGCCCGCCCGCCTCCAACGGGAAGAGCCGCGCGGCCGAGCCAGATCTCCAGGTCCCGTCAAGCTACTCGTGGTCGAATACGGAGGGCCGGTGCGACCACGAGGCCTGGGGAGGAGCACTCTATGTGGCCGCGCTACCCGAGCGTTGCGGCAAACGCTACCTGGTGACCAACCAGACGCCGCTCCTCGGGATCTCGGCGATCGTGGGGCCAGCTACCGGGGAGTTCCAGCTCCTCGGTCTCGGATCCCTCATGCATGACGGGATCACCGAGCCTCCGGACACCGTCGTCTTCGACCTGGACACCCAGGGGCTCACCGTAGACTTCAACGCCCCTGGACTCCAGGATCACTTCGAGTTCACCTCCACCCTCGATCACCGCTTCGGAGCCCCGATCTTCTGGGAGCAATGTACGGTGCGGGTCGACGATGCCTGCCAACCAGAGGTGAACACTCGGAGGGCCCAGCTCGAATGCGTGAACTGGCCCCTGCAAGCTGGGCCGATCTGGTATCTGGGGCCCCCATGGCCCCCTTGAAGAGACGGGCCTGACCCGCCGACCTTCACACCGACCCCTCCACAGCCACTCTCGGCCACAAAATCGATGAACACCCCCACCTCGACGATCGCCCGGAGATAGGAGCCCCCATGAACCTGCTCGTGGTCGATGACGATCTGGAGACGCTCGAGTTCCTCGACCGGGCACTGGTGCAGGACGGCCACCTCGTGAGCGTCGTGGCCTCCGTCGATGGGGCCCGGGATGCGCTCACGAGAACACACTTCGATGCCATGATCCTCGACGTGATGCTGGGGCAGGCATCGGGGATCGCCTTCTGCGCAGAGCTCCGACGCTCCGGCGTCGAGCTACCCATCCTGTTTCTCAGCGCTCGCGGGACGGTCGGCGCCCGAGTAGAGGGGCTCGAGGCAGGAGGAGACGACTACCTCCCCAAGCCGTTCGCTCTGCGGGAGCTGAAGGCGCGAGTCCGAGCCCTCGGTCGCCGTGGGCGCGCACGGACCCCCGATCGACTCATCTCGGGTCCCTACGCCCTCGACTTCGACCAGCAGCGCGCCGAGGTCGGGGGGCACGAGGTCCCGATCACGGCCCGGGAGTGGGACATCCTCGAGGTCCTCGCGGGGGCAAGCGGAGCCGTGGTCACCTACGAAGAGCTGCTGGACCGGGTGTGGGGCGAGGCCACTCCTTCGAGGCGCGCGAGCCTGGCGGTGATCGTGTCCCGACTGCGAGGAAAGCTTCGGAATGGCGACCAAGACAGCATCTTGCGCACCATTCGGAATCGTGGCTACGCACTGCGAATGGAGCCATGAGCGCCGACAGCATCGAGCGGGGCGTGCTCCACGATCACCTCGTCTCCGTGGTTGCCCTCGCCACCACCATTGCCTGCGTGGTCGCCCTGGTCGGCGCGTTCATCGTGGTCGGCCTGGATGACCGAGAAGCCCTGGCTCAGATCCACTCCCTCGGGACCGAGCTCGCCGACCACGCCACCGACCCTCCAGACGCCCTCGACGAGATGGTGGAGCACGAGCTCCAGGAGCTCCACTGGTTCGAGCGGGAGATCGAGGTGTGGAACGGGGACCACAGGATCGGAGGCGCAGCGGAGTCCAGCCGCCTCCAGGCCTGGGCGGGCACGAAGGGCTGTCGCTTCGCCCGTATCGATGGCGTAGCGCTCCGCGTGTGCGCGGTGTCTGCCGCGACCGAGCAGCTCGTCGAGGCCCGTCCCGTCTCCAGGATCCTCGCCGCACTCTTCCCCCTGGCGCTGGCTCTGTTCGCGATCAGCATCGCGTCGACGGGTGTTGTGGCGTGGTGGAGCAGCCGCGCGATCCGCGCTCGCGTCGCCCCCCTGTCCCGGCTCGATGCCACGGTCTCCGGCTTCCAGGTCATCGAGGGGGAGCGTCTGCCCGAGGGGTGGGGAGCGCGGGAGATCGACACGCTCGCAGCCACCCTGAACGCGCTCCTCACCCGAGTCGACGCCCAGGTGGAACGCGAGCACCGGTTCATCTCGGATGCCGCCCACGAGCTGCGCACTCCGCTGACCCGCCTGCGCGGTCAGATCGAGCTCACCCTCACCGAGCTCGGCCCCGACGACCCTCGCGCGTCCAGCTTGGAGCAGGCGGTCCGCACCTGCGCGGAGCTCGCCCGAACCACCGAGGCCCTGCTGGCCATGGCCCGCGAGGAGCAGCCCTCGGACGCCACCATCGATCTCTCGGAGATCTGCCACTCGGTTCACAGCACGCTCTCCCCTGCGGATGGCGAGCGGGTGACCGTCGGAGGCGCCAGCTCCGCCCCGGCCCGGGGGGACGAGGCCATGCTGAGGCTGGTGCTCTACAACCTCGTCGACAACGCCACCAAGTACTCCGACGGGCCGGTACAGATGACTGCCGAACACAGCGGCGCGGTCGTCCGGGTGCGCGTCGAGGATCGGGGGCCAGGGCTCCCTCCTTCAGACCTGGCGAGAGTGCTCGAGCCCTTTGTACGTGGGCCCAGCGCCACGGTCCGGGGCATGGGTCTCGGACTGGCCCTCGCCAGCCACGCCGCCCGGCTCCACAAGGGCGCCTTGACCGTAGAGAATCGCGCCGGAGGGGGCCTACAGGTGACCCTGGAACTGCCCGAGTGGCAACCCCGTTAAGCTCCCATTAATCCCGACCCGATAACCCTCCTCATGTGCTCACCGCACACGTCGAGGGGCGCCGATGTCATCGAATGAACCAGATGCCGCTCCCCCGGTGCCGGCGCGCTCTCGGATCCCGATGCTGGCCCTGGGCGGGCTGCTGGTGGTGGCGGCTTCGTGGATGACCTGGCTCGGGCTCCGGCCCTGGATCGCAGCCCCCACCGTCGATGTCCAGCAGCCGCCGGTTCGGGTCCATGTCGTCCCCATCGATCGGCGCACCCTGTACTCCAGCGTCGATGCCTACGGAAGAGTCCGGGCCGAGCCCAGTCGTCCTGACCGCCCCAATGCCGCCGCCTCCCTCGCCGCACCGACCCCCGCCCTGGTGGAGGAGGTGCGGTGCACCCAGGGAGAAGCCGTCTCCGCCGGCCAGACCTTGTTCGTGCTCGACTCTCGTGTCGACGACGCCCGGATCGGGAAGCTCCGAGACGCGCTGGCCTATGCGAAGACGGCTCTCGAACGGGAACAGACCCTGCTGGCCCAGGCCAACAGCTCCCCACAGCGGGTCGAGGCCTCCGCCCAGGCCGTGCGAGCCGCTCGGGGTGACCTCGATCTCGCCCGAGCTCGCCGCTCCCTGACCCGGGTGACCGCCCCGATCGATGGGACCGTGGTCCGGATCGGTGCCCAGGTCGGCGCAGCGGTCGACCCCACGACGGTGCTCGCCGAGCTCGTGGACCTCGATCGCCTGGTCCTCGAAGCCCGCGTGCCGAGCCAGCAGGTCGGCGGGATACAGGTCGGTGACCCCGTAGATCTCGGGCTGGAAGCCATCGATCCGCACTCCAGCAGGGTCGAGCTCGTCTCCCCTACCATCGATCCCCTCACGGACACAGTGTCGGTGCTGGTGAGCGTCCCTCCGGGGACCCTGCGCAACGGGGCCTTCGTGCGAGCTCGAATCCTCGCAGACACCCACACCGATGTCCTGGCCGTTCCCGAGACCGCGGTGGTGGATGGGGAGCAGGGCCCCGGGGTCCATCTCATCTCCGGCCGTCAGGCCCTCCGGGTCCCCGTCACCACCGCGTTTCGGGACCACGGCTGGGTCGAGATCTCAGCACCGGGCCTCGACGCGGGCATGGAGGTCGTATCCACCGACGCCTACGGCCTGCCCGATGCCCTCGTCGTCGAACCCATCGAGTCCTCCCGATGACCGCGCGCTCGGTCGGGTCCCTCGCGCTCCGATACAAGAGCGTGCTCCTGTTCATGGTGCTCCTGCTCTGCCTCGCGGGCACCTGGGCCGGACTGAGCCTGCCCTCCTCCGTGTTCCCACAGACCGACTTCCCGCGGGTGGTCATCCTCCTGGACAACGGAGTCATGCCCGCCGACGAGATGATGGCCACCCTGACCCGTCCCGTCGAAGAGGCCATGAAGGATATTCCCGGCGCGGTCACCGTCCGATCGACCACCAGCCGCGGCTCCGCCGAGGTGAATGTGTTCTTCACCTGGGATGTGGACATGGTGCAGTCCGAGCTCTACGTGCTCGGAAGACTGGCCCAGATCCGATCCTCTCTCCCCCCGAACGCCACCACATCGGTGTTTCGACTGACCTTCTCCGCCTTCCCCATCATGGGGATCAGCGTCACCAGCGACCGTCGTGACCTCACGAGTCTCTGGGAGATGGCCCGCTACGATCTGAAGCCGCGGTTTCTCCGGATCCCCGGGGTCGCGCGGGTCGATCTCGTCGGCGGAAGAGCACCGGAGTACCACGTCGTCGTCGATCCGGTCCGACTGGCCGCAGCCGCTCTGGACCTCCCTCAACTCAGCCAGGCCATCCTTCAAAGCAACCTGGTCGCTTCCTCGGGCATGCACGAGGAGGAGCACAAGCTGTTCCTCACCGTCGTCGACGGGCGCGCTCACTCCGCCGCAGATCTGGAGGCCATCCCCGTCGTCGTCCGCGACGGGCACCCGATCCGGATCGGGGATGTGGCCCACGTGGAGCAGGGCCCCGAACCCGTGTTCAACGTGGTGACCGCAGATGGAGTCGACGCCGTCCTCCTCAACATCCGGAGTCAGCCCGATGGCAGCACGCTCGGGATCGCGGATCGCCTGAACAAAGACCTCGCAGAGCTGCGCCATACCCTCCCCCCCGACGTACGGGTCGCCCTGTTCTACGACCAGTCCAAGCTCGTGCGCGCATCGGTCGGGAGTGTGTGGGAGGCGATCGGCTTCGGTCTATTGCTGTCGGTCGGCATCCTGTACGCCTTCCTCAGGAGCTGGGGACCCACCCTGATCGCCACCTTGGTGATCCCGGTCACCGTTCTCGCCACGCTCCTGGTGATGTGGCTGGCCGGGCTCAGCTTCAACCTCATGACCCTCGGTGGAATCGCAGCCGGGATCGGGCTCGTCATCGACGATGCGATCGTGGTCGTGGAGGCCATCCACTCCAAGCTCTCCGGAGGGGGGGACCGGGACGCAGCGATCTCGACTGCGATCACCGATATTCTGGCCCCCCTGGTCGGATCGACGCTCACCCCCGTCGTCGTGTTTCTGCCCCTGGCCTTCCTCGACGGAATCACCGGCGTCTTCTTCCGCGCCCTCGCCCTCACGATGGTCAGCTCCCTGCTCACTTCCCTCGTGCTGGCGCTGACCGTGACTCCCTCCCTCGCGGCGATGCTCCTCCGCGCCCATCCCCACCGGGAGGACGAAGACGGCCCGCTGTACCGGGCCGTTTCCGGACTCTACGAAGCCACCCTCCGGCGCGCCCTCCGGCACAAGCGCCTCGTCCTGATCGGTTGTGGAGCCCTCGCCTTGTTCGGGGTGGGGCTCTACGGTCGCCTGGAGACGGACTTTCTGCCCGCGATGGACGAGGGGGGCTTCATCATCGACTACTTCACCCCCCCGGGGACCAGCCTCGCCGAGACCGACCGTCAGCTCCGACGCGCCGAAGCGGTGTTGCTCCAAACCCCAGAGGTCGAGAGCTACTCCCGACGCACCGGAGCTCGGCTCGCACTGGCCGTCGCTGAGCCGAACGCCGGGGACTTCCTCGTGAAGCTCCGCGAGGACCGGGAGCGCTCCACCGAAGAGGTCATCGCGGAGCTCCGAGCCGCCTTCCCCGCTGCGGTACCCGGTGTGCACTGGGAATTTCCTGGGATTCTCGGCGATCTCGTCGGGGACCTCACCTGGTCTCCCAAGCCGATCGAGATCAAGCTGTTCTCCAAGGACATCGCCTGGCTCGAGGAGCAAGCCCCACGGGTCGAAGCGGCGATAGCCCAGGTGCCGGGCGTGGTGGATAGCTTCGATGGACTCGTGTACACCGGGCCCACCATCCGCATGGACGTGCGGCAGGTCGATGCGCAGCGCTTCGGGCTCACAGCGGCCGATATCGCTGCGGCGATGAACACCATCCTGCTGGGTAGCCCCGCCTCGTCCATCCTCGAGGGGGACCGGGTGGTCGGGGTGCGGGTCCTCGTCGATCCCACCGAGGTCCAACAGCTCGACGCCATCGAATCGACCCCGCTGCGTGGCAGAGGGGGGCAGCTCGTTCAGCTCTCCCAGGTGGCGACGGCGAGGATCGATCCGGGACAGCTTCAGCTCCGCAGAGAAGACCTCCGCCAGGACGTAGCGATCACCGCGCGCTTGGAGGGCCGCGACCTCGGCAGCGCAATGGACGAGATCCGTGCCCTGCTCGCAGACGACCCTGATCTACCTGCATCAGTCGTGGAATACGGTGGGTTGTACCAACAACAACAAGAGTCGTTCCAGAACTTGATGCTCGTCCTGGCTGCGGCGGTGCTGCTGGTGTTCACCGTGCTGCTGATGGAGTTCCGCTCCTTCCGCGAGCCCATCTCCATCGTATTCGGCGCGGTGCTTGCCCTGGTGGGGACCGTGCTCGCGCTGTGGGTGACCGGGACCACCCTGAACATCGTCTCCTTCCTCGGGGCGGTCATCGGAGTCGGACTGGTCGCCAAGAATGGGATCCTGGTGCTGGATCAGGTCGAGACACTGCAGGCGGACGGGCGCTCCCTCGACGCGAGCCTCGTCCATGCGGGCCGGCGGCGACTGCGACCGGTGTTGATGACCTCCCTCGCCGCGGGCCTGGGCATGCTTCCCCTCGCCTGGGGTCTCGGCTCGGGGGCCGATATGCTGCGCCCCCTGGCAATCGCAGTCATCGGCGCGCTGAGCATCTCGGTGCTGCTCTCCCTGATCGCGACACCCACTCTCTACGCAGTGCTCGCTCGGCCCGTGGAGCTGCGATGACCCGCCTGATCCTGTGCATGCTGCTCGCAGGCTGTGCCCACCACGCCGTAGACCTACCCCTCGAAGCCGACGCCTTCGATACCCGGCCCCTGCCGGAGATTCCCGATCCCCTCGACCTGGCCAGCGCGACCCGCCTATCGCTCGGCCTGGCCCCACGCGTGGACGCCGCACGGGCCCAGTGGCACACCGCCGAGGCCAAGCTCGTCCTGGCACGCCAGCGACGCAATCCGAGCGTCTCCGTCGCGATGTCCTTGATTCCCCTGTACCCCAACGTCTCGCTGAAGGTCCCGTTCACGCCACCCGCTCGACGAGCACGCAAGATCCACGCCGCACAGACCGCCGCGAACGCCGCCAAGCTCGGAGTATATGCGGCAGCCTGGCTCGTGTGGTCGGATATCGCCCATGCCCTGGTGGACGTGGCCTTGTCTACGCGACGGGCCGAGCTATTGGCTCAGTCGGTCGAGCTACAGAGGACCGCGCTCGATACGCTCACAGCGCGAAGCGAAGCCGGTGCGCTACCCGTCTCACAGCTGATGCCCGCGCGGCTCAGAGCCATCCAGATGGAGCTGAGCCTGGATCGGGCTCGGCGGGACATCGAGGTCGCCCGGGCCGCGCTCTCCGCGGCGATCGGCGTGCCCCGATCCGCTCTGGCCGGCCACAGGGTTCAGTTCGATGGGTCCGCCTCCATCGGGCCCGACGCCATGCCGCCGGATGCGCTGAGCCGGAGGTCCGACGTTCTGGCCGCCGTGGAGACCGTCCGTGCTGCGGATGGATTTCTCCGCTCCCAGAGGGCGGGTCGGGTGCCTCTGGTGTCGCTCACAGAGAGCACTCAGTGGGACCCCACCGGCCATGTCTGGAAAGTCGGACTCAGCACCACCATCCCGATTTTCAACCAGAACCAGGGCCCCGTGGCTCAGGCCCTCGCCGCGCGCGAGGTCGCTGCTGCACGGCTGTTGACGATACAGGCCCGAGCCCGGGCCAACCTCGACGCCGCACAGGTGCGCGTGGTCTCAGCCCGAGCCCGTCTCGCCCGCGCCCAGGAGCTGGTGGAAGACCAGCGCGTCGCAGAACAGCAGGTGCGGTCCCGCCTGGAGGCCGGCGCCGCCCAACCCATCGAGCTCACCCTGCAACAGCTCGCCCGCGTCTCTGCCCAGGTCGGTAGCCTGAGCGTGGAACGCGAGCTGAGACACGCCGAGGTCGACTGGATGGCAGCACTCCAAGACCCCTCCAGTCTCCAGCTCTCACCCTCGGATGTGCTGCCCTGATAGAGCTCCCCCCAGCGCCCGACCCACCGGGCTATTTGGCGCGCACCGCGTCCGTCAAGCCCAGCCGACGAACACAGCCGGCCTGGTCCAGACCGATACTCAAGCGGTAGCCTTCGGGCTGGGCGACCCACTCTCGGCGATTCCACTCGAGATGCCCACTGATATTCGCGAACAAATGACCATAGCGCTCCCGTGCTGCCGCTTCGGTGAAGCATGGGCCCGGCTCGAAGTAGAACTCCACCTCGGGTCCACCGGAGCGCGCCTTGAGCACCCGCACCTGCTCGAAAGGGCTGCCCGGGTGGTTCATGCCCGGGGAGAGCTCCATTCCAAGCGACTCGGACAGGGCTTCAAGGGTCAAGGGTTCCTCTGCGGCACCCACCACGTCGATCCGGTCCAGGGCCTGGTCCAGGGTGAGAGAAGGGCCGCCACCACATGCGGCAAAGATCAAGAAAATCACTGTGCACCCCCTGAATGAGCCATATCCCACGCCTCTGCATGGCTCTCCCCGTAGTGGTCCACATAGTCCTCGACCCCGGGGTTCGTCTTGCTCGGCTTCTCGGTACCAATGAGCAAAGCAGCCCCCTCGATCATCGCCGCCCGATCGATCTCGCCGGCGCGGTACTGCTCGTACAGGGCCAGCTTCTGCTTGGAGGTAGAGCCCGACACCCCGATATCGATGGGGTTCGGGCCGGAGAGGAGGTCGTCGCGGACCGCGAACTCCATCATCAGCGCCTCGGCCTCGTCCTCCAGGTTCAACTGGGTATTCGCGTCGATATATTCTTCGCGGGTCATCTCCGGATCGTACTTCCAGTTGATCTCGGGCCGAATCGCATGACCGATCTCGTGGGCCAGGGCCTGATCCAACATCGCCGGATCATCCAGGAGATCTGGATCGATCTGGATCTTACCTCCGGGCAGATTGGCACAGCCATCCCCCGCCTGACCGAGGCGGAATCGGGGGGTCAGGCCGTAATCTGTAACCCCTGGATGGCCGAACAGCACACGGATCTCAATGACCACCCGAGTCAACCTCTCCTCACGTCGCCTTTCCTGTACAGGAACCCCGCCAACCGGTGCCAGCAGCCCGGCTCTAGATCGGACACCCGCCACTGTATCGGCTCCGTCTGCTCGGTGATCCGCAGACCAGACACTCGGTGAATCCGCACAACCCCAGCCCGCTATCGACCGGCCCTGCGCAGAGGGCCAGATGTAACAGCTTACGGCCTGACCCCCCCGCCCAGCGCCCTCCCCGTCGCCGTGCCCGCCTTGATGATCGCCCGCGGGGGACCCTTCGCCACCACCCGGCCCCCCTCCGAGCCCCCCTCCGGGCCCAGGTCGAGGATCCAGTCCACCCGACGGAGCAGCTCGATATGGTGCTCGATGGTGATCACCGTGTGGCCCTGATCGACCAGGCGATCGAGCACCCCGACCAGCTTGGCGACATCGCACAGATGCAGCCCGGTGGTGGGCTCGTCCAGCACGTACACGCAGTGGCCCCGGCGGCTGGTGAGCTCTGCCGAGAGCTTGACCCGCTGGGCCTCTCCCCCCGACAGCGTGGTCGCCGGCTGGCCCAGGCTGAGGTAGCCCAGGCCCACATCCACCAGCGCCTGGAGCTGCCGATGGATGCGGCGCTGATTGGAGAACAGCGGCAGGGCGTCCTCGATCCGCATCGCCAAGATATCGGCGATATTCTTGCCCTTGAAGCGCACCTCGAGGGTCTCCCGGCCGAAGCGCCGCCCCGCACAGGCCTCGCAGCCTACCCACACATCCGGCAGGAAGTGCATCTCCACCAGGATGGCGCCGCGCCCCTCGCACACCGCACATCGCCCGCCCTTGGCGCTATTCCACGAGAACCGACCCGGCGCCCAGCCCCTCTCTCGCGAGCCGGGGAGCTGGGCGAAGAGCTTGCGCAGCGGATCGAGGATCTTGCAGTAGGTGGCCGGGGTGCTGCGCGGCGTCCGGCCAATAGGAGACTGGTCGATGATCACGACCCGATCGACCTTCTCGCCCAGCACCAGGCCCCCGTGGGAGGCCGCGAAGACCTCCTGACCCAGCGAGGCACGCAGCGCCGGGGCCAGGGTATCCATCACCAGGGTGGACTTGCCCGAGCCGCTGACCCCAGTCACCCCCAACCACACCCCGGTCGGGAACCGAACGCTGCGGATCTTCAGGTTGTTGGCCGCGGGCTTCTTCAGGGTCAGCCAGGCCCGGGGCTTGCGACGCTTGGAGCGCTTGGGCATCTGCTCGGCCCCGGATAGCCAGCGGCCGGTGAGCGAGGCCGGATCCGCACGGATCTGCGCCGGAGTGCCGACCGAGACGACCTCTCCGCCATGCACCCCCGCTTCGGGGCCCATATCGACGACCTGATCGGCGCGCTCGATGGTGTCGGGATCGTGCTCGACCACCAGCACGGTGTTGCCCAGATCCCGAAGCCCGAACAAGGTATCGAGCAGCCGAGCGGTGTCCCGAGGGTGCAGCCCGACCGTGGGCTCGTCGAGCACATAGGTGACCCCCACCAGGCCCGAGCCGAGCTGGCTGGCCAGGCGGATGCGCTGGGCTTCGCCCCCCGACAAGCTCTCCGCGGAGCGGTCGAGGCTGAGGTAGCCCAGCCCCACATCGACCAGAAAACGCAGCCGACGCCGCAGCTCCAGCAGAGGCCGCTCGGCGATGGTGGCCCGGGAACCCACGAGCTCCCAGGCGTCGACCGCGGCCCGCGCCGAGTCGACGGTGCGCCCGAGGAACTCGTGGATGCCCTCGCCCCCCAGGGTGACGGCGAGCAGCACCGGGCGCAGCCGCCCCCCATGGCACATCGGACAGGGCTGGTCGGACATCAGCCAGCCGAGCTTGGCGGTCCACCGGTCGAGGATGGCGCGCAGACCGGGCCAGGGGCGAGTCTCTTCGACCCGCTGCACGACCTTGCCCCAGCGCTTGGTCCACCGAAGCTCGAGGGGCTCGTCGAGGCCATCGAGCACGGCGGCCCACAGCGCGGAGCCCCACTTGCACACCGGCACCGCCTCGGTGAGATCGAAGCTCTCGAAGACCGCGGCCACCAGGGCCCGGTTGCGGGCTGAGCGCGCCAGGACCCCGGCCACCCGGGGGTCGAGGGCCTCCCAGAAGCCCTTGCGCGGGGCGGGAAAGAGCTTGTCGGGCACGAGCTGCCGGGTGCGACCGAGCCCATCGCAGGCCCCGCAAGCCCCGAGCTGGCTGTTGAAGCTGAAGTGCCGCGGGGTGAGCGGACCGCTGTGGGCCGCGCCGTGCTCGGGACACCGGGGCAGCGCGCTGAACACCCACTCTCCGCCCCCCTTCCGAGCGAAGAACCGAGCCTGGCCACGGCCGATCTCGTAGGCTCTCTCGAAAGCCTCGGCGACCCGGGAACGCGCCGCTGTGGCGGGGTCGAGTCGGTCGATCACCAGCCAGCAGCCCGCAGCGAGCGCCCCGAGGGCCTCGTCTCCATCGAGCTCGAGCTGGCTTCGGTCGCCGAAGTCGTCGACCAGCAGCCGAGACCAGCCCGCCGCCACCAGAGCCCCCCGCCGCACCTCGGGATCGTCGGTGGGATCGAGGCTGGCGCACATCCAGCCCACCCCCGCACCATCCTCCCGCAACACCCCCGCCGCTTCCGAGGCCGAGTGCCCCCGAAGCGCCCGCTGACACTGCGGGCAGTGCGCCACCCCGATGCGGGCATAGAGCAGCCGGAGCACATCGTGGAGCTCGGTGACCGTGGCCACCGTAGAGCGGGGGTTGCGGCTGGCCGCCCGCTGATCGATGGCGATGGCCGGCTGGAGCCCCTCGATCGAGGTGAGCGGAGCCCGCGCCACCCGCCCCAGGAAGCGCCGCGCATAGGTGGAGAGCGACTCGACATAGCGCCGCTGCCCCTCGGAGAACACGGTGTCGAAGGCGAGGCTGGTCTTGCCCGAGCCGCTGGGCCCCGTGATCACGGTGAACTGGTTGTGCTCGAAGCGCACATCCACACCCTTGAGGTTGTGCCGCCGCGCCCCCCGCAGCACCAGGGCGTTGGAGTGGGTGCGCACCGCCTGGTAGGCGACCGGAGCCTCTGCCGCCAAGGGCACGGGCTCAGCCAGAACCTCGGAGAGGACCCGACCGGTGGGGGTGTTCAGCAAGGCGACAGCCTCCGGAGTGCCCTGGCCAACCACCTCGCCGCCCCCCGAGCCCCCCTCTGGACCGAGATCGATGACATGATCGGCGACCTTGATCACATCGGTGTGGTGCTCGACCACCACCACGGTATTGCCCGCATCGACCAGGGCCTGGAGCGCTTCGATCAGCCGGGCCACGTCTTCGAAGTGCAGGCCGGTGGTGGGCTCGTCGAGCAGGTAGAGCGTGTTGCCCGTGCCCGGCCGGTGCAGCTCGGTGGCGAGCTTGACGCGCTGGGCCTCGCCCCCGGACAGGGTGGTGCTGGGCTGACCGAGGGAGACATAGCCCAGCCCGACGCGGTCCATGGTCGACAGGATGCGGTGGATGCGCGGCTGGTTTGCGAAGAAGCCGACCGCCTCGGAGACCGGCATCTGGAGCACATCGTGGATGTTGCGGCCCTTCCACAGCACCTCGAGGGTCTCGGCGTTGAAGCGCTTGCCCTCGCAGACCTCGCAGGGGACCGACACACTCGGGAGAAACTGCATCTCCACCACGGTGACCCCGGCTCCCTGGCAGGCCTCGCAGCGCCCCCCGGCCACATTGAAGGAGAAGCGCCCCTTCTTCCAGCCCCGGGTCCGGGCCTCGGTCGTCTGGGCGAACAGGTCGCGGATGGTCGAGAAAACACCGGTATAGGTGGCCGGATTGCTGCGCGGCGTGCGCCCGATGGGGGTCTGGGAGATGCGGATCAGCTTGTCGAGGCCCTGGGCTCCGGTGAGCCCGGAGCAATGGGCGGGAGGCCGGCCATCGAGCCGGGCCCGGACCGCCCCCTCGAGCACGCCGAAGACCAAGGTGGATTTGCCCGAGCCGCTGACCCCGGTCACACACACCAGCTTGCCGAGGGGGAAGTCCACGTCGAGGCCGACGAGGTTGTTGCGCTGGGCCCCGCGGACCCCGATCGCCCCGCGATCTTCGCTGCGACGGACGGGGAGCTCGACCCGGCGCTCTCCGCGCAGCCACTCGGCGGTGATGCCCGGACCGCGCGCCACCTGGGCCGGAGGGCCGGAGGCCACGAGATGCCCGCCCTGCTTGCCCGCTCCCGGGCCGATATCGACGATCCAGTCTGCGGCGAGCATGGTCTCGGCGTCGTGCTCGACGACCAGCACCGAGTTGCCCCGATCGCGCAAGCGCCGGATCGCCTCGAGCAGCCGGAGGTTGTCGCGCGGGTGCAGGCCGATGCTCGGCTCGTCGAGGATATAAGTGACCCCCTGGAGCGCGCTGCCGACCTGGCTGGCGAGCCGAATACGCTGAGACTCGCCGCCCGATAGGGTGTTCGCGGTGCGGTCCAGGCCCAGGTAGCCCAGCCCGACCTCCTCGATGAAGCCGAGGCGCTCGCGGATCTCGGCGACCAGAGCCCCACCGACCTCGCTCTCTGCCCCCTCGAGCTGGAGCGCATCGAACCAGGCCCGGCCCTGCTCGATGGTCATCGACACCAGGCTGTGGATGTGAACGCCGCGGAAGGCGACTGCGAGAGCCGCCCGACACAGACGCCGCCCCTCGCAGTCTGGACAGACCCGACGACTTCGCAGTTTTTCCAGGGTGGGCAGCCGGGTCCACCGGTACACATTGCGCACCAGGCCCATGAGCCCGCGCCATGGCCTCTCGCGCTTCTCGATCTTGCCCTCGCCACGATCGATCTCGGTGACCGTGAGCAGGGACTCGTCCCCATTCAGCAGCCGCCCCAGCCGATCTTCCGGCCAGCTGCACAATGGCTGGTCGACCCGGCCACCGAGCTGGAGCACCACCCGATCGAGGTCTTCGCGGTTGAAGTGCGCAAAGGGGAGCTTGCCCTCTGCATTGAAGCCCCGATAGCCCTGAGAGGCCGGCAGGGACAGGTCGATCACCCGCTCGACCTCAAAATCCTCCAGGGCGCCGAGGCCGTTGCAGGTGGGGCAGGCTCCCTGGGGCGCGTTGAAGGAGAACAGGCGCGGCTCGAGCTCCGGGATCGAGGCCTCGGGGTGGTGGGGGCAGGCGCGCTCGGTCGAGAACACGAGCTCTTCCCCATCGACCGGAGCGACGATGACCACCCCCGACCCGAGCCCGGATCCGACCTCGACCGCCTCGGCCAGCCGGGCCCGATCCTGTCCGACCCGCAGCCGGTCCACCACCACCTCGATGGTGTGGCGCTCGTAGCGCGCGAGCTCGGGAGGCTCGGCCAGGTCGCAGAGCTGCCCATCGATACGCGCCCGAACCCAGCCATCAGTCCGGAGCTTGTCGAGCTCCTTGCGGTACTGGCCCTTGCGCTCGCGGACCACGGGGCCGAGCACCTGAACCCGCTGGCCGGAGAGCTGCTCGCTCACCCGATCCACGACCTGATCCACCCCGAGCTTGCGGACCTCGGTGCCGCAGATGGGACAGTGCGGCGTGCCCAGCCGGGCCATCAGCAGCCGGAGGTGGTCGTAGATCTCGGTGATGGTGCCGACGGTGGAGCGCGGGTTGCGATTGACCGTCTTCTGGTCGATGGAGACGGTGGGAGAGACCCCATCCACCGACTCGACCGCCGGCCTCTCCATCCGGCCGAGGAACTGCCGCGCATAGGCCGATAGCGACTCCATGAACCGGCGCTGGCCCTCTTGATGAATCGTGTCATAGACCAGGGAGGACTTGCCCGAACCGCTGACCCCGGTGAACACCACCAGGGCGTTGCGGGGCACCTCTACGTCGATATTCCGGAGGTTGTGCTCTCGGGCGCCGCGGACGGTGATGTGGGTGGGCTCGGACATCCCACCCGCCCTAGCCGATTCGCGCGGGTGCTGCACATCTGTTCAGGTCTTCAGCTGCACTCCCGCCGGCGTCGGCATCGGTCTCAAAACGGTGATACCGACACTCATGATCGAAAAACTACAGATTCGAAACCTCCGAGGCATCCGCGAGCTCGACGTGGCTGGCCTGGGTCGCTTCAATCTGGTGATCGGCGGCAACGGCAGCGGAAAGACCACCTTCCTGGCCGCCGCCGGTTTATCGAGGAATGCCTGGAATTGGCCCTTCCTATCACAGTATTTGACCGATCCTCGCCCGCGCGGTCTCCTCGAGTTCTCGCGGGATCTCGTGCCGCTATGCCCGGGAGCCGACCTTAGTATCGAGCCCGAGGTGTGCGCATGGGGCCCCAGCTCCACCACAGCATTCAAGCTCGTGCTGCAGCGCGGTCCGCAGTCCACGGCGACCGTATTGGACCTCATCCGCGACGAGACCGTCTGGAGACTCGACTTCTCGAACGACGTCGTGAAGCCCGTGACGACGGACACTCGATGGGCGGCCACCGGTCTCTGGTGGTCTCCAGGCTTCGTGGTGTCCGAGGACTCCGTCGCCCGGGTCTTGGAAGAACTCTACCTCCAGGGCCAGACCGCAGCTGTCGTTCGGGCCGTGCAGCACATCAACCCCGCCGTCACCGCCGTGGAATTAGCAGGCACCCGGGTGTATGTGCGTCTCGACGGCCACCCCCTGCCGCTGGGGCTCGGTGTGCTCGGAGACGGCGCCCGGCGAATCCTCGAGTTCTCCATGGCCACCGCCCAGGAAGGCACCCGGCTCATCCTCATCGACGAGCTCGAGAACGGCTTTCACTACTCCACCCTGCCGTCCGTGTTGGAGCTGCTGCGCGTGGCGTCGCCCTCCCGGCAGATCTTCGCCACCACCCACCGCGAGGAGCTCATCCGCACAGCCTGTGAGTGCTTCGCCGATGCCAATGACGATGGGCTCCGAATCCTTCGGCTCGACCGAGAGGGATCGACCCATCGGGCAGTCGTGTACACGGGCCCCGAAGCCCTGGCCGGACTGGACTCCGGACTCGAGCTCCGAGGATGACCATACGAGCTCGCAGGTGTCCAGATGGCGCCACCGCGGCGTTGTTCGTGGAGGGCGGTGACGACGAGGCGATGATCCGGCCCCACCTCCAGGGGAGGCCCGTGTTCATTCAGGTCTTGGGCGGCTCCACCCCAGAGCTTGTTCGTGACCGGGTTCGCGCTACGATCAAGGATCCAGGCTGGCCACGGATTCGGCGGGTGGGCGTTCTGGTCGACGCTGGAGAGGACGCCACAGAAGCGTTCGAGTTCTCGAGGACAGTGTTCAGGGAGATCAACCTCCCCATCCCCACCGCGGACCAGTGCGTCGAGAGTCGAGACGGGTGGACGGTCGGGAGCTTCGTCGTGCCGGGCGGGCAGAGTCGCGGTGGCTCCGACACGCTCTTCCTGCGCACCGTCGGTGCCTCAGATCTCGCCTGCGTGGACGCCTTCATCGCGTGCACTGGACGGGAGCTGGGCACCAAAGAACAGCGCGACAAGGCACGTGCCTGGGCGCTCTCCGCAGCCCTCGGACCCTCTCGCACCTACCGGGACTGGAGAGAGGTCGACCCCCATCACCCCGCCCTCACCGAGCTCCGAAGATTCCTGCACGCCATGGTCCCGCGCTGATGCAGTTCGCCATACCCTGACGCGCTGTTCAGGTCTTCAGCTGCACTCCAGCCGCCCACCCCGAACCAGACAGCGCACATCGGAGCCGGTCTCCGCGACCTCGACCGTGGTGCTCATCGGCACCGCGCCCTGGAAGATCAGCCGACAGGAGCCCGGCGCGACCTCGAAGCGGGCCACGGTATCGGAGCCGGAGAGGGACTCGTAGTGGGTGGCATCGGAGCAGCTCGCCTCGACCTCGGCGATGGGGATATCGCTGTCGACCTTGACCTTGAGCTGCACCGAGGCGGTGCTGCGGGGTGGGGTCCGGCTTGGCTCCCAGGCGGGGCAGAGCTTGTTCACCAGGCCGCTGACGTAGCCGATCTCGGCATCGTCCGAGACGCCACTGGCGCGCCGTCCATACTCCGAGAGCGGCTCTCCACAGGGGTCTGCGCCCATGCCCTGGGCGATGAGCACATCGGAGAAGGCCATCAGCGACCGGGCCTTGCGCACATTGTGGGGATCGGCGTCGAGCATCTGGCCGACCGAGGTGTAGAACACCCGGTGCTCCGGCTCGCCGGTCTGGGCATCCCGCCACTCGACCTCGAGCTTGATCTTATCCGATCGAACCACCCCAGACGGGCGGATCTTCAGGTCCTGGAGGAAGACCTGGCTGGTGCCGGCGTAGTAGTGGATGGGCTGGATATCTTCCTTGTTGGTGCTGGCCTCTTCGCCGTAGAAGCGCTCCAGGGCCAAGGAGTCGGGCAGGTCGAGCTTGAAGCGCACATCGTGGGCGATCGTCTGGACCAGGGCGTCGAAGCCGGACCCGAAGACCCGGTCCACGACGGCCTCGGAGCCCAGGTAGACATAGGCGCCCTTGCCCTTCTCGGTGAGCTTGTTGAGCACATCGTCGTTGAAGTCGCGACCGACCCCGATCCCCGTGAGGCGGATGCCCTCAGCCTCGACCTTGCGGCCGATCTCGGAGACGGTGTTGGGGTTGATATCCCCGGTGTTGAGCAGGGCATCGGTGATGGCCATCACCCGGCGGTTGCGGTGGTGGGTACCCTTCTTTCGCGCCGCGACCGCGTAGCCTTCGCGGAGCCCGAGGTCCATATCGGTGCCTCCCTCGGGCTTCATCTTGGCGATCACATCTCTGAGGATGGAGGGATCGTCACGACCGACCACGAAGTTCTCGAGGGGGGTGCAGACCGCGTCATCGAACAGGACCACATCGATACGATCCCCCTTGTCGAGCTGCTCGGTCATCTTGCTGAGGCCGCGCTTGGTGTAGTCCATGCGGCCCTCGTCGGACATCGAGCAGCTCCGGTCCACGACCACGGTGAGATCGAGGGGTTGACGGGGAGGGCTGGCCCCCTGGACCGCGAGAGCCACCGCGAGAGAGTCGCCGTGCTGCTCCGCGCTGGCGGTGACCTCGAAGGTCTCCCCCGCTGTGGGCGCGTCGGTGTCGAAGGAGAAGTAGTTGAGCAGCTCGTGGGGGCGCACCTCCGAGGTCGACACCCGCCGCCCATTGTCCACGGCCCACAACACCCGCTGGGCGCTGGCCAGGCTCATGGAGTCGTCATTCGACAGCCAGGTCTCTCCACCCCAGTCGAAGCTCGGGCCCGCGGGGCGCTTCTTCTCCCAGTTGTCGACCCGATCCTGCCGATCGTCCATCTCCATCGAGGGGGCCGCGCTCGGCTCGGCTTCGGGCATGGAGGCGGAGTCGGCCGCCGGAGGAGGTGCCGCCGAGGGCTTCTGCTTCCTGCGGGGTGCGGCTCCAGCGCCCCTGCTCCCACGCCCTGCCCCCTGGACGGACGGGGCGGGCGCACCACTCCAGCCTGGCGCCGAGCCAATGAGCGACTCCTCCATATCGTAGGACTCGAAGCAGCCCATATTGACTTTGAGCTCGCCCGTGGGAGCCGGAGCCGCGCTCGCAGCGGGGGTGGTGGCGACGCCGCAGCCCGTGAGGGCGAGGGTGAAGAGGAGGATGGATCGGTGCATGGTGTTCTCCGTGGACGACCCTACAACGAACCCATGCGCCGCCTCTTACAGACGCGGTGCAGATTTCCCGACTCCGCAACAACCCGGTGCAGACGGTCGCCGGTGGCCCATGCATCCGCTACGTTCACGCATTGGAGGACTCACCGTGCTGTCCGTGTTGTTGACTCTCCTGGCCTGCAAGGGCCCCGCCACCGAGTCGTGTCCGATCGGCGACGACATCAGCGCAGACGACCGCGTCGCCAGCTGCGCTGCCGAGGTCCCCGAGTGCGCCCCCTCTGTCCTCATCGGATCGGGCGTCGGTGGCATCTTCCAGCCCTTCGCAGATGGGGATGTGGTCACCCTCGATGTGGCGCCCCAGGGCGGCTTCGGGGTCACGGTCAAGGTCCGCAGCCAGGGCCTGGTCGCTGGGGACGACGCCGTCGCGCTGATCGTGCTCGATGTCGAGCAGAATGGCGAGAATATCGGCACCCACCGCCAGCCCGTGTCCCTGCTCTGCCAAGACAGCGGAGAGGGCGAGGTGTTCGGGGTGGTCGTCGGCTTCGACCCCGCCATCTACTCCACCAATGACGACCTGCTGGACCTGGACGGGGCCGAGGTCACCCTGGTCATCACCCTCGAAGACGAGGTCGGCACCCAGGTCACGGGCAGCGCCACCGTCGTCGTGGATGTGGGCGGATGAGAGCTCTAATCCTGGCATCTGTTTTCCTCGCGGGCTGTCCGCGCCCAGAACCCGAGGATCCCCGGATCGAGCTGTGCATCACCTGCCACGGCGGGCTCGAGTTCATCCACCCCAACACCGAAGCCACTCAGGCCGTGCTCGGCGGCCGCTGCGTGATCTGCCACGGCGGCGATGGCAGCACCCGGGATATCGACGCCGCCCACGTCCCGGTCCCCGAAGACTACTACCTCATCCGAGGCGATGAAGACGCCTCCTTCGGCTATATCAAGGACTTCACCCCAGACCAGATCGCCCAGCTCCCCCCCGAGTATGTGCGCTTCATCAACCCCGGCGATGCCAGCATCGTCGATCAGACCTGCGGCACCTGCCACCCGTCCGAAGCGGCCACGATGAAGAACAGCATCATGACCACCAACTCCGGCCACTACGTCTCCAGCCTCTTCCTGGCTGGCTACCAGGGCCGCGACGCGATCTACGGCAGCTATCCGGCGACCGACCCCGACTGCGACCCCAGCATCGAGGGCTCGGTCTGCGAGGTGATCACCCTCTCGCCCCCCAATGACCAGGCCTTCGATGTCGCGCTGGCCTCGGGCGACCCCAAGCAGCTGGAGCAGCTGTCCTACCAGCACTACCTCTCCAAGAAGTGCAACCACTGCCACGCGGCCGGCTATGGCAAGCAGAACAGCCCGCACCTGTACCGCAGCAGCGGCTGCACCAGCTGCCATATGCTCTACGACACCAACGGCACCTACCTGGGCGACGACCCCACCGTGCCCAAGGGCGTCGCGGGCTACTCGGCCAAGCACGAGATCACCTCGGCCATTCCGGTCCAGCAGTGCACCACCTGCCACTTCCAGGGGGGTCGGATCGGCCTCTCCTACCAGGGCATCCGCGATGCCGGGGGCCTGCGGGATGTGGACTGCGAGGAGTCGATGGAGCCTGGCTGCGACGTGATCTGGAACGAGACCGCCTTCGGTCACGCCGCGCCCTACTACGTGCTCGACGAGGACGGCACCAACGATATCGACGAGACCCCTCCGGATATCCACTACGAGGCCGGGCTCTCCTGCGTGGATTGCCATGTGGGCAGCGATGTCCACGGCGACGGCCGCCTGTACACCACCAGCAAGCTCCAGGTCGATCTCAAGTGCGAGGACTGCCACGGAACCGTGCGCCAGGCCATCGTCCCCGACGCCGAGGGCGTGTTCCGTACCTCCAAGGGCCGGGCCCTGCCTCAGCTCTCCGCTGCACCGGACGGCTCGGTCGTGCTCACCGCCAAGGGCGATGGCGAAGAACACCCCGTGGCCCAGGTCGCCGTGCTGCTCGCCCCCGACGGCGACGCAACGCCCGGCATGCGCGCCGCGATGGGTCCCGATGCCAACGACTTCACCCACACCGAGTCCCTCACCTGCGACACCTGCCACACCTCCTGGGCGGTCAACTGCCTGGGCTGCCATGTGTCCCTGGACCGGCGCTTCACCCAGAAGGACTTCCAGACCGGGCTGTCCAGCAAGGGGCTGGTCCGCGGCGGGCGCCAGTACTTCTCCATCGACTCGGTCCTGCTCGGAACCGCTCCGGATGGACGGGTTCAGACCGCAGCCTCCAGCTCCCAGGTGCAGCTCTCCGTCATCGACGAGGATCGCACGCTGATCATGGGCGAAGAAAAACTCGACGAGAACGGCGAACCGACGGGCAAGTTCCTGGGTGCATTCCGCGATGTTCCCGGTGCGCCCGCAAATATTGGCTTTGTCCCCTTCTTCCATCACACCACCAGCAGCGGCGCCAGGGCGCGCAAGTGCCGCGACTGTCACCCCACCGACAGCAGCCCTGAAGAGCTGGCTCGGGTGAAAGGGGTGTACGGCTTCGGTACCGGGGAGTTCATGCTCGAAAACCCCTACGGACCCGACGTAGATGCACTGCAGTTCCTCGACCAGGACGGCAACCCCATCACCACCTGGGTCCACCGCAACACCGGCCCGGTCGCCGAGGCGGTTCGCAACAACGCCCTCTCCACCCTGGTACCCGCGGAATGAGGGGGTTGCTCCTGGCCCTGGTCGCCTGCTCGGGACCCGCCAAGGACGACACCGACTCCGACACAGACCCCGAGCTCGGCTTCGCTCCCCTGGTCCTCGACGCCGCGCCCCAGACCGGGGTGTTGCTCGGGGCCTGGTCCGATGGAGACAGCGCCATCTTGGTCGGCGGGGACTTCTCCGGCATCGGCCGGGTCACCCACTACGACGGGTCCAGCTTCTGCGTCGAAGCCGACGAGCTGCCGGGGACCCTGTGGTGGATCCATGGCCGAGGCCCCGGCGACTGGTACGCGGTCGGCCAGGAAGGCGTCGTCGTACACGAACAGAACGGCACCCGCACCCGCGAGGACATCCCCACCAGCTACACCCTGTTCGGCGTCTACGACGATGGCACCGATGTGTGGGCGGTCGGCGGCGATGTGCGCAACACCCAAAATGGCGAGATCTGGCGCAAGCCCAACGGGGGCGACTGGGAGTTGGTCCTCGGCGATATCGACGCGCTGATGTTCAAGACCTGGAACCACTGGTTCGTCGGGGATGGCGTGGCGTTCTGGTGGGACGGCACCCAGCTGGTCGAGCGCCACCCTCCGGATGGACAGAAGCTGCTCACCGTGAGCGGCACGGCCGACTCGGTGTGGGCGGTGGGGGGCCAGGTACAGCCCGCCCTGCTCGAGTGGGACGGCACGGACTGGGTCGAGCACACCGTCCCACCCCGGTGCAGCGGGAATATGGGCCTGAATGGTGTGTGGACCGACGGCACGAATGTGTACCTGGCTGGCTTCAACGGTGCGGTCAGCGAGTACGACGGTACCGACTTCGTGTGCGATGTTCCGCCGGTCACCGAGGCCCACTTCCACGTCGCCTGGAAGCATCTCGACGAGGTGTTGTTCGCGGGCGGAGACTTGTTCGCTCAGTCCGACAACACCGGCTCGGTAGCCATCAGCCCCGCCCGGGCGGATGGCCCGCTGCCGGTCAGCGTGTGCCCGTAGAGCCGGGGCCGCGCTGCATCAACACGAAGTAGCTGTTGAGCGCGCGCTCCTTGCCCAGGAAGGTCTTCCACGCGCTGCCGATGGTGATTCCCGGCGCCACCGCCCGCATATAGTCGCGAGTCTTGTGGTAGACGAAGTACTGGATCCCCTGCCAGTTGGGGCGGATAGCGGGCCAGCCCGCGGGCACGGGGCCCTGGGGCAGCTCGAAGTAGTCGACCACCACCGCTCCCCGCCCCTGCTCGAGCCCGGTCGTGGGCCGAATCACGAAGTAGCCCGGCCCAACAATTCCCCGCAAAGCCCCCTCGTTATAGCCATAGACCACGCCATCGGTCCGGGCGAAGCGCTTCTCGAAGTCGCGGAATAGCGGCAGGCTGTTCTTGCCCGCGTGCACGACTTCTGTGGTGTCCGGAGCCTCTGCGGGAACGAAGTCCTGCAAGCTGAGCGGCTCGGAGGCCTCGGCTTTGAGGTAGAGCGTGCGCTGGCAGCGCTTGGAGAGCGAGGACAGCTCTCCCCAGCGCTGGGGCGGAGTGAGGTTGCCGAGGTAGGCCGAGATATCCGAGATCGGACCGGGCCCCTGGATGAGATCCGTCAGTTTCATGGAGCGAGCTTCTCGGCCAGGAAGCTGAGCAGATCGCCCGTCACGGCCGGCTTCTTTGCGAACATCTTGGTGCCATGCGCACCCCCTGGGTACTCGTGGAAGACCCAGCTCTTCGACTGTTCCTTCTGGGCCACCGACCACTCCCGCTCTTCGGTGGAGTAGGTGAACACCGCCGGGATCTGCTTCGCCAGCGAGACCTTGTTCTGGTTCTCGGTGTAGGTGCCCCCGGTCATCAGACCCATCGCCGCCACATCCGGTAGGGCCGGGTCTTCCGCCGCCCACAGCGCGTAGTCCAGCGCGGAGGTGGTGCCGTTGCTGGCCCCGATCACCCCGAGCTTGCCGATGCCGTGCTTGGCCAGGCGCTTCACACAGGCCTCGACATCGTAGCGCCCCTTGGGCCCCTCATAGGCTTCCTTGGCCACGCCCTTGGACTGGCCCGCCCCCCGTCGATCGACGACGCACAGGCTGTAGCCCTGCTCGACCAGCCCATCGAGGAAGGACACCGGCCAAGACGAGCGCTCGTAGTGGGGAGGGATCATATGCAGCAGGACGACCCCAGGCGCACCGGGCTTCTGGAGGTATAGATCCGCCTCCAACACCACGCCGTCGCGGGTGTTGAGCACCTCGGTACTCTTCAGCTCGTTCGCACCCGCGAACGCGGCCATCCACACAGAGAACAACATCGGTCCCCTCCCCAGGCCTGATAGCCGATCCGGCCCCGGTTGGTCGACACCTCGAACAGGAACCGATACCCGCGCGCTCCCGGAGGGATTGAAGCAATGGCCGGTCGACACGAACTCCTCGAAGGGGGGCCCATGGGCCGCCGCATGCACCTGTGGCGCTTCGGGCACTTCGGCACTCCCGTGATCGCATTCCCCACAGCCGCCGGCTTCGCCCATGAGTGGAAGCAGCAGGGCATGGTCGACGCCCTCGCCGATCTCATCGGACGTGGAAAGATCAAGCTGTACTGCCCCGAGAGCAATGTCGCCGAGGCTTGGACCCGCAAAGACTCCGACCCCGCTTGGCGGATCGGGCGACATCTATTGTACGAGCGCTGGGTGATGGAGGTCCTCGTCCCCTACATCCGCCGCGACTGCAACACCCCGAACATCCCCATCGCGGTCGCCGGCAGCAGCCTCGGCGGGCTCTACGCCGCCAACTTCGCGCTCAAGCACCCGGAGACCTTCCCCTGGTCCTTGGCGATGAGCGGCCGCTATGAGATGCGCAACTTCACCGGTGGCTACGACTCCCCCGAGGTCTACTTCAACAACCCCCTCGCCTTCGTGCCCAATCTGCGCGGTCCACACCTCGCCCGCGCCCGGCAGACCCACATCACCCTGGTCTGCGGTCAGGGCCTCTACGAAGAGGGCTGCATCGAAGAGACCCGCGCACTCGCGGCCCAGTTCCGTCGCCTCCAGATCCCCCATGACGAGGACATCTGGGGCCACGACGTGAAGCACGACTGGGAGTGGTGGAAGCGCCAGGCCGCCTTCCACTTCGACCGCGTGCTCGGCTGAATCTCTAGCGGGACACCAGGCGAAACCGCGCTGGACACCACTCCGCATACAACCGCTCGGGCTTGATGCGTAGGGTGTACATGCCGCCATCATCCCGCAGCCAACGGCCGCGGATCTGGAGCTGTTCCCCATCTGAGGAGACCTGCTTCACCCCTCGGGACCCGCCCATGGCGTCCACGATCTCGAGGGTGTAGATGCTGTCCGCGGGGATCGCAGAGGCAGTCACATCGATGCCCCAGTCGTCGAAGTCCCCATCCTGGCTGTAGAACTCGAACCAGGCCTCGTCCTCGGTATTCGATGAGATGATCTCGAGGTCCTGACCGAAGGAGCGCTGCTGTCCGGTCTTCAGATCGAAGGCAGCGGAGCGGGCTCCGTTGGGCTCGTACCCATCCTCGCGCTGGACCAGGGACTTGCCCTCGTCGACCTGTCCATCACAGTCCTGATCTCGACAGTCCGCCAGCTCGACCGCCCCCGGATGAACTGCGGGATCGCCGTCATCGCAGTCGCCCTGGTCCTCGGAGAGCCCATCGCCATCGTCATCGTAGGCGACCGTGCCCTCGTCGACGCGTCCATCGCAGTTGTCATCGATCCCGTTTGGAGCGGGGGCCTCGTCCGCGTCGGGATTGATCTCGGGATTGGTGTCGTCGCAGTCCCGCCCCCCCTTCGACCGTGCCACGAACCCATCCATATCGAGGTCTCCGGGGGGTGGAGCCGCGCCGACCAGCAGCGACGCCGTCTGGACCTCGACCGTGTTCGGACCGTCGCGGAGCTCGACCTCGATGAGATGATCCCCCTCCTCCAGCTCGGTGGTGTCGAGCCAGATCTGCTGCGCCCCCGAGACCGTGCCGGACTGCTCGACCCCATCGATGCGGGCGATCCAGGTCAGGGTGGGCGGCATACAAGACCCGGAGACCCGGACCAGGGTGCGCCCGACCGCCCCCTGTCGACGGGCACCCGGTAGCTGGATGGACACTCCGGGCATGGTGCCGCCCACCTGGTGGTACTGGGAGAGAACGACGCCGTTGAGGTCGACATCGACGGCCGCAGAGCTGCCCGGGTCGAGCTGGACCTGATGAATGAGGGTCTGCCGACCGGAGATGGGAAGCAATGTGGGAGCGCCGCCATTCACCGCGATCTCCACCATCCCGGAGCGGGCCCGCGCATCGACCTTGATCGTGGTCATCCCACAGAGATCCGAGCTGACGATGGCCGAGTGGATGACGGGCGGCCGAAAGTACACTCCCACTCCGATCACCACCATGATGGCGCCGATGCCGAGGACCAGAGCGCCCCCCATCAACCCGATCACCCAGAGCCCGAAAACCCCTGCCCCTGACCCAGAGCGCCCCTTGACGGGAGCTGCACCTGCGAGCGCGGGAGCCTCGAAGCCCCGACCACTCGCCCGCAACGCAGCAGCGAAGGCCTTGGCCGTGGGGAACCTGCCGGCGGGGTCCTTGCGCAGGGCGACCTGCACGACATCGTCGAGCCACCCCGGCACCCCGGACCGCAGACGACTCGGGGGACCGGGGTCCCGCTCGAGCACGCTCTGCATCGACGAAAAAGCCGACGCTCCTTCGAAGGCGGGCTTGCCGACCAACAGCTCCCACAAGACCGCGCCGAGGGCGAAGATATCCGTGCGGACATCCACCGTACCGGGGTCCTCGACCTGCTCGGGGCTCATATAAGCGACCGTCCCCAAGGTGCCGCGGGAGGTCGTGCGCTGCCCCTCAGGGCCCTTGGCGATGCCGAAGTCCAGGACCCGCAGGCGCTCCCCGCTCGCCGTCTTCTCGAGGAATAGGTTCTCGGGCTTGAGGTCCCGATGGATGATGCCTCGCTCGTGGGCATAGCCGAGGGCATCGAGGACTGCGAGCACCCACTCGACGGCCTCCTTGGGCGCGATGGAGCCCTCTCGCTCCAGCCTCTCACGGACCGACTCCCCCTGGAGCAGGTCCATGACGATGCCCGCTACTCCGGGCTCGGCGACGGTGTCGGTGACCCGGACCAGCCCGGGGTGGCGGAACTCCGCCTGGAGCTTGCCCTCCTGGAGGAAGCGGGCGCGGATGTCGGCATTATCGACCCACTGGGGGAGCAGCACCTTGAGCGCGTGGGAGGTGTGGAGCACGGTGTGCTCGACCTCGAGGACCTCGGCCGTGCCCCCGGCCCCGATGCGGCGAACGATGCGGTAGGTGCCGACGATGTCGCCTGGTTGCAGTGCCATGCACAGCGTCTATCGCGACGGGTGATCCCCGGCGATCGGGCCGTCCATACCGAGGACCTCCTGGACCCGCGCAGCCCGGAGGGTGCGCAGCGCCTCGGGGAGCTCCGACTGTGGGAGCACGGTGATCGACTCGGCGTTGTGGACCCAGGTCGGGTGGGGAATCGGGAGGACCCGGACCTCCTCTCCTCGCACCCGGATGTCGAGCTCGAGCATCAACCCATCCCGGGTATCCCCGCGCCGAACCGCCGCCGTCGACGGCTCATAGCGTCGCCCCATATCCGAGACGAAGTTGCCGAGGGAGTACGCGATCACCCCGTCACCATAGGCCTCGATTGGCTGAAGCACGTGGGGATGATGGCCCAGCACGACGTGGGCTCCTGCGTCGATGAAGCCCCGAGCCAGGACCGGGTACTCCGGCAGGGGATCGGTGTGGTACTCGGTCTGCCAGTGCGCCGAGACGACGACGACATCCGCCTGCTCCGCCGCCCGAGCGATGGCGGCGTGGACCCGGTCGACACGGATCGGAAAGTAGAGCGCGTCCCGATCGGGCAGGCAGTCCGTCTGGCACAGCTCTCCCGGCACGAACACACAGGCGGTCTCGTCGGAGGCGTCGAGGTTGAGCAGATCGGCGAGGGCGATGAACCCGACCCGGACCCCGTTGGCCTCCACGATCACGGGGGCAGCTGCCTGATCACAGGAGGAGCCCACCCCCACCGGCTGCATCCCGGCGTCCAGGACCCGCGTCCGGGTCTCGAGCATGCCATCCGCGCCCTGGTCCCAGACGTGGTTGTTGGCCATGGAGAGCACGTCGAAGCCCGCCTCTGCCAGCCCTCCAGCCAAGCTGGCGGGGGCATTGAACACCTCGCCATGGATCCTCTTGTGGTGATCGGGGGCGATGGGGGATTCGAGGTTCGCGAACGCGATATCGGCCGAGCGAATCCGCCCCGAGACCCCCTTGAACACGGCCCCCCAGCCGCCCTCCGCCGCGCTGGCTTTGACCCGCCGGTGGGGCAGGATATCCCCGACCGCGAGCAGGCTGAGCCGATGCTCGACCTCCTCGGGGACCCCTCTTGGAGCGGGGGCGGGTGTGGGCTCGGGAGCGGACTCCGGGGGAAGGGAGCTGCACCCGAGGAGCTGGGCCAGCCAGAGCTTCAGTTCTTCTCGTCCGTCATGGCGACATCGAACTCGAGGAGCACGGGGTCGGTCTGGAGCAAGCGGGGCTGGCCCTCGCGGAAGGTGTCGTTGAACACCAGATACATCGTCGCGAACTGCATATCCACGACCTTGGCCGACACATGGAAGGAGGCCTCGAGCTTGAACTTCTGACCGGGCTGGTACACCTGTGGGCCGTTGCTGCGGTGCTCGCTGGCGAAGAGCTGGCCATCCTCCAGACGAACCTGGATCGCGCGGGAATCGACGATGCCCAGGGCGTCTCCGGTGTACTGGCAGTCGAACTTGACGTGGGTCTCGTCGGTCTCCTGCTTGATCTTCTTGGGGATACCGCAGCTGAAGTTCCCGGCCTCGAAGTTCGAGTTCTCGAGGGGCAGGCGGAAGTCGGGGGCGGCCACGACCGGAGCGTTCTTGGGCACGAGATACACCCCGCCAGGCCGCAGCTCCATGGACAGCGCGTGCAGCCCCCCTCCCTTGAGCCCGAGCACCCGGCTGCCCTGGCTCTTGGGGCCGACCACCAGATCGCGACCGCGGTCGAAGCCATACTCGTTGCCATCGACCACGAGCACGCTCTCCACGGGCTTGTAGAGCACATAGTCCGCCGTGTCGTTGACCACGGTGACCTTCATCTTGGCCTCGTAATCCCGCGCCCAGGCGTCCTTGACGCCGATCTTCACATCCTGACCCATGGGTGCGACCGGCTTGTAGTGGTTGGCGTGTTCGGCCAGCTTGTCCTTCTTGCCCGCGTGGGCGAGGACGGGCAGCACACAGAGCGCAAGGACGGTGGGTAGGCGGTACATCGGTCTCCTCCAAATTGGACCCCGACAACCCGTGCGGGCTCCAGAATCATCCGCGCCTAACACGGTCCAGAGGGGAGCGGGATCTATCGATGGCGACGCACCCTCTGCCGCGCTAACAGAGCTGTTGCAGAGCCACGGCTCGTTCGGAGGATCCCCTGGAAGTCGCATTTGCCCTCGGAGCCGTGTTCTTGGCGCTCGTCGTGTTTGCGCTGTGGTTCTCTCAGCGCGACGCCAAGCCCGCCGCCAAGCCCGCCGCCAAGCCTGCCACCGCTCCCCCAGAGCGCCAGGCGCCCCGCACTGTGCTCGAGGCCGCCGATGTCGGCGATCTGCAAGCTCTCACAAAGATGCTCGACGAGCGCCCCGAGCGCATCGCCCTGCGCGACGAGAGCGGCTGGACCCCGCTGCACCACGCCTGCTACCGAAACCATGTCGAGATCATCACCCTGCTCCTCGATCGCGGGGCCGACGCCAACGCGGTCGCGGTCGGCGAGTGTGTGCCCATCCATATGGCCGCCACCGAGGCCAGCGCCGCCGCAGTCGACGCGCTCGCCAAGGGCGGCGCCGATCTCAACATCTCCGACGACACCGGGGTCACCGCGCTCCACTATGCGGCCCTCCCCGGGCGCCTCGACGTGATCGAGGCCCTCATCCGCCACGGCGCCGCGGTCAATATGAAGGATGCCAAGCAGGAGACGGCCCTCGATGTCGCCCGGCGCCTGGACGACTCCCAGGTCACCGCTGCCATCGAGAAGGCCGGGGGCAAGTCCGGCAAGGATGTCCGCATGAAGGACGTGATCGCCGAGCTCCCCGATGGGGTGGCCAAGGTTCAGGTCCCGCGGGTCTGGCACCTCGACATGGACAGCGAGCAGATGCAGGGCGCAACAGAGAAAGCGCGGGCCACTCTACCCGCCTTCCTCGCCTACCTCTCCGAGCACCCAGACTCCCGCGCCGCCGTGAAGTTCGGCGTTCGGGACGAGGGCACCGTCGAGTACGTCTGGGGCGAGCTCGTCGAGGTCGACGACCCGCTTCGGGTCACCGTCACCACCCCGCCCGTCGCCGTGCCCGCGCCAACCGATCCCTGCGAGGTCCCCCACGATGAGGTCGTCGACTGGCAGCTCAAGCTCGACGAAGACCGCACAGCCGGCGGCTACTCCCAGCGGGCCACCTTCGAGGCGATCCGCGATGAGTATGGCTTTCTTCCCGACAATATCCAGGCAGAACTCGAGCACCTCGTCGACCTGTAGGGAGTCCTCATGACCTATCGAGTCACCCTGATCGAGGGGGACGGCATCGGCCCCGAGGTCACCGGAGCCACCGCCGAGATCCTCCATGCCGCCGGGGCCCCCATCGAGTGGGAGCGCGTGATCGCCGGCCAGACCGCCTTCGAGCAGGGCATGGCCCCCATGCCCCAGGGGGTGCTCGACAGCGTGCGTCGCAACCGGGTCGGCCTGAAGGGGCCCCTGGGCACACCCAAGGGCGGCGGGTTCCGCTCGGCCAATGTCACCCTGCGCCAGGAGCTCCAGCTGTTCACCGGCTGGCGACCCGTCGCGAGCCTACCCGGCGTAAAGAGCCGCTACAGCGGGGTCGATCTGGTGGTGCTTCGCGAGAACACCCAGGGCCTGTACGCTGGCATCGAGCACGAGGTGACCCCGGGCACCATCGTCAGCCTCAAGCTCTCCAGCCGCGAGGCCGGGCTGCGAATCGCCCGCTGGGCCTTCGACCACGCCATGGCAAAGGGGCGACGCAAGATCACCGTCTGCCACAAGATGAGCGTGCTCCCCAAGTCCGACGGTGCCTTCGTCGACGCCTTCGAGACCGTCGGCCGCGACTACCCGTTCATCGTCCAGGAGGCCGCCACCATCGACGATCTCGCGATGGGCCTGGCCAGCGACCCCTCTCAGTTCGATGTGGTGCTGCTACAAAACCTCTACGGCGACATCATCTCAGACCTGTGCGCGGGTCTGGTCGGGGGTCTCGGTGTGGTGCCGGGTGCCAATGTCGGCGACCGGATCGCGGTCTTCGAGGCCGTGCATGGCACCGCCCCGGATATCGCCGGGCAGGGCGTCGCCAACCCCCTGGCCGTGCTGCTCTCCGGCTGCCTGATGATGGAACACATCGGCGAACAACGCATCGCCGCCCGAGTCCGACAAGCCGTCAACCTGGTGCTCGAGGCGGGCAAGCACGTCACCCGTGACCTCGGCGGCACCGCAGACACCGCAGAGTTCACCGCCGCTGTCATCGAGGAGCTGTGATGCGCCACGTCGTCACCCTGGTCCCGGGCGACTGCCCCCAGCTGTTCCAGCACATCCGGCCCGTGATCGCCGCAGCCGGTGCAGAGGTCGAGTTCGACGAGCCCAGCCCCAACCCCACCGTGGGCGGGCTGGTCGCCAGCGCCAAGCGCAACCACACCGTGCTCATGGGCTACGAGCACGGCCAGCGCGACGCAGGGCAGCTCGCACCGGTGGTCAAGCTCCGCAAAGAGCTCGGGGTGTTCTGCAATCTGCGCCCCATCCGCAACATCCCCGGCATCCCCGCCGTCGCCGAGGGGGTGGATCTGCTCGTGGTTCGCGAGACCACCGAAGATATCTACGCCCACCTCGAGCACGAGAGCATCAAGGGCGTGTTCGAGAGCTTGAAGATCACCACCCAGGCCGCCTGCGAGCGCATCGCCCGGCACGGCTTCGAGGTCGCGCGCCAGCACGGCCGCAAGCGCCTCACCATCGTGCACAAAGCCAATATCATGAAGCTCTCCGATGGTTTGTTCCTCCGAACCGCTCGCGAGGTCTCCCAGGACTACCCGGATATCGAGACCGACGATGTCATCGTCGATGCGCTGTGCATGAAGCTCATCCTCCACCCCGAGCGCTTCGACGTGCTGCTCACCGGCAACCTGTTCGGGGATATCATCTCGGATCTGTGCACCGGCCTTGTCGGGGGCACCTCCAACGCCCCCAGCATCAACATCGCTCCGGACTGCACACTGTTCACCGCAGGCCATGGCGTGTCCGCCGAAGACGCCGAGGACAACCCGCTCACGGTGCTGGTTCCGGTCGAGCGCATGCTCGCGCACCTGGGCGAACACGAAGCCGCCGCCAAGCTCTATGACGCACTCCAGCGCACCCTGCTGGGGGGCACCAAGCCCAGCGCCATCGGCGGGGACACCAACGGAGCCGCGTTCTGCGACGCCGTCATGCAGGCCATGGCCTAAGGCAAGGCGTACTCGACGCGAACCGACTGCCCCGGAGCGGGCCGAGTCCCCTGGTCGAGGTACACCGCGCTGGAGTCCGGGTCGTACCGATACTGCTCCGGCGAGAGTTCCATCGTGGCGGCACCGATGAATTCGACCGAGAGCACCTCGGATGCTGGGGGAAGCTGCACCCGACCCGTGTCGAGCAGGCGGTCGAAGATCTGCTCCAGACCCGGGGCCCAGTCGTCCTCGCAGATATTGAGGATCAGCCCCTGTTGCTCGTACGCGTAGCGGGCGTATTCCAAGCCCCGGATATTGGCAGTGGGGCAAGCCCCCGCGGGAGGGTAGATGAACCCACTGGAGATCACCTGGGATGGATCGGCCTTGAGCCGACGCATCCAGCGGAAGAAGGCCTCGCGGTCCACGGGGATGAAGCTGGAGCGATCCTCGCTATCGGAGACAAAGACCAGACTGAGGCTCGCCTCGTCTCGATAGAACCCCGCATTCGCGGGCAGAGCCCGATTGATCTCGAGAGCGGTGTAGGCCGCTCCACGGCCCTCGGTGAGGTAGGAGCCCCCATTGCCCACGTCCGCCATCTGAGTGAACACCTGGCTGCGGTCGGGGGTGCTCGGGTCGACGAAGTTGAAGCCATCGACGACCCGAAGCTGGCCGCGGTTGTCGACGGCGTCAACCATATCCATGGACACCACCCCGAGATGGTAGTCGAGTCCCATGGCGTCGAGCGCTGGAAAGACCTCTGGGATGGCAGCGATGAGCGCCGCCTGCTCCTCGATCATGGAGAAGGAGCTGTCGACCACGAACAGCATATCTGCGGGTGGATAGGGCGACGGCTCTTCGACCACACCGGTGGAGAGCGTGGCGACGAAGCCCGCGGAGAGCTGGTCGATATAGGCCCTCACCAGGCCCCCATCATCTGCATCGAAGGAGGTTCGGCGGCTGTAGCCCCCCTCTCCATCCGACCAGATCAATAGCGGATCGGCCGTGTCTGCAGGGGTATAGGGCAGGCGCATGATGACCGGGGTCTGGAAAACCAGCCCCTCGGGCTCGGCCCGCCACAGCTTGGACAGACCATCGTAGCCAGAGGGCAGAGGCTCATCCGTCTCGTACAGGAACAGCTCCACCGGCTCGCTGAGGGCGCCATCGGGCACCACGATGGAGGCATCTCCGAACACGAGGGTTCCCCCTTCTGGGCCCACCCACACCGGCTCGATCTCAGGCTCGACCTGTCCGGGTCCCCCCACACAGCCGGCCAGCAATATCGCGAACCACATCCGCCCTCCAGCCGGCCGCTCACTGCGATCGACCTGTCGATTATAGCGGAAGGAACTCGACTCGCACACTCTCGTCTACAGCAGGGCGAGTGCCCTGGTCGAGGTAGACGGTGTTGGAGACCGGGTCGAAGCGGTACTGGCCCGGCGTGAGCTCTGTGGTGGTCGCCCCCACCAGGGTCACCCGGATCACATCCGCCGCAGGAGGCAGCCGGACCCGGGCGGTGTCGAGCAGCCGGTCGAACATCTCCTGTAGCCCAGGCGTCCAGTCGGGTGCGCAGAGGCTGGTGATGATGCCCCCGGTCCAGTCGGCGTAGCGCACGTACTCCATACCCCGCGTGTCCCCCGCCGGACACGGCCCGGTCGCGGGGAAGACGAAGCCATGAGCCACCACCTCGGATGGGCTCGGCTTGAGGGTCTCCATCCAGATCTGGAAGTCGGACCGGTTGATTGGATCGGGCCCGGACTGGTCCTCTTCGTCGCTGACAAAGATGAGACTGAGGGTGGCCTCGTCCCGATAGAAGCCCGCATTTCTGGGGATATCGCGCTTGAGCTCCACCATGGAATAGGCCGCCGCCCGCCCCTTCTCTTCGAAGGACCCATTCGTACCCATCACCGCCATCGCGCTGAATACAATGCTCGGATTCGCCGTGTTGGTGTCGATATAGCTCTCCCCATCGAACACCCTGAGCTTGCCGGCCTGTTGCGCGGTGTCGTCCATATCCGTGGAGACCACGCCGACGTGGTAGTCGACTCCCGTGGCATCGAGCAGGGGGAAGACCTGGGGCATGGCGGCGGCCAGCGTGGTCTGCTCTTCGATCATCGAGCAGGAGTTGTCGATGATGAACAGCACATCGGCCGGGGGATAGGGCGATGCTTCCTCGACCACCTCGGTGGCCAGGGTGGCGACAAAGCCGGTCGAGAAGTGCTCGACATAGGCCCTGGCTACGCCGCCGTTTTCTGCATTGAATGTAGTCTTTCTACTGTATCCACCCCCGTCGTCGGACCAGTAGAGCTGGGGGTCGGGGGTATCGGCTGGGCGATAAGGGAGCCGCACGATCACCGGAGTCTCGAAGACCAAGCCCTCGGGCTCTGCCCGCCACAGCTTCGAGAGCGAATCGTAGCCTTCGGGCAGGTCCTCGTCGGTCTCGTAGAGGAAGAGCTCCACCTCCTCCGTTAGCGCCCCCTCGGGGACCTGGATCGACGCCTCACCAAACACGAACACGCCCCCGTCTGGACCAGCGAGCATCGGGCCGACAGGCTCCAGATCGGTGTCGGATTCCTGGTAGCCAGCCAGACAACCGGCCAGAAGCATCGCGAACCACATCGAGCCCTCCCCTGGGTTGCTCTCGCAGCCCCAATTCCCTCTCCGGGTGCTGCCAAGTGTAGCCGAGTGTTGCAGTCTCTGCCGCGCGCGCTCATTTCGTGGAAGAGTGCATGCACCCCGTCGGTTACTACGGTCGGGCTTCCCTGGAGTCAGAGAATGACGCGCTGGTACAGTGTCGGGCTGCTCTTCCTCTCGCAGTACGCTTCCGCGACCGAGCTCATCGTAAACGCAAAAGACGGCCAAAAAGCCGTCGTGCTCGTCGACGAATATGTCAAGGGCGAGGCGCCGGTCACCACGACGGCCGACGAGGGCGAGGTCGAGCTCGCCTTCCGCACCTCGATGTTCGGGCCGGTCCTGTTCACCCAGACGGTGCAGGTCCCCGCCGAGGGCGCGGTCGAGCTGCTCGTCGATATGGAGAGTCGCACCCTCGAGGTCGTCTCCACCACGGCGACAGCGGCCCCCGCCCCCGCTCCAGAGCCCGCTCCCGCTCCAGAGCCCAAGCCCAATCCAAAGCCCGATCCAAAGCCGGCCCCCAAGCCTGCTCCACAGCCGGCCGCCCGGGTCGAGCTCGGCCCCGCCCCTTCCCCAGCCGATGGCGAGGGCGTGGTCACGATCAAGACCGACCGGGACGGCCTCCCCATCGAGATCGACGGAAAGGACACCGGCAAGACGACCCCCGCACACCTCTCCCTCGCTCCCGGAAAGCATGTGCTGAAGCTGGCGAAGGGCTGCTACTCAGCCGAAGAGGAGTTCAGCATCACCGAGGGGCAGACCGGAGAGCTCTCGGTCGATCTCGCCGCCGACAAGGCCATGCTGGCGGTGCGTACCAACCCCAGCGGCGCCCAGATCTTCATCGACGGAAAGGAGATGGGAGTCTCGCCCCTGGATGCCAAGCTCACCTGTGGTGACCGCGAGATCAAGGCCACCAAGGACGGCTACCTCGCCACCGAGCAGACCGTCGACGTGGGCACCGCAGACTCCGTCGACTTCGAGCTCGATCGCGACGCCTGGGGAAGCCTCGAGGTATCGGTCGAGCCCACAGACGCAGCCATCTTCTTGGATGGGGACCGCGTGGGGACCGGCAACATCACCCTCGACAAGGTGCGGGCCGGCAGCCACGTGCTCTCGGTGCAGCGCAAGGGCAAGGAACTCGAGAAGCGCGACATCGAGATCGACGACGGCAAGTCCATGGTGCTCGCCCTGGTAGTCAGCGCGGACTCCAAGCCTCCCAAGCCCTCCAAGACCAAGGGAAGCGGCCCCAAGATCGCCCCCATCGTGCTCGGCAGCACCGGCGTGGTCGCGGCGGTCCCCCTGGCCATCCTCGGCACCTACAACTACAACCAGGCCCGGGTCGCCTACGACGACTACATCACCATCGAAGACCCGGACGAAGCCGACCGCGTGTTCAAGGAAGAGGTCGCCCCCCGGCAGACCGTCGCCTTCGCAGAGTGGGCCGGAGCCGGGGTCGGTCTGATCGGTGGCGGAGCGCTCATCGCGGTCGGACTGGTCGACGGCGACGGAGTCTACGCCCTGCCCACGCCCAACGGCTTCGTGATTGGCGGGCGTTTCTGAGCGCCCCCCCAATCGCCCCCTACTGGCGAACCTTTCCCGCCGCCTCGCGGTCCGGGACGGCGCGGAGCTCGATGATATCCACCTTGGCGTTGTCGAAGTCCGCATTGGTCATGAGGACCTCGAGGCCGGGAGACCAGCGCTCCTGAAGGTCGGCGTCGTTGGCTGAGAGCTCCTTGAAGCTGACCTCGGTGAGGAAGCGGTTGGGCGTGCCCTCTTCCGCGTCTGCGGGCGGACCGAGAGTACCCACCATGGTGGAGCCATTGGTCGGGATGATGCCCTCGACCGGGATCTCGATCTCCTCGATGACCCCGCCCTTGGCGTTCTTGATGGTGGTGAGGATGACCAGATCCGCCATATCGTAGTTGCTGGAGTTGCGGAACATGAAGTGGAAGATGGTCACCTTCTCTTCTTGATCTTCCTGGTTGGGGAGCTGCATCCAGCTCGCGTTCGCGACATCGACATAGTGATCGGGGTTGTAGAGCGGGTCGTACTTCTTCTGGACCCGCTCTCCACCGAGCTGGTACATCGGGAGCACCGCATCGACGGGAAGCCAGCCCTCGCGGCCGCTCTCGTCGCGCGCCTTGTAGAAATCGCCCCGCTTGGCGAGGAGCTCCAGGGTGCTGTCCTTGGCCACCGAAGCGACCTCGGCCGCCTTCTCGTTGGGCTTGGAGACCAGGCTCACGCCCTCGTTGGTGACGATCATCTGGCTGTAGGTGAGACCGCCATCTCCGACCAGCACCTCGTTGCCATCCGGCAGGTACTGCACGAGCACGATGATCCCGAGGCCCCCGATCCCGATGATCGCGAGCAGGCCGCCGATCAGCAGCACCGGCAGCACGCTCTTCATCATGCCGCCCGGCTTGTAGTCGAGGTCGTCATCGTCGTCATCGTCGGACAGATGGGGCGCGAGCGCCGGCACCTCGGCCGCATACACCCAATCGGACGCGTCGGGCGGCTGGATCATATCGCCCGCTGCGAGATTGCCGCTCTTTGCCATCGCGATCAGCGCTGGAAGATCGTCGACGGAGAACTGATTGCTGCCCTGGGTCACCATCCATTGAGACATGGCTACCTCCCAGCCGGACACTTACCCGGCTTTGAGCGGTCGTCAGTGCGCCTTGACCGAAGGCTTACCAGCTGATGAGGTGCCACAGGGTGGTGTCGAGGGGTCCGGAGTAGGGATCGCCCCACCCATCGGGCCAGTGGTCACAGTACAAAGCGCCCGTAGGACAGAAGCCCGCGCCCACTCCGAAGGCGAACTCGTCGACCGCGAGCTGCATCATCGGGAGATCGATCTCGAGCCGCACGGTGTCGGCATCTACGATCGTCAACGGCACATCGCCGAGCGGGTTGAAGCCGCCGAACTGGATCCCGAAGAGCTGAGCGGTGCCCCCCTGGACCGTGATCGCGTGCTGAGTCCACACCGAGCCGGCGGACAAGCCCCACACCTCGAAGGCCAGGGTGGCGGGATCGATGGGGGTCGCGCTGGTGAGCTCGAGGAAGAGCACATCTCCATCGACCCTCCAGCGGCCATCTCTGAGATCCATCGGGGAACCCGCAGCCGCATCGCCGATGGGGTCGAGGGGAAGCGGCGTCCACCCCCCGCCGCCGATGAGCACGGACAGCACGGCATCCCACCGATCGCGGCCGTCCTCGCAGCGGGCGGCGAATACCAGCTCATCACCGAGCGCCCCCGCTGAGGCGGTGAGCTGGAAGGAGGCATCGGCAGAGCCACCCGGAGCGAGCTCGCCAAGCGCTGCGACCGCAGTGTCCAGGGTGATCGTCGGGCCACCGGTCTGAGTCAGGGTGCAGCTGAGGGGGTCGGTGGCGAGCGCCCCATCATTGCGCACCTGCACCACGAAGTTCACCGTCTCGCCGGGGTCGAGCACCCCATCGGCGTTGCCCGCGGGATCGACCACGACCCCCGCCCCGAGGGCTACATCCGGCCACGGTATGGGGACCTGGAGATCGATGGGAAAGACCTCGAGATCGTCGGCGATGGTGAGCTGCAGCGGGATCGGAGCGCTGTTGGTGTGGCCGGCCGCGATGGAGACCGGGACCGACACCACCGAGACCGCGCCGGGCGCCCACCCCGCCGAACCCGAGAGCACCGCGTCGGCGCCGAGCACCACCAGATCGGGATCGAGGGTGGAGAAGCGCACCCGGGTGCGGCCGGTGGTCCAACCCCCCTCGTTGCGCAGGGTGAAGCTGAGAGCGGCCTCGGACCCGGGTGCGATGGGGTCTGGCACAGAGAAAGCACCATCCAGCACGGGCTGAGCACGACCTGGAAGGTAGAACAACACCTCCTCTCCGCCCGGATACGGACCCACCGTCTCGGTCCACTCGACCTGGCCATCGAAGTCGATGCCGAAGCCGAGGAGGGAGCCCGGCGAGTCCGTCTCGATGCGGACCCACCAGCGCAGACGCCCCGGTTCACTGGGGAGGAAGTCGATATGCTCGGAGAGATCGACCTCGAAGCTGTGGACCCCGGCGGGACGGCTGCCGAGAAAGACCCTCTCCTCGGCATGGGGTTGCAGCGGATTTCCCGTGCCCACAGACATGCGAATGATGCCGGGCTGCAGGGTCTGGAGCCGGAAGATGCCCCGGGTCTCATCGCCCACGAGCAGCTCCACAGGCCACGAAGCACCGTCCAGGCCATCGGTCGCATCGAGGACCACTGGGAGCGCGGTATTGTCTGGGTGATCGGAGGCGACGGCGTAGCGAAGCGGCGCGATGATGCTCTGGCCGGTGCTGAGCACGCCGAGGTCGACCGGGAGAGGAAACCCCATCCGGGTGGGGTCTGCAGAGCCGGTGAGGGTGACCGGGCCCTGGGTGGGCGCGCCGAGGTTGAGGAGCTCGACCTCCATCACCCCGACCGAGCCGGGATCGAGGCGGGGCAGTTCGACCGAGACGAGCTGGAGATCGGGGCCGAAGGCGCGCACCCGGACCTCGTCCACCGCCCACAGATCGCTGAACGCCCCCTGGTAGCGCCACGCGAGGACCACGGAATCCTGGCCCGCCCACGGTGACAGGTCGATGACCGGGACCTGAGACCAGCGCCCCTCGTCCGGAGCCGGGAGCTCGGCGAGCTGCACGAAATCACCGACCTGTGGATCGGCGGAGCCGGTGCTGATCCACAAGCTGTGCTCGCCGATCTGGTCCACACGCTCTCCATACTGGGAGAAGCGGACCTCGGCGGTGGACAGCGCCGAGAAGTCGAGCACGGGGCTGACCAGCCAGTCGTCGACCGAATCGATACCATCGAAGCCCTCGCTATGGACCGCAGCCCCCCCGCTGAGCCCTTCTTCGGCGCGGACCTTCCAGCGCACCCCGCGAAAACCCAGCGAGAACTCGGTCCACCCGAGCTCGTACACGCCAAAGGAGGTGACGGTGCCGTCGAAGGGCTGAAGATAGGGCACGTCGAGGGGAACCACATCGACCTGGAGCGAGAGTGGCGCATCCGGACCCGTCGCCGGAAAGTCCGCCGGGACCCGGAAGTCCGAGAGATCGAAGGCGCGCAGATAGTACTCGAAGGCCGGGGCATTCACCTCCGAGCCCTGGAGGGTGGCCCGAAAGACCCCGTCTTCAGCGAAGTCCATCTCCACCAGGCGGTACGGGAGCTCGCCGCCGGTCCGGTACAAGACCTGCATAGACTCGACCCCGTCCGGGTCCTCTGCGGTCGCCTCGATGCCAACAACCCCGCCCTCCAGGAAGGGACCCTGGGGAGGCTCGTGGGTGATGACCGGCCCCTCGAGCAGCGGCACTGCGGTGTCGTCCACGACCACGGGATCGACCGGACAGCCCGCGAGCAGGAGCAGCGCCGCTGCGCGGGTCACAGGAAGTCCTCGTACAGCGGGCAGTAGGTGATGCACTGAAAAGAGCGGATATTGTCGAACTCGTCGCGCAGCGCGATGCAGTCGAAGCCCGAGGGGCACTCGCGGTCGTTGCAGTCCACCCCGCAGAAGTTCGCGAAGCAGATATTGCCCTCGCCACACTGAGAGCTGTTCTCGCAGGGCTGACAGAACTGCTCTCCGGCGTCGAAGCAGCTGCCGGTGGTGGTGTCGCAGTACTCCCGAAAGCCGCAGTCCACCTGGGTATCCTGGCAGGCATTGGGCACGCACTCGGCCAGGGGCACATCGCAGCGAGTGCCCGGACCGCAGTCGGTGTCTGCGCGACAGCCCGGCACGCACTCGTCGCTCTCGCAGTAGGTCTCGACCGGGCACTGGGCGCTGGTCGCGCACCGACCGGTCACGCAGTAGCCGTTCTCACAGGACTCCCCCCACCCGCAGGGCTTGTCCGCCGCACACTCGCTGCCCCCGCGGTCGGGATCCGGGCAGCCGAGCAACACGCCCGCGAACACGAGCGCGATCATGGGAGCGGCCCCGGATCACTCGGATCTGATGGGTCGACCGGGTCGATGACCGTGGCTCCGTTGGGGAGGATCTGGTAGCGCACCACGATGAAGGTCGAAGCTGGCGGTGCCTGCTCGACGGTGAACAACACGGCGTTGCGCTCGGGGTCGTAGCTGTAGTCCACATCCCGCTCGAGCTCGGCGATGAGGGAGTCGTTGTCCTCGTTCTCGTAGACCTCGACGGTGAGGGTGTCGATCTTGGGCGGTCGAGACAGGCCAAACTCGAGATTGAGGCCAGCGAGGGTGAGGCCGAGGCGGGAGACGATAGGTGCGAAATCCTCGGTGCAGATGGACTCGGAGAGGCCACCGGTCCGGTTGGCGGCGGCCAGATAGCGCTCGCCATAGAATCCGAGCCCGTCATCGGAGATGCACGCCGGCGCCCCGATGCTGGGCGGGCGATCCGTGCCGACGATGGCCGAGACGGTGACCATCTGGGGGTCGCGGTAGCCGCGCAGCCCCTTGAGCCCGTTGAAGTAGTCGAGGTATTCGTCGACCGGGAGCGGAGAGAGGTCGTCCTCGTCGGAGACGTAGAGCACGGCGAGCTTGGCCTCGGGGCGCAGCCAGCGCTCGTTGGCATAGGTGTAGAAGGGCTCCTCGAAGACCAATCGGGAGGCCTCCATCCCGAGCTCGATGCCCGAGCCGATGGTGCCCTGGGAGACCGCCTCGGCGAACAGCTCCCCCGCGTCGGGCATGCTCTCGTCGATCCACCGCACGTCATTGTTGAGGGAGAAGCCTTCTTCGAAGGCGATATCTACCGGGGTCCCGCAGGGCTCTCCCGGGGTGCGCCCGACCACCAGACGATCGTGAGGGGAGAGGGTGTAGGCCGGGAAGACGACGTGGTTTCGCCCCCGATCGAACATCTCGAGCCCCTCGAGGAGCAAGCTATCGTCGGTGGTGCTGGCGATCTCGAGCCACTCGCAGAGCCGATCATCCCCAGCGGACTGAGGCATGAGCTCGCTGATGGCCAGATCCCCCTGCTGTGGGGGGCGTGGGCCGGTATCGGGCCCGACCGGGATAGGGTTGGCCGGGCCGCCATTGCACTGGGGGTTGGGCTGCCCGGGAGTACCGAACTGACCCGGCGCATAAGCCCCGGCGGCCACACACCAGTTGTCGCGGATGTCATTGTCCTGGGAGGTGGTGCGCTGACCGCGCAGGAAGAGCGACACCCCGTTGTTGAAGCCCCACTCACGGTCGTACTCGACCCGATCGATCTCTCCGAGAGGCCCGCGGAGCACGATCTCGTCGTCCCCCCCCTGGAGCCGTCCACGAAAGCGATCCTCCTCGACATCGGTGGTGGTCACGCCGATGCGCCAGTCCACCTCGGCCTCGACGAACCGCTCGAGCATGGCATCGAAGTTGCGAGCGAGATTGTCCTGCTCTTCGACCATGGAGCAGCTGTTGTCGATGACAACGAGCAGATCGACCTCATTGGCCCGATCCTGCTGGAACACATCCGTCCATCGCGAGTCGGTGAAGCCGTACTCGTTGCAGCCGGTGAGCAGGAGCAGCGCGAACACGCTCATTCGCCGACGCTGGGGAGTGGGCCGAGCAGGGTCTCGAGCAGGGTGTCGGTGACGGCGGGGGTCTGGGCGTTGGCGTGGAAGGTCATCACGACCACCCGCCCCGGCCCTGAGTAGGGCTCGAAGGAGACGAGCAGCGGGGCGTCTTCGAGCACGGCCCAGCCATCGCCATCCCAGTACTCCACATCCCCCCGAAGCCAGACGGTGACATCGTCGGCCACGTCCTCGATCACGGCCCAGTTGCTGAAGTTGTAGTCGATGACGACCTGCTCCATACCCAGAGCCTCGACCAATCGGTCGTCGGTGACCCGAGCCACGATGGTGCCGATATTGCCGAGCTGAGCGGCATCGAAGTCCGTGTCGTCGCCGATGTACTCGACCTGATCGGGCCAGGCCTGCTCGGCCAGATCATAAGACCAGTCCGTGAGCAGGAAGGATTTCTTGGCCCGCACATAGGTCTGGGCGATGCGCACCGTCTCGGCGTCGCGGATGAGCGCGTCGTCCGGGCGGTTGGCGTTGTACACGGTCTTGCCGAAGCCCCGGGTGCCCGAGGCCACGAACACCGCGTCGTGCTGGCTCATCTCGCCCTCGAGGAACAGCGCCTCGACCGGGACGCCGCCGATGTCGTCGTCGGTCCAGGTGGCATTGCTGATCAGCCCCTCGTAGATGCCATGCTGCACGAGCAACCGGTCGAGGGACTCGGTGAGGTCATCGAAGTCGCCATAGGTGACCGCGATGGAGTTGTTGACCTGGGAGCTGAACCCGTTCTCGATGCAGCCGGTCAACAACAGCAGGGGGAGCAGACGATTCACTCGAGCTCCAGGACCGCGGAGGTGACCAGGGAGCTCTGCATCTGGTGCAGTCGACCGTTGAAGGGGAGCTCCCAGACCCGCCCCTGGACGCCGCTGATGGCGGTGAAGGAGGCGGGGCCGGGGTTGAGCTGGGAGAGCACACCGGGCCCAAAGCTGTGCTGGCCATCGTCGAAGGGAATCACACCGGCGAAGGCGGGCTCCCCATTCTCCACGAGGGTGCCGTCGACCGACACCGTGAACAGCCCGGTGGGGTAGACCCCCGCGGAGGTCCACTCGAAGTCGAAGCCCTCGAAGCGGTCGACCACCAAGCCCCCAAAGCTGGGCGCGGTGATCTGGTAGTTCTCCGGGACGGTGGGCTGAGCATCCGCCACGGTGAAGGCCGGCACCCCATCCGGGTCGCCGGGAACGCGCAGGTCGTAGTCGAGGCCAAAGCGGTAGTCGTCGAGGGTGAGGTCGCGCCCGCGGTAGATGATCTGACCGGTGGTGGCGATGACTTCCTTGTGCAGCGTGACGGAGTTCTCCTCGGACTCGAAGAAGACGAAGTCCCCCGCGCTGAGGGTGAGCGGCTCCGGGCAGTCGATGGTGGGCGGAGGCGGAGGCACCGGGAAGACGCCGTTGATGTCGAAGGGCATGGGCCCCGATGCGGGTGGACTGGACGGGCCACAGGGGAAGTTGAGCGGCACCACGAAGAAGGCGTAGGCGCGCACATGATCCGAAGCGAGGCCGGTGACCGCGTCGAGCTCGCGCTGCACATCGAAGGTGAGCCCGACGACGACATCGATGGGATTGGGCGGGGTGGCGAGGATCTCGACCGCATCCGCGATGAGCAGATCCTCTTCGTCATCGAGGAAGACGTCCCGGAAGCCCGGGAGGGCTGCGTTGCTGACCCGCATCACCCCCTCGAGCCGGGCGGGGCCGGTGCGCGCGAACTCGTCGACGCGGAAGTCTCCGGTCACCGCATTGCGGTTCCAGAACTCGAGCTGGTCGACGATGAAGTCCTCGCTGAAGCGGGTGTTGACCCCCTCGATCACAAAGCTGACCGTCTCGCCCTGGGTGACGACCGGAGGGTCGAAGGTGGCTGTGATCACGGCCCGATCGACGGTGAACCCGTCGTACAGGGTGAGCACACCGGAGCCCTGCTCGACGGTGATATCGCGGAAGCCCGGCTGGGCATCGGAGTGGATGGCGACCCGGGCCTGGAGCTGTGTGGGGCTGACCACATCCACCGAGAGGGTGTCGACATCGCGCCCGAAGCTGGCCCAGGTGATGCCCGACTCCCACTCGGTGCGGCGGCCGGTGAGGACGACGTCGATGACCTCGCCCATCTTGGCATTGCCCGGCTCGATGGAGAAGCTCTCGTCGATGATGAGCAGGGCCTCGGGAAGCTCCCACTGGAGGCTGCCAGCGGTGAGCCGTGCATCGACCGGACCGAGGGCTGCGTCTTCGGCGATGGAGAGCTCGGCGATGGCTGTGAAGCCGTCCAGAACGGCGAAGTCCGTGAGAACGAGCCCCTCGCCGAACAGCTCGAGCTCAGTGGCGTCGAACTCCAGCGCGCTGCGCCGAGACTGAAGCTCGAGCTTGACCTGGGTGCCTTGCCCGACGACCGGCGGGTCGAGGGTGAACCGGTGAGCGCCGGGGTCTTCGAAGTCCTCGAGGGCGGGAATGGGGGGCGGCTCTGGGGTGCAGCCGACCCAAGACACCACGAAAAACGCCGTAAACAAGCGTGTCATCCCACCCCTCGATTGGCAACTATAGCCGGTGATGGGTGGGATTGGGGTGGCCAAGCTGGGCGATGCGCACGAGCTCTGCATCGGAGGGGCACATCTCGACCGCTTTCTTGCCGCAAGCACTGCAGGAATCGAGCCCATCGAGCTCGGCCGCGCCTCCACAGCTGCTCTTGAGCACCCGGTCGGAGAGGATGACGCCGACGGACATGGCGATCATGGCGGAACCGAACAGTGCGAATGCGAGAACGAGCTCCATACAATCTCCCGGGGGACGGGTGTCCTAACGCACCCCTATCCCTGCGTCCCCGGTAAGCCCGGGGCGTTTCACTGGGACGCTTCGTTTCGGCGGGACTCCATGCCCTCGGCGAAGCGCTCACGCAGGGCCTGGGCGAGCTGCGGACCGAGGATCTCGTCGAGGCGGGCATCGCTGTCTTCGCGCATGGCCCGCAGCTCGGCGCGCCCCTCGAAGCTGGACAGGTTGCCGTCGCGCATATCTTCGCGGATGAGCACGCTGCCCTCGCGGAGCATGAGGATCTCGTCGATCACATCGTCTCGCACGGTCTCATCGAGGTCGTTCTCGCGCGCAAAGGCATCGATCTCGACATTCATCGTCTCGCGGACCTTGGCGGTGCGACGATCGACCCGTTCCTTGCGGCGATTCTCGACATCGCCCTCGCTGCGGCGCTTGGCCTTGCCCTTGCCCTTGCCTTTCGCCTTGAGCTTGGCCTTCTGGCGAACCGGCAGCGCTACAGACCGCGCACCATTGCCCCGCGCGAGACCCTGAATGAGCTCGGCGTTGGCCGCGCGGCGATCGCGGAGCTCGTCCAGACGGACCTGAAGCGCGGTGATCTGGGAGCCGGAAGACCAGCTGATGTAGGTGTTTGTCAGCACCCCCACGAGGGCGAGACCGGCCAGGATTCGGGCGAGGGTGTCGTTCATGCCCGAAGCCTTAACGCTGTGCCAGGAACTGGTGCATCCCCGAGGTCTGGCGAAGCTCGTACTCTCCCGACTGCTCGACCCGGATCACGAGGCCCTCGACATCGCTTCGGCGCTCGAGCAGGGCGAGGCCGGCCTCTGCGCCGAGCACCATCACCGCCGTGGCCAGAGCATCTGCGGTCCGGCAGTCCGGCGCGACCACGGATACACTCGCGGCATCGGAGGTGGCGGGCTCACCAGTGCGCGGGTCCATGGTGTGTACGACCTTCTGTCCATCGACCACGACGAGGTTCCGATAGTTGCCAGAGGTCGCCAGGGCGCGCTCGTAGAGCTGAATCACCGCGACGAGCTCCGAGCCGGGTGCGGTGCCCTCTTCGGGTGCATCGACCCCGAGCACCCAGCGCCCCTGGGGCCCATGCCCCTCGACCCGGACCTCTCCGCCGAGCTCGACCATATGGTCGGGGTGACCCAGCGCCGAGACCGCATAAGAGGCCCGGTCCACCGCATAGCCCTTGGCGATAGAGGACAGATCGAGGGCCGTCCCGCCGGCATCGATGCGGGGTACCCCGTCGAGATAGTCGACCCGCACCTTCTCCCAGCCCACCGCATCCCGGGCGGCCTGCAGGGCCTGCTCGGTGGGCCGAGCGATCACCCGCTCCTTGGAGTGGAAGCCCCAGACCTCCATCAGCGGCTGGACCGTGGGATCAAAAGCCCCGCCCGTTGAAGCGGCGAGAGCGAGGGCGTCGCGGACCACATCCGCGGTGTCCTCCGAGACCTCCACCGGACCCGTGCCCGCCCGGATCTTCGATAGCTCGGAGTCCTCGCGCCAGGTGCTCATCTGCTGGTCGACCTGGGCGATCGCTTCGGACACGGCCTGATCGACGCTCTTCTCCTCGCAGACCCCTGCCGTAGTGGACCACTTCACGGTCCAGGTCGTGCCCAGAGCCCGCCCACTGTAGGTACACCAGCGCTCGACCGGGGCCCCATCCGGAGTCCGACAACCCCACAGGGCCAACCACAACCACATCACTCCTCCGAGCCGCCGGCATAACTCGGCGGGCTCGGCGGTTAGGCTCTCGATGATGATGCTGATCGCCCTCGCCCCAGCTGCTCCGCTGTACAACACCGACGACCTGCGCTTTTCGGTCCAGCAGCAGTCCACAGCAGAGCTCCGGGAGAGGATTCGCACGGAGACCCGGGGGCGCAAGATTCGGGTGGAGGCGGTCCACGGTGAGGCACACATCGTGATCCTCCCGCAGCCCGCCGGGGATCTGGCGCTCCGGGATCTCGAGCGCCCCGCCCTGCTGGCTCTGCTGCTCGGGATGCAGGCCGATATCGGACCGGACACCGAGTACGACCTGCTGTTCTCGAATGACGCGGGGCAGATGAAGCCGGTGTCGATGTGGGTCGGCCCCAAGCGCAAGAAGCTCGTCATCAGCTGGGGAGACTCGCTGCCGTCCCCTCCCCCAGGTCCGGAGATGAGCGTGTTGGTGGATCGACACGGCCTGGCGGGCTTTTCCGAGCATGGAGCCCGCTTCGAGCCACGGGTACGCGGCGCTCTGGACATCGCTTTGAGGCAGATCCGCCCCGAGGAGCGCGCGATGCTCTCGGATATCACCCTGGTCCGACAGGGCGGGAGCAGCCGAACCACTCGCCAGACGCACCGAGCAGAGTGGACGAACACCGCCTCCTATGTGCTCCAGGAGAATACCGGTCGGATCGAGGTGTATGACGAGGCCGTGCTCTCCTCCAGCCGCTTCGTAGGTCCGGTCGGGGAGCCGGTTCATCCAACGGTCTTCATCCTCCTCCACGAGCTCGGCCACGCCATCGCGGACGCTCCGTTCCGGAGCCAGATCCGCGAACACGAAGCCCGCAGGAAGTCCTTCAACCACCAGCTGCACCAGTTCGAGGCGGACCGCTCAGCATTCAACGCTGCGATCAGCGCCCACAACGCGCACCCCGATCCCGCGACAGCCAAGGCTCTCGATCGCACCCGGCTCTCCCTGGAGGCCCGTCAACAAGAGCTGAACGACGAGAACGCGCGCATCGCGGCGCTGGGCAAGCAGATCCAGGATGCCAGCGAACTCACCCCGGTCGGCACCCGCTATGCCAAGCGGTTCGGAGCACTATCCCCCACTCTCTATGGCCAGGTCTCCGCCGACGAGGCCTTTGCCGAAGCCTTCGCCCTGTACTACACCGACCCCGCCGCCCTGAAGCGCACGGTGCCTGGCGCCTGGCAATGGTTCAGGGCTGGGGAGCACCTGGAGTAGGCAGCGCACACTGGGTCGGGTCGAGCACGACCGAGTCGAGCACCGCCCCGAAGGCCGCCTCATGCTCGGGCCAGGGGTTGCCGCTGCACTGGACCACCGCGATGCAGCCCTCGTCCACCACGATCATGCGCTGAATCGAGCGCCAATCGCCCTTCATCTTCGTATTCTGGAGGAGGACCTCGACGGCCGGGTAGTCGCCGACCGGGCTCTCCTTCCACTGGACCACGACCCCTGCTGGGGGAACCGCGCTGATGCGCTCTGCGGAGGCTTTGACGTTGGCGTAGTTCTTGGCCGCATTGGGTGGGAGCCGCTGGACCGTGCAGCGGGAGGGGCTCGCAGGCACCCGCGCGACCTGGGCCTGTACCGACCAGTCCGAGGGCACCGACACCGAGATGGGGCCGAGCGAGAGGGCCTGAGTGGAGAGCTCGGGCGCCGCCGGCTCGGCGGGCTTTGGCGTGGTGCAAGCAGCGATCAGCGCGACCCAGAGCATGGATCAGCCGAAGTCGTCGAAGCGGATCATCTCTTCGGGGACGCCGAGATCGTCGAGCATCTTGAGCACGGCGCTCAGCATCATGGGCGGCCCACAGATGTAGTACTCGATATCTTCGGGGGCCTCGTGCTTGGACAGGTAGTTGTCCAGGAGCACCTGGTGGATGAAGCCGCGGTAGCCCGTCCAGTTGTCCTCTTCTTTGGGGTCGGACATCGCGATATTCATCTTGAAGTTCGGGAAGTCCTTCTCGATGGCCTCGAACTGGTCCTCGTAGAACATCTCCTTGGCGGACCGTGCCCCGTACCAGTAGGTGACCTTGCGATTGGTCTTCTCGGTGTGGAACAGGTGGAAGAGCTGGGAGCGCAGCGGAGCCATACCCGCGCCACCGCCGATGTAGCACATCTCGCGTTCGGTTTCGTTGATGGCGAACTCGCCGTAGGGGCCCGACAGGGTGCACTTGTCGCCTGGCTTCAGGCTGAAGATCCAGGAGCTGCACACACCACCGGGCACATTGGGCGTCCGCGGAGGCGGGCTGGCGATGCGGATGTTGAGCATGACGATATTGCCCTCTGCCGGGTAGTTCGCCATGGAGTAAGCCCGGTAGACGCCGTCTTCATCGCAGCCAGCCTTGCCCGCCCACACATTGTACTTGTCCCAGTCCTCGTGGTACTCGGGCTGGATATTGTCGCGGAGGTCTTTGTAGTCGAGCTGGTAGTGAGGCACATCGATCTGGATGTAGCCCCCCGACTCGAAGTCCATCTCCATTCCATCGGGGAGCTGGACGATGAATTCCTTGATGAAGGTCGCCACGTTGTCATTGCTGATGACGGTGCACTCGAACTTCTGGACCCCGAAGATCTCCTCTTCGAGCTCGATCTTCATATCCTGCTTGACCTTGACCTGGCAGGCGAGGCGGACGTGGGCCTTGCGCTCCTTGAGGGTGAGCTGACCCGTCTCGGTGGCCAGCACATCCCCGCCCCCGTCGAGCACGGCGCACTTGCACATTCCGCAGGTGCCACCGCCACCACAGGCGGAGGGGATGAAGATCTTGTTGGTCGCCATGGCGGAGAGCAGGCTCTGACCGGGGGAGACCAGCTGGGTGAGGCTGGGGTCGTCGTTGATGAAGATGGAGACTTCACCCTCGGCGACGAGCAGCTTCTTGGCGGTGAGCAAGATCGCGACCAACAACAGAATGACTGTTGTGAAGACGACGATTGCTACGGGAATGACCGTGTACATGGATTCCTCAGAGCTCGATGCCGCCGAAGGCGAGGAAGGCGATGGCCATCAGTCCGGTCATCAGCATGGTGAGTCCGAGCCCCTTCAGCCCATTGGGCACGTGGCTGTAGCGAAGCTTGTAGCGAATAGCGGACATCGCGATGATCGCGAGCGCCCATCCGATTCCGGAGCTGGTACCGAACACCACCGCCTCGCCGAAGTCGTATTCGCGCTCCTGCATGAACAGCGACGCCCCCAGGATGGAGCAGTTGACCGCGATGAGCGGCAAGAAGATGCCGAGCGCGTTGTACAGCGACGGGCTGAAGCGATCGATGACCATCTCGACGAGCTGGACCATCGCCGCGATGACCGCGATGAAGGTGATGAAGGACAGAAAGGAGAGGTCGACATCGGGTAGACCGGCCCAAGCGAGTGCCCCATCCTTGAGCAGGAAGTGATTGAGCAGCCAGTTGGTGGGCGTGGTGATCGCGAGCACGAAGACGACGGCCACACCGAGGCCGATCGCGGTCTCGACCTTCTTGGAGCAGGCCAAGAAGGAGCACATCCCGAGGAAGAACGAGAGCAGGATGTTCTCGACGAAGATCGACTTGACCGCGAGGGAGAGATAGGCGGTGAGAAGCTCCATATCAGGCCTCCTCGACGTAGCCGGTGTACGTCCGCTGTGCCCAGATCATCAGACCGAGCAAGATGAAGGCACCCGGCGCGAGCACCATGATGCCCATATTCGAGTAGCCCATGTCATAGGCGGCCTGGGGAATGACCGGCATGCCGAATAGCGAGCCCGAACCGAGTATTTCGCGGAAGAAAGACACCAGCACCAGGATGATGCCATAGCCCAACCCATTGCCGACGCCGTCCAGGAAGGACTGCCACGGCGGGTTGGCCATGGCGAAAGCCTCGGCGCGTCCCATGATGATGCAGTTGGTGATGATGAGCCCGACGAATACCGACAGCTGCTTGCTGATGTCGAACAGGTAGGCCTGGAGCACCTGGTCGACGATGATGACCAGGCTGGCCACGATCGACAGCTGCACCACGATTCGGATCTGGGGCGGAATCCAGTTGCGGATGACCGAGATGGCCACATTGGAGCCACAGGTGACTGCGGTGACCGCAGCCGCCATGACCAGCGAGGTAGACATCTGGGTGGTGACTGCGAGCGCCGAGCAGATCCCGAGCACCTGGACGGTGATGGGGTTGTTGTCGGAGAACGGGTCGGTCACGATCCGGCGGGTCTTCTTGTCGAAGACGAACAGCGGCGGAGAGGCCACCTTCACTTCGGTCGCGGGCGAGCTCATTTCCGCACCTTCTGGATGTAGGTCTGGTACTGATCGAGAGACTTGGTGATCATCTGGTCAACGCCCCGGGAAGTGATCGTGGCGCCGCTCACCCCATCCACACAGTGGGTATCGGTGGCCTCCTCGCAGACTGCAGGCTTGAGCACACGAACCGGCACGATCTTACCGCTGTCGCTGATGGACTTGCCTGGCCACTGGCTCATGAACTTGCTGTTCATGATCTCGGCACCCAGCCCGGGGGTCTCTTTGGGAGCGAAGAAGGTAGTGCCGGTGATGGTCTCGAGCTTGGTGTCGAAGGCGACATAGGCCGAGAGCGGACCCCACAGGCCCTTACCCGTCATCGGGAGCGCGATGGCCCCGTTGTCCTTGCGCAGGAACACGCCGAGAATCTCAGGGACCTCAGCAGTATTCTTGACCCGGTCGTTGGCGACCTTCAGGTCTTCGTTGTCGAAGAGACCGTTCCCATCGAGGTCGGAGACTTCGAGCCCGACATACTCCCCGGTCTTGGGGTCGACCGCCTTGAGCTCGATCTTCTCCTCCCAGAGCGAATCGATCTCGTCTCCAGAGAGGCTGGGACGCACACCGTTCACCTCCTCGGGGAGGTCGAGCGCGCTCAGGATGTTCTTGGACAGATCTCGACGACGATTGTCGTCCTGTCGGTCCTTGAGGCCCATCGATACAGCCGCCAGCGCGGTGCTGCAGACCACGCAGACCACGAACGCGAACCCAATGGTGTAGCCATTTCCGAATGCCATTCGCTTCCCCTACGCCGTGGCCATACGCGCGGCGCGTCGGCGGGTGGTCTGCTTGACGATGAAGTAGTCGATGAGAGGGGCGAACACATTCATGAACAGGATGGCCAGCATCATGCCCTCTGGGTAGGCGGGGTTGACCACCCGAACCAAGGCACACATCGCCCCGATCAGGAAGCCATAGATGACCCGGCCCAGCGGCGTGACCGCGGAGGAGCAGGGGTCGGTGGCCATGAAGACCGCGCCGAACATGAACCCGCCCATCACCAGGTGATAGTGCGGAGGCAGCGACATCATCGAGAGCGCCTCGGAGCCCAGCCCATTGAACAGCGCCGCGGTGGTGACCAGCCCAACCATCGCGCTGAGGATGATGCGCCAGCTGGCGATTCCCGCGATGATCAAGAAGAAGGCACCCAGCAGAGCCGCAATCGCGGAGACCTCACCCATGGATCCCGGGATGAAGCCGAGCGCCATCTGGTCCCAGGTGAAGCCGTAGCTGTTGAGGATGGCCACCGCGTCCAAGGAGGCGGTTCCATCCTTGAGGGCGCCACTGGAGGCCGCGAGTAGTGGGGTAGCGCCGGTGTAGCCGTCCACCACGGCCCCCGTGCTGAACATATCCTTGCCGCCCACATCCCAGATGGCCGCACCGGAGATGGCCGCGGGGTAGGTGAAGAACACAAAGGCCCGAGCGGTGAGCGCGGGGTTGAGGATGTTCATCCCAACACCGCCGAACACCTCCTTGCCGATGACCACGCCGAAGATGATGCCGAGTGCGGCCATCCACAGGGGAATCGTCGGGGGAAGCGTGAGCGGGTAGAGCATGGCCGTGACGAGGAAGCCCTCGTTGATCTCGTGCTCGCGGACGATGCAGAACACGAGCTCGGCGACACCACCCGCCACATAGGAGGTGATGATGAGCGGAAGCATGGCCCAGCCGCCCCGAAGCATACAGTCGACCACCCCGAAGTCGGTCGCACCCTCGGCGAGGTAGCCCTGGTAGCCCACGTTGTACCAGCCGAGCAGGATGGCCGGCGCCAGCGCGTAGAGCACGAAGATCATCAGGCGCTTCATGTCCATACGGTCGCGGACGTGAGCACCCTTGTGGGTCTTGTGTCTGGGGGTGAGGAAGAAGGTCTCTTGACCCTCGAACAGCGGCCACGCCCAGTGAAGGGACCCGCCCTCCTCGAACATCGGACGCATGCTGTCGAACTGGCTCTCGATGAAGCGCTTCACGAGACCTCCTTCTCGTAGAGCTCCAAGCCCTGCTTGAGGAGCTCGTCGAATTCGATCTTCGACGGGCAGATATAGGTGCAGAGCGCGGCTTCTTCGGCGGTGATGTCGAGGAGGCCTAGTGCAATCGCCTCTTCGAGGTCGTTGGCCACGATGCTCTTGAACAGGAACTCGGGGAGTACATCCGGGGTGGGGACGACCCGCCCGTAGATGCCCAGGGGCACCATGGCCCGCTCGCCACCGAACAGGCCGGGACGCATATCGACCGGGCCACCGGGGCCGGTGAAGGCCTTGAGGAAGGTCTTGTGGAAGCTCCAGAAGCCGAACATGGGCATGGCCCAGCCGAGGATCTCGCTGTCGACCTCATCGGGGAGCACATGGACCCCCCGCTGGAAGTGGCTGACCCAGCGGTCCCCGTCGACGGCCTCCCCAGTGAGGACGGAGCCTCGGATCCACCGAAGCTCGCCTTCTTTGTGGCCACCGACGATGTGCTGCAGCGGCGCGCCCATCGTCGTCTTCACGAAGCGAGGCTGCGAAGCGCCGGCCCCGACGGCAGCATAGATACGCTCGCCCGGGAACTCGCCGGTGAGCAGGACCTTGCCCATCTCCACCACATCCCAAGCGCGGCAGTACCACACCTGACCCGCACCCTTGGGGGGACAGAGCAGGTTGACCTGTACCGAGGGATCCCCTGCGGGATGCGGACCCGAGAACCCGTGCACCTCGACACCGGTGAGCCCCTGAAGCGCAGGGTGGCTGTCGCCCTTGGGGACCGTGAGGTACACCTTGGGTGCGAGCTTGCCGAGAGCGGTGAGCCCGGCCTGCAAGAACTCCTTGTCGGCGGGGTCGATCAGCACATCCGGCCCAGGCATGAGCGGGCCGGTCTCGGTGGCCGCGACCACGATGGCCTGGGGCTGGCTATCCGGATCGGGGATGTTGTTGAGCGGACGGGTGCGGAACGCGGCCCACTGCCCCCGCTGGAGCAGAGCCGTTGTGATCGCAGCGGCATCCGCCTGGGCGAGATCGACCTTGGGGAACTGCACCGCAGCATCGCCCGTGCGCTCGATCACCAGATCGGTGATCACACGCCGGCGGCCACGACGAACCTCCTTGACGGTCCCTTCGACCGGGGAGAGAAAGCGCATATCTTTGTGCGCCTTCGCGTAAAAGAGCGGGCTGCCCCGCTGGACCGTATCGCCTTCGCGCACCGCGAGCCGAGGGACGATGCCCTTGAACTCAGTAGGGCTGTACGCCACCGTAGCGGGCGGCTCGAGCGAAACGGAATCTCCGGAGGCCACACCCGCGATTGGGATGTCCAGGCCTTTCTTCACCACATGGTCTGGCATGATGCTGGCGTCTCTACCGTTTCCCGCGCGAGTGCTGCCCCGCGGGCCGGCAACCGTAACGCACTCATCTGTCACCCACCAACGAGTATGACCACATGGATGAACTGGTTCAAAAGACATTCGACCTTCTGGCCTCTGGCGAGGATGCCGGCGACCTCAAAGGGCTCGGGAGGAAGCTCCTGTATGGGTGCTTCGATGCCGGAGCCGATCCGGACCCGGAGCGCCGATTGGCGGCGCTGAGAGTTGCCGCAAATCTCACGCCATCGGATCGCATCCGAGTGATCGACGCCCTGATCCGCGACACAGATCCACGGGTGCGGCGCTACGCCTTCAACCTGGCCGTCGCCTGCGAGATGCAGGGGATCGAAGCCCTACGAACGGCGGTGAACGCCGACGATACGGATTTGGCAGTCGATGCGCTCTCGCTGATCGTTCGGCAGCTCGATCAGCCCTCCTCGATGCACGCAAGATCCTGGCTGCGCCACTCGGATCCCCGGGTGCGCGCCGGCGCGGCGATGTTGCTCGGAAATATCGCAGGCCCGGCGATGGCGGTTCACCTCGGTCGGATCGCCGAGGCGGACCCCATCGCATCGGTCCGGCAGATCGCAGCCGAGGCCGTGAGTCGATGCACCGGAGAGGAGCCCAAGCTCCAACCCCAGAACTTCTGGGAAGCCGGCGGCGTCGATCTCGAGATCGACCTCACACCGGTCGGCCAGGTCCGAACCGTCGCCCCAGAGGACGCTCCGCCGCCGCCCATCCGCGCCTCCCAGAACCTCTCGACGATCTATCCGGAGCTCGACGAGGACGAGGTCTCCGAAGAGCTCGAGGCTCCACAGAATACCCTGGTTCCCCAAGCCGAAGCGGGGGCCGAAGAGGTGCGCGATGCCACCCCACGCGACTGGCGTGAGCCCGCCGCCATGCCCACCGAGCTGCCCTCGGAGCCCGTAGCGCTCGTCAAGCTGTACGGCATGGTCCGTGTCGAAGACCAGCCCACCGTGCTCGCCGCATTCCAAGGAACGGACGCGGGGGAGCAGGCCCGCGCCCTGAGCGGGTGGAGCCCCGGCGCCGATGCCACAGCGGGTCGCGGGATCGCCCTGGTCATCAAGGCCCTCGGCTCCAAGACCCATGCCAGCATGCTCCGGGTGATGCTGCGCGAGTCCGAGGCCGGCGTGCGGGCCGGGGCCGCAGAGGCCATCGGCGCGACCGGTACGCTGTCGATGATTCCGCAGCTGTCCCAGCTCCTCGGGGACTCCGATAGCGATGTACGGGTCGCGGCGGTGCGGGCGCTGGGCGAGCTGCTCGGCCGGATGGAGCGCTACGCCATGCTCAAGGACCGCCTCGCCCCGATGGCCTCCGACTCGGACGCGTCGGTGAAGGCCGCAGCCGAGGAAGTCCTCGCGGCCATCCCATGAGCCGGGTGCTGGGAATCGACGAGGCCGGGCGCGGCTGCGTGCTGGGCGACCTCTGTGTCGGGGCCTTCTTCGTCGAGGACCCCGACGACAGCGTGCTCCGCGAGGCCGGCGCCGATGACAGCAAGCGGCTGTCCAAGAAGCGGCGGGACGCAGCACGCGAGGCTCTCTCCTCCCTGGGCGAGGCCACGGTGGTGCGCATCAGCCCCTCCGAGATCGACCAAGGCAACCTCAACCAGCTCGAGATCTCCGCCATCGCGGGCCTCGTGCGCCGGTTCAAGCCGGACCGGGTCTACATGGACGCTCTCGGTCCCACCAAGACGGTGCCCAAGCTCATCGCACGGCTCCAGCAGCGGGTCGGCGACGGGTGCACACCCGAATGGATCATCGAGCCCAAAGCGGATCACACCTACCCCATCGTCGGGGCCGCCTCGATCTTCGCCAAGACCACGCGGGATCGGGCCCTGGCAGAGCTCGACGATGCCCACGGGCCCCTGGGCAGCGGCTATCCATCCGACCCCAAGACCAAGGCCTGGCTCCGGAGCTGGGCCGCGAGCCCCCACCCGTGGCCGCCCTTCGTGCGCACCCGCTGGCAGACGATCCAGGACCTGGGCCAGCGCAAGCTGCTGTAGCTCAGCTCTCGCCCCACTCCACCCGGCTGGAGCCGTCCACTCCGGCGGTGGCGAGCTGGTCGGCGCGCTCATTGCCCTCGATGCCCGCATGCCCAGCCACCCACTGCAGCTGTACGCCGGGGCGCTGCTTGAGCTTGGCCCGGAGCCCGACGATGAGCTCGACATTCTTCTTGGCTTTCCAGCCCTTCGTCAACACGCCGTCGGCGTAGCTGCTGTCCGAGAACAACACCACGGGGGCATCGGCGGAGAGCTCGGCTTCATCGAGCAGATCGAGGGCCATATCGATGGCGGTGAGCTCGGCGATATTATTCGTGCCCCGCCCCAGAGACCGACAAGCCGCGACCCACCGCCCATCCGCGAGGGTCATATACACCCCAGAGCCCGCAGGGCCGGGGTTTCCGCGGCAGCCTCCGTCTGTGAACACCACGGTGGTGTCGGCATCCAGGGCGCTCAGCCGGGACGCTGCGTCGGCCTTGGCAGCAGCGGCCTGGGCCTGGGTTCGGGTGCCGGCCTTGCCGAAGCCAGAGCCCTTCTTGCGGGACCGGGCCGGCTTCTTGGCGGGCCCCTTCGCATCGGCGGGCTCGCCATCGGGAAGCTCGGTGATCTCGCCAGATGGATCGAGCTTGAGGTTGCCCACGCTGGCCCGGTAGATCGTGGCACCCGACCGCTTGGAGTAGCGCATCGCCACCCGACCCATCGCCTCGACCGGCTCGCCGGATCCATCGACTTCGACCCACACATCCTTGCCTTTGAACTTTGCCTTCGACCAGCCCATCAGCGGACCTCCGCTCGGCCGATCAGCACCGGCCGACCTTTGCTGTTGAGGGTGGTGAAGCCGAGCTCCGGACCACTTCCCCGGACCTCGAACTGGAGCGTCTCGCCCAGGAAGACCATTCCCGTGAACCGCGTAGACAGCGACACGAGGCGGCCGGGATCCCCGGCGCAGGCGTGGTCGATGAGGTCGCGCTGGGCGAACGCGAGCGCACACAGCCCGTGGAGGATGCAGCCCGGGAGCCCGGCCTTGCGCGCGACCTCGGGGTCGGTGTGGATGGGGTTGTCATCACCCGAGGCAGCGGCGTAACGAAGCGCCTGGTCCTCGGTCACGACCTGCGGGGTGCTCCAGTCCGCTGGAGGCGGAGGCTCGACGGCTGGCCGGGGCTTCTTGGCGCCGCCACGGGGCTTGTCTGCTCGCACGAAGTACGCCGTCGTGCCATCGAGAACACGCTCCGAGCCCACCTCTCCGTGCAGCGCGAAGGTGAAGATCGTGCCGGAGCTCTTCTCGGCCACATCGACCAGCTCGCCCCCGACCCGAAGCGCGTCGCCATCTCGAAGCAACCCGGAGAAGCGCATGGAGTGCTCGCCATGCACCAAGCGGAGCATGTCGATGGCGAGCTCCGGATCCCGGGCCATCTGCATCATCAGCGGGATGAAGGGGCGCACGTGGAACATGGGTGGCGCGACAGCAGCCTCGCCCACGTAGCGTGGATTTGCGTCATCGGTTGCCCGCGCGTAGGCGAGCGCATCGGCGCCGGACACCACGAAGATGCCGCTGTCATAGGTCTTCCCGATAGGCCAGTTCATGGAGCCTCCCCGAGGCGCGCTTATCCGGGAACTCCCCCGCCGTCCCGATGTCCACACCCAGCAGGTCCAAGGCCGGGCCGGGTATCGTAGAACCGGAGGTGTGTTGGAGAGCCTGTTGGCCGAATTCGTCGCACTGTTTGCGTACGGGCCCCTGGTCGTGCTGCTCCACGAGCTCGGCCACGCCCTGTTCGCGCGTCGTGGAGGCTACCGGGTCACGTCATTCGGCATCGGTCTCGGACCGCCGCTGTGGACCCTGTCGCTGTCCGGGCCCCTCGTGGTCCACCTCGATCGCTGGCTGGTGGCGGGGGGCGCGTGCATCGCGATCCCCAACGGCCCGCCCAGCACTCGCCGGATCTGGTTCCACAGCGGCGGGCTCATCGCCCAGGCCGGCCTCGCCCTGGTCCTGCTGCTCCTACCGGGCCACTGGATCATCGACCGGGTCATCCAGTTCAACCTGCTCGTCGCGTTGACCAACGCCATCCCCTGGAGGGTAGGCGCCAGCGCGAGCGACGGCTGGTTCATCATCGACGCGCTCTCGGGGAGCCGTAGGACCGGCAATGTCCTGAGCCAGCGCGCCATCTTCGAGCAGATGTCCGCCCGGGAGTTTGCCATCGGCAGCCCCATGGGCCTGGCTTATGCCGATCTCTGCGTGGCCTGGGTCGATGTCCTCGCCGGGCGGCTCGAAGAAGCCGGAGAGTTCTTCCACGACGACCCACCCGAGACCGCTGCCCACCCGTGGACCGACGCCCTCTACCACTATGTGAAGGCCGAGTGGCATCGGGAGGAGGGGCGCCCCCTCGCCGCTCTCTCCACCGCCAGAGACGGGCGAAACGCGCTGAGCGCAGGGAGTGGCGCCGACGCCCACGCGCTGCTCGCCCTGTGCGAAGCCCGGGCGCTCATCGCCCTGGACGAGCCGGACGCCGCCAGCCGGACGCTCCAGCGTGTGCTCGGCGGTGCGCTCACCATCCAGGCCCTTCCCCTGGCGCTGTGGTGTGCCCTCGATGCTCCGAACACCGAAGATCTCGAGCTCGCCTCCTGGAAGGTCGCGCGCAATATCCAGGGGCCCTGGCTCGACCCCGGAGACCCCACCCTGGCGCTGTGGGAAGCCGCCGAGGAGCTCTCCCGCAGAGGCCGCCTGAACGCCGCTCGCAGTGCCCGGGAGGCGGCCACTTCCTTGGCCCGGCGCACGCTCAAGGCCGCCGCCATCGAGGACCGCCGGACCCTCTCCTTCCGACTTCGCCAGGCGATTCACAGCCCCGTGGAGCGCGCTACGCAGGAGGCCCAGGGCAAAACCTGGTAGCGTCTACCCCATGACCCCCGGCCTCCTCCGCGAAGCTCTCGCGGCCCATGCCCCCGACCAAGACTGGCCCTACGAGCCCGCCGAGCTCCTTGCCGCCGTGGAGCGGCTCGCCGACTCCAGGCCCGGTGACCCGGTGTGCACCCGCCTCGTGCTCGCCGCCCACGATCTCGCCAGCCCAGCACCCAGCCTTCCCAGAGATCTGCGCCCGCGCGAGCTCGTTCGCGTAGACGGGTTCAGCTCCACCTGGCTCGCCCTCGATGTCGACGGAATCGCACACCTGGTGCGCTGCACCCGACCCGATGCCCATCCGGTTCACCGCCGGATCCTGGAGCGGGACTGGCGAGCGCTCTCGGGCCACGTGCCCGGCCTGTTGATCGAGGAGGGGGCGCTCATCGCACCCGCGCCCGGTACCCCACTGATAGAGGCCTATATCAACGGCTCGGATGCCGTCTCCCTGCTCGGGGACAGCTTTCGTCGACTGGCTGCATGGAAGGAAGCGGGGATCGGTCCCGGGGACCCGGCCCGTCAAGAGCTCCGCATGGTGGACGGCCGCCTGCTGCTCGTGGTGCTCACTCCGAACACGTCCAACAATACCCAGCTCCTTCGTCGGGTTGTATCCGCCATTCCTCCCCTAGCAGACGGACCGATCGCACACTTCGTCGAGGGGCTCAAGACCCTGGACCCCGCCACCGGATCCGCCGAGGTCGTGTTCAAGCGCACCCTCTCCGAGGCCTTGAGAGAGCAAGCCGTCGACCTGCGTCGACGATCTCTCCGGGCCGGCCAGGACGATCGACGAGGGCGCCTCCAGCGAGCGGTCGAGCGCCTGTTCAACGCCCTGCCTCCCCCAGACGGGTCGGGGCCCGTTGGCTTCGACCTGAATGGGCAACCGACGCGGGTGGAGTCCAGGGAGGGCAAGGTCCAGTGGGGGGCCGAGCCCCTCCAGATCCTGTTCGCTGACGGCCGCTTTCAGGCTCCCCTGGCCCGCCGCTTCCTACGGGCCTGTGCCACCGCCCCCGCCCTGTCGAACCAAGATCAACAGATGACGGACTCCATCGGCCGCTGGGTCAGCGCAGGTCTGAAGCTCCGCACCGTGCGCCTCCTGCTCGAGAAGAGCTGATGTCCATGCCGTGGCAGATCATCGCTGACTGCCCGCACTGTCGCACCGGAGGGGGCCTGCTCCAGGTGATGGATCCTTCCCACCCGGCCTGCCATCTCGGTGTGCCCCAGAGCTCCGACTGCCGGATGTGTGGCTACTCCCAGGGTCCAGAGGCTGCGGAGTTTCAGCCGCGGGATCCCATCGGCTCGAACCGCTGCCCCGCCTGCCGCAAACCGCTGCAGGAAGGCGCCCATGAAAGCCACACGTGCGCACACTGTGACTACACTGTGACCCTCACCCGCACGCCCGGGCTCGATCTCACGGATGAACAGGCAATTCGCTCGGCCCTGACGGCCTGGGCGAAGGATGAAGGCCTCTCCCTGGACGAGCTGTGCGAGGGTAGCCTCAACGGCTCGACCGAGCAGGTGATCGGTCGCTACCTCGGCGGTGAGCCTGTGGAGTCGACCCTCGACGCCATCGCCTTCCTCTTTCCGGGAATGGCCGCGGGCACCGCCGTCGGCGTCCAGGTCCAGCCTTCCACCGAAACCGAGGTTTCTTCGCCGCCTGAACGCATATCCGATTCCCGAGCACCCGCCCGTCTGCTGGTCAGTGTGATGGTGGCCGATGGGCAGATTCGCGTTGGTGAGAGGGCCTTCGTCGACGCCTTCCTCGAGCGCGAGGGGCTCAGCCCACTATCCGCCCCAGACCTGCGACCATGGCGACCTCATGAGGTTGGTCCCCTCCTGGATCAAGGCCTCGCCGAGCGCACCATCGAGACGGCTGTGGCGCTGATGCACCTGGACGGGGAGCGCGACGGCAGCGAGCTGCGCATCGTCCGCAGCTTTGCGCGCTCCTGGGGCGTGCCCGACGCCCAGCTCGACCGCTGGAATCGGACCTACGACCGGAGATATGCGCCCACCTTCTCCGTGGTGTGGCGCACCCTGTCACGCTGGGTCCGAACTCACTGAACTCCCGCTCCAAGCCCAAGGAGGAGCCGTGCACGGCTTCAAGAGCCCATCCACCAACCCCGAGCTCGCGGCCCGAATCCGGTCCTTCCGCGACCAATTCGACAGCGTCGTGGCAAATGTCGGGCGCGTGATCCTCGGGAAGGACGAGGTGATCCGCAAGGTCGTCATCGCGATGACCGCCCGCGGCCATGTGCTGCTCCTCGATGTGCCCGGCACCGGCAAGACCATGCTCGCCCGCGCCCTCGCGGCCTCGGTCGACTGCCGCTTCAATCGCATCCAGTTCACGCCCGACCTCCTCCCGATGGACATCACCGGAAGCAACGTTTTCAACCTTAGAACCAAGTCTTTTGAGTTTCAACGAGGGCCGATCTTCAGCAATATCCTGCTCGCCGACGAGCTCAATCGAGCCACACCCAAAACCCAGTCCGCCCTGCTCGAGGTCATGGCCGAGGGGCAGTGCACGGTCGAAGGCACCACCCACATCCTCCCCCCTCCCTTCCAGGTCATCGCGACCATGAATCCGCTCGACCACGACGGCACCTACGCGCTGCCAGCCGCACAGCTCGACCGGTTCACGATGCGGCTCTCCATGGGCTTTCCACCGGCAGATGCCGAGCTCATGATGCTGGACGTACACCTCGGTGTGCGCTCCCCCGTCGACGACCTGAGCGCTGTCGTCGACCACGAGACCTTTGTCCGCTGGCAGCACACCGTGCCGATGGTCTTCGCGAGCGATGCCATCAAGCGGTACGTCGTCGACCTCGTCAACCAGATTCGAGCGGACTCCCGGGCCCTATCCCCCCCTTCTCCACGGGCCACGCTGATGCTGGTCCGAACCGCCCAGGCCCACGCCCTCTCCCAGGGCGCCGACTACCTGTCACCCTCCAATATCCAAGCTGTGGCCGCCGATGTTCTGGCCCACCGCATGGTCATCAGCGGCGACGAGTCCGGCCGCGGGTTCGTCCAGGAGCACCTCGAACGGGTCCCCGTCGTAGACGGGTAGTTCCCCAGAACAGCTACTTCTGCGCCTCTTCTCGGCCCAGGACCTCTTCGAGGATCTGATCGGCGGTCTGGTTCTCGATGGGCTTGCGCTCGATCTCGATCTTGGGAATCTTGGCCCGATCCAGAGGGCGCACCTCGACCTTGGGGCCGGCCAGCAGAGCGACCAACCCCACCAACACAATCCCCGCTCCGGCGACGATCAGCAGCACACCCAGCCCCGCGGCGATGAAGCCATACGGAAGATACTGCTTGGGGACCTTGACCTTCTTGCGGATGACCGCGGCGAACTGGACCTGGCCCCCCGGGGAGTCCGGCTCCCAGACCGCGACCACGACATCGTCGTCATCATCGAACTCCTCTTCCATGACCATCACATCGTCGCGGGCCCCCCCATCCGCTTCGAAGTGACCCCGGGTCTCGTTGACCACCAGATCTTGAATATCTGCGAGATCCCACGACCCGGTAGGCTCCCGAGCCTCGCCGAAGACCATCCCGAACACCGGCCCGTCTTCGCCTTCAGCTCCGCCGAGCGCCAGCACATCATCGAGGCCGTAGTCCTCTGCGCCCCCGAGCGCCAGCTCATCCGCAGCCTCCATCGCGAGTAATCCACCGACAGGTTCGAGGAAGTCGGAGGCCGGTGGGTCCGAAGGGGCTGCACTGCCGACACGGGTACGAATGCTGCTCATCAAGTGCAGCATCGCACCCTTGCATCCAGACGTCCACCTGACAGCTGACAGTCGTTGACAACCGTTGACCACCGATGTACCTCTCCATCCTGATCTACTCGGAGAGTTCCATGTCTTCCCGCCCCGTGCTCGCGCTCGCGCTGCTGGCCTCCACCCCCGCAATGGCCTGGATGGGCCCCTCCACCGACGGCGTCTACCGCTGGTCCTCCAGCGCACAGAGCGCCGATCCGGACAGCCCCAGCGTGGTCTTCACCTCCCTGGCCACCCTCCAGGGCGGCACCAACCCGGGGTCGATGCTCCCCCTCCTCGATGACGCCGTCCAGGTGTTCCCCCTCGGCGGCACCTTCAACTACTACGGCACCAATGTCAGCACGGTGCAGGTCTGCGCCAACGGCTACATCAGCTTCGCGCCCCCGCTCGACGCCGGCCCCGATAACATCCCCGGCAACGAGGACGACACCCCCTCCATCGCCTGTAACTTCAGGCCCGAGCTCATCGGCACCCCGGGCGGTGTCGGAGATGCGGTCTTCGCCCCCTTCTGGACCGACCTCGACCCCACCGATGGGGACACCACCGGCGAGATCTGGGTCTTCACCGACACCTTCACCACCACCATCCACTGGGAAGATGTCGCCCAGTGGAATGACCCGGACAACCCCGCCACCTTCCAGGTCACGCTGTACCACAACAGCACCATCACTCCCGGCGATATCGTCGTGAACTACGACGTGATGGGCGACCTCAACCCGTGGAACGAGGGCGGCATCGGAGCGGTCGTCGGCCTCGAAGACTTCACCGGAACCGAGAACCTCGAGGTCTTCCGGCACCAGCGGGCCAGCGTGCTCACCGGTACGACCATGCGCTACGCCCGGTGCACAGCAGGCAGCGACTTCGATGGCGATGGCATCGACTCCTGCTTCGACTGCAACGACTTCACCGCTGCCCTCGGCGCACCCGACCAGACCTTCTATTCCGATGGCGACGCCGACACCTCCGGCGACCCCGACCGCGCCCTCACCACCTGCTTCGACACCGTCGCGCAGGGCTATGTCGACAATATCAATGACTGCGACGACTACGACGCCACCATCTTCGGCGGCGCCACAGAGATCACCGCAGACAGCATCGACCAGGACTGCGACCTCTACGACGACTGCTACGAAGACCTCGACGGCGACGGAGTCGGCTCTACCGTCGTGATCTCCGGCACCACCATCAACTGCAGCGCCGCCGGCGAGTCCAACTCCTTCGACGACTGCGACGACAGCAACCCCGATGAGTTCCCCGGCAACGCCGTGGTCGTCAACGATGGCAATGACAACGACTGCTCCACCGCCGGCGGTATCGGCGACGAGTGCTACGAAGACCTCGACGGCGACCTCGTCGGCACCTCGGTCGTCATCGAGTCCCTCGCCAACAACGTATGCACCGACACCGGCGAGTCCCAAACCAGCAACGACTGCGACGACACCAACCCCGACGAATTCCCCGGCAACACCAATATCGTGGTGCTCGACGGCAATGACAACGACTGCTCCGACCCGGCCGGCGTCGGCGACGAGTGCTACCAAGACCTCGACGGCGACCTCGTCGGCACCAGCACCATCATCGACTCGGCCGACCTGCTCTGCGACGCGACCGGCGAGTCCGATGCCGACAACGACTGCGACGACACCAACCCCGACGAGTTCCCCGGCAACGCTGTGGTCGTCAACGACGGCAACGACAACGACTGCTCCGATCCCGCTGGCGTCGGCGACGAGTGCTACGAAGACCTCGACGCAGACAGCTTCGGCAGCACCACTATCATCGTCTCCGCCGACGCTTCCTGTGCCGCCACCGGCGAGTCCGGCGTGGCCACAGACTGCATCGACGACCCGGGCGCCGACGCCACGGCCGCCGTCACCTTCCCCGGTGCGGCTCAGTTCGAAGACGCCTCCGCCTGCATGACCGACCAGGACGACGATGGCTGGGGTGACAGCGCCCCCAGCGCCGCCGCCACCCCCGGAACGGACTGCGACGACCTCGACGCCATCAACTTCCCCGGCAACCCCGAGGTCTGTGATGGCCAGGACAACGACTGCAACGGACTCGCAGACGACACCCTCACCTTCATCGACTACTGGCAGGACAACGACGGAGACGGAGAGGGCCGCCAGACCTCCCCTGACGCCAGCACCTGTGACGGCAACCCCGACCCCTCGTTCCTCGTCGACAACAACCTCGACTGCGACGACGCCGACTCCGACAACTTCACCGCCAACTTCGAGGAGTGCGACGGACGGGACGAGGACTGCGATGGCGTCGCGGACAACGGCCTGGCCACCACCCCGTACTTCGAAGACCTCGACGGCGACGGCGACGGCAACACCAACCTCATCGCAGATGTCTGCATCGACCTCCGGCCCCCCAACACCTCCATCTACGACAGCGACTGCGACGACACCAACGCGGCGAACTTCACGCTCAGCGAGATCAGCGGCGCGGCGGTCGAGGTCTGTGACCTCGCCGACAACACCTGTGATGGGGTCGCAGACGAAGGTCTGCCCACCAACACCTACTACGAGGATGTAGATGCCGTCGGCGGCCCCGATGGCTACGGCGACCCCGCAGTCACCAACGATCAGTGCATGGCTCCGCCCAACTTCGTGGCCGACAACACCGACTGCGACCCGACCGATGGCAATATCAACCCCGGCGCCACCGAGATCCCCGACAATGGCATCGACGAGAACTGCGACAACCTCGACGCAGAGCTCGGCGTCGCCGACCTGCTGCCCGGCGACCTCATCATCACCGAGATCATGCAGAACCCCGGTCTCACCAATGACGGCCTCGGCGAGTGGTTCGAGGTCTACGTCAACACCACCCAGACCGTGGACCTCTCCTTCCTGGAGCTCCGCAACGGAGGCGGTGGTATCGACGATATCGTCGCCCAAGGTCGCCTCGTCGGCTTCCCCGGCGAGTACCTGATCTTCGCGATCAACGGCAACTCCGCCACCAATGGCGGCCTCACCGTCGACTACGACTACGACAACGGCCTCAACCTGGCCAACAGCGTCGACACCCTCACGCTACACAGCGGCACCATGGTCATCGACTCGGTCAACTGGGACAACGGCGTCACCTTCCCCGACCCCGAGCACAGCACCGGCCAGAACAACGAGTCGATGTCGCTCTACCCCGACCAGCTCGACTTCGTCGCAAATAGCGATGACGCGCTGGCCAACGACGACGGCGCCAACTGGTACGAGACCCCGAACTTCGCCACCTACGGCGTAGGCGACGAGGGCACACCCGGCTTCCCGAACCCCGCCGACGACGACCGTGACGGCTACTTCGACGTGGCAGACGGCGGCACGGACTGCGACGACACCAACGACCAGGTCAATCCCGGCATGCCCGAGATCACCTGCGACGGCATCGACAACGACTGCGACCCGCTCACCCTCGACGAGAACGACGCAGACGCAGACGGCATCGGTCAGTGCACCGACTGTGACGACACCGATCCCAACAACCTGCCCGGCGGTACCGAGGTCTGTGACGGCTTCGACAACAACTGCGACGGCACAGCAGACGAAGGGTTGGCCTTCCGTGACTACTACACGGACAACGACTCCGACCTCTACGGAGTGGGTGCGGCCACCAACGCCTGCCTGCCCCCCGCGGGCATGACCACCCTCAACGGCGATTGCGATGACACCAACGCCGCGATCAACCCCGGAGTGGCCGAGACCACCTACAACGGCGTCGACGACGACTGCGACCCCGCAACCCTCGACGACGACCTCGACTCCGATGGCTACGTGCTCGCCCAGGACTGCGACGACACCAACGCCACCATGAACCCCGGTCTGCCCGAGACCCCGTACAATGGTCAGGACGACGACTGTGACGTGCTCACCCCGGACGATGACCTCGACGGCGACGGCTTCAACGACCGCAGCACCGGCGGCACCGACTGCGACGACGGCGACGCCGCGATCAACCCGAACGCCACCGACGACACCGTGGATGGCATCGACCAGAACTGCGACGGCATCGACGGTGTGCCCAACACCGGCGGCACCGCAGACACCGGCGCCACCTGCCCGACCCCGGACCTCGACATCGGCAGCACCATCGGCAATGCGGTCGTCAACTTCGCCGACACCTGTGCCAATGTCGACAACTACAGCCAGACCTGTGGCGGCGCCGATGGCAACGAGGTCTCGGTCCTGTGGACCGCGCCCAACGCCGGCGAGTTCGTGTTCGACACCTTCGACTCGGACTTCGACACCGCCCTGCAGATGCAGACCACCTGCCCGGACAACACGGTCATGGACTGCAACGACAACATCCCGCTCACCAACAACCGCTCCCAGCTGATCTACACCGCCACGGCGGGCGAGCAGGTCGTGCTCTCCATCGAGGGCTTCGGCGCTGCCTGCGGCAACGCGGTGCTCAACATCACCGAGGCCCCCCCGGTCGACACCGGGGACTCCGGCGGCGACACCGGCGGCCCGGTCGGGCCCACCTGCCCCACAGGCGGAGACCTCGGCGGAGCGCTCGGTGACAATGTGGCCAGCGGCTCCAATATCGGCCTACCCAACGACACCCAGGGAAGCTGCGCCTTCTCCTTCGACACGAACCTAGGGTCCGAGGCCACCTACACCTGGACCGCGCCGAACACCGGCTGCTTCGAGTTCGGCACCCAGAGCAGCGACTACGACACGCGCCTGTACATCCTCGACGGGCTGTGCAGCGGCACCGAGCTCGCCTGTGACGAAGACAGCGGCGGTGGCCCATTGACCTCGCTCCTCCAGACCGATCTGGTCGCGGGCAGCACCTACACCATCGTCATCGATGCCTACAGCGACAGCGACGGCGGCACAACGGGCAACTACCAGCTCGACATCAACAGCTGCGACCCCGTGGTAGACACCGGCACCACAGACACCGGCGCGACGGACACCGGCGGCAACGTCGGCCCCACCTGCCCGGTCCCCAACGGAGACCTCGGCAGCGCCCTCGGCGACGACCTCGCCTCGGGCAACACCTGCGCAGCCACCGATGACTACTCCCAGAGCTGCGCTGCGGGCGGCGGGCAGGACATGGCCTACACCTGGACCGCACCAGCGGCCGGTAGCTATGTCTTCGACACCACCGGCTCGCTGTTCAACACCAGCCTCTTCCTTGCCACCGAGTGCCCGGCCAACACCGAGCTCGAGTGCATTGATGACGGCAACGGTGCCGGCAGCCCCTCCGCAGTCACGCGGACCCTGGCCGCGGGCGACACCGTCGTGGTCGGTGTCAGCGGGTTCTCCACGGAATGTGGGAACTTCCAGCTGAATATCAACCAGGAGATCGTCGACACCGGGCCGGTCGATACCGGCGTCGACCAGTGTGTCGACTCCCTGGTCGGCGACCTCAGCAACTCGACCGGCACCAACGTGGCCTCGGGCACCAACGCCGGCGGAGTGAACGCCACCTCGGCGACCTGCGCCGCCTTCGGCAGCGACACCGGACTGGAGGTCTCCTACACCTGGACCGCCCCGTCGAGCGAGTGCTTCACCTTCAGCGCCCTCAACAGCGACTACGACACGGAGCTCTACCTGCTCGACAACTGCACCGACCAGAACGAGCTCGCTTGTGACGAGGACTCCAACGGTACCCTGCAGTCGGCGGTCGACTACACCACCGTGGCGGGTACCCAATACACCATCGTCATCGACGCCTTCGCCAGCAGCACCGGTACCTACCAGCTCGACATCGAGCCCTGTGCGGTCGTCGACACCGGAGCCGACACCGGCTTCGCCGACACCGACACCGACACCGACACCGATACCGACGCCGACACCGATGCCGATACCGACTCGGATACCGACGCCGATACCGATGCCGACACCGACGCCGACACCGACACCGACACCGACACCGACACCGATGTGGTCGACCCCGACAACGACGGCGACGGCTACACCGAGGCCGAGGACTGCGACGACAACGACCCCGCGGTCAACCCCGGCGCCGAAGAGGACCGGAAGAACGGCATCGACGACAACTGCAACGGCGAGATCGACGAGGGCAAGGGCTGTGGTTGCTCCAGCCCCGGCACCCCCGCCAGCGGGATCTTCCTGCTCGGCCTCGCCGGCATGCTGCTCCGTCGCCGCAACTAGGACACCGATCCTTCGGCCTATTTCGCCGAGAACTTGGCCCTGCCCTCGTCGTGTACAAAAGTACACATCCTCGGTTGGGCCGGCGTTCTCGACGAAATATCCCAGCAGGCTCGGCGCCCTTGGATAACAGAAGGCCGCCCCACTCGGGGCGGCCTTCGCTGCTCAGCGATGCTCGCTGTCTCAGAGCTCGCGACGGGGGCCCGGCACCCAGCCAGGCGGGCGCTCGGTGCGGGTCTCGAGCAGCCTGGCCAGGCGGTAGAAGTCGCTATCGGACTCGATGAACCGGACCTCGGTGATCAGCGTCTCCGGGTCGACCAGGGTCTCGAAGCGCACATACTCGAGGTCGAGCTGGCCCGACACGCTGACCATCACCCCATCCAGCCCCTCTTCGACCAGGGCACGGTAGGCGCCGATGCCGAGCTGGCTGCCGAGCATCACGTCGAAGGCATGGGGCGGAGCACAACGGCTCTCGTAGCCCATCTGCACTCCCGTGAGCTTCTTGTTGCGACCGGTGCGCTCGGCGTAGCGCGCCTTGACCACCCGGGCGACCAGGCGATGGAGGTCTACCTTGCCCAGGCTGATATGACCGTGCTCGTCCCGCTTCACTCCCTCGAGGGTCTTCTCTGGGAGCATCTCGGCGAGACCTTCGGCGACCACGATGGTGCCCGAGTGCCGACCGCGGAGCTCGCGGGCGACGATCACATCGACGATGGCATCGGCCAGCCCGCCGAGATCGAGGTGCCCGTCTTCCATGAAGTGCAGGCGGGCATCCTCTACGGCGACCACCATGCTCGCCTCGCCCGCGATCCCCACGCCATAGGAGAGCCAGCCGGCCTTTCGACCCATGGTCTCGACGATGAAGTAGCCGCTGGTCGCCGCAGCATCCGCGGCGAGATTCTGGAGCTCCTTGGCCATCACATCCACCGCCGTGAAGAAGCCAAAGGTGAAGTCGATACCGCGGTAGTCGTTGTCGATGGTCTTGGGCAGGTGCACGATGGGCATCCGCTGCTCTGCCGGCAGCCTCTGCTGGAACAGGCGCAGGAAGTTCGCTGTCTTCAGGGTGTCATCACCACCGATCGAGACCAGCGCATCCACCCCGATGGAGCGAAGTCCGTCCTGTACAGCCCGGAGCCGAACCGTCTTCTTCGGGTCATCCAGATCCGCGAGGCAGGTGAGGCCCTTTGCCGGGTTCGCTCGCGCCGTGCCGATGCAGATCCCCCGGGAGTTCCGAATCCCCCGCAGGTCTGCGTCCCGGAACAAGCGGTACTCGACCCCTTCCTCCCATGGGCGGTCCGCATCGAAAGCACACAGATTGGAGTAGCCATGGAAGATCCCCACGACCTCGATTCCATGCTCGAGAAAGGAGATGCCAGCGGCGGAGATGACGGCGTTCGCCGCTGGGGCAGGCCCCCCTGAGAACACGATGGCGACACGACGGATGGAGTGGGACAAGACAGACCTCTTTCAGAGTCCCGAGTCGCCTACACCGCCCGAGTCCCCGAGGCCACCCGTGTGGGGCGAATCGGTATCCGCATCGCTGTCTGTGTCGCTGTCCGTGTCGCTATCCGCATCGGCATCTGTGTCCGCGTCCGCCTCGCTGGGCACGGGCGGATCGGTGTCCTGGAACCACCTCGAGCACCCCGCAGTCGCGAGCCACACACCAAAAAACACAGGACGCATTGGAGGACTATAGCGAACCGAGGCCCCGCTTTGGGACCCCGATATGCATGCCATCCCGGGCCGCCACCACCTCGGTGAACACGGCCGAGGCCTCCTCGACAAAAGGCTCGGTCCGGCCATAGCGCTGGCTGAAGTGGGTGAGCACCAGACGCCGCACCCCGGCATCGCGCGCGAGCTCTGCTGCCTGGCGCGCGGTCATGTGGCGGTGATCATGGGCTTCTCGCTGATGTTCGCTGAGGTAGGTGGACTCGCATACCAGCAGATCGACGCCCTTCGCGAGGGCCAGGGCTCCGTCGCAGGGCCGGGTGTCCATCACAAAAGCCATGGACTGACCGCGGCGGCGCTCGCTCACCTCCTCGACCCGCACCACCCGCCCATCGACCTCGACCGAACCGTCGCGCACCAGCTGCCCGATCGCCGGCCCCGCTACGCCGGCCTCTGCGAGCTTCTTCGGGAGCATCCGACGCCCATCCGGCTCCGAGACCCGGAAGCCATAGGTCGGCACCCCATGGTCGAGGGCCGCGCAGTCGAGGCGGATCCCGTCTGCTTCGGCCAGTCGCCCCGCCCCATGGATCGGGCGCGGAGTGAGCTTGGCCCGGTCGCGGAAGATCGACGCATGGCGCAGCCGATCGTAGTACTTGCGGCCGGACTCCGGAAAATGAACCGGGACCTCGTGGGGTACTTCGTCCAAGCTGATCCGCTGGGTGATGCCCGCCAGGCCAAGGCAGTGATCGCCGTGGAAGTGGGTCACGCAGATCCGCGTGATCGCCGTGGCGCTCACCCCCGCGTAGATCATCTGCCGCTGGGTCCCCTCACCCGGATCGAACAAGATCCCGTGGCGGTCCCAGCGCAGCAGATACCCATTGTGGTTGCGGTATCGCGTCGGGACCTGGCTACCGGTCCCGAGCGCCACCACCTCGCGCACGCTCATCTCCAGTCTCCGACGACCACGAACGCAGCCCAGTACCACGGGTGGGCGGTCTCGTCGTCCGCCAGCAGCCGAAGCTGGGCCCGTCGGAGCGACACGGCGACATCGCTGCCGCTCGCCAGCTCGTCGTACAGACCGGTCATCAGCGCCAAGGTGCCCGTGTCATCCACCCGCCACAGGCTCGCCACGAGGGTCTCGACACCGGCCCGTCGAAACTGAGAGGCGAGCCCATTGATGGAGACCACGATGCCCCCCTCCGCATCGGTGGCGCTCTTCGCATTCACCGCCAGGCCTGACTGACAGGCCGAGAGAACGACCAGCCGACAGTCCGACAAGATCGGGGCCAGGCCCGGTATCTCTCGATACGACAGCTTGCCCGCATCGCCCTCGCCATACAGCACCAGGTAGCTATCATTGGGCCGCTCGCGGTCGATGACCCCGTGGGTAGCGAGGTGAACGACCGACTTGCCCCGTGCCTCGCGCTCGAACGCAGCCCGGGTCCCCTCCGAGCCCATCAGGGCGGAGGCTGCGGGGATCCGGGCTCGGATCCGATCGATCTCGGCCTCGGCCCCAGGCAGAGAGCCGTCCGGATCGCCGACCAGGAGCACCTGCTCTGGACGCATCAGGAAGGGCCGGTGCTGCCCGGCAAGAGAGCCCACATGGGTCACCCCGACCACCGCCATCTCCTCGATCAGGTAGCGCCCCTGGTGACGGAGCATCGCAAAGGGAAGCTCTCGCATGGGGCCCGCAGCACTCACGACCAACACATCGGTGTCGGCGAGCACATCGGCGACGGGCTCGATGAACCAGGCCCCGAGCGCCTCGGCCTGCTTCTGGGTCCAGGCCAGATCGCGGGTGTGAGCCGCCTGGAGGCTCCGAGACAACCTGAGCACGGTCTTGCGCACCTCTTCGCCATCCACTTCGACCTGTCGCGCCACCAGGCCGTCGCGCGAGAACACGAGCAGGGCGATGCGGTCGTCGAAGAGCAGCGGCTGGAGCACGGTGACCCCTGGAGGCAGATCGGCCTGGATCGCCTCGAGGTCCTCCGGATCGACGCGCACGACCTGGTCGAAGTCCTCGTAGCTGGACCGCAGCAGATCGACCGCATCGGCAAACTCGACCCGCAGCTTGGCGAGGCGTCCGGTCAGCGCCACCCGCTGCTCCGAGTCCACGGCGGCTGCGATGCTGGCCGATAGATAGGCCTCCTCCGCGGCGAGATCGTCGAGCTCTGGAACCTTCTGCGGAGCGAGATCGACGAGCTGCCAGCGCTGGGCGTATAGGAAGGCAGCGGCGGAGTCCCCCGAGGCGAGGAGAGCGTCGATCAGCGCATCGTAGACGGCCTCGTGGCGGGTGAGGTAGGGCTGGGAGTCCTCGTCGTCCAGGCTGCGGCGCCGCCTCTCGAGCTCGTCCACGGCCTCCTTCAGCAGCTTCACGCCGAGCTTGGTCTTGCCCTCCTTCAGCGCCTCCACGCCCACCAGATACCGGTGCCGCCAGAGCAGATCCCCCAGACCGAGCGTGTCTACGAGCTTGCCCGCGCGGTCCAGGGCCTCGCGGTCTCCGAGGCTGGCGAGGTTGAGGGCCAACACGGCTTCCAGGCGGGGATTGTCCACCTCGCGAGCCCGCTGGAGCAGCGCCCGGAGCCGCGGGCGATCCTCGCCATAGAGCAAGGTGGCGTTGACCGCGACCTCCAGCGCCGCGCCCGCATCACCCACCGCCAGAAAGCCCTGCTCTGCGGCGTGGTAGTTCTCTCTGGCGCGGGGATCGCCCTCGGCGTGGAGCAGCCCCCCGAGCGCGTTGTACAGCCGGGCCTGAGTGCGCACATCCTTGCGCTTTTTCGCCCCGGCAAGCCCCGCCTGGTAGCTCGCCCGAGCGGCCTCGTTGCGCCCGAGATCCCGGAGCACCGTGCCGCGAAGCAGCTGCGCATCGGTGACCGTCCCGAGGTCCTGGCCGATCAGCGCCGCCCCGACCGCTTCATCCAGGCGCCCAAGCGCGGACGCGAAGTCGCCCTGGCGCCGATCGAGTCGAGCGAGATGGACCTGAACCGCCGCCCGCCCCCCAAAGTCCTGGAGCGCATCGAAGAGTTTACCCGCACCCTCGAAGGCCTTGCGGGCACCGGCATCATCCCCCAGGTACATCCGGGAGATTCCCAAATTCACCGCGCTATTCGCGGCACCAACCACCTCTCCAGACCCCTGGTACCCATCAAAAGCCTTGGTGAAGAGCGACTGCGCTCTGCGCGCCTCACCCTGGGCCAGAGCGAGCAGCCCGCGATCGGCTTGGACACGGGCATGCTCCGCAGGGGTCCCGGCCTTCTCCTTGGCGAGGTCGAGGATCTTCTGAGCCGCCTCCAGCCTACCGAGCCGGCGATTCACCGCACCCAGTCGAAACAGCAGCTCGAGCTCGGCCTGTGTGTTGCCCTCACCCCGCGCCTCGCGCAGCGCCTCGCCCCAGGCCTGCATCGCACCCGTGAGGTCGCCATCGTGCCAGGCGCGCTCTCCCCGAGTCTGCGCGTCCTCGACCCCCGCCCCGAGCAATAGCAGGAGCAAGAGCCCGAAGAAGCGCATCTCAGAGGCTCAGCTTGGCCAGGGCCAGCTTGGCATCCTCGAAGGTCGCGCTCGCCACCAGCGCCTTCTCGAAGCTCTCGCGGGCTTTGGGGCCGTCCCCAGCGTCCATGAAGATCAGCCCATCCGAGAAGGCCACCGCGGCTTCCAGCGCACCTGGATCCGGCACGGCGAGCTCGATTGCATCCCCCGAGCCATCACTGGACGGGGGCTTGGGGGCTTCGACGTCCCGGGTACGCGGGCTCGGAGCGACCGGAGCAGGAGCGGGAGCAGGAGGTGGACTCGTCCGGGCCGTCCCCTGGAGCGCATGAGCTGCGAAGCTCGCCAGCTCGGCCTCCATGGACATGAAGTCCTCCATGCGGCCGTTGATCCCCTTCGCCGCAATGATCTTGCTGGTCTCCACATCGACCATGCGCGCATCGACCCGGAAGACCGCGCCCATCTTGAAGTAGCCCCCCATCAACATCTTCTGGGCGCCGAGCAGCTTGCCGATCTTCGCCGCAGTCTCCGGGGAAGTGATGCCATCGTGGCCGAGCTTCTGTTCGTCCAGGATGGCCTGAAGCTGCTCGCGCTCGACCACGTCGAACTTGGGGTCTCCGGTCAGATCGGTGATGAGCATCTGGGCCAGCCCCACCTTGAGCCCGGACAGCTCCGGGTTTGCGTCGGAGCTGTCGAAGTAGAGCACCGCCACCGTGTCCTTGGCGAAGGCCGAGGGCGCGAACAGGAGCAAAGACAAGGCCAAGGTGCGCAGAAACATCGAGTTCTCCTATTCCATCGCTTCGAGCGCCCAGGCGCGGATGTGGGTCCACAGCAGCCCAGACAGAATGCCCGCTACCGGGGGACCGGTGTCCACTGCTATTCCGTCCGAGAGTCGAAAGACCACCGCCCCCAGCAGCACCATGCCGACCCCGCCCGCCGCCCAAGCCGTGACATGTACGCGGTCGGTCGTGGTGCGAAAGCTCCACACGACCGCCCCGAACAGCCCCGCCGCCACCATCCAGGCCAGCAGCCCCCGAAACAGGTGGATGTGGGACCCGGTGAGCAAGGTGTCGATGATCTGGGCCTGGACCCGGCAGCCCGCCATATCCGCCTCGAGGTAGGCCGGGAAGCCGAAGGGAGTGATGAAGCGATCACCCGAATCGTCCATGCTGGCACGCCCTACGACCACCAACCGCCCCTCGATGACCCGTCGGTATGCATCCGGGACTTCGGTGCGGATCGTGGGGTCGAGCTGACGCATCAGCGCGCTCTGCCCCGCCAGCCGAAGGATATCCGCCGCGCGGATCGTGGGGATGGGGTCGGAGCGTTCCGGTGCGCGAAAGTTGATCGGGAGCACCTCTTCGAGCCCGACAGGCACCTCGGGAAGCCCGAATGCAGCCAGACCCTGCTCACATACCAGTGGTTCCCCGCTACAGCCCGCCTGGAGCGCACGCTCGAAGTCGGTGACCCGGGAAGGAAGCCCCTGTTCGCGCTGACGGTACATCCAGGCCGCCGCCAGCGCCATGGATGGGACGATGGCCCCGTCATCCTGCATCGCCCCGACGATATTCCCCGGCCAGGTGCCCTGGACCCGAGCCCGGGTGACCCGCTTCACCAGGGGCGTACCCCGGACCAGCAGATCCTCGGAGAGGAGAGTCGTCTGCTGATGGAGGTTGGCGAAGCCCCCTGCCACCGCACCGTCGTAGTCCGCCACCAGACCCGGCTGGAACTGGAGCCCGGTAGCGGGCTCGGTGAGTACATACCGCTCGGCCGCGATCACCGCTCCATGGGCCCGTGATGCATCCGCGAGCAGCGCATCCGCTGGAGCGGGCCGATCGAGCAGGATGTCCAGGACCACGACCTCTGCGCCCGCCTCATCGAGAAAGCGAACGACCTCCGCGAGCAGCCCCCGAGGAGTCACCTCGGGGTCGGGGGAAGAGGGGTCCCATAGATAGAGCGCCTCTTCGCCGATGGTGACCTGGGCGACATGACCCGATACCCCGCCGACCCCACGCACCTTCAGATACAGATCGGTGATCCCGCTTCCCAGCGCGACGAAGAGCAGCACGGTGACCATCCCACCCGTGATCAACACCACCCACACCTCGTAGACAAAGGCGCGAATCAGGAAGGTGATCGGGTCGGGGGAGCGCACCGGCACGACCGGCTCCACGGTCGACGCCTCTCGCGGCGGGGGGCGCCTATCCGGCGGAATATGCCGCTCTCGCCGAATGAACGGCGGGCGCTCGGTCTGCTTCATCTCAGCGGTGGCTCACTTGGGGAAGGCGCGGGCTTCGAGGGCGTCTCGGAGTTCGGTATAGCCCTTCTCCGAAGGCTCCTTCTCGATCCGCTCGTCGACGAGGTAGAGCGCATCCGACTGGAGCCCGATCAGGGAGTACAAGCCGGTGAACACGCTGGTTGCCCCCACCTTGTCCCCATCGGCTTCCAGGGTGGCGATGGGCTCCGCAGCCGCGAGCTTGACCTTGTCGAGCATCTTCCGCTTGCCCTCGCCCGCGAGGTAGATCGTGAAGTGCTCGTCCCCGATCCCGATCTGGTAGGTGTCCGCCGTGAGCGCTGGCCCCCCGTAGCGTACCGAGCCCGTGCCCTTGCCCGTCCAGACCGTCTCGTCTTCGAGAAAATCCACCACGGTGACGGTCTGCTCGCCACAGCCTTCGCAGCGCCAGCGGATCTCTCCCAGGTTCAACAGATCGCCACCTGGGACGGGCCGAACCATGAGCAGTCCACCGCGGTGAGCCCCGGCCTGGGCCTGGCTGTGGTGCACATTCAGCAGCTCATCGAGTACCGAGCCCGACGCCCCGGCCCCCTGGACCGCCTTGCCCCCCTCGACCTCCGACACCGACGTGGTGGTCGGGCCGACCAGCCGCTTGGCGGTTCCCCCGTAGAGCAGCACGACCTGAGCCCCCGAACCCAGCTTCAGCCGCACTCCATCTTTGAGCAGGAATGGCGCGGCGGGGGCGGCCGAGGACTCCCCGTCGGCTGCCAGCAAGACCACCTCGCCGTGGGTGGTGGTGACCATGGCGGGGGTGCTGGCCAACGCCGAAGAGAGCCATGAGAAGAGCGTAAACCACATACAGAACTCCAGGGTGACGAAGTGTAACGCACGATGGGTTAGAAACCGGCTCCACCGGAGCGCTCCATGGCCCCTCTCTCTGCACATATCGCCGCCGCAACCCTCAACCAGACCGTCGGAGACTGGGCCGGCAATGCCCGCAGAATCGCCGCGGTCATCACCGAGGCCCGAGCCCGCGGGGTTCGACTGCTCGTGCTCCCCGAGATGTGCATCCCCGGCTACTCCCTCGGCGACCGCCTGCTCATGCGAGGCACGATCGAGCGGAGCTGGCGCGTCCTGGAGGAGCTCAGCGCCACCACCCAGGGAATGGTCGTGCTCATCGGTCTCCCCGTGCGGCACCGCGACGTCCTCTACAACGTCGTCGCGATCGTCGCGAACGGCCGCATCGAAGCCCTGGTCCCCAAGGAGAACCTCGCGACCGGAGATGTTCAGTACGAGAATCGCTGGTTCAGCGGCTGGCCACGGGGTCGGGTCGAGGTCTTCGAGGCCCCCGGACGGCATCTCCCCATCGGGTCGATGCTCTTCCAGGCCCAAGGAATTGGGCGTTTCGGGGTCGAGGTCTGCGAAGATGGCTGGAAGGGCAACCGCCCTGGCAGCGGGTATGCACTGGCCGGTGCGCTCATCATCTGCAACCCCAGCGCCTCGTGGTTCGTCCTCGGAAAACACCGGGTTCGCCGGGATATGTGCGAGCAGATCAGCCGCGAAGACCACGTCGTCTATTGCTACACCAGCCTGCTCGGCTGCGATGCCACCAAGCTCATCTTCGACGGCAGCGTCTTCCTCACCCAGGACGGCGCGATCCTGGCCGAGGGCCGCCGCTTCCTCTTCGGTGAGGAGTGGGAGATCGTCGATCGGGTCGTGGACCTCGCCTCCCTCGAACGCACCCGTATGGAAGAGGGCTCCTGGCGCCAGCAGGTCGAGAGTATTCAGCGCGGAGAGCTCGGAGAGATGCCGATCATTCACCGAATCGCCGGCAGCTATCCCACTTCGGTCCCCCCTCCCGCGACCGCTCCCTATTGGCTCCGGGATACCACCCCGGTGGACACCATCGACCCCAGCCTGGACTGGCTGGTCGACTCAGGGCTCATCCCGCCCTTCGTCGCCACAGACCTGCCCCACCTCGAGCTCGAGCTCGCCCTCGCCCTCGCCCTGCGAGAGTATCGGGGAAAGTGTGGTATCCAAGGGTTTACCCTGGCTCTTTCCGGCGGTCGCGACAGCGCCATGTGCGCCGTTCTCATCGCTCGCGCCATCCGCTACGACCACCTCGAGCTATCCGAGGAAGAGGTCAAGGAGCAGGTCGGTCGCGTGTTCACCACCGCGTATATGGCCACGGACAACTCCGGGAGCGCCACCCGCACCGCCGCCGCCGCCCTCGCCGCCGAGCTCGGCACGACCCACTACGACGGCGCCATCCAGGACGCTCTCTCCACCCATATCGATCTGTGCGCCCAGATGACCGGCACCCAGCTGTCGTGGGAGGACAAAGCCCACGACATCCCTCTACAGAACGTCCAGGCGCGCTTGCGGGGCAGCCTGATCTGGATGATCGCCAACCTGAACCAGTCTCTGCTGATCGCCACCTCCAACAAGTCCGAGGCCGCGGTCGGCTACGCCACCATGGACGGCGACACCTCCGGGGGCATCGCGCCCATCGCGGATGTGCCCAAGAGCCTGGTCAGCCTATGGCTCGCCTGGGCTGCCCGCTACCACCGCTACGACAGCCTCGTGTCGGTCACCGCCATCCCCGCCACCGCCGAGCTCCGCCCGCCCTCCGAGGGCCAGACCGACGAAGACGATCTCATGCCCTTCGCCGTGCTCGACCAGCTCATGTACCACTTCGTGCAGCGGGGCATGGACCCCGTCCAGATGTTCCGCACGCTGTGGCCCGAGATGCAGGATCGCTACCGGGGCGACCCCCACGGCTTCGCCGATCACATCGAGAAGTTCGTGAAGCTGTTCTGCCGGGCTCAGTGGAAGCGAGAGCGGTTTGCGATCAGCTTCCGGGTCACCGCCTTCGACCTCGACCCCAAGACCGGATTCCGCTTTCCCCCCGTACAGGCGCCGTTCACAGAGGAACTCGCCGAGCTGCGATTGCATGTGCATCACCTCACCGAGGGCAGCCACGACCATGAAGACTGAGGCCATGCTCACCCGAATCGAGGGGCAAAAAACCGTGGAACAGTGGATCCATCACAAATCGGGGCGTTAACGGTCGGCGGTCCGGTTACACTGGCGGACCGTAAGACTATGGAGGACCGATGATCGCGCTACTTCTGGCGGCCACCGCATTTGGCCAAGACGACAAGATCGTCAATGGAATCGAAGTCACCGGCTCGGACTTCCCAGAGGTCGTTGCTGTGCAGGGTAACGGCAGCATCTGCACCGGCTCGCTCATCCACCCCGAGTGGGTCCTCACCGCGGCTCACTGCTGGGATAGTGTCGACATCTCCAATGTGCCCAATGGCAACGGCAGCGTGTTCTTCGGCAACAACGTGTCTGGCGGCGGTACCCGCATCTCCGTCGCCGAGGTCATCGTCCACCCCACCTACTGGTCGATCGGCTTCTCCCCCAACGCCCAGCAAGAAGGCGTCGACGGCACCCGGGACGACATCTCCCTGCTCCGCCTCTCCGAGCCCGCCACCACCCAGCTCATGGCCCTCAACGAGACCGAGATCGACGACACCTGGATCGGCAGCCAGGTCACCTTCATCGGATACGGGATCACCGCATTCCAGGGCTCCGGCTCGGGCATCAAGCGCTACACCACCAGCTTCATCGACTCCTACGATGACTTCGATCGGGTCTTCGCATTCGATCGCGAGAACGGCAACAGCACCTGCCAGGGCGACTCCGGCGGCCCCGGCGTGATCTACGAGGGCAATGCCTATATCCAGTTCTCGGTCACCGCCTTCGGCACCGCCTGCGGCAGCAGCCCCGGCGGTCATATGCGCGTAGACGCCTACGTCAGCTGGATTCGCTCCATCCTCGCCCCCTTCGGAGCCGACATCACCACCGTCGCCGCCTCACCTCCCGACTTCGTGTGCTCCCATCAGCTCAACCCCGAAGACGAGAACAGCATCGCGCTCGGCGTTGTCCCCATGGACCTGCGCTGCGAGGTCCTCACCAACGACCCCACCACCATCCGCAACGTCGCGTGGTCCTGGGGCGACGGCAATACGGATGAGACCACCGACCTCCGGGCCATGCACACCTACAACGAGCAGGGCGTGTACAACCTCTCGGCGTGCATCACCACCGACCAGGGGGGCACCGAAGTCGAGCAGTGTGTCACCAAGACCAACCATGTCAACGCCTGTGGAGTCCCCGAGGCCGCCTTCGAGGCCACCCCGGCAGAGGGTCTCGCCGTCGACCTGCTGAACCGCACCCCGCTTCGCGCCTACACCTGCATCTCCAACGCCACCTGGGAGGTCTTCGAGGGCCCCACCGCCGACGGCGACCCCATCCGCACCTTGTCCGGCTGGGAGCCCGAGCTCGAGCTCGCAGAAGAGGGCCCCGGCGAGTACACCATCCTGCTCAATGTGGGCGGGCTGGGCGGTACCGGAGCCGCGGTCACCACGGTCAAGGTCGGCCGTAGCGGTGGCTGTGCCTATGTGCCGGGCTGGTCTTGGACCTTCCTCGCTCCAATGTTCCTCGTGGGCCTGTCGCGTCGCCGCGACTGAGCCTCGTGCTTCGGTGCTCGAAGCGCACGAACTCACCTGTCGTCTCGGCGCCTCCACCGTTGTGGAAGGCGTCGAGCTGGTTGTAGCTCCCACCGAAGTCCTCGGGCTGATCGGACCCAACGGCGGCGGGAAGTCCACCGTCTTGCTCATGCTGGCTGGGCTCATTCGCCCTACCCAAGGGACCGCCACCTACAATAGCAGGCCCACCCACGAGCTCGCGCTCTCGGCGGCCGGCACCATCGGCCTGATCACCGCAGAGCCCGGCCTCTACCCCGCACTCACGATTCGCGAGAACCTGCACTGGTTTGCTGGGCTGTACGGCCACTCAGCCGGATCGGTCGACGCCGCACTCCCCGCACTGCTCGAGGGGCTCGACCTGCAGCCCCACCTCGATCGCCGCGCCGGCCTGCTATCCAGCGGCCAACGACAGAAAGCCTCCTTGGTTCGAGCTCTGCTGCTTGGGCCCGCAGTCCTGCTCTTCGACGAGCCCACCGCCAACCTCGACCCCCTGTCGGCCCGGGCCATCCACCTCGCGATCCGAGCCCGCGCCGATGCCGGCACCGCCATCGTGCTCTGCACCCACGACCTCTACGCCGCCGAGCACATCTGCGACCGGGTCGCCGTGCTCGACCGCACCCTCATCCGCACCGAGGAGTTCTCAGGGCCACGCCGGGTCCCCGAGCCCAGTCTACTGCACGGGCGACTGGCCGAAGCGATGCAGCAAAGATGATCCTCCACATCGCTCGGCGAGAGTGGCTGGAGACCGCCCGGCATCCGGGAATGATCGGCGTGTGTGCCGCCCTGCTCGCACTGATCACCGCCGTCACCCTCGGGACCCTGCTCCTGCTCCAGGCCCTGGCTCTCGATCCCTCCCAGAGCACTGCGCTGGCCTCCATTCTCGGCAGTAGCGAGCTCGCCGATCTGTTCATCGAGCGCTCCGTCCAGGCCACCATCACCGCCTACGACTTCTTGATCTTCAGCCAATACCTGGGCTTTGTGGGGGTGATCGCCGGGCATAGCCTGCTCCACGATCGCCAGGTCGGCACCCTGCCCTTCGTCCTGCTGGCCCCGGTCCACCGCTCCACTCTGCTCGCAGGCAAGGTCATCGGTGCGCTGGTGCCGCTCACGGTCGCCTACCTGGTGCTCTGTGGGCTGGGGGGCCTGGGCACACTCCTGCTCCCCGTCACAGCCGGCTACCCCGAGCTCGGCCCACGCAGCATGGGCTGGTGGCTCGCGCTGCTGCTCTCCGGCCCGTCCTGGGCGGCATTCGTGGCCACCACCTGCGTGACCGTGTCCAGCGTGGCACGGGATGTGCGACTCGCTCAGCAGGTCGTGTGGTTCATCGTGTTCTTCGTGCAGCTGCTGGTGGCATTCCTGATCACCGGCTCCCTCGGGAGCGCCACAGCCCAGCTCGGCGCCGCCGCCCTGGGCCTGCTGGCTACCGGGATCGCCCTGTGGACCGGGTCGAGGGTGCTCTCACGGGACCTGACGCGCTAAGAGCTACCAGACCTCGCAGACATCCTCGGGGACCATCGGCTGGCCCGGCTCACACCCAAAAGCCTTCGCGAATGCGGGCGTGTTCATGGCGGCACCGTTCACGCGGAAGCGCGGCGGGCTGTGGGGGTCGGTCTTGACCCGCAGGCGCATGATCTCCGGAGTCGCCACCGTGCACCAGCCCTGAGCGAAGGCCACGAAGAGCTGCTGCTCTCCGGTGAGCCCTGCGAGCTCTGGCTCCGCACCATGGGCCTCTACCCAGTCCTGATAGGCGAGGTGAGCGACCTTCAGCCCGCCCAGGTCGGCGATATTCTCACCCAGGGTCAGCGACCCGTTCACGTTGAGCCCCTCTTCGACCGAGAACCCGGAGTACTGGTCGTCGACACACTGGGCGACCTCTTCGAACTTCTCGGCGACCTCCGGGGCCCACCACTCCTTGAGCTCGCCCGTGGGGGCGTACTTGCGGCCCTCGTCATCGAAGCCATGGGTGATCTCGTGGCCGATGACCATGCCGAGCGCCCCGTAGTTCATGGACTTGGGGAAGTCCTTGCTGAAGAAGGGCGCCTGCATGATGCCCGCCGGGAAGACGATCTCGTTCTGGGGCGGGTTGTAGTAGGCGTTGACCATCTGCGGGGTCATATGCCACTCGTCCTTGTCGACGGGCTTCCCGACCTTCGCCGCCATCTCATCGGTCGCGTACAGGTTGCCGGCGATGATATTCTCGAAGTGAGTCGCGGGATCGACCTCGACCGAGCTGTAGTCCTTCCACTTGTTGGGGTAGCCGAGCTTGGCCACGAAGGCATCGGACTTCTCGACCGCCTTGGCGCGGGTGGCATCATCCATCCAGGCCAGGTTGGGCAGGTTCTCCTCGAAGGCATCGAAGATCCCGTCCACCATGGACTCGGCGGTCTGCTTGGACTCTCCGGCGAACTGGACCTGCACATAGGCCTTGCCCAGCCACTCCCCCATCGCGTTGTTGGTCCGGTTCACACACCGCTTCCAGCGGGGCTGCATCGCGGCCTGGCCCGACAGCTCGGTCTGGAAGAACTCGAACGAAGCCCGGTCGATCTCGGCCGTGAGATAGGGGGCCGACCAGTTGATCAGATGCCACCGGAGGTAGGCCTGTAGCGTGCCCAGATCGGTGCTCGCGAGGAGGTCGGAGAGCCCCTCGATCGCCGGCGGGGTCATCACATTCACCTGGGACTCGGGCTGGATTCCTGCCCCCTCGAAGTACCCGTCGAAGTTGATCTTCGGCGCAAGTCCCTTCAGCTCCTCGTAGGCCATCTTGTTGTAGACCTTCTCGGAGTCCCGCATGGTGGTCTGCTTCCAATGAGACTCGGCGAGCGCCTTCTCGAAGCCCACCACCGCCGCAGCATCCTTCTGGGCATCGGCATCCGTCGCGCCGAAGAGCACGAACATCCGCGACACATGATCCTCGTACTTCTGAAGGATCTCTTTGCCCTTCAGCTCTTCGGGGAAGTAGTAGTCGCGATCCGGCAGCCCCAGGCCCCCCTGGGAGACGGCCAGGATGTTCATATCCGGCTGCTTGTCGTCGGCGAACACGCCGAACTCGAAGAAGGGATTGGGGCCGAACCTCTCCAGCCGACCGGCCAGCGAGAGGGCCTCTGCGGCGCTGGTCACCGCCGCGATCTCCCCGAAGTACTCCGCGACCGGCTCGATTCCACGGGCCTCGATCGCGGTGGTGTCCATGCAGGAGCCGTAGAAAGCCCCGAGCTTCTGCTGGACCGGGTCTTCTCCGGGGTCCTTGGCGGCGGACTCGAGGATCTCGTGGATCACCGCCTGGTTCTGGTCGAAGATCGTGGTGAAGGACCGCGTGACCATCGGGCGATCTTCAGGGATCGCGGTCGCCTCCATCCAGCCCCCGCAGGCGTACTCGTAGAAGTCGTCGCAGGCCGAGACATCCGGATTCATCGCCGCAGCGACATCCTTCGCCACCGCGTCGAGCACGGCACTCTCCGCCGGAGCAGCGGCGGGGGTGGGGGGAGCTTTGGCCGTGCCGGAGCAGGCCACCAACATCAAGAACAGGGTCGTGTTTCGCATGACGGCCCCTATACGCCGCCCGGGTGGCCTTCGCTACGCCGGCGACGCTTCGACCGAGGCGCTGGCCACCCGGCTCGACGATCGCGTCCGCCACTCGATGTGGAACTGTGTGTCTCCGACGCGGAACTCCTGCTCTCCGAGGACCACCTCGACCTCGATGGGCTCACCCTCGATGAAGGTCCCGGTGGTGGAGGACAGATCGCGCAGCATGACCCTGTCGCCGACGACCTCGAGGGCGCAATGCACCCGGGAGGCCTTGGCATCCCAGCCCATGGGCACGGCATTGTCATTGCCCCGCCCGATGAGCGAGAGCCCCGGCGGAAGCGCATAGGACTCTGGGCTACCCTCGTTGATCTCCCACACCAGAATCGGCCGTTTGTCCCCGACGCCGGGAAGATCCCGGGCTGCCGACTGGATGCGCTCGACCGCACCGGCCTCGGTGGCCGCCCCGCACAGCTTCATCGCAGCGCGACGGGAGGCGACCTCCGACACGCTGAGGCCCCGGCTCCGCGCGACGGGAGCGAGGACCCGGTCGATGGCCTTCTCGGTCTCGGCCTCGAGCCGCCGCCGGGAGGTCCCCTCGAGCTCCGGTACGGTCTCGAGACGACCTGCGATGAGATCCACCGTGGCCCGGCGATCGGGTTCGGGACGGCGATCGTGACGGAGCAGGGCCAATGGGTAGGCCGCATCGAGCTCGCGCATCTGCAGCAAGACCCGCAGCACCACGCTCTGCACGAGGTCATCGCCGCCGCGGTACCGATCGGCACCCACGGAGGCCAGCAGGGCTGTGCGCGCGTCGCCGTTGACCAGGGCCACGATGGAGAGCTGGTGGAGCACGATCCCCACCGCGTCCGGGTGGTGGGCTTCGAGGAGCGCGATGAGCCCGCGCTGCAGGTAGTCCCCCGCTTCGGCGGGGCGCACCCGGACCGCCGACCGCGCCATGCGCACATGGGACAGGCCACGAAGCAGGGGATCGGCTTCGCGGAGGGCGTGATCGGCGTCGAGCCACTTCTCCCAGGCCGCCTCCCAGCTGTGCTCGTGTTCCAGGATCTTGGCCATGGCGATGTGGACCCGGCCCTGGAGCCGCTCATCCTCGAGGTAGCGAGCCAAGCCCTCGGCTTCATCCAATTTTTTGCGGGCTTTTTCGAGATCGTCCTCGATCAGCATCGCCTCGGCCATGCGGATCAGCGCGTCACACTGGCCGAACTCATCGCCGTTGGCTTTGCGGACCCGCAGCACCTGGGCCCAGGCCGTGCGCGACGAGAACCAGCGCCCCTCGCGCTCCGCCAAGCGCGCCGTCGTGACCCATAGATCCGCCACACTGGGCCGGTCGCCGAGCTGCCGGTACAGCGGATAGACCGCATCGATCGCCTTGCGGGCATCGGTGTAGTGCATCCGCCGAATCGCCATATCCGCGCGCAGTGTGCCGACCGTTGCCCGCCCCTCGAGCAGATCGGTCTTCAGCGACTCGGCGGTCGGATCATCGAGATCCTCGAGCAGCTCCTGACCCAGCGCATAGGTGCGCTCCGCGAGGGCCAGCATCCGAGTGGTACGCCCCCAGTCCTTCTCGAGCATCGCGACCTGGGCGATGCCCCGCCAGCCATGCCCACCACCGAGCAGCTCGGCGGGACCCGAGAAGCGAACCGCCGCACCCAGAAAGGCCTGACCGGCGGCCTCGAGGTCGCCCGCCGCAAGCTTCTGCTGTGCCACACTGAGGAGGTTTCTCGGATCGGTCGCGCTCACACAACTCCCGGGCCCGAATTACTACCACAGCGCCATGGCGATTCGGTGCTCCGACGGGTATCCACACCCATGGTCATCGTCCTCTCGCTCGTGCTCCTCTCCGCCTGCAACCGAGATCCCCGCTGCCCCGAGGACGACCTCAGCACGGTCTGCGACGGCGCGACAGCGCTCAGCTGTGACGGGGGAAGGCTGATCGAAGAGACCCCCTGCGGTGCGGGCTCCACCTGTTCCGACGATAGCGGCTGCGTCTCATGCGAGCTCGACCTGCCTCCATCCGCCATCGCCCCCATCGACACCGATCCAATCGACTCGCCCGAGCCCTGGCGCACGCTCGGGTGGCGCGCCCTCTTCCTCGACGGGGGTGGCACCGCCTCCACATCCCTCTCGGGCCCCTTCGAGATCTTCGACGACAGCGGAGCCCCGATCCGCTCCATCGATCTACCCGCCACGGTGTTCTTGCGGGCCACTGCCGGGGGCACGGGCTCTCTCGAGCTCTCCATCGACGGCTGCGACCGCACCTCCACGGTCGAGCTGCTCGCCCGCACCGATCCCGGCCTGTCGGTCACCCCTCGAGCCGCCGGCGCTCCCGTCTCCTTCGTCGACGCCTTCCCGACCGGAAGCACCGTGCGCATCGCCCTCGACCCCGTCCGAGACCGCGATCGCATCGGTGTTCCAGGGACCCTGTACATCGTCGCCGATCGCAACCGCGACGAGTGGCTCGCAGACCCCACCCTCGAGGATATCCACAGCACCCCGCTCTCCCTCCAGATGGGCGGCGGGGGGCTCGCCGAAGATCTCTACGAGGTGTGGGTCGACGCCACCGCCGAGCCCGGCATCCCGGGTCGCTACGATCTGGTCATCGACTACGACGGCGACGGGATGTTCGGCCCCGGCGACCTCATCGATGGCCTCGATGGCCCCGGCTTCGTCGTCATGCCCGACCTCTCCGAGCCCGGCCCCTTCACCCCCGAGGTCGCCAACGTCTCGGCCAGCTTCTACCTCACCGAGCGCATCTACTGGCCCCTCGAGCTGATCGCGTCCGACCAACCCGCACCGCTGATCGTCATCAGCCACGGCAACGGCCACGAATACACCTGGTACGACTACCTCGGCGAGCACCTCGCCAGCTGGGGCTACGTGGTCATGGCCCACCGCAACAACACCGCCCCCGGCGTCCAGGCCGCCGCGTCGACCACCCTGTCCAACACCGACGCCTTCGTGCGCAACCACGCCGAAGTCGACCCCGGGCTGGTCGGTGGAGTCGACGTGAACCGCATCGTGTGGATCGGGCATTCCCGAGGCGGAGAGGGCATCCTCATCGCCCACGACCGCCTCCGCAACAACACCGCAGATGTGAGCACCATCACCGCAGAGGATGTGGTCCTGCTCTCGACCATCTCCCCCACCGTCTTCGAGAGTCCCCGCACCTCCAGCCCCGGCAATGTGCCGCTGCATATGGTCACCGGAAGCGCGGACGGCGACGTCACCGGCGGGGTCGGAAACGCCTTCGGGCCCGGCCCATGCCCCCTCTGTCAGTGGTGGCGACTCACCCAGGACGGGACCGCCGACAACCACATCACCTACCTCCACGGGTCCACCCACAACGACTTCAACTGCTGCGGCCCCAACGACGGCTTCGGCGTCGACGCCCCCAAGCTCGGGCGCATCGAGACCCAGCGCTACACCCGCGCCCTCTATGTCGCCCTCCTCCGCTACGAGCTCGAGGGAGAGGAGGCTTTTGGCGAGTACCTTCGTCGGATGCCCGACGACCTCGGGCTGCCCCTTCCCGCGTCGGGGCTCGTCGCCACCCAGTCCCGCATCGCGCGCGCTGACCAGGGCCTGTTCATCGAAGACTTCCAGACCAATGACGGCGATCCCACCCTCTCCAGCAGCGGCACCGCCGTGCGCACCGATCTCTCCGCCTACCTCGAAGGCCGACTCGATGATGGGGACAATCGCTTCGTCGCCCTGGCCTCGGATCCCATGAATGGCATGACCCAGTCCCACAACGATCCCCCCGCCATCGCCGCACGGGGGGCGGTCTTCGAGTGGGATGGACCGGGTTTTTGGGAGGTCGATCTCCCGGAAGAAGCGCGCGATGTGTCGGTCCGCACCCACCTCGCGCTCCGGGTCGCACAGGGTACCCGTCACCCCAACACCACCGCCCTCGACGACACCCTCGCCTTCAACATCGCCCTCGTCGACGGCTCCGGCACCGAGGTCGCCCTGCCCACCGCCGCCTATGGCAGGGTCACCGCCCCCTACCCTCGGGGTTCTCTGGGGGCCGGGCTAGGCTGGGCGAACGAGTTCAACACCGTGCGGATCCGCCTCGTCGACTTCGAGGCCCTCGGGATCGATCTCAGCGATGTCCGCACCATCCGGCTGCTCTTCGGTCCGGACTATGGCAGCCCCGTGGGGCGTCTGGGTCTGGACGATGTCGCCCTGGAGGATCGATGATCTCCCTGCTCCTCTCCCTGGCCCTGGCGGACGACCGCGTGAAGCAGGTCGAGTGGGCCCAGCGCTTCGAGCTGAAGACCCCCCACCCGTACCAGCACAGCGCCCAGCCCCACCCCATCCAGCAGGGGTGGTTGGTCCAGCTCCGGGTCGATGCCCCGGCCCAGCGCCCGCTCCAGATCGGGGTCCCGCTGCTCTGGGTAGGCGACGATGTGGCCGTACGCACCAACTGGGGGTCGGAGTGCGCTGTGGTGTGGGTTCCAGGAGAGCACGATCTGCGCAAAGAGCCCATCTTCTACGGGTCGACCACCCTGCCCGAGCGCGTAGACGCCGAGCGCCGTGCCCTCGATCACAGCCAGGCCGCAGACCGGGGCTGGGGCCCCAAGCCCGTGCTCGAGCTCTCCACCCACACCCAGGTCTTCGCCAACTACACCGAGCTGATGGCCTTCGCGACCGACCGGGCGAAGCGCTGCGAGGCCACTACAGAGCGGTGATCTCGAAGCGGTCGGGCTCCAGGCCGAACCTGCGCTGGCCCCGGCGGACCTCGACGACCCCCGCCGCGCCGTCTACACCGGCCGAGCCGAGCTGGCCCCGGGCGCGGTAGATGCCCACGTTGAGCGCGTTGCTATCGGTTCCCAACATCTTGAGCAGCCGGTCGCGACCGAGCCAGCCCTGCTCGGGCAGCGGGAGCTCGGCGTCTGCGGCCCGGGACCGTGCCAGGGTGAGCAAAATATAGCCGTGCTCCCGGGCCTCGAGCGGGGTCTCGCGGCCCCGGTGGATGACCGTGATCTCGACGTGCTCTTCGTCCATGGACACCGCAAAGCGCAGCCGGATCGTGTCCAGCGTGGGGCCGGCATCGACCGTGGCGGTCCCCTCCAGGCTCGCGGGCAGGCGCACGGTCCACAGCTCGGCACCGACCTGCACCGCCGCCCCATCTGCGATGGGTTCGCACTGGTCGCCCCGCTCTGCCACCCAGGCCCCGCGGCTGTCTGCATAGACCACGACCTCCGGGTTCTTGGGGTTTGGGAGCGCGAGGATCCCGGCCTCGGCGACCAGCAGGTGCCCGGCGGAGTCTTCGGCGAGGGCGGCCGGGGCCCCTGCATCGACCAGCTCGAAGGTCGCGGTGCGCCCGAACAGCAGCTTGGCGCCGACCGCCAGGACCCGGGAGCTGCCCGGCTCGAGCCGGTCGCCGTCGACAAAGGTGCCGTTGCGGCTGCCCAGATCGCGCAGCACCCACGCCGAGCCGTTCCAGGCCAGGGTGGCGTGCTCACCGCTCACATGTTTATCGTCCAGGCACAGCGCGCAGCTCGCAGCGCGGCCCACCAACATCCGTGACGGCACCGGCCTCACGGCCCCCGTCTCCAGCTCTCTCAACGTCGCCATGTCGGCATGATAGAGCGAAATCTCTCTCTGGGGAGCCTGGATGCCTACCGTGTACGAGACCGCCCTCCGCCGACGCACCATCCACGACTACGCACCGGGCCCCGTCGACGAGTCTGCGGTCCTGCGCGCCCTCGAGGCCGCCCACTTCGCGCCCTGCCACAAGTGCACCTGGCCGTGGCGCTTCACGCGGGTCGGGCCCCAGACCCGAGAGCAGCTGCTGGCCATCGCCCGGCGCCTGAAGAGCGCCAAGGGTCCCCTGGACGATCGGCTCGAGGCCAAGCTCCGCGCCCGCATGCTCCACCCCGGCGCGCTGATCGTGGTCAGCCAGGTCCTCGATGCCGATCCCGATCGCCGACGCGAGGATTATGCGGCGGTCGCGGCCGCGATCCAGAACCTCTGCCTCTGCCTGGCCTCCGATGGCATCGGCTCCAAGTGGGGCACCGGGGGCGTCACCCGGGATCCGCAGACCTACACCCTGCTCGGGATCGACTCCCAGGTCGAGCAGATCGTGGGCTTCGTCTGGGTCGGCAATCCGGCCCGGGAGCATGCTCGACCCGGCCGCCCTCCGCTCGCCGAGCACCTCCGCATCGTGCTCTGAGCATGGGCGGCTACGATGCCCACACCCACCTCGACTTCCCCGGCCTCTCCGCAGATGCTCCGGATCGTGCCCGGGCCCTCGGCATCGACGGCTGGTGCATCGCCGCCGCCGATCCGTGCCACTGGTCCCGGGTCGTGCAGACCGCGGAGCGCACCGGCGCTCACCTCGCCCTCGGCGTCCACCCCTGGTTCGCCGACGCAAATATCCATCGGATCGAGCCCCTGCTGGCCGAGTGCATCGCCAACTCCCCCCTCGATGCGCTCGGCGAGCTCGGCCTCGATCGGGGCTACCCCGGCTTGGACTCCACTCAGCCCGCCGTGGCACGGGCTCAGCTGGCCCTGGCCCGGGACCGGGACCTGCCCGTGGTCCTGCACTGCGTCGGGGCCCATGGCGCGCTGCTCACCCTGCTAAAAGCCGATGGCCTGCCCTCCCGAGGGGGCCTGCTCCATGGGTTCATCGGGGCCCCCGAGCTCGCCCGCCGCTACACCGAGCTGGGCCTGCACATCAGCTTTGGGCCCCGCAGTTTGCGCTCGCCCCGCACCCTCGCCGCCTTCCAAGACACCGACCCCTCGCTCCGCCTGCTCGAGACCGACGCACCCGACGGCGCGCCCGAGCCCGCCGCTCTCCTGGGCCTGGCCGAGCAACTCACGGCGCATATTGCCCCCTCCACAGCCGCCCTCCTCGCCCAGACCGGCGCCAATGCCCGAACCCTGTTCCCCCGAGTCCTCCGATGAGCCTACCCGGACCTCTTGCCGACCTCGATCTCGGAGAGCCCGCCCTCGGGCACCTGCGCACCGCCGCCCAGATCCCCTTCCTCACCGAGGCCGGCGAAGAAAAGCTCGCATCGCTCTGGTTCGTCATCTGTCGCACCCGCTGCTGGCTGGTCGCCGCCACCTCCGAACACCAGTGGTCGGTCGGGGACTGTGATGTCGCGCTCGAGAAGGGCTGGACCTGGGACGCGATCCGCGTGGGCGCCTGGACCGCCCCGCTCCGGTCGCGCACCCGCAGCCGCGCCGAGGCCTTGCTTCGCCAGTGGCGGCTCTGTGAGCGCTCCGGAAGCTCGGTTCCCGCCCCAGTGGTCGAGCTGAGCGACGAGCGCGCCCGCATCGCCGCCGGCTCTTCGGGGGTCCCCGACTGGGTCGCCGAGCGGGTCCCCTGCGATCCCGACGCCCGCTGGCTGCTCGCCGTACAGACCGACCGAGAGCTGGGCTTTCTCACCCAAGCGGGCAAGCTCGTGAGAGAGCCGCTGTGGTTCGCGATCAGCGATCGGAGCATCGTGCTCACCGCCGCGGGTCCCGAAGCTCCTTTTGTTCGGGAGATCGAGGGCCCGGTCGAGCTGCGGCCCCACACCACGGCCCGGGACGAGCTCATCGCAGGGGGCTGGTCCGTGCCCGGCGCGCTGATCGACCGCAAGCTCCCCGCCGCGGTCGAGCTCGCCAATGCCGCCCCCGCAGACCGCTGGGCCGTCGCCATGGCCCTCGCCATCGACGCCTCGGAGCCCGATCGGGCGATCGATCTGGCCCGGGAGGCCTTCGTGCTTCAGCGCCACGGCACCGCCTGGGGCGAGATCGGGCTGCTCCTGGTCGACGAGGCCGTCGAGGCAGCAACCGGGGCCGTGCTCCACCAGCTCGCCGCAGACCCCCCGCTCGATCTACAACAAGCCGCACTGGGCTGGGCCCGCCAGCGACCCAAGCTCCGTTCGCGCTCAGCCCAGGTCCCCGCCGGCATCCTCGCCGAGTGTGCGGTACCGCAGCTCCCCGAGGGCCTGCCTTGGCCACCGACCGGCCCCACCGAGGTGTACGCCATCGGCGCCATCCTCGCCGGGCGTGTCGCCGACGGCCTGGCGCTGTGGGCCCACAAGGCAGACACCCCGCGCGTGCACCAGGCCATCGCCGCCACCGCCGAGCCCGCGGAGTGTTCCGAGGCCTGGGTCCAGGCGGCCGAGCACTGGCGTCCTCACGATCCGACGGCCGCCCGGGAGTGCCTCGAACGCGCCATCGCTCGTTCCGAAGACCCCACCGCGCTGCACTGGCGGGCGGGAGCCTGGGCCAGCATCGATGGCGAAGACCCCACCGCGCACTGGGAGAGCGCGCTGCACACCGCTCCGCCGGCGGACCTCGACCAGCCCATTCGAGCCTGGCGCGCCCTCGCCCGCCTGGCCGAGGAGCGGGGAGCCTGGGAGACGGCGGTGGCTGCGTGGCACCAGATCTCCGAGCTCGATCCGAGCGCACGCAGAGCCCTCGTCCACGAGGCGCACCTGCTGGAGACCCGTCTGGGTCGGGTCGACGAGGCGATCGCGTCCCTCCGGATCCTCGCCGAGCGCACCGAAGCGGTCGTTGAGCCCGAGCCCACACGCTGGTGGGTGTGGGCAGAGCTCGGCCGACTCCTCGCCCTCGGCGAAGACGCCGATAGCGCCCTCTCCGATGCGCTCTCCGAGGCTCTCCGCGGCGACTTCCTCGTCCCCGAGGCCTACACCGCCGTCCTCGAGATCGGGGAGGGTCGTCTCGACGCGGTCGAGCTGGACTGGTGGCGGCATATCCAGGCGCAGCTCACCGGGCGGCCCGGGCCCAGCCCGCGCCCACCGATGCAGAGCCTCAGCGCCGAGACCCTCGACGCGCTACACCCCTCCGGTATCGGCTGGCTCGAAAAAATCCGCCAGGGCGTCGACACCAGCGAGCCCCCGCCGCTGTCCGACCTCACCCGGGGCCTGGAGCGGGTCGATCCCGAGCGCTGGCCCCGACTCGCGGCCGATATCGCGAACCTGTCGGGCGCTCTGGGCATCGAGCCTCCCGCGACCTACCTGTTTCGCGGAGAGGGTGCCTGGGGCATGTCGAGCTGGCCCACCGAGCCCCCTCTGGTCCTGCTCGGTCACGACCACCTCCTCGAGTCCCATGCCCTCGGAATGCGCCATGGCGCTCTGGTCTTCGGCCTCGCGGTGGAGCTGGTCCACCTCGCCGCCAGACACCCGCTGCTCGCCTTCGATGGCGGAGTCGTGGGCACCAGCCGGTCGGTGTATATGGCCTTCGGGAAGTACGCTGGCGCCGCAGAGACCGTCGTCGATGTCGTCACGCTGCTGCCCGGCGTCGATCAGATCAACAAGATCCAGACGGTCATCAAGCTCTCCCGGCGCGTGTTCACCGCACGGGCCATGGTCGACAAGACCACCGGCTTCGCCGAGACGGGCATGAACCTGCTCGGCTGGGACGCCGAGGACGAATCGAATGTCGGGCGTCGCTTCGAGGGGCCTGCGCTGCAGTTCCGGCTCCAGGCCGATCGGGCCGCCTTGCTGCTCACCGGAGATCTGGAGTCCGCGATCGAGGCGATCCTGCTCGGCCAGCCCGATACCGCCCCCTTCTACGAACGAGCGGCCAGAGAAGGCCTGCTCGCGGTTCTGGGCGAGCTCGACGCCGACACCACGATGCGCTTGGCCAGCCTGCTCGAGTTCGCCGCCACCCTGTAGGCGCTCGCGGGGTCGCCGGGATAACCATCGGCCATGGCCCAGAAGAAGCACCAGCGCGCACAGAAGAAGCGCGAGAAGCAGCGCAAGAAGCGGGACTCCGCCCGGCGGGATCGCGGCAGTCGCCAGCCCCCGGTCTCCCAGAGCACCGAGTCCGTGCACCGCGGGCTCCACGGGGCCGAGGCCTGGCCGGTAGGCGAGTGCTATCTCTCCGCGGACTGGCACGAGCAGGGAGCCCGTGTGCACGCGGGTTTTGTACGCGAGGGCTCCGATGGGCGTCGCGCCGCGGCCTTCTTCGAGGTCGACCTCTGCGAGCAGGGCGTCGTCGAGTGCCTCGCCAAGGGGGGCGTCAGCCTCGGCGGTATCCAGGCAGAGATGGCCCGCCGCTCCGAGCTCGTCGATCAGGCCATGCTCGTGGCCGAACCCGATCTCGTGGTCAAGCTGGTCCGTACCGGGGTCGAGCTCGCACAGGCCCACGGCACCCCGCAGCCCAGCGCACTCTCCGAGGCCTTGGCGCTATTTGGCGAGCTCGACGGCTCCACAGCACCCGAGGCCATCCTCACCGGGTCCCCGCCCCCGCCTCCACCCAAGAAGAAGAGCTTGTTCTCCCTGCTCTTCGGGGAGTGAAGCTCAGCGGCGCACACATCAAGCAGCCGGTGGGGTACAGTAGCCCTCTGTGAGGTCTGACGAATGCGACGCTTCAACGCCCCCCTTATGCTGCTCCTCGCCTTCTCCGCATGCAAAGGCGGAGGAGGCGGCCCGACAACGGTGCAGCCCGCCCTCGGAACCATCGAGATCCCCACCAGCTGGCAGTCCACAGACGCAGCCATCGTGATGCGGCTCACCAACAGCAGCACCGCCGACACCGAGACCAAGCGCGCGCTGAATCAGATCTTCAACGACCCCAACGACCCCGTCGATCTGGCCGACTTCCTCATGCGCAGCCCAGAGCGCGACGAGGCCGGCGAGCTCGTCCCCGTCGACACCTCGCTCTCCCAGACCGAGCTCCTCGGCGGCTCCTCTATCGAGCAGATGGAGGCCTATCGCCAGAAGCTCGTCGACGGCGATCAGCTGCCCTTCACCCGCGAAGAGGCCGTTGATTCCTGCGGAAACGAGCAGATCATGGCTCTGGCGTCGCCCCATGTCATGCAGCAGGTCTTTCCCCAGGGCCCCCAGAACCTCGACGTCTGGCCCGCGAGCTGCCCCGACGGAGCCGACTGCCAGACCCTCGATGGCGGGACCTGGGATGTCGCCTTCACCGAGCTCCGCTTCGATGGCATGGTCGATATGGTCATCAATGTCTTTCCAGGGCTCGAACAAGATCCGGCCAAGCCCGGGGTCTGGGGTCATATCTCGGCGTTCTTCCTGACAGATAACAACCCGGGATTCCCGTGGTTGTCCCTGTTCGCCAACGCCCGGCGCGTCCAGGTGAATCTTTTGAGCGTCTGGCAGCTCGATCGAACCTACGTCGATCCGATGGGGGTACGGGAGGTGTACAAATTCCCCCATCGCGCCCGCACCATGGATCCCGCCGACGTGTTCGTATTCATCGAGCCGTATCGGGAGACCGAGGCCTACTGGAATGCCCAGGGTCTCGGACCCGATCAGCCCACCCCATACGGAGCCACCGAGAGCGCAGCCGTGCTGATCGATCAGACCTCCGTGATCGGCGAGGCCGTCGCACGGCAGGCCGGCGAGGACACAGCCATCCTCAGCACGCTCTACGACGCCCTCACCTACCAGATCGCCACCGCTGTGGCCTGCCCAGCTGTGGGCGATCGCCGCTACATCCGCCAGGGCCCGGTGGAGTTCTTCGTCTGCGCGGACACCGACATCGACACCTGCATCGCCCAGGAGGACATGGAAGAGATCGCCTGCGTGTTCGAGGAGGAGCCGGTCTTCGACCCCTTCAACCCCGCGCAGTCTCAGATCAACTTCCCCCGCGCCGAGGTCACCGGGCCAGGCGATGTCACCACGGTGACAGAAAACCAGCTACCTACCTATGTATCATCGATTGTGGCCTTCGAAGCCACCCTCGAGATCACGGTCACCGAGGACTCGGTGCTCTACCTCTATTCGGACGTTCCCATCGGCACGATCACCAACACCGCCACCAACCTCCCGGTCGAGCTGCCCGCTCCCATCGGCAATACCCACTGCACCGAGAGCACCATCCGGCGCTACGATCTCGGCACGAGCTGGGACCCGGGCACCTACCGGATCGCGGTCGATCTGGCGGCCGCGGAGGGCATCGTCGAGGAGACCGACCTGATCGGCGGCTCCACCTTCCTCTACTGGATGTACTACACCTCGGTGCCCGCCTGGGCGCCGGGTGGCTGACGGGTAGCGCGCATGACACCAGAGAATCCCTGGTCTGGGGGCGAGATGAGTAGCCGTCGACGGCCCACCCGGGGTCTGCTCGTCGCTCCCAACTACCTGCTCACCTGCCACTTCGACAGCATGGGGCCCTCCTGCCTGCTCGAAGACCCCCAGGAGGGCACGGAGTACCGCATCGACGCCTTCAACCGGGCGGCTTTCCTATACGCCGTGCTCGAGCGCGTGCAGTCCTCCGGAGAGGGCTGGGTCCCCTGCGAAGCCGTGGCCCGCTCGGTCTGGGGCCGCCGCGCCTCCGCCAACAACGTCAACACCCTGGTGTACCGCATCCGCCGCGAGCTCAAGGCCGCGGGCTTCAGCGCCGACTTCCTCGAGGTGAAGCGCGGTCATGTCCGCCTGCTCGCCCCAGAAATGAGCCTGGAGCCCAACAAGACGGACGAGGTCACCATGCTCAACGTCGCCCTCACGGACTTCCGAGAGGCCACCACCGAGCACGACAAGACCATCGCCCGCGAGAAGATGTTGATGGCACTGGAGCGAATGGCCATCGTACCGGGCCTATTCGTCGAGCCCCGACAGTCCTAGAAGGGTCAGAAGTGCCACATCAGGCCGGCACTCGTGGTGACCGCACCGGGCAGGGTGGGGTCGGTCCGGTCGCGGTTGACGTAGCCGATGTACCGGGCTTCCAGGTCGATGGCGGCGCGCTTGCCTACGGCGAACTCGAGTCCGAGCCCGCCGTGCACACCCATCAGCGGATCGGTGCTCTCCACGACCTGGAGCTCATTGTTCCGCCAGATGGTGTCGGAGACCGAGCGGTCGGTGTAGGTGACCCCACCGAGCGCGTAGGGGCTGATGCGGGTCCAAGGGAAGGCGAACAGCTCGGCGGAGGCGCTCCCGGTGGTGTGGGAGCGCTCATCGTCGGAGTAGCGCTGGACCGCAAGCTCGAGCCCCACGGCCTCGGCAGGACGGTAGCGAGCGTTGAGCCCCAGCCCGACATCCGCGTAGGAGTTGGCCCCCTGATAGGCCCCGATATAGGACCCCGCCTTGAGGCCGAGCGCGAAGCTGTTGTTTCGGTCGATGGTGCGCTTGGGCATGTGCTTCTGCTTCACCGCGATCGCATCGGCCGGGCGGGCGCCGTCGACGTAGTAGGTCTGGTGGTAGACCGGGCGCGGGCCGTACACGAACACCCCGGAGTAAGGCCGAACATAGTAGCTGTGCCCGGCATATCCGCCTTGCCCGACATACCCGATATTCCCGACGTACCCGCTGCTATGACCGCCGTAGTTGTAGCTGCGGTAGCTCGAGTGGGCGCCGTAGCTGCGTCCGTGGGCCGGAGCCGCTGCCCGACCCGAGGGCCGGCCCTGAACATGGGGACGCGCCGCAGTACGGGGTGGAGCTCCGGGCCTTCCACCCGGACGCGCCGCGGTACGGGGCGGAGCTCCGGGCCGGCCAGCCGAGGCAGAACCCGGACGCGGCGGACGGGAGCTGGGCGGACCACTCCGCGGTGCACCGGTTCGTGGCGCTCCAGCACGGGGTCCCGGAGGGCGACCGCTCGGGCGGCTGGGCGGGCGGGACACCGGAGGGCGACCGCTCGGGCGGCTGGGCGGGCGGGACACCGGAGGGCGACCGCTCGGGCGGCTGGGCGGGCGGGACACCGGAGGACGACCGCTCGGGCGGCTGCTCGATGGACGGTGACCCGAGGAGCTCGGACGGCTGCTCGATGGACGGTGACCCGAGGAGCTCGGACGGCTGCTCGATGGACGGTGACCCGAGGAGCTCGGACGGCTGCTCGATGGACGGTGACCCGAGGAGCTCGGACGGCTGCTCGATGGACGGT
>Ga0316208_1000135_pt1 | contig 105193 bp, 97 predicted proteins | sample 3monopyrite_MG_FD_204944 | JGI IMG/M metagenome (GOLD analysis project Ga0316208, IMG submission 204944) | Microbial mat bacterial communities from mineral coupon in-situ incubated in ocean water Damariscotta River, Maine, United States -... | ecosystem: Environmental > Aquatic > Marine >... | reverse complement strand
TTGTGCCATCACTGGCTTGGACGGTGATGGTTAAGTTCGATAAGTTCAATGTATCATTATTGATTGCTGTTACACCGGCCGCCGTTAACTCAACATTGTTCCCATTAATTTGGAAATAGTTATTCGTATCGTTCACTAAACTGTGTGTGAGTGTGTCGCCATCAGGATCCGATGAGGTAAACGAAGCAATCACTTGATTCACACTCACCGATTCTTCGGTGACATCGTTGGCGGTCACGGTAATAATCGGCGCGTTATCATTCACCCGCGTGATGTTACTGACATCGCTGCCATTCGTGGTATTCGTGCCGTCACTGGCTTGTACGGTAATCGTCATTGACGATAAATTTAACGTATCATTATTGATCGCCGCCACACCGGTCGCCGTCAATTCAACATTGGTACCGTTAATATTGAAATAATTATTCGGATCATTCACTAATGAATGACTTAAAGTATCACCATCCGGATCACTGGACGTAAAACTCGCAATAACCTGGTTAACCGCAACAGACTCTTCCGTGACATCGTTGGCCGTAACCGTTATCAACGGTGCATTATCATTCACACGAGTGATATTACTCACGTCACTCCCGTTCGTGCTGTTCGTACCGTCGCTCGCTTGCACGGTAATCGTCATTGACGATAAATTTAACGTATCATTGTTGATCGCCGCGACACCGGCCGCGGTTAACTCAACATTGTTGCCGTTGATGTTGAAATAGTTATTAGGATCGTTTTGTAGTGTATGCGTTAACGTATCGCCATCCGGATCCGATGAGGTAAACGAAGCAATCACTTGATTCACACTCACCGATTCTTCGGTGACATCGTTTGCGGTCACGGTAATAATTGGCGCATTATCGTTAACCCGCGTGATATTACTCACATCACTGCCATTGGTGGTATTTGTGCCATCACTCGCTTGAATGGTAATCGTTAAACTGTTTAGGTTTAACGTATCATTATTAATCGCCGCCACACCGGCCGCCGTCAATTCAACATTGGTACCGTTAATATTGAAATAATTATTGGGATCGTTTTGTAGTGTATGCGTAAGCGTATCGCCATCAGGATCAGACGAAGTAAATGAAGCAATGACTTGATTCACCGCAACCGATTCTTCCGTGACATCATTCGCCGTCACGGTAATAACCGGTGCGTTATCATTCACACGCGTGATATTACTCACATCGCTGCCATTAGTGGTATTCGTGCCATCGCTGGCTTGCACGGTAATGGTGAGGGTCGATAAATTCAACGTATCATTATTGATCGCCGCCACACCGGCAGCGGTGAGCTCAACATTGTTACCGTTAATATTGAAATAATTATTCGTATTATTCACTAAACTGTGTGTCAGCGTATCGCCGTCCGGATCACTGGATGTAAAACTCGCAATGACTTGATTCACCGCAACCGATTCTTCCGTGACATCATTCGCGGTGACACTGATCACCGGCGCGTTATCATTCACGCGGGTAATGTTACTCACGTCACTGCCATTGGTAGTGTTGGTGCCATCGCTCGCTTGCACGGTAATCGTCATTGACGATAAATTTAACGTATCATTATTGATCGCCGCCACACCGGCCGCGGTTAACTCAACGTTGTTGCCATTAATTTGGAAATAGTTATTCGTGTCGTTGACTAAACTGTGTGTGAGCGTATCGCCATCCGGATCACTGGACGTGAAGCTCGCGATGACTTGATTCATGGCAACCGACTCTTCGGTGACATCATTCGCCGTCACGGTAATAATCGGCGCGTTATCATTCACCCGCGTGATGTTACTGACATCGCTGCCGTTAGTCGTGTTGGTACCATCACTGGCTTGGACGGTAATCGTCATTGACGATAAATTTAACGTATCATTGTTGATCGCCGCGACACCGGCCGCGGTTAACTCAACATTGTTGCCGTTAATTTGGAAATAGTTATTCGTGTCGTTGACTAAACTGTGTGTGAGCGTATCGCCATCCGGATCGGATGAAGTAAACGAAGCAATCACCTGGTTAACTGCAACAGACTCTTCAGTGACATCATTCGCCGTCACGGTAATAATCGGCGCGTTATCATTCACCCGCGTGATGTTACTGACATCGCTGCCGTTAGTCGTGTTGGTACCATCACTGGCTTGGACGGTAATCGTCATTGACGATAAATTTAACGTATCATTGTTGATCGCCGCGACACCGGCCGCGGTTAACTCAACATTGTTGCCGTTAATTTGGAAATAGTTATTCGTGTCGTTGACTAAACTGTGTGTGAGCGTATCGCCATCCGGATCGGATGAAGTAAACGAAGCAATCACCTGGTTAACTGCAACAGACTCTTCAGTGACATCATTCGCCGTCACGGTAATAATTGGCGCATTATCGTTAACCCGCGTGATATTACTCACATCACTGCCATTGGTGGTATTTGTGCCATCACTCGCTTGAATGGTAATCGTTAAACTGTTTAGGTTTAACGTATCATTATTAATCGCCGCCACACCGGCCGCCGTCAATTCAACATTGGTACCGTTAATATTGAAATAATTATTGGGATCGTTTTGTAGTGTATGCGTAAGCGTATCGCCATCAGGATCAGACGAAGTAAATGAAGCAATGACCTGATTCACGGCAACCGACTCTTCGGTGACATCATTCGCGGTGACACTGATCACCGGCGCGTTATCATTCACGCGGGTAATGTTACTCACGTCACTGCCATTAGTCGTGTTGGTGCCATCACTCGCTTGGACGGTAATCGTTAAACTGTTTAGGTTTAACGTATCATTATTAATCGCCGCCACACCGGACGCCGTCAGTTCAACATTGTTCCCATTGATTTGGAAATAGTTATTCGTATCATTCACCAATGAATGACTTAAGGTATCGCCATCCGGATCGCTGGACGTAAAGCTCGCGATGACTTGATTCACGGCAACCGACTCTTCGGTGACATCATTCGCGGTGACACTGATCACCGGCGCGTTATCATTCACGCGGGTAATGTTACTCACGTCACTGCCATTAGTCGTGTTGGTGCCATCACTCGCTTGGACGGTAATCGTTAAACTGTTTAGGTTTAACGTATCATTATTAATCGCCGCCACACCGGACGCCGTCAGTTCAACATTGTTCCCATTGATTTGGAAATAGTTATTCGTATCATTCACCAATGAATGACTTAAGGTATCGCCATCCGGATCGCTGGACGTAAAGCTCGCGATGACTTGATTCACGGCAACCGATTCTTCGGTGACATCGTTGGCGGTCACGGTAATAATCGGCGCGTTATCATTCACCCGCGTGATATTACTGACATCACTGCCGTTCGTGCTGTTCGTACCGTCACTCGCTTGCACGGTAATCGTCATTGACGATAAATTTAACGTATCATTATTGATCGCCGCCACACCGGCCGCCGTCAGTTCAACATTGTTACCATTGATTTGGAAATAGTTATTCGTGTCGTTGACTAAACTGTGTGTGAGCGTATCGCCATCCGGATCCGATGAGGTAAACGAAGCAATCACTTGATTCACACTCACCGATTCTTCGGTGACATCGTTGGCGGTCACGGTAATAATCGGCGCGTTATCATTCACCCGCGTGATATTACTCACGTCACTGCCATTGGTGGTATTTGTGCCATCACTGGCTTGCACGGTGATGGTTAAACTGTTTAGGTTTAATGTGTCGTTGTTAATCGCAGTAACGCCGGCGGCCGTGAGTTCAACATTGTTCCCATTAATTTGGAAATAGTTATTCGGATCATTCACTAAACTGTGTGTCAGCGTATCGCCGTCCGGATCACTGGATGTAAAACTCGCAATGACTTGATTCACCGCAACCGATTCTTCCGTGACATCATTCGCCGTCACGGTAATAACCGGTGCGTTATCATTCACACGCGTGATATTACTCACATCGCTGCCATTAGTGGTATTCGTGCCATCGCTGGCTTGCACGGTAATGGTGAGGGTCGATAAATTCAACGTATCATTATTGATTGCTGTTACACCGGCCGCCGTTAACTCAACATTATTACCATTCAATTGGAAATAATTATTGGGATCGTTCACTAAACTGTGTGTGAGTGTGTCGCCATCAGGATCCGATGAGGTAAAAGACGCAATAACTTGATTCACCGCAACCGACTCTTCCGTCACATCATTCGCGAGTACGGTAATAACCGGTGCACTAGAAACAACAGGAGGTGGTGTCGTTGTTGAACCAGCAACATTCTGTGGCACAATCCCCACAGCATCGTTATTCGTAAATATTTGACCAAAATTATTATTATCGACAACAAAATCCGTAGGGCGTGTGTCTACCGTACCTTCGCGTCCGTCTCGTTCGTAAGTGGGTGTTTGATGTAAAGCGGCTGTTTCACCTTGGTCGTTACCTGCGGCCGTTGGATCAAGTTCTGCAACATCTTGACCCTCTAATAATGCTTGCTGCAGCGTGGTTAGTTGGTCAACCTGTCCGTCTGAATAGCTAGAAGATATTGAAGAAACTGTTTCATCGAGAAGCACTTCTGAATTTTCTGCTACTTGAAGTTTCTGGCCACTATTAAAAGCAATACTAACTGTCACACCTTGCCCTGTAATTAACACATCGCGATCACTGACGGTGTCACCAATACTCACCACCCGGATGAAACCATCGGCAGTACGTATTTGTGCAGAACCTGTTAAATCAGCAATATATCCAATGTTTTTAATAGCCATGTCTTAACCTTCTTTTGATTGAATGCAAATCATAGGTTATTTAAGACGATACGGGTATTGTACGATGGTCGTAGAAAAACAGGATGACATTGCCTAAATCATTGATACTACACTACTATTTTTTAGCCGGTTGAGGATTTATTAGACTTCAATGAATCAAACCGCCCCAAATAAATCACCAGCGCCACTCTGTCTTTAACTTTCAATTTTTGAAAAATTTGTGTGAGATGAGCTTTAACGGTTCGCTCTGCCATATTGCAAGTGCTGGCGACCAACTTATTGCTTTTTCCCTCAGCAACAGCGAGTGCAACATCACGCTCCCTTTTGGTCAAAGTATCGAGTAGGTTATTTGCAGGGGGTATTTTTATAGCCGTTCGGGCTAAATCAAACGCTTGGCTTAACAAAGGTGGCGGGTACCAACTCTGGCCATTAGTCAGCAAACGTAACATTTGTGCGTAATTGGGCGCTGACATATGAGCATTGAAATACCCTTGCACACCCAGGTTAGTAAACGAGAGTAAATCTTCCACACTAGGAATATCCGCAGCCACGCCAATGAGAATACTTTTGAGTTGCGCTTTCTCTAACCAAACAGGTAATTCTTCAACAAAAGAAGGCGCATACACTAAACACACATCTCCGGACTCGGCGCTTAATGGAAACAAAGTAGAGCGGTGGATTACCTCAGTATCAACAACACGGTTGATATGATCAACAAAAGATGTCGATTTTGAGTAAATGATTAGTGTCATCAGTTCTCTTGTAAAGCTTTACTAAATCCGCGATTTATTGGCTTTAACAGGTACCCTAGTATGGTTTTCTTGTCTGTAATAATGTCAACTTCCGTTGTCATACCAACTTTTATTTGCATAGGCTGCGATTCGTGTCCCAAGTAGGGTTTTTCAGGCCTTACCCGAGCAACGTAATAACTCACCCCTTCCTTATCGGTTACTGTATCGGCACTCAGAAATATAACTGAACCTTTCAAACTGCCGTGTATTGCAAAATCATAGGCTGAAAATTTAAGGCGTGTTTCCTGTCCCACACTAATATATGCAATATCGGCAGGTTTAATTCTAACTTCGATTAACAACGCATCCTCAATCGGGACAATTTCCAAAACATCACTGCCAGGCGCTACCACTCCACCTATGGAATTTGCATATAACCGTTGAACAATTCCTTTTACCGGTGAACGTAACGTAGTACGACTCACCCTATCTTTCAACGCATTTTGAGTTTCAGCAAAACGTGATATTTCCGCTAACACTTCATTAAGTTCGCGTTTAGCTTTATTGCTAAAATCTAAACGGGCTTGTTCCAATTTTCGTCGACCCTCTTCCACAGTCGAACGAATTCTAGGAATAGATATCCCTACGCCTTCCAACTCACCCTCAGCTTCAGCTTCACGTTGTTGCAGCTGTATATAATCTACCTCGGAAATGATGCGCCGTTGCATTAAGGGTAATTTAATTTTCAATTCCTGCCGCAATAATTTTAAAGACTTGCTTAATTGACGCTGTTTAGATTGCATCTCTTCCAACGTACTTTGATGCTGACTTACCTGTTCTTTATATATACTCAATGTTTTTTGTAACTGCTGACGATTAGATTCAAATAAACTTTCTTCCGAACGAAGTAACTCAGGTAAAACAGTAGCCACTTCTTTATCACGAACAAATTCAGTTTCGTATGCTTCGGCTTTTAATCTTGCGCTCTTTGCTTTGAGTTCAAAGTATTGCAGCCGGTTCTCTTCAAAAGAACTGGAAAAAGCAATATCTGACATTTTTAATAACGATTGATTAACCTCTACAAGATCACCTTCACGCACTAAAATCTCAGAAACTATTCCGCCTTCTAAACTTTGAACCAACTGTACCTGACGCGCGGGAATGACCTTGCCATTGCCGCGTATAACCACATCAATCTCGGCCCAGGCCATCCATAACAAAGCAACAACAACAAACGCCAACATTATCGAAACTACTGTTAATAAATGTTTAGGTGAACGTTGCACCACCGCTGCCGACAAACTTTCCATATAGGTTGCATCAGAGTCACTGTATTTCGACGATGAACTATAGTGATGTTCAGAATTCATTATTTCCGTCCTGTAGTGCTTTTAATATTTGTTCTTTAGGGCCATCCATCACAATGCGTCCATCATCAACGACTATAATACGTTCTACAAGTGCGAGCATTGGGGCTTTATGTGTCACTAAAATTAAGGTTTTATCTCGAGTGTAATCAAACAATGTTTTGCGTATCTGTGCTTCAGTTGTGTTATCCATACTGTTGGTTGGTTCATCTAAAATTAAAATAGGTTCATCCAATAACAATGCTCGTCCAAGCGCAATAGATTGGCGTTGCCCACCTGATAAACAATGACCTTGTTCACCAACGGATGTATCAAAACCTAATGGTAATTTATTGACAAATTGGTCTACACCACAAATTTTAGCAACTTCAATCAGTCGCTCATCATCGATATGTGGATCTTTAAAAACAAGATTATCTCGAATACTGCCACTCATTAAGTTTACATCCTGTGACAGATAACCAATGTGATGGCGTAAATCAGCCGGATCAATTTGGTTTATATCAATGTCATCAATCGACATGGAACCTTCAGTCGGTAAATAAAGTCCCATCATTAATTTGGTGATACTTGTCTTACCCGAGCCAACTTTACCAATAATGCCTACATGTTCCTTTGGATTAATTCGCAGAGATATATCCATTAACGTTGCACGTTCTGCCTCAGGATATGAAAAATTAACTTGTTTAAATTCCATGCCCCCTTCAAATGCTACCCGGCGTACATACTGTTTATCTTCAGGACGTTCAACGGGTTTATCCATTAACTCGTCTAACGCGGTAAAGGCCGTCTTGGTTTGTTCAAAGCTAGTAATTAACGTAGCAATCTGTCCCATGGGCGCAACGGCACGAGAGGACAACATGACGACGGCTATCAAACCACCTAATGAAAGTTCTAAATCTGATATTTGATAGATACCAAAAACGATGATTCCAATGGTATTCAATTGCACCAGAAAGTTAGTGACAACCAAAATAGAGCCCGACAACATACGCGCACGCATTGACTTAGTTGCAATCTCACCAGACGATTCTTCCCACACCCATTGCGAATGGTGTGAAGCACCTAGGGTTTTAATTGTTTCAATATTATGCAGGCTTTCAATTAAATGAGAATTTTTATTTGCCGAGGCTTCAAACGTTGCTTCAATGCTTTCGCGTAGTGGTTTGATCATAAAAAAACTAAACGTTATAAGTAAACTAATGGTTAGCAGTGGAATAAAAACCACTGGTCCACCGATATACCCAACAACAACAAGAAATATGACAGCAAAAGGCAAATCAACCAACGTTGCCATAGTGGATGCAGTGAAAAAATTACGTATACTTTCAAAATCCCGTAAATTATTTGCAAAGGCGCCAACACTTTTTGGCCACTCGTCCATACGTAAATTAAGGGTCTGCTCAAAAAGTATCGAAGACATTATAACGTCGCTTTTCTTACCGGCCACTTCCAGTAAATAGGTTCGTATGTAACGAATAACCGCGTCGAAAACATAAACAAGTATCACACCAACGGCGAGTACCCATAATGTTTCCATTGCATCGTTAGGCACAACTCGATCATAAACATTCATGGTAAACAACGGCGTGGCAATGACAAATAAATTAACCAAAACAGATGCCATTATTACGCTAATAAAAATTTCTTTCGACCTGGCTAATGTTCCCCAAAACCAGTGACTTTCACCAGCCTTAATCAATCTTAACGGTCGGCTTCGCTTCTTGAATTCACGTTTAAGGAGGTAAGCAAAGCCCATGTATTCGTCTTTAAGAAGGTCAAGGTCAACCCACTCTTCGCCATCACTCACTTCCGGATAAATAACACGGGCACGATTATTTTCTTTATCAATACTTTCCAACACACAAGCATTACGCTCATTTAAAACAAGTATACAAGGCAACAATAAACCCGATAACTGTTCGAGATCACGTTTGATGAGTCGTGCAGCAAAACCTGCACGTTTCGCTACGCGTGAAAACAAGCCCTTTGAACTTTTAATTGAAAATAATTCAGGCCCCGGTTTGCCTGGCTCTATCGGTAACCCCGAAATAAGCGCATCAATTGAAATGGGGCGATGATAGAGTTTTGCAAAAACAACCAAACACTCCAATAAAGGATCATAATGATGATGACTTTCATTCATACAGCATCCTCAATTTCACTAAGAAAATTACCTTGCATCGTCATTACACCCAATTGTTGTAAATAATCATAAACTTCTTGCGATTCAACACCCACCGCAATTAAACGAATATCCATTGTCTTGGTTAAAGTCAGTAACGCTTGGAACCCCGCAGGGATGTCTCCCATTGCCATATCGTAAAGCGTTCTGGAATTAATTTTCACATAACTCGGTCGCACCGCCTGCAGAATTTCCATTGAGTATCCAATATTCAAATTATCTATACCAAAAGTATGACCGGCCTTTCTGACAGAATCAGCGACCTCCGCACACATAATAGGATAATGTTCAATAATATTATGGCTCGCTTCTACACACAGTTCTGTTGACGACTGTTGAAAGAATTGGAGCAATTGATTGAATTCAACTAATGCATCAGCATGACTAAATACCGATACCGCCAAATTAATGGCTATAGGAACATCATCCGGTTTTTTACTTAATTCTTTTACAAGTTGAAACACAGCATGGTCGACATCTTCACCCAACCCTAAAATATTTGCCATCGGCATAAAGATACCTGCGGGTACAATTTGACCATCTTCATTTTTAAGACGTGCAAAAACTTCTTGATGAATCGCAACACCATCACTATTTAAAACTTTTTGTTTCACTAAAAATAATTTCCCTGCGGATATAGATTCTTCTAAACAAGAACGCCATTGCATTTTCCCTTGTGGTAAGGCTAAATTTGTCGATAACTTTTCTTTTATTGAATACATGCCTGCTTCTGCTGCTTGCGTTAGAGCGAAGTCTGACTCTGCTAAAATTTTACTTGCACCATGTCCGACCGATACGTTACTGATACCGGCAGTTAAAGACACTTCGTTATTTACCTCTATAACAATCGCACTCGTTTTAAAATATTCAAAGATAGCTTCTAAATATTCTACAACTGTTTTCTCACCGTCCGATATCAATAATGCAAATTCATCATTACCAAGACGGGCACATCCCTCCGATATTTTCTGTTCCATAGAATGGTTTAAAATATTGGCTAAAGTTTGCAGTACAGCATCTGATTTTTTATAGCCATAATGGTCGTGTATATCGTCTAGGTAATGAATTTTAATAACAGCCAGACTACCATGAAACATTGACTCTTCAGATTGTGCGCGCTCCAGTTCAGTCATAAAGTACTGCCGGTTCCCTAAGCCTGTCACATCATCGATATAAAGTAATTTTTGATACAAACCCAATGTTTTTTCCTGATCAGAAAAGATCATCTTTACTTTTCCAACCATTCTATTCATCGCTTCAACAACACTACGCAATTCAATTGTTCGCGGCAAAGACGACTGATGTACAAATTGATTGTGATGAATCGCGTCAGCTTGTTGCTTGACCTGAGCTAAAGGTTTCATTAACTGATGCAATACAAACCACAACACGAGAAGACCACTTAAAAAAAGCACGATGAACCAATATAAACTAGCTTCAAGACTTTTATATAAACTGGAATAGACATAGCCAGGATGTAGTGTCAGCTTTAAAGTACCCAGCCGTACCCAACCTTGCATAACCTGAGTTGAACCCGTTGCCGATGATAAAGGCACCATTGTTACAAACCAATCAGGTACATTATTCATTTCAAGTTGCCGATCTTTTTTAAGTATTACTTTCCCATCCGGTGCAACAAGCTCAATACTCGAATAATACCCACTATCAAAGACTACGTTGAATAATGTTTCATATGCTGCACTATCGGATACCGATGGCGAATTACTAATGGCAATACCTAAAGTCGTCACCATATCTTGTGCTGTCGTTTGTAACTGTCCCTCGACAAAATCACCGGATCGTTTAATGTTTATAACCGTCGTAGCAAAAACGATAAGTAAAAATATTAAAGAAACAACTACCGCTATCTGTTTAAATAATGTCATGGTTTTAACCTTTTCATATTAGCCAGCAGTTTTTTCCATTTACTATTTTTAATTTTGTCTGTTGGCAAAGAACGACCCAGCCCAGCTGAGGCATTAGAGAGAAATAACGATTGTGCATTAAAACTATAAACTGGTAATAAATCGCGACGTTTATCAGCGCTAAGAATTTTGGGATTATAGTTATCTAAAATAAGTGGTGTACTTTTAGGGGTAGGAAAATAACTTAACACCATATGGGCAATATTTTGACGGAGAGCTTTTACATATGTCAGGTAAAGATGTTTATCGGGCACCCCAAGTGAACGTAAAGCAAAATATTTAGCAATAACGTAATCTTCGCAATCACCACTGTTAACACCCAAAAATTCTTCAGGTGTCGCCCAGTAGTCTTTTTTACCCCACAAGCTCAGATCATCTTTATATTTAAACTGGTTAAAAAAACGATTCACTTCAATTAACTGTTTGTTAACTTCTTTACCTTCAAGTTTCTTAAGCAAAGACTTGAGAACAATCCCTCGCTGGCGCGCCTCACTGTTATATTGTTGCTGCAATCGTTGTATCATCTTTTCATCAACAAAGGTTTGTGCGTAATCCAGACTTGGAATTGTAAACACAAGCAAACTGACAATACCGCTGACCAGCACTTTACTATTCCATTTCACCGCCGGACCGAAGGTCTTGTAGTTTCCTGGTGACACTTAATCTTTTCTATCTACAGTTATATCCTTCAAGAAACACCTTTCCAGAAATCTGATACGAATCAACTCTTAAAAAAATTACATGTAAGCAAGACATCGAGTTTACGTTTTGCAAAACTCGCGGTTTTATCTAGCGAGGAGCGATAAATTTAAAACGTAATTCACCTCGTCGGTTAATCGATTGACCTTGAGATGTCGCATTGTCTGCAATAGGATTTTTTTCGCCCAGACCTAGCGCCTTAATCTTCTTACTATCTATACCCTTAGAGGTCAAAAAATTACGTAATGCTTTTGCTCGACGCTTTGATAGTGATAAATTATATTTATCTGAACCACGACTATCTGTAAATGCCAGAATTTCTAGTTCGGCAAATTTCAAGTTCTTAATCTTTTTAACAATACTACGAATTTTGTCTTTTGAACCACCTGTTAGCTCGACTTTATTAGATTTAAAACTCACAAACTGAGTTCGGGCTAAATCAATATCTGATTTATCGGCGACGATAACTCTGACTTTAGCTGTCGCAACGGCATCTTTGCCATCACTTACGGTATAGTTAAAGCTGTCTTGCCCGGTGAAACCATCCGAAGCCCGAAAAATAAGGTTCTTTCTATTATCAAAGGCAATCGCACCATTCTTAGGCTGCGTAAAGCTAACCAAACGTAAAACATCACCATCGGCATCGGTATCATTATTCAGTAACGTCTTCTGATTAATGACGAGTACACTATTCATTTCTAACTCAATCTGGTCATCACCAACCACTGGAACATGATTTAACTTGTTATAACCGAACTGCATGATCTCACTATCTTGACAACCAAAATCATTAACTGCATTTTTAGCTAAAGTGTTATCACAATGATCTGAAGGGTTATCCACTTTATCAGCATCCATATCGGACTTAAGCGGCAACACATCCTCTCCTTTAGCACGAAGATTTGAGAGGACTAAATCGTCCTCACCCACGTTAAAGTCTAAACTTAGTGCGGGGAATATACTTCCCATCGCTTCAAGAATACGAAATTTCGCTCCGATTGAATCATAAAATGCGACTGTTTTTTCATTCTGTGCTGTATTAAGTTCACTTTCAGCATCCAGTAAATCAATTAAGTCGCGCTGACCAATAAAGAACTCTTCACCATAAGACTCGACTGTCTGGCGTGCTTTTTGAGTATGTATTGCCAGATATTTGAGTTGTTTCGACAATGATTCATTTGCAACCCAAGCAAGTCGTAAAGTATTAATAACCTGACGCTGGACCCTCGCTGAAAATTCTCGATTTTGATGTACCACACTCACTTTTTTACTAAACTCAGCGCGATCTGCTCCACCACGATACAAGTTAAAACTAAGATTTAACACCAAACTAAGTTGGTCTGTATCTCCACTGAAGCCGCTCAGATTAGTCCCAACTTCTTTTGCAAGTCGTAAATCTAACTGCGGATAGTTATTACTTTTTGCCCGACTAGAGTCCGCTACTGCCGCTTGGATGTTGTAACTTGCTACCTTTATAGCAGGATGTACTTTCAATGCATTATCGATCAACTCGTTGAGTGGTAAATCGGGGAATTCTGGTGGGCTAGGTATCGTTAGCTCAGATGGCTGTATATATCGACCCAAAATTTCATGAAGACGAGTGACGGCGTCTTGCAAGTTGCTTTGTTGCGCGAGTAAACTCGCATGCGCGCGTGCAACGCGGCCTTCCGTTTGCTGAAGCTCGGACTGGCGTCCTACGCCCGACCTATTTCTTTCACGAATTTGCGACAAGATACGTTCATGGGAGCCAACATTTGTTTCTGCTAATTCAACAAGTTTATATTGTTTGAGTGCACCTAAATAAGCCTGTACTGCTTCTAGTGCAATATTATCCGCAGAATCAAAAATCTCGTTTAGTGCCGAATTAATTCGAGCCTGATTTTGTTCTTGCTGATAGGTGGTATTAAAACCATTGAAGAGATTCTGGGTAACTGAGAGTTCAACACGATTACTATTGTAGTCACGTTTAATCTGATTTGTGGCTGGAGACTGAGTGTCGTAAGAGCCAGTTGAGCCATTTAAGTCAACGCTAGGCTGCCAACCACTATTGGCAATATCACGATCACTGTTAACTTGTCTGAATATATGCACCTGCTCACGAATAGTGGGGTGTGCACTAATAGAGTCTGCAACAAATTTATTCAGCTCCATAGCCGGTAATGCCATTGGCACTGCTAATAAACTAAGTGTAAAAAGAAATCCTCGAAATAACGTTCCATCTTGCCAATGTGTAAATTTCATAATACGCATTACTCTTCCAGTTTATTCAAAAATAATTTAAGCCTATATATCGACCAATCTGCTCAATACCTGCTCAATGAATGCTTGTGAGTATAACGGCTCAATAATTAAAAACTTTACTGAAATCGCCCCCAAATTATCTGAAAAACTATTGTAATATCAAATAGTTAGCCTATCCCTATAAGCATTATAAACTGGAAAATCACTTTTCCTACCCCCCACATTGTAAAGTATACGTTAAAACTAAAATTTATCAATAAATTCAATGAGTAAAATAGTTAATTTAATGTGAGTTATTAGATCTTAGTAGTATATTTGAGTAATATTTTAAGGATTTCAATTTCAAGAATAAATCGATTGATTTTAGAAGCTACTTTTTGACTTATAAAATCACATTCTGACGAATTCGTTGAGTATTCGAAGAGAGAAAAATCAATACTGAAAACATTTAAAACACCAGAAGTCTCCATATAGAGTAACAAATGGTTATTAAAAGCGTTTAAAGAGTTACCGATGATGTAGCCCAATAGTATCGGGTGGCATTTGAGTGGGAAGAAGTTGCCAAAAGTACCATCTAAATTATGCGCAGCCTAAACAGCTACGCTTAAAGAAACTACATCATGCCAGGAGGCATTTGTCCTTTCATGCCCCGCATCATCTTAGCCATTCCCCCACCTTTACCCATTTTTTTCATCATTTTTTGCATTTGGGTAAATTGCTTAAGCAATCTATTCACATCTTGTACCTGAACCCCTGAACCAGCAGCAATACGACGCTTTCGAGAGCCTTTAATGACGGCAGGGAAATGACGCTCTTGTGGCGTCATTGAATTCACAATGGCTATCATCCGACTGATATTTTTTGGGTCAACTTGGTTCTTTGCTGCAGCGGGTATATTCCCCATTCCAGGCATTTTATCCATTAAACCCGCTATACCACCCATTTTATTCATTTGCTCAAATTGGTCTCTAAAATCTTCTAGATCAAACCCTTTTCCTTTTTTGATCTTCTTCGCGAGTTTTTCAGCTTTTGTTACATCAATGTTCTTTTGAACATCTTCGACCAAACTAACAACATCACCCATATCCAGAATACGTGATGCCACGCGATCTGGATGGAAAACTTCAAGTGCCGACATTTTCTCGCCAACACCCATAAACTTAATGGGTTTGCCTGTTATTTGGCGTATAGACAGTGCGGCACCACCACGCGCATCACCATCGGTTTTTGTAAGAACGACACCGGTTAGTGGCAAGGCCTCATCAAAGGCTTTGGCTGTATTGGCTGCATCTTGGCCAGTCATACTATCAACAACAAATAGAGTTTCAGCAGGGTTTGCTGTTTTATGGATGGCTTTAATTTCATCCATCATTTCAGCATCAACGTGTAAACGACCCGCCGTATCCACAATCACGACATCGAGTTGTTGTAAGCCCGCTTCTCTAATAGCGCCTTTTACGATATCAACCGGTTTTTGTTTTTCGTTACTTGGGAAAAAGGTTGCCCCGACTTCAGTCGCGACAGTTTCCAATTGTTTTATGGCCGCGGGACGGTAAATATCGGCACTGACTACTAAGCTTGATTTCTTTTGATTCTCTTTCAACCAACGCGCTAATTTGGCAACGGTAGTTGTTTTACCTGCACCTTGTAGCCCTGCCATTAAAATAACAGCTGGCGGCTGTACATTCAGCTCTAGTCCCGTACTCTGTTCGCCCATCATAGTGACAAGCTCATCATTTACTGCTTTTATGAAAGCCTGCCCAGGTTGAAGACTTTTAAGAACGACTTCCCCCGTTGCCTTTTGACGAACGTGTTCAATAAAATCTTTTACAACGGGTAGTGCAACATCGGCTTCAAGCAAGGCCTTACGCACTTCACGTAAAGTATCTTGGATGTTGTCTTCTGTAATACGGCCAACACCACGAATATCACGTAGCGTCTGTCCTAAACGTTCTGTTAAACCATCAAACATAGTCTGTTACTCAATATACAATATAATAAGGGGAATCTAGAAAGGAATTATAACCTAATGGAAGCCTTTAGGTAAAAAGTTGTCAACGCTGAAAATTTAAAACGTGAATGTTTTTTTACCCTGTAAAGGGTAAATCGTGTGCTCAGGAATGGCTTGTTTACATTCATCAAAAATAGAACGTTCTAAACCTGGCTTATTATGTGTTATATAAACCTCCGGTTTGTGATTTAATTTTTTAATATCTTCTCCAAGCAGTTCAGCACAATAATGTCCTGCAATTTTACACAGCTCTTTATCTGCATTTGAAAATGCCGCTTCCACTATAAGTAAATCTAATGCGTCATACTTGTTGAGAGCCGCCCAAAATGTATCATTTGTGGTCGTATCGCCACTAAAAGCAAACACACCTTTCCCACCTTTCACACGATAACCGACCCCAGCCACCGCATGATTAACCGGAATCATCTCAAACTCTCGATTATCCAACACCACAATTTCACCTGGAGCCATCACTTGGTACTCTAACACTGGCGCCTCTTTTGGAATGCGTGAAAAATCTGGCCAAATGGTATTATTGAATATATGGGTTTGTAGTGCGTTAAGCGTTTCAGCTTGAGCATGAATCACGACCGGTTCGGTAATACGCTCAAAAATAGTATCGATTAAAAGAGGAATACCGGTAATATGATCTAAATGTGAATGCGTAACAAAAATATGTTTGATCTGAGACATTGCATCTAAGCTTAAATCACCCAGTCCAGTGCCTGCATCAATTAAAATATCAGAATCAACTAGTAAAGTGGTCGTGCGTAAATCGATACCGACGCCACCACTACATCCTAAAACCCTCAGATCCATCTTAATCCCATCCTAGTTACACCAAGCATTCTTGTCACTTTATAGCTCTTTTTAGTATAAAACATATTTTTACGATGTCAGCATCCATACCAATTTTCCAGCACAATTGTGTCCTATTACTCTTAATTTAACCCTAAACCCTAGATAATATTACATTTTTAGCATATTTTCTAAGTTTTATACTAACAACTTATTCACAACTTGTAATGTCTTAGAGAAACAGCCTTATAGACTAACGATACTATCCCTCAACAAACCCCTACAATCGCTTTCATTTTATAATCAAGCTATGCGATGATTACTAAAATCACTCAACAAATAGATTAAAGATTTCGAAATGACATTAAGTATTGTTTCTATCACTTTTTATATCCTTGCTGCTGCTATTGCTCTAAAGCACAGTAAAAGTCCTAATAGCGAATCCAGCTCAACACCAAAAATAATGTTACTGCTTACCGGATTAGCCGCTGTGTTATTACATGCTTATATTCTTTTTGAATATAATTTATATGGCCCACACGGTTTGGATCTAAGTATATTCAATATGCTTTCATTAGTTAGCTGGATTACAGCAAGCTTTTTAATTCTAACCGCTCTCCGTCAACCTGTTGAGTGTTTAACTATTGTTGTTTTTCCGTTTGCAGCGATTACCCTCCTGCTTCGAATTACTAGCGACCAACACCATTACCTAAACCAATTATCCAGCGGTCTGGAGACACATATACTCCTTTCGATTATTTCGTATAGTATATTAAGCATTGCCGCCGTTCAGAGCCTCTTACTTTATATCCAAGACTACCACTTACATAATAAACAACCTGGTGGTTTTATTAGTGCATTACCTTCACTCGAAACAATGGAAAACTTACTGTTTAAAATGATTGGCCTAGGTTTTCTATTGCTCACTATTTCACTTGCCTCAGGTATCCCCTATTTAGAAGATATCCGACAGCAGCAGTTAACCCATAAGATAATATTATCTTCCATTGCTTGGTTAGTTTTCGCAGTTTTACTGTGGGGACGCTGGAAGTTTGGCTGGCGAGGTCAAACCGCTATTCGTTGGACCTTAGGTGGCTTTGTGCTTCTCATGTTAGCTTATTTTGGAAGCAGCCTTGTGCTTCAGGTTATTCTGCAAAGAGCGTAACACGCTAAATGCAGCTTGACAGTTCCGTCTAAATTTCTAAAACTTAACTCATCGCAATCATATAGGCCATAATCTCCGTTGGAAACTCTTTCCCTAAGCATGTTATTTGGCATTCTTGTTTTTCTAATTCTCGCATCGGGCTTTTTCTCTGGTTCTGAAACAGGACTCATGAGTTTAAATCGGTACCGCTTACGTAATCTTGCAAATAAAAATAACAAAGGCGCACAAAAAGCATTACGTTTACTCGACAAACCCGAGCGCGTTATTGGCCTTATACTATTGGGCAATAATTTTGTTAATATTCTTGCCGCAACCATTGCCTCTATTATTGGCATTCGCTTACTCGATGATGCTGGCCCTTGGATATCTACATTCGTATTAACGGGTATTATTTTAATTTTTGCTGAAGTAACACCTAAAACCTTAGCTGTATTACATCCAGAAAAATATGCTTTACCGTCCACCTACGTTCTAGAGCCACTCCTTAAGATTTCCACACCTATTGTTTGGATTATCAATAAAATTACTAAAGCCATATTGCGGCTATTCGGCATATCAGACCAACAAGATTCTGCCACGAGCTTAAGTAGTGACGAGATTAGAATAGTCGTTAATGAGGCTAGCTCGATGATTCCTAAGCAACATCAAAATATGTTGTTAAGTATTTTAGACTTAGAAAAGGTAACCGTTGAAGACATTATGGTACCGCGCAACGAAGTTACCGGTATTGATATTGAAGATGACTGGAATACAATTCGAAAACAATTATCCAATAGCCAACATACCCGATTACCTGTCTATGCTGGTGATATCGATCATATTATCGGCATCATACATATTCGAAATGCAATTAATTTGTTTCAGTCAGAAGAAGCTACAAAAGATAATTTACGAAGTATTATCAACGAAGCCTACTTCGTACCAATTTCTACTCAGCTTCACACCCAACTGTTAAACTTTCAGAAAGAAAAACGCCGTGTAGCGTTAGTTGTAAATGAATATGGTGATATTCAAGGTCTGGTCACATTAGAAGATATCTTAGAAGAAATTGTTGGTGAATTTACCAGCGATCCTGCAGCCAATATTAAAGACGTTCATAAAATGGAAGATGGCACTTACCTCGTTGATGGCAGTGCCTCTATTCGTGAACTCAACAAACTCCTTAATTGGAAACTTCCCATTGATGGACCAAAAACGATCAATGGTTTGATTATTGAATATCTCGAGCACATTCCGGAACCTGGTACGAGCATGTTAATCGCCGACCACCCAATGGAAATCGTCCATACGACTAAAAATACCGTAAAAACAGTACACATAAACTTAAATTGGAAGACTAGTGAAGCAGCCAATCAAGAAAAGGGGGGGCAAGCTCCAGATTAAGCGATGTTCGATAAAATTTATTTCAACCTTTGACTCTACAGATAAAAAGTATAAATATTCTGACTAATGGCTCTTAAAGCATTACAGAAACTGAAAATGCAGGCTATAATCCATATAATACTTATTATTATCAGATAATTACCAACATTTTTAGGAGTCATTTAGTGTCGAAATTGACGCTTTCTTTCAAGGGGCAAGTTCTCAAATTTTATCCGATCCACTCAGGGAGCATGGTCGTTGGTAGCGATCCCTCCTGCGACATATACATTGATAGCTTGGCGCTCGAACCACAACACCTGCAAATTGACACTGAACAACAAGCTTCTCGCCTAAAAGCCTTATCACAAGAAAATGCTACATACGTTAACCACGAGAAAGTGGATGCGCATCAATTAACGGATGGCGACAATATCCAAATCGGGAAACACACTCTTAGCTATACTTTTGAAGAGTTACCTGAAGAAGAAATGCTTCAAGCAATAAATAATTCAGGCCAAAGTATATCGGACCAACCCGCCATCGCCGAGTCTGAACCAGAAGTTGAAATTGAAACTACACCACCCAAAAATAAACAAGATGGGTGGTTACAGATTATGACAGGGCAGAACTTAGGTAAGACACTTAGCTTGCACCGTTCAATGACAAACCTAGGTAAACCAGGTTTGGCTACAGCCGTTATTGCACATCGCGAAACAGGTTATTTTATTTCCCAACTAGAAGGTAAGTTACCTTTACAAATCAACTCTGAGCCGACCGACCAACCTACAAAACTCAACGCAGAAGATATTATTCAAATTGGTAATATCAAAATGCAGTTTTATTTAGAATAATTTGACATCTAACTAACTGCCTTTCTCAAGTCTACTCGGAGCATCTGAATAATGGAGCATCGACGATTTACCCGTATTCCATTTGATGCAGACGTACAACTGTACGATCCCCAAAGCAAAGAAAAATGGAATAGTGAGCTTATCGATATATCGCTAAAAGGATTAAAAATATCTCGACCATCAGATTGGCGAACTAGCAGTCATGTGCATTTTGAAATCACCTTAATTTTATCTAAAGATAATATCGAGATTAAAACCCAAGCTATTCTCGTCCACCTTGATGAATTCATCTTAGGATTCAATTTAGAACACATTGACGTCGATAGCGCGAGCCACTTACATCGATTGCTTGAGTTAAATTTAGGAGATAGTCAATTGCTTGATAGAGAATATACTGAACTAATATCGCCCAACATACCTTAGTAATTATTGAACACTAAAATCTTATTAATTAAACTTTATCTAATGCTTCATCTAGACGTGTAACAGGATAAACGGTCATTCCTTTTGGAATTTCACGCGGAGCATTTGCTTTTGGGATTATCGCTTGTTTAAAACCATGCTTAGCGGCTTCGTTTAATCGTTCTTGCCCATTCGGTACCGGTCTAATCTCTCCCGCTAATCCCACCTCACCGAATACAATTAAATCTTCGGGTATTACTTTACTTCTAAGGCTCGACATAATGGCAATAAGTACAGCAAGATCAGCTCCTGTTTCAGTAACTCGCACACCACCAACAACATTCGCAAAGACATCTTGATCATGCGTCATAATTCCAGCATGGCGATTTAATACCGCAAGCAACATCGCTAAACGATTTGTTTCTAAACCAGTAGTCACGCGTCGTGGATTTCCCAGATGACTTTCATCAACCAAGGCTTGAACTTCAACTAATAATGGCCGACTCCCCTCTAACGTAACCATCACAACACTACCCGGTACGACTTCCTCATGACGCGATAAAAATATTGCGGAAGGGTTAGTTACTTCACGTAAACCTTTCTCTGTCATTGCAAAAACACCGAGCTCATTAATTGCGCCAAAACGATTTTTAATTGCACGCACTAATCGATAACGACTTCCACTATCACCTTCAAAATATAATACCGTATCAACCATATGTTCTAATACACGTGGTCCGGCGAGTGCACCTTCTTTTGTAACGTGGCCGACTAAAAATAACGCTGTACCTGTTTGCTTTGCATAACGTACAAGCTGCGCCGCTGACTCACGCACTTGAGCAACCCCACCCGGCGCAGATTGAATAGACTCAGTGTAAACGGTTTGAATAGAATCAATAACCATAACACGTGGTTTTTCAATTTGCGCTATTTTTAAAATAGTTTCAACTTGTGTTTCGGTCAGGACATTTACCTTATCCGTTTTTAAGTTTAAACGTTGTGCACGCATACTCACTTGTTCTAATGATTCTTCACCTGTTACATAAAGCGCTTTTGATTTTTCCGCTAGTGCAACCATCGTCTGTAATAATAGCGTAGATTTTCCAATACCTGGATCGCCACCAATTAACACAACCGAGCCTGGAACTAAACCACCCCCTAATACGCGATCAAACTCTTCTATGCCACAACTAGTTCGCTCAAGCTCATTTATTTTAATATCTGAAAGTACTTGCACTTTTCCATGTGCTGCATCACCCGAGATACCTGAATAACTTGGCATACGTGAGCTAGCCGAAGCTGACATCGCCGTCACTTCAACAAGCGTATTCCAAGCACCACAATCCGTGCATTGACCACCCCACTTCGGCGTTTGAGAACCACAAGCACTGCAACTGTAAACAAGTTTAGATTTAGCCATTATATTTTATCTTCTTCCGTGTATTCGAACTGTACGCGCTTTGTTACACCACATAACAAGTCATAACCGATAGTGTCGGCAGCCGTTGCAATTTCTTCTACGGGTAATCCTTCGCCCCATAGTGTAACTGCATCACCTACTTTAGCATCAGGGTGATCCCGCAAATCGACCATAATCATATCCATTGAAACACGGCCTATGAGTGTCGCACGTTTTCCGTTAACTAAAACTGGCGTGCCGGAAGGTGCGTGCCGAGGATATCCGTCACCATAACCAATAGATACAACGCCAACAGACATATCTTCAGGGCAACGCCATGTACCACCATATCCAATCGTTTCACCTTCAGAAATTTTATTAATCCCAATGATAGACGCAGACAAAGTCATTACCGGTTTTAAATTGTATTTAATATTATCATCCTGGATTGAAAATGGATTAACACCATACAACATAATACCTGGACGCACCCAATGACCATGCGCCGCAGGCCAGCCCAGTATAGCGGCTGAATTAGCTAAACTCGTTTCCGCAGGATTACCTGATACAAGACTATTAAACATATCAATTTGCTGTTCAGTTTTTTTATCTTGTTGATCATCAGCATTCGCTAAGTGCGTCATTAAACCAATGTCTGTGTCTACACCGGTATTGAGTAAACGCTGATACATTTTCTTAACGCTATCAGGAGAAAAACCAAGTCGGTGCATACCGGTATCAATTTTCAACCAAATTTTTATATTTTTAATTTTTTCTAGATTTAATTCTAATAGGATTACTTGGCTTATATGATGAACCACCATGGTTAAATTATGCTGAATCAATAAATCTAAATCGCTTGATGAATTAAATCCTTCTAAAACAACAATCGAATGCGTAATACCAATAGAACGCAACATGATGGCTTCATCAATTGATGCAACCGCAAAAGCATGATCGTTTGATAATTCTTCAGATAAGGATTTAGCAACACGTGCAACACCGTGACCATAGGCATCAGCTTTGACGACAGCCATAATTTTTTGCAAGGGAGCCGCTTGTTTTACAATACTAAGATTATATTTTAGTGCAGTAAGATTAATAACAGCGCGAGTAACACGACTCATTATTTATCCCTCGAATTGAGTAGCACTATTGCCGATAAAGTTTTCAAACTTAGTATACTTACCAAGAAAGGTAAGTCGAGACATACCAATCGGACCATTCCGTTGTTTACCAATAATAATTTCCGCGGAGCCTTTATCAACACTTTCTTCATTATAAACTTCATCGCGATAAATAAAGACGATTAAATCCGCATCCTGCTCTATGGCGCCCGACTCACGTAAGTCAGACATAACCGGACGTTTATTAGGTCGTTGCTCTAGACTTCGATTTAACTGTGACAGCGCTATAACTGGCACTTGTAATTCTTTTGCTAAGCCTTTAAGTGAACGTGAAATTTCAGATATTTCTGTTGCTCTATTTTCACTCGTGCCACTTAACTGCATGAGTTGTAAATAATCGATAACGATTAAACCGAGACTACCATGTTCTTTTTTAATTCGTCTTGCCCGTGCACGAATTTCCATTGGCGACATACCTGGTGTGTCATCAATAAAAATCGGTGCCTCATTTAATATATTAACGGCTGAGGTTAAGCGAGGCCAATCAGTGTCATCTAATTTACCCGTTCTTACTTTATTAGAATCAATTCGACCAAGTGAAGAAAGCATACGCATAACTAATTGGTCACCTGGCATTTCCATACTAAAAACTGCTACAGCTTGTTTTGCTTTTACTGCGACACTCTCAACAATATTCATTGCAAACGATGTTTTACCCATCGATGGGCGGCCAGCAATAATAATTAAATCTGAGGGTTGTAAACCTGACGTTTTAGAATCAAAGTCATCAAAGCCAGTTGGTACACCGGTATAGGCTGCATCATTTTCAAATAAAGTTTGAATTTTTTCTAGGGTCGTACCCATTAATTCAGTTACTGTTTTATAACCGCGGTTACTACGTGCGCCTTGCTCAGCTATTTGGAAAACTTTTTGCTCAGCTTTATCTAGAATTTCAGCACTACTACGTCCTTCTGTATTATAGGCTGTCTCTGCTATTTCAGTTGAAATACGAATCAGTTGGCGCAACACAGAGCGTTCACGCACTATTGCGGCATAGGCTTTTATATTTGCAGCGGTTGGGGTGTTTTTTGCAAGTGCGCCAAGATAACTTAAGCCACCAACGTTTTCTAATTCTTTTTGTTGCTCTAACCATTCTGACAAAGTGATTACGTCTAACGGCTGATCTTTTTCGGCAAGGCTGACGATAGCTTGAAAAATTAAACGATGATCACGGCGATAAAAATCTTCTTCAATGATTTGATCTGCCACTTGTTCCCAAGTATTGTTATCAATCATTAACCCACCTAACACTGATTGCTCAGCTTCAATTGAGTAAGGGGGTAACTTTAATTTATCCGCTCGATCGTTAGATGTGCTTGGGAAAACAACTTCCTGCATAATTGTTTTATTCTTCTATTTTGAGATATTAGTGTAACTGAAAATGTTTATTTTAAATTTAGAATGAAAAAATAATACCACAATGGTGTTAAAAATGACGGCTAATATAGTCGCATCTTGAAAATAAATTCACATAAGAAAATTAAAATATAATAAGAAATAAAATAGCCTAGCACGAACGTACTAGGCTATAGGGGAAGCATTTAGAAAGCTTTGTTAAACTGCTATTTAGCTTATTAAGCTAAACTGTTGATTATTCAGCTTCAACAACAATCTTAATCGTTTGAATAACATCGCTATGTACATGAATAGCAATTTCATACTCACCAATGGCATGAATAGGGCCTTCAGGCATGCTCACTTCTTGCTTAGTCACTTCAGCACCAGCATCTGTAACCGCTTTTGCAATATCTACAACCGCAACTGAACCAAATAATTTACCTTCTTCACTCGCATTTGCGGCGATAGTTACAGAACCTAAATTAGCAATTTGCTCTGCACGTGCTTGAGCGGTGGCTAATACTTCAGCAGCAGCAGCTTCTAATTCAGCACGACGTTCTTCGAACATAACTAAATTGTCTTTCGTCGCTGGAACCGCTTTTTTCGTAGGTACTAAGAAATTACGACCATAACCTGGACGAACATTAACTTTGTCACCTAAGTTACCTAGATTAGCGACTTTCTCTAATAAAATTACTTCCATCTTTTTATACCTCTAATAAAATGGTTATTAAATAAAGCTAACCATTGTCTTTAAACTATGAACTTAAACGGGTTTTACTCGTAACCTGTAATTCACCCAATTATCACTTAAACCAATAAACGCAATTAAAAATAACTCATATGGCATCAATACCATCATCGCAATATATAAAATGTACAACCAAGCGGCTTTAAGTTTTCGCACGTGTGCAACGTAGTGTGCAATGGCCAGACCTTGAAATACAAATATAACGACCGCTATCGCCGCAACACCAATTAAGATTTGGCCTAACATGCCATCTTTAATAACAAGAGCTAACGCTATTAAAAGCATGCCCAATAATGCGGCAAGCATACCAAAACGTAAAACTCGATACTCTTCACCAAACGCACCGGGGTGATAGAGTAACGACTGCCACCAGCGAGCAATAAACATACTCGCACTCATACTTAAAACCCAATAAGCTGCCCCATATTGAACAACCCATTTACCGATATTAAGCAGTAATATCTTTATTTCTTCTTGAGTCATATCTACTTTTGCATTCTCAAAAGCAGGCATTAAATTATCAAGAATAATTTTATTCCACTGTGCTTCATAGTTAACATATAAAGCGGCCATTACGATTGCAGCCACCATACCAATAAATGATGCAGCCATCACAACCAGTGACAAAGAATAACCTCGATTTAAAAATCGAGCCAGAAACCAAACAGGCAGCCAATAAAAGACAACGTACTCAAGACCTAGTACGGTTTGCCCGGTTAACCCCGTAATACCCATCATAAACACGGATGCAATGATGGTAACGGTTAAACCTTGTTTTGCCCCATGCACCAAGGTTACTAAACCAATAGATGCCGCACTAAATAACCCAAAAGGAGTAAAAAATAGTGCGAGTGTGGCAAACCCTATAGTGCTAAGTATTGCTTGGTTACGACCACGCAATACAAAAGCAGCAACTGCCTGCATAGTACAACCTATTGCTTATTGGCTATGAGCGTCTGTATATGGAATTAAAGCAATATAACGTGCGCGTTTAACAGCCGTTGATAACTGGCGTTGGTAGCGTGCTTTAGTACCGGTAATACGGCTTGGTACAATTTTTCCACTTTCAGTAACATTTGCTTTTAATGTAGCAATGTCTTTGTAATCAATTTCTTCTACTTTATCTGCTGTAAAGCGACAAAACTTACGACGACGAAAATAACGTGACATATTCTTATTCCTTCTCTGTATTAAGCTGCGGCTTCAGGGTTCGAGTCTGCAGAATCCGTAGATTCTACTGGCGCAGATACTTCTGGCTCAGACACTTCTGGCTCAGAATATTCTGGTTTCGATGCTGGACGTTCATCACGTTCATCTTTCTTAGCCATCAATGAAGGCTCTGTAATTGCTTTCTTACGACGAATAACAAGATGACGGATGACCGCATCGTTGAAACGGAATGTAGTTGTTAATTCATCTAATGCTTCTTGGCCACACTCAACGTTCATCAACACATAATGTGCCTTGTGAATTTTTTGAATTGGATATGCTAAAAGACGACGTCCCCAATCTTCAAAACGATGGATAGTGCCACCAGTAGATTCGATAGACGTTTTATAACGGTCTACCATTGAAGGGACTTGTTCACTTTGATCTGGGTGAACGAGAAATACTATTTCATAATGACGCATGCAAATGCTCCTCATGGTTAATAAAGCTTCCCGGTACAATGCCATTGTGGGCATGCCAGTGAAGCAAGGAACTTAAATATATTTAAGGCGGCGAATTTTAATCAAATAGACAGGCAAATGCAATGAAATAGAGGGCGATGAGGCTAAATAGGTGATTATAATTTACTGCCATGCATTGAAACATCTAACATACGCTGTAAATAAAATAAGATTGTAGATTAAAATTGTTTTATTTTATTAGAATATGCACTTTAAAGTCTTAAATTTCAATGAGTTGTATTAAATTCGTTGGCGTAATGCCTCAAAAAGGACAACGCCAGTTGCAACTGACACATTTAAACTCTCAATAGTGCCATTCATGGGTAATTTCACTAATGAATCACAATGCTCTTTGGTCAATCGACGTAAACCTTTGGCTTCAGCGCCCATAACAATAGCGAGTGGTCCTTTTAAATCTTGTTGATAAAGACTCGTTTGAGTTGCTAAGTCGGTGCCGATAACCCATATGCCTCGGTCTTGCAGGGATTTAAGGCATCGGCTCAGATTCGTTACTTGAATAAAGGGTAAAACTTCAGCCGCCCCAGATGCGACCTTTCGAACCGTTGCCGTCATTCCACAAGACTTATCTTTCGGCACCACAATCGCATGTACACCGGCCGCTTCAGCAGTACGAATACAAGCACCTAAATTATGTGGGTCAGTCACACCATCTAACAATAAAATAAATGGTGGTTCGTCTAAGTTATCTAATAGATGAGTAAGATCCGATTCACTTTTAACCGCAACGCTGATTAATCGCGCAACCACACCTTGATGGCGTGCCTCAGGTAAGGTGTCTTTTAAGTATTGGCTGGTTACTCGCTTACACTCAACCTTGTTTTGTTTAGCTAATTCGAGGATAGGATCAACACGTTTATCTTTACGTGCTTCCTCAACCCATATCTCGATAATTTTAGCGTCACCTTCAAGTGCCGCTTGCACGGCATGGATACCATAGATTAAAGCACTCGTATCCATTACTTACGTTTCTTTTTTACCACTTTTTTCCTGGCTGTCTTCTTTTTAGTCACTTGTTTCTTGGCGACTTTTTTCTTTGTCGTCTTCTTTTTAGTCGCTTGTTTCTTAACGACCTTTTTCTTGGTTACTTTCTTTTTAGTCACTTGTTTCTTAGCAACTTTTTTCTTCGCGACTTTCTTTTTAGACGCTTGTTTCTTGGCAACTTTTTTCTTGGTTACTTTCTTTTTAGTCACTTGTTTCTTGGCGACTTTTTTCTTAGCTACTTTTTTCTTAACTACTTTCTTTTTAGTCACTTGTTTCTTGGCAACTTTTTTCTTGGTGACTTTCTTCTTACTTACTTTCTTCTCGGCCACTTTCTTTTTAATAACTTTTTTCTCAGCTACATTCTTTTTAGAGTTTTTATTATTTGTGGCATTTTTGTTATCTTTACGCTTAGGCTTAGATACTACCGTTGATGTATTTTGTTCTTTACTTTCATTTGTGGCTTTGTTTTTTCTGTTTTTATTCCTGTTCTTAAATGGTTTAGAGCCAGAACCACGTTTAGATTTTTTGTTACTAAATGATTTCGTCTTATCGGATTTTCTTTTATATGAACCCGCTTTCAGTTCTGCTTCATCTAAAACCATTTCAAAATCAATTTTTCGTTCATCAAGATCAACACGGGCAACACGTACTTTAACTTCTCCACCTAACATATAAATTTTATTAGAATGCTCACCGATTAAGCGATGTTTAATCGGATCAAAATGATAATAATCATTATTAAGTCCTGAAACATGCACCAAACCTTCTACAAAAATATCATTAAGTTCTACAAATAAACCAAAGCCTGTTACGGTATTAATCTTACCTATATATTCGTTACCTACCTTATCTAACATAAATTCACATTTAAGCCAGTCGTTAACATCTCGCGTGGCTTCATCAGCCCGTCGTTCATTTTGAGAACAAACATCGCCAAAATGCACCATGTCTTTATGATCATATTTATAACTATCAACTGATTTTTTACTTAATACATGTTTAATAGCGCGATGAACTAATAAGTCTGGGTAGCGCCTAATCGGTGAAGTAAAGTGAGCATAAGCCTCATGAGCTAAACCAAAGTGACCAATATTATCAGGGCTATAAACGGCTTGACGTAGACTACGCAACAAGACCGTTTGTATTAAATTGAAATCTGCGCGTTCTTTAATTTGGTTAACTAATTTTGCATAGTCTTTTGCAGTGGGTTTTTCACCACCAGGAACTTGCAAACCAACCTCAGATAAAAATTTGCGTAAATCTTCTAACTTTTCAATCGTTGGACCTTCATGAATACGATAAAGAGCGGGCATATCATTTTTAAGTAAAAATTTAGCTGTCGCAACGTTGGCAGTTATCATGCACTCTTCGATGATTTTATGTGCATCATTCCGATAAACTGGAACAATTCGATCAATTTTACGTTCACTTCCAAATACAATTCTTACTTCTGTTGTTTCAAAATCAATTGCGCCACGTTTTGTTCTTTGCTTACGCATAGCTTTATACATGGTATAAATATTTTCTAAATGAGGAACGACATCGTTATACTCAGCACGCAAGACTTTATCGTGTTGCTCCAACATCTTACTTACTTTGGTATAGGTTAGTCGGGCATGAGAATACATTACCGCTTGGTAGAACTTAGCATTAGCTAGCGAACCGTCTTGATTAATTTGCATATCACAAACCATACAAAGTCGATTTACTTTTGGATTAAGCGAACATAAACCATTTGATAATGCCTCAGGCAACATTGGAATAACACGTTCAGGAAAATACACTGACGTAGCACGATTTTGGGCTTCCATGTCGAGTGCTGCATCGGGTTGAACATAATTTGAAACATCGGCAATGGCAACGATTAAACGCCAACCTTTTGAATTCGGCTCACAGTAAACAGCATCATCAAAATCGCGTGCGTCTTCGCCATCGATAGTGACTAAAGGTAAATCACGAATATCCACGCGACCACTTATTTCACTGTCTAACACTTCAGTCGGTAAATTACCTGTTTCCGCAAGAACACGTTCATTCCAGTGATTAGGTAAATCGTGCGAACGAATCGCAACATCAATTTCCATTCCCGGTGCCATGTGTTCGCCAAGCACCTCATGAACGGCACCCAACGGTTTGTGGTGATTACTCGGTTGTTGAATAATACGTATTGAAACGATTTGACCATTTTCAGCGCCATTATAGTCTTCTGCTGCAACCATAATATCTTGTGTAATACGTTTATTATCTGCCACGACAAAAGCAATGCCATGTTCGACAAAGAAACGTCCCACCATCATTTCATGAGCGCGTTCAAGGACTTCTACAACACGTCCCATTCTGCGTCCACGCCGATCTTCACCCGCAACACGTGCCATGGCTCGGTCACCATGAAATACTTGACGCATGTCTCGTGGAGCGAGAAATAAATCATCGCTATTATCATCAGGTATCAAGAAACCAAAACCATCTGGATGACCTTGTATTCGTCCACATACTAAATCCATTTTATGGGCTAAACCATAACCACCTTTACGTGTATAAATAATCTGTCCATCGCGTTCCATGGCACGTAATCGCTTTTTTAGCGCAAAGTAATTATCTTCATCCATCAGCTCAAAATGCTTTGCTATCTGATCTCGATTAAATGGCGAACCTTCTGATTCAAGATACTCCATAATAAGCTCACGGCTCGCAATCGGTTGCGAATATTTTTGGGCTTCACGCGCAGCGTGTGGATCGATATTTTTTTTACGGCTCATATTGTTCTCACTGGTAGACTACTCTAGGCAGACTACTCTAAATTAAAGGTCGCTAGTTTAACGCGAATTACTTAAATAAGGGGATAAATTCACTTAAAATCACAGATTATATGCTTATTAGTAAAGTTTGCTCCATGCTCAAGACAACAAGTTAATACGATATAATGATTTATGGTAGTCCGTATTTTATTAAAAAGCGCTTCTACGTTGCATAATAAACTCAATTTGCGTAAAGACCTCAGCTATAAAAAAGATTGGTCTGGCGACACTGATTTTCTTGAAATATCTAATGTTTGCTGGTGGTGAAGCTTAGAATAAAAGTGTTTTGTTATTTAAATCTTACAATAAACCATTAAAGTGTTAATAAAGTATCGTCTATAAAAACAAAAAGCCTGTGATTAGCAGGCTTTTTATTTACTAAATCTACATATTTAGATTTTGTATGGATCTCTTAATACGATCGTTTCATCACGATCCGGGCCCGTTGAAATAATATCAATTGGCACGCCAATAAGTTCTTCAATTTTCTTGATGTACGCTTTAGCATTTTCAGGCAAGTCATCGAACGATTTAGCACCGACAGTACTCTCACTCCAACCTGGCATTTCTATGTATTTTGGTGTGCATTCAGCATATGCGTCCGCGCCGATTGGTGGAGCAGTAACGTCAACACCATTACGTTCATAACCAGTTGCAATGCGTAATGTTTCAATACCATCTAAAACATCCATTTTAGTTAAGCATATACCCGTTAAAGAATTTATTTGTGCTGAACGTTTTAAACAAACTGCATCTAACCAACCACAGCGACGTGCACGTCCGGTAGTTGCACCAAATTCATGGCCTTGTTTTGCTAAAAATGCGCCAACTGGGTCATTAAGTTCTTCGCCATCATAAAGCTCGGTTGGGAATGGACCTGCACCTACTCGCGTAGTATAGGCTTTAGTAATTCCAAGAATGTAATCAAGATCACATGGGCCAACACCGGTACCTGTACAAGCACCGCCTGCAGTTGGGTTTGACGATGTTACATATGGATAAGTACCATGATCGATATCTAATAATGTACCTTGTGCACCTTCAAACATAATGTTTTTGCCTGCATCATGAAGATCATGAAGCATACCGGTTACATCAGTTACCATTGGTTTAATACGTTCTGCCATTTTTTGTCCAAAATCAAAAACTTCCTGAAAATCGACAGTATCAACTTTGAAGTAATTCTTAAGCGTAAAGTTATGGTATTCCAACACTTCTTCTAAGCGAGCAGCAAATCGTTTTTCATCCATCATATCGCCAACTTTTAAGCCACGACGTGAAATTTTATCTTCATAAGCTGGACCAATACCTCGGCCAGTAGTGCCAATCGCTTTCTTGCCTCGTGCAATTTCTCGCGCTTGATCTAATGCGATATGGTAAGGCAAAATTAAAGTACAAGCTTCACTGATAAATAAACGCCCATCAGTATTCACGCCACTTTCAGTTAGCATATCGAGTTCTTTTATAAACGCATCGGGTGCAAACACAACGCCGTTGCCAATTAAACAATCAACATTATCCCGTAAGATACCTGAAGGAATTAAATGTAAAACGGTTTTTTTACCTTCAATAACTAAGGTGTGCCCCGCATTATGTCCACCCTGAAAACGAACAACTGCATCAGCAGTATCTGTTAACAAGTCGACAACTTTACCTTTACCTTCGTCGCCCCACTGTGTGCCGACAACTACGACATTCTTACCCATGACTCAATCCAACCTATATTTAATTTTTAAATTTATTTAGATATTTTTAACAACCCAATTCGCACCATCTTTAACAATAGTCCGATCACATTGCATTGCTTTTGCATCACCATCTTGATTTGGCAAACTCACAACAACCCGTTCACCTTTTGAGCGCAGGCTGGCTATAAACTCTAAAGCATCAAGTTCATTTGATGGTGCAAAGATGCCTTGTTTTGTTTCAATCTGTTTTTTCGATAAAGATACCAATGTTTTAAGGTCGGCACTAAAACCTGTTGCTGGACGTGCTACACCAAAGTCTTTACCAATATCATCGTAACGGCCACCTTGAGCAATGGCCTCACCTTGGCCAGATGTATAAGCTGCGAAAATAACACCAGTATGATAATTGTAGCCACGTAACTCAGATAAATCGTAATGTAAATTTATACCAGCCACTTGCGCTTTAAATTGCTCAGCAATGTCTTTTAAATTCTTAATCGCATTTAACACTGTATTATCGGCTTTTTTGAATGCTTTTGCCGCATTATCAAAAACTTCTTCGCCACCATTTAAATCTGGCAGGCTGGTTAGCATCGCTGACATATTTTTATCAACTTTCCATTCGACCATTAATTCAGACAGTTCTGGTTTTGCTTTGCGTTGTAAGACATCAAACAACTGATTTTCTTGCGTTGAAGAAAGCCCAGCTTGTTTAACTAAGCATCTGAAAATATCGGCATGACCTAAATCGATATAGAAAGAATCCATACCGGTTAGTTTTAATGTTTCAACCATGAGTTTAAGAATTTCAACATCACTTTGAGATGAATCATTTCCATATAATTCTGCACCAACTTGCAATGGACTACGGGATGCAGAAAAACCCTGAGGGCGAGTATGTAAAACGGTACCTAAATAACATAACCGAGTAGGCGTATTTTGTTTTAAGTGGTGTGCTTCTATGCGGGCCACTTGTGGCGTCATGTCTGCACGAATACCCATCATTCGCCCCGTTAACTGATCGGTGATTTTAAACGTTTGTAAATCTAAATCATGACCCGTACCGCTAAGTAAAGATTCTAAATATTCAACCAATGGCGGCATTACTAAGTCATAACCCCAGGTGGTATACATATCTATCAGTCGCCTACGTAAACCTTCAAGTTGCATTGCTTGTGCAGGAAGAACTTCTTCAATGCCTTCAGGTAGAACCCATCGATTATTTAATGTCATGTTGCTGTTCTTAAATTTAGTTTTCTGAAAAGTTAATTTTTAATTATATATAGAATCGTAACACCGAGAATCATGCTCAATAAACCCCAAGTTCTCACATGTTTACTATCCATTTGCATGAATGTCGACAACGCTTTTTTATAACCATCTGGGCTAATGGTTGGCAATAAACCCTCTATCACCAGCACAAGCGAAACTGCTACAAGAAAATCTTGCCACATACGTAAATCTCATTAAAGCTAATTGTTTTTATAAGAGGGGCTGAATATATTGATTTCGCAAATAACTCTTCAATAATATATTTTCAGCCCCTTACAGGCTGCTAGTTAGTTAATACCTATTTTGCTTTTTTAAAGTATTTAAAGAACTCAGAGTCTGGTTGTATCACAAGTAAATCATTATCATGAGCAAACGACTTACGGTACGCATCTAAACTTCTATAAAATTCATAGAAAGCCGGATCCTGATTATACGCTTTTGCATACCTTGCAGCAGCTGTTGCATCTCCTTCACCACGCGTTTTTTGTGACGTTCGATATGATTCAGCGAGCAGGATAGTACGTTGACGATCAGCATCAGCTCTAATTCGTTCAGCAGCTTCTGCACCTTTTGAGCGAAACTCTTTCGCTACTCGGGTTCGCTCTGCGACCATACGCCGGTAAATTGATTCACTAATAGATTGTTCATAGTCCATACGTTTTACACGAACATCAACAATTTCAATACCAAAGGCTTTCACACCAACATTCCCGATATCTTTTGTTTTGTCCATTAAAGCAGCACGTTCACCAGAAATAACTTCTTTCACAGTACGGCTACTCATTTCCGAACGTAGACCATCATTAACAATCGTGTAAATTCTTGTTCTTGCTGTATTAATACTACCATTCATTGATTTATAGAAAGTTTCTACATCATTGATGCGCCACTTAACAAAAAAATCGACAAGTACGTTTTTCTTTTCTTTCGTTAAGTATCGAGCTGGTCGTGCATCCAATGTTAAAACACGTCGATCATATTTTCTTACATTATTCATTAACGGCACTTTGACATGCCAGCCAGGTTTATAATCAGATTTTACAATCTCACCAAAACGAAATTTAATCGCTAACTCAGTTTCATTAACAATAAATAAAGAAGCTGATGCTATAAAAATGCCAATACCCGCTATAATGGCTAGTACTATTAAACGAGGACTCATTAGCGCACCTCCCGAGTACGTGAACGACTATCTGAACGTGATGGACTTGAAGTAGAGCTTTCTGCCCCATCATTCACATCAGTAGAAGATTGAGTTGACGGTGTATTACCTGAGCGTCGTTGATTTATCATTTTATCGATAGGCAAATACATTAAACTGTTACCCTGTTTTACATCGACCATTACTTTATTGGTGTTTTGATAAACTTCTTCCATTGTTTCCAAATACAAACGTTGGCGAGTGACCTTAGGTGCTTTTTTGTATTCTGCTAATAGTTTAGAAAAACGTTGTGCTTCACCATCCGCTTTAGCAATAAGCTCATCCCGGTAAGCTAGCGCATCTTGCTCTATACGTGCGCCTTTACCACGTGCTCTAGGTAGGATGTCATTTGAATAAGCTTGTGCTTCGTTAATTTTTCGTTCTTTATCTTCGCGCGCTTTAATTGCATCATCGAAAGCATATTGAACTTGTTCGGGCGGCTGTGCATTTTGCATGTTCACATTAGTAATGATTATACCCGCATTATAGCGGTCTAATATTTCCTGAATCAGTTTTTCAGTTGCTGAAGCAATTTCTAAACGACCATCTTTAATAACCGAATCCATACTCGCTTTACCAACGTTTTCACGCATAGCACTTTCAGTCGCTTGTATAACAGTGGTATCTGGTTCGCTAACATTAAATAAGAAGTCACGAGCATTTTTAATTTTATACTGCACGGTAAACTCTACATCAACAATATTTTCATCTTTGGTTAACATCAATGCTTCAGTTTTTTTACGACCTAAGATAATTTCGCGTACGTTTTCTGTGTTAACAACATAAACGCTTTGGATAAACCGAGGATACCAATGTAAACCAGGAACCGAGCTGTGATCATATTTACCAAGATGTAAAACAACACCTTCCGTACCTTCATCAACAACATAAAAACCGGATATACCCCAAATACCAGCAACAACAATGGCAATAAAACTCGCGCCTAAACCACCTCCACCGCTTTTATTCGAACCAGAACCACCTTTACCCCCACCAAATAGCTTGGTGACTTTGTCTTGAAACTTCTTAAATACTTCATCTAAGTCTGGCGGTCCTTGGTTATCATTACGATTACCCCAAGGATCTTTATTGCCAGAACCTCCCGGTTCATTCCAAGCCATATTGTGCTCCAAATCTTTATTTTAGTGAGTGGTTTATTATAATGGGGATTCTATGGTGCTTCTTCAATGGCTGCAAGCAATGCTTTACCGTCTGGGTTATAACAGTTCTAAGCTAGGGTTAATTACTGAGCTATTATGACGGTTGTAGCTCAACTTCAGGCAAATTCGACTGAACTAAATATTGTTCTATTTGGTGCTTTTTACACAACATGTACCAATCAGCCAAGGGCAATTCAGCTTCGACACACCAATTACCTTGTTCATCATATTTTTCACTGCCGATTCGAGCATGCTCATGCAGTAATGCGCTTAAACGACCTTCTTTAGAAGGAATCGATAATTCAACTTGTGCCGAGGTTGGTTGTAATCGAGTTTGAATAGCTTCTAATAAAGCAGTAATGCCATTTCCCGTTTTCGCTGAACACCAAGCTCGAAAGGGAATTTCGTCCCCCTTCTCATCTTCGCGCATATCAATACGGGCTTCAATATTGCCCAATCTATCGAGTTTATTGAAGACCATTAGCTGCGGAACATCCCCAGCACCAATTTCTTCAAGTACCTGATTTACTTGGTCAATGGTGTCATCACGTTCTTCCGCTGTAATATCCACCACGTGCAATAATAAATCAGCATCGTTGGTTTCTTGCAAAGTTGAACGAAATGCAGCCACTAAGTCATGAGGTAAATGACGAATAAATCCCACTGTATCAGCCAATACCATCACTTGCGTATTGGGAAGTGCTACCCGTCTAAGGGTCGGATCAAGTGTTGCGAAAAGTTGATCCGCCACATAAACGTTGGCATCAGTGAGTCTATTAAAGAGTGTGGACTTACCCGCATTGGTATACCCCACTAATGAAACCGTTGGAATATCTGCCCGTTTACGTGACCGACGGCCTTGATCACGTTGCTTTTGAACTTTTGATAATTTCTTATTAAGCTGGCGGATTCTGTCGCCAATTAAACGTCTATCCGTTTCTAGCTGAGTTTCACCTGGCCCGCGTAAACCAATACCACCCTTTTGACGCTCTAAATGCGTCCAGCCTCGAACCAATCGTGTGGACAAGTGTTTTAATTGCGCGAGTTCAACCTGAAGATTGCCTTCATGGGTACGGGCGCGTTGTGCAAAAATATCAAGAATCAAACCGGTTCGGTCTAGAACACGGCATTCACAGTGCGCTTCCAAGTTACGTTCTTGAACAGGGCTTAAGACGTGGTTAAATAAAATTAAGTCGGCTTCATTATCAATAACGGCCTGTTTAATTTCGTCTGCTTTTCCTGAACCCACAAAAAAACGCGGATGCGGTGCATGCCGCGAACCGGTAATGGTTAAGAGTGGTTCAGCCCCTGCGGATGTTGCTAACTCGTGAAACTCACTTGTTGCTTCATTATGTTGCTCTGATTGCAGGGATATATTGACGAGAATGGCACGCTCACCACCCCCTGGACGTTCAAACAACCTTATGGCTCCTTCGCCCGAGACTACTAAAAACGGGCGATACGAAATGTAAAATTAGCTATTGCCCTTAGATGGTGCAGTATCGTTACCAGCAAGCTCATCGGACATGGGTAATTTTACACTACGTGAAGGCACAACAGTAGAAATAGCATGTTTATAAACCATTTGACTAACCGTGTTTTTGAGTAAAACCACAAAATTATCAAACGATTCGATTTGCCCTTGTAGTTTAATTCCATTTACTAAAAATATCGAAACAGGGATTCGATCTTTCCGAAGTGCATTTAAAAAAGGATCTTGTAGAGATTGACCTTTGCTCATCGTTAGTTCTCCTTATTGTTATTCTTATTTTGCATACGATTAGCAAGCTAAGACAGTGTGTACGTGATTAAACCCCAGCTCAGAAAACAACGAATAAAACCTTGTGAATACCTGACTGGGCAACTCAAATAATAGTAGCACAAGCAATTAAAATTGATAGCTACCCTATTTAAATAGGATTTCTGCTAACCGATTTCAAGGCTAACTCGAAAATACCTGATGAATTATTCTCCATCTGCTGAGAATCCAACCAAACGGCGTCCTTTTCATTTCGTAACCAAGTTAATTGTCGTTTAGCTAATTGACGAGTCGCCACAATACCGCGATCAACCATACTTTGATAATCACGCTGTTTATCTAAAAATTCCCAAACTTGTCGATAACCTACAGCACGCATGGACGGCATGTCGGAATTTAAATCTCCTCGATCGTAAAGTGCTTTCACTTCTTCAATAAAACCCGAATCTAACATACGGTGAAAACGGCGTTCAATTCGCTGGTGTAACACAGCACGGTCACTTGGATTAACAATCAATTTAGTAACATCATACGGCAAACATTTTTCAGCTTTATGTTTTTTCTGTAACACGGTAAGAGCTTCGCCAGTAATTTCATATACTTCTAAAGCGCGTTGAATGCGTTGTGGATCGTTCGGGTGAATTTTTGCAGCGGCATCAGGGTCAATCGTTTTCAGTTTATCATGCATGGCTTGCCAACCTAATTCTGCAGCTTGCGCTTCGAGTTTTAGCCGCACAGATTCATCTGCTTCTGGCAATGTAGACAGTCCATTAAATAAAGCACGGTAATACAACATTGTCCCACCAACTAACAAAGGGATTTTTCCCTGCTGGGTTATCTCATCCATTGCTTGTAGTGCATCTCGGCGAAAAGCTGCAACCGAGTAGGCTTTACTAGGGTCAAGAAAATCAATCAAACGATGCGGTGCAATTTTTAATATTTCTGCATCTGGCTTAGCTGAGCCAATATCCATATCTTTATATATTAAAACGGAATCAACACTAATAATTTCTGCCGGTAAATGTTTAACAAGATGAACAGCGACATCAGTTTTACCTGAGGCTGTTGGCCCCATAATACAAATAGCTGGAGGAAGCTTGGTATTGTTGTTTTCGGAAGGAGTCATGTGATAATTAAATGATATTTACTTATCGAATTGTAATTCATTAGATACATTGGATTGAAAAAATTTATTCAACTCAGTAATACTCAAAATCCGCCAAAATTTATTTTTATACGGTGCATCTTCACATAATTCAGTAAATTCATTTTCTATTTTACGTAATACTCCATTCCAATGTTCTATCGACAATAAAATATTGTTTCCATCTAGCTCGATAAATCGACTCAACAATTGAATAACTTCCTTCGCTGTTATATTTTTTTCCATTTTTAAACTAGTTAGCAATTGGCGAATTAACACTTCGTGTTGGCAGTTTTTCAATATATTTGGTGCTGAACGAAGTATGGCCGTCGTTTTATTTTGTAAGCTCAAATCAAAGCCAAGAGAGAGAATAACTTCACTATGAATTTCTACACGATCACTTAATGCAACATCAAGCTCTATATTTAGAGGGAATATAAAGGGCTTAACATCTATTGATTTGTTATCAAACTCACTTAACCATTGCTGTTCAACTTGATATTGTTCAACTCTTAATAAATTAACCAAAGCCATTCCTTGTGAACAATGGCTTACAATATAAGCCGGCTTACAAAAGCCAATGGCATCTCCAAGCAAGTTTCGTTTATTCGTTTCTTTTTTATCTCCCTCCATAACCGAATAAGGTTTGGAATAAGTATTCTGATACGGTGATGCAACGTCATTAATCGAAGAATTATTTCTATAGTAATTAGGACTTATTTCATTATTCAAGTTATCAGCAACCTCACTATAGATATCTTCACCAACATTCATTTTATACAATGACTTTTCGATAACATGATTTACAAAATCATGAACTAAACGAGTTTGTCTAAAACGTACTTCATGTTTTGTTGGATGCACATTCACATCAACTTGTTGCGGATCAATTTGCAAATTTAAAACGTAAGCAGGAAACCGGCCCGGGGGTAATATCGATTGATATACTTGACGTAGCGCATGATTAATAACTTTATCTTTAACTGTTCGGCCATTCACATAAAAATATTGCATATCGGTTTGACCGCGAGAATAATTTTTATTGCTTAACCAACCAGTCATGGTTAATTGTGATGCTTGAAAGGATACTTGCAGTGCATCTTGTATAAATTTTTTATCAAGTAATTTTTCAATCCTTTTGATTTTCAAATCGTCAGTATTTGCGGGTAACAAACGATGCACAACACGTTGGTTATGTTTTAAAATGATTTCCACATCAAATCGACTTAATGCGATACGTTTAACCACATCTTCGATATGACGAAACTCTGTACGTTCACTGCTTAAAAATTTGCGTCTCGCTATCGTGTTATAAAAAATATTACGTACTGAAATACTTGTACCAATGGGATGGGATGCGGGGATTAAGTCCTCAGCACTTGGAACCGAACCAAAACTATCATTAGCACACCAACGCCAAGCCACATCATCCGTTGCAACGGCAGAGATAATTTCGAACTGACTAATCGATACAATACTGGCAAGTGCTTCACCACGAAACCCCATGCTAATAATTGCGGTTAAATCATCAAAATTAGAAATCTTACTCGTGCAATGAGCCTGCACTGCTAGAGGTATTTCTTGTTTCGGAATGCCGCAGCCATTGTCTCGAATCTGAATGAGCTCAAGACCACCTTTTACAATGTCAATTTCAATGCTGCTGGCACCTGCATCCAAACTATTCTCGATAAGCTCTTTTACGATAGATGCTGGGCGTTCAACAACCTCACCCGCTGCAATTTGATTTGCTAATTGAACGGACAATTGTTTTATTGGAGAGCGTGTAAATTCAGCCGGTATCATGATGCGATAGTTTATCATATTCGATAAGCTTCGCATGCAATCAGCCTTGCCGTTTTTTTACGACAAAGAAGTTAACTGCTATAAGGAATGCGCAAAACCGAGCCAATACGAATACGATCAGTAGCTAATTTATTAACGCTGCGTATGGTTGCCACACTAACCCGATATTGATTCGCGATAGCCGAAAGCGTTTCACCACGTGCAACACGGTGCTTAGTATCTTGAAGCGCTAACAACGTGCCAGGTGGTGGATTAGCATGAAAATAACTACGAACGCCTTTTAAAATAGCTTTTGCGATTTTTTGCTGATGCTTGTGGCTACGTAACTTACGTTCTTCTGCTGGATTCGAAATAAATGCCGTTTCAATTAAAATAGATGGGATATCCGGTGCTTTTAACACTCTAAAACCTGCTTGTTCTACATTCTTTTTGTGTAGGTGGGCAACCTTCTTTAAATTACCTAATACATGACTTGCGACTTGGTGACTTGTTTCCATGGTTGAATTTTTCACCATGTCGACTAAAACTAATTTTAATAAAGCATCATCGATTTCATCTAAATCTACGCCACCAATCATATCTGACTGGTTTTCCTTTTCCGCAAGAAAACGAGCAGCTTGACTACTTGCGCCACGCTCCGATACAACAAAAACAGATGTGCCTTTTGCTTTTGTATTTCGATATGCATCGGCATGAATAGATATAAAGATATCAGCTTGCTCACGTCGCGCAATATTCACTCGTTTTTTAAGACCAACGTAATAATCACCCTTTCTAATCATAACCGGGCGCATACCACGTTCACGTTTCACTAGTTTTTCTAAACGTTTCGCTATCGCCATCACGACGTTTTTTTCACGTGTTCCACGGCGACCAATTGCACCGGGATCATCGCCACCGTGTCCGGCATCTATGGCAACAATAATATCTCGCTGTCGGTTATTAAATTTGAATTTATTTTTGGGTTCTGATTTCGTTTTTATCTCTTTACCGACGAGGTCAATCACTAAACGATGACCATATTCACGGTTAGGTTTTAGCAAGAAACTTTTAGGACGAACATTTGACGTTAAATCAAGAACCACACGTAAATCATCTCTGTTACGAGCAGCGTAACGAATATCTTTTACAAAGCTTTTAGCGAAATCTAAGTTATTAGGCTTATTTCGCATACGTGCATGCGTTAAATCAATCACCAAGCGATTTGGCGATTTAAGTGAGAATAGAGAGTGTTCAATGGGTCCGCTTAAATCAAAAACTAAGCGTGTTGAATCAGGCGCAGGCCACATTCGGATGCTTTTAACTTCAGCCGCTGAACCAGCCCACACAGGCACAGCTGAGCTCAATACCACTAAAATAGTGAGCAAAAGTAATAAATATTTATTTCGTGCATGCTCTAACATCGTGTACACCCGTATTTTATTCAACCCTATATACAACTGTGGCAAAAATAACAGCAAAACACAAGTGAAAAGCCTATAAGTTTTAATGAGATACGACGATTAGTTAAAATATTTTCTAGCTTAGATCACAATTTAAGCAATTCTTCCAAAATTCGGTTACCTAGCTTCGTATTCCCAGATATAACAACATTACGACCTTCAGCTAAATGCTCTATTTTTATCCACAAATCCATCTCTGGTAGCCAACCTTCTCCTTGTTCAGGCCATTCAATTAAATTAATTGTATTGTCATTAAACATTTCGTGCGCCCCAATCAATTCAAGCTCTTCTGGATCGGCTAGTCGATATAAATCAAAATGATTAATCGTTATATCGCCAATTTGGTAGGGTTCTAAAATGGTATAGGTTGGGCTTTTTACGTTGCCTTTATGCCCTAACGCTTGCAGAAAACCACGTGCAAACGTTGTTTTACCTGCACCCAGGTCGCCCTGTAAAGCGATTGAACATGGCGTGGTCACTGCACTGGCAATCCGAGCGGCAAAAGCCTCGGTTTGTTCAAAACTATTGAGCGTTAATTCTACTGGCTGCATTATTTAGGATTAACGAGCCGGCGAATTCCACTCATTAAGTCAGAGGCTAACATACCGCGTTCACCAATAACTTTAGCTGCTTCATCGCCTGCCCGACTATGAATAACAACACCCAATTCGGTTGCATTCTGGTTTGATAAACCTTGTGCGATAAGGGCTGCAATAATGCCTGTAAGCACATCGCCCATACCACCAGTCGCCATCCCCGGATTACCGTATGGGCAAACACTCGGTAAACCTTGTTTTGACTTAATGAGCGTACCTAAGCCTTTTAATACAGCAACACCACCGAATTGTTCCGCAATGTCTTTTACACTGCCAAAACGATCGGCTTGAACCTCGGTTGTCGATTTTCCAAGAAGACGCCCTGCTTCACCTGGGTGAGGCGTTAGAATCCAGTTGTCATAACTTTGGTTAGATTCTGCTAGCAAATTCAAAGCGTCAGCATCAACTACCATCGGTAGACCTGACTCCATGGCCAGCACTAACAAGTCCTGTGCCCATTTAGATTGACCTAATCCTGGGCCAATACCGATAACCGTTGCGAGAGCTAGTAAGGGTTGAATTTCTTCGGCTTTTTCGATGCCGTAACAAATCAATTCTGGCCGCGTCGCATTTAAGCTAGCAGCATGATCAGGATGAGTGACAACGGTAACGCGTCCAGCACCCGTACGCGCAGCCGCTTCACCCGCTAGACGAATAGCTCCTGGCATACCCCGCGCACCACCAATTAACACTACATGGCCAAAGTCACCTTTGTGGGCGTTTCTTAAACGTTTAGATAGCAGCTGGCTCAAGTGACCATAGTTCAAACGATAACCCGCTGGGCTGTGCATGTCGTAAAGTGCTTTGGGTAAATTTAGATCGGTAAAAACAACTTTACCGCTATACTCAGGGCCATCCCCGGTTATCAAACCCTGCTTAAAACCAACATAGGTTATTGTTAAAGTCGCTTTAATCGCCGCACCTTGCGGCATGCCTGTATCGGCATTTAAGCCTGAAGGAATATCAATTGAAAAAACCGGCGTGTGTTGTGCATTCACAATAGCGATTGCTTCAGCGTACTTACCATCAACGTCGCCATGCACACCGGTACCCAACATTGCATCCACTACAACATCACAATCACTTGCATCAAGATCTTGTGCTTGAGAAAAATTAACCGGCGTAAGACCGCTACCAAGCAACCGTTGCTGTGCCGCCAAGGCATCACCTTGAAGTTTATTCTCATCGCCTACTTGAAGTACGCGAATTTCCAGCTCCTGCTCCATTGCAAGACGCGCAATAACAAAACCATCACCGGCATTGTTGCCCGTACCACATAAAATAATAAGCCGCTTACTTTTCGGCCACTGTTTCATCAAACATTTAAAAGCGGCTTCCCCGGCACGTTCAATAAGCACATTTCCCGAGATATTAAAGGATTCCATCGCATAGCGATCAAGCTTATTTACTTGCGCCGCGGTATATATATTTTGAGATAATTGTTCCATACGCTGTATCATATCGCTTAACCACCTAAAAAATAAACTATTACTGAAAAACATGCCAACCTCATCGAATACGCTAGACACAACACAACTGCAAAAGCTTACGCAGGATATAAAATACTGGGGGGCTGAATTCGGTTTTCAGGATGTTGGTATTAGCGATACCGATTTATCGAGCGCTGAAATCGTTCTAAATAACTGGTTAGACAAAAACTATCATGGCGATATGGATTGGATGGCGAAACACGGCACTAAACGGAGCCGACCTGCTGAACTGGTGCCAGGAACCTTGCGTGTCATTAGCGTACGCCTAGATTATCTACCTGAGGCAATGGAAGTTTGCACGGCTTTACTTGAACAACCGAGTAAAGCCTATATTTCTCGTTATGCACTCGGACGCGATTACCACAAACTCATGCGTAAACGTTTACAACAATTAGCCGACAAAATTTTAAGTATTACCGACACATTTAGCTTTCGTGTATTTGTCGATAGCGCTCCTGTTTTAGAAAAAGTCATTGCCGAAAAAGCTGGGGTTGGTTGGATTGGGAAGCACACCAATCTTTTACAAAAACAAATTGGCTCATGGTTCTTTTTAGGCGAGCTTTATATCAACTTACCCTTACCCATCGATACACCAGCAGAGAATCATTGCGGCACCTGTACAAGCTGTTTAGATATTTGTCCAACCAATGCTTTTATTGCGCCCTATAAGTTAGATGCACGAAAATGTATTTCATATTTAACGATAGAAAACAAAGGCGCTATCCCAGTAGAGTTTCGTGCTCAAATGGGTAATCGAATATATGGTTGTGACGATTGCCAATTAGTTTGCCCATGGAATCGTTTTGCAACACAATCAAAAGTAGGTGATTTTAACCCTCGGCATAATCTAAATGACGTTGAATTAGTAAAACTGTTTAATTGGAGCGAGCAAGAATTTTTAAACAACCTAGAAGGCAGTGCTATTCGCCGAATTGGCTACGACGCTTGGTTAAGAAATATTGCGGTTGCCTTGGGCAATGCTTTAACGCAAACCCCAAACAATTTAGACATCAAATCGGCTTTAACATCTCGACTAGATAATGCTTCAGACTTGGTACGTGAACATATTGAATGGGCATTAACTAGGGTCTGTTGATCTTTCATCTATTGCCTGATTTTGGCTAATTTTAGCCCTGCCGGCGTTATTTTTTACTATCAATGGAGTGCATTGATACGTAAAAAATGCCTTGTCAGAACTAAAATTATCTCAAAATCAGTCTAACATCTGAAAGATCAACAGACCCTAGTAAGTAAACCGTATTATAAAGTAGACTTTCGCTATGCAGAGACATCGACACCACTCGAAGCACCTCGATCTGCTGCTGAGCTTTTTGGAGTTATATCGAGTTTTTTAACCTTGTCAGATCCTACTGATTCAAGAACCTGTGATGCTGCTTTTTTTGCATTATTCACACCATTTTGCAATTGCAAAAAAGCCGTATCAAAAGAAGAATCTATTTTCATCTTGTTCGTCCAATTATAATGTTAATCACTTGCGTTCGCATGCGTAAAGCTGCAACAATTATGCCCAATCAGTTAAAAAGTTATCCTTACCAATAAAATCATGCACTTAGATCAAATAGCGGCGCCTACCAAAGCAAACATTACCGGGCTAATTCTTGCCGGTGGCCGTGGACAACGTTTTAATAATGAAGATAAAGGCTTAATCGCCTATAAAGATAGCACCCTTGCTGAACACGCCATTGCACGGCTAGCACCTCAAACAAATTCGATACTCATCAGTGCAAATCGTCATTTTGAGTTTTACCAAGGCATCGGTGCGACGTTAATTAAAGATCAAATCAAAGAGTACGCTGGTCCGCTAGCCGGCATTCATGCTGCGTTCAATACTATAAAAACGGAATGGTTGGCAACCATTGCATGCGATACTCCCTGTTTCCCCATCGACTATGTTTTGCAACTTGCCAACGCAATAGAAAACAACAAAACACTTGTCGCTGTTGCTAGCAGTCAAGGCCGGTTGCAAAATATATCGATGTTAGTGCATAAGTCATTGTATCCATCAATCAATGCATTTCTAAATGCAGGTGAACGTAAAGCACAAATTTGGTTAGAGAAAAATAATCCAGCCATTGTTGATTTTAACAAACCTAAACACGCCTTTTATAATATCAATACACCAGAAGATCTTATAGCATTTGAAAAGTTGAACTGTGATGACTAATACCACCTCAATAAAAAGTAATATACCCTTACTTGGTTTTGTTGCTTACAGTGGCACAGGCAAAACTACCCTGCTCGAAAAATTAATTTCTGAATTAACACGAAAAAACATTCGTGTTGCTTTAATCAAACATGCCCATCATGATTTTGATATTGATATTCCAGCCAAAGATAGTTACCGCTTACGTAAAGCCGGTGCGAGCCAAGTATTGGTTGCATCAAATACACGTCAAGCACTTATTATCGAAAATACAACCATTGCCAATGAACCTAATCTGGCTCAATGCATAAATTCATTACAATTAGATAAACTCGACTTAATATTAGTCGAAGGCTTTAAACACGTCGCTTATCCAAAAATAGAAATTAATCGCAGCACTCACCCTCAACCTTACATGTATCCAGAAGATGAAAATATTATCGCATTAATAAGTGATAAAAATGTTGAGCTTCTGAAAAAGTTAACCTTACTAAACATAGACAAACACCCAGATATTATTGAATTTATACTAAACTATATAAAACAATTTACGGAACAAACAACATGAAAGAAATACCTATCAGCATTACACCCAAACCCATTGCAAGTATTAATGTAAAGCAAGGCGGTTGTGACGAAAAATCATTACTCGCGGGTTTACTTACACTGGAACAAGCTCGTGCCAAAATGTTAGAAAGCATTACACCAATCAACGAGACGGTTAACGTTGCCACAATGGAATCATACGGCTATGTGTTAGCTGAAGATATTCACTCTCCCGTCGATGTACCCAATTATAAAAATTCAGCGATGGATGGTTATGCCATTAAAGCTGTTGACATTCCCAGCTCTGGCTCAAAACCCTTTAAACTTGTTGGTACATCTTGGGCAGGTAAACCTTTTGATGGCAAGGTAAATAGCAACGAGTGTATCCGAATTATGACCGGCGCTAAATTATCAGACGATACCGATACCGTTATCATGCAAGAACATATCGAAAAAGATGCCAACAACATTATTATTTCCACAGGGCATAATGCAGAACAAAACGTTCGCTACGCCGGCGAAGATATTAAAAAAGGCGCGCTGGTTTTAAGTAAAGGCAAACTCATTAAAGCCGCGGAGATGGGGCTTATCGCATCACTCGGTTTCGCAAAAGTAAATGTTCTTCGTCAACTCAAAATTAGTTTTTTCTCAACCGGAGATGAATTACGTGGTGTAGGCGAAACATTAGAAGACGGCCAAATATTTGATAGCAACCGCTACACCATCTTTGGCATGTTACAAAAACTTAACGTACAAATTAATGACATGGGTGTTATTCCTGACGATCGCGAAAAAATAGAAGCCGCTTTTTTAACCGCAGCCGATCAGTCCGACGTTATTATTACCTCTGGTGGAGTATCAGTAGGTGATGCTGACTATGTAAAAGAAACGCTCGAAAAACTCGGACAAATTAATTTTTGGAAACTCGCTATGAAACCCGGCAAACCCCTCGCCTTTGGTAAAGTGAAAGATGCGATATTCTTAGGACTACCTGGCAACCCTGTATCGGTTATGGCAACTTACTACCAACTCGGCCTACCTGCGATACAACACTTAAGTGGCAACCAAAATTATACGCAAGTCATCGCAAAAGCGCGTACAACGGAACCTTTTTATAAACGCCCAGGTCGTTTAGATTTTCAACGTGCTATTTTTAGCTATGATGATAATGGTGAGTTGGTTGTTAAAGGTGTCGGCATGCAAGCCTCACATATACTCAGTGGTATGAGCTTAGCAAATTGTTTTGCCATTATTCCGGCGGAGAGTGGAACGGTGAATGCAGGCGAGACAATCGAAATCCAACCTTTTGATGGATTAAGTTAATAGGATACCAATATACAACAACGAGAATACGTCAAATCACACTTCATAAAAGCCTAACTCTAAATTTAATTATTTTTTAGAGTTAGGCTTTAAACTTTAAGATTCTTCGTTTCCTTCTTCCATTTGTTTTTTAACGTCGTCCATATCTAAGCCTTGCGCTTTTTCAATCAATTCTTCTAGTTGTGTTTTTTGTAATGCGCCAGCTTCAGAATATAAAATCACCTGTTCACGGAACATCATCAATGTTGGTATAGAACGAATTTGGAAACCCGCTGCCAGCTCTTGTTCGTCTTCAGTATTGACTTTTGCAAATACAATATCTGGATATTTTTCAGATAATTCTTCATAAACGGGCATAAATCCCTGGCAAGGCCCACACCATGGAGCCCAAAAATCAACAATCACAAAATTATTATTTTCGATTGTTTCTTTAAAATTATCTTTATTTAATTCAATAGTTGCCACGGAGATGCCCCAGTCATTTAGTTAAAGTGAAAATAAATAATAGTGCCTAATATCTGAATTTCAAGTCTTCAGTTATAAACGAAATAAATTCTATAAATTCATGTAGTTAATCGAAATCCAACTCTTTGAGTGTATAAACATACAGTTGATTCTGAGGTGTTATTTTATAATTAGGGATAAACAGATTTTTTCCTCGCTGTTTATAGCTGCGCCCTGCTTTATCATATAAGTAACCTGTGCGTGACTCTGAAAAACCGCCAAACCACTTATCCTGTTTATTAAGGCTCGTTTTATAGGATGTTAATCGGTAGTTAATTTCATGCCCAATTCGCGGCGTTAATGCGTAAGCAATAAAAAATTCAGGTTTTAAAGAACGATGATAGTTTCTTGCGTAGCTTGGCTGTTCACTTTTTTTAGAATCCGGATCGGATAAACTTGAACGTATAGCGAGTAAATTTTTTAAGTCCTGCTTAGAGCGACGCATAATAACTAAGGGTAAACCCGTTTTATGCAAAATTCTTACTTCACCTATTTCAAGACTATTCAAATCAAATTTAATTAAATACTTTTCTTTTTTAACTGTTGATGAATCAATATAACCTGTAAAAACTTGCCAAACAGCAATAAAGCCAAAAACGAATAGAAAGAAAAAACCTTTTATTAATCGATTACGTTGTACTGATGAGCCCATCTTATTTACTTAACCGGGTACAAGGCCTTCACCTTGCCAGAATTTTTATAGTTTAAATAATCTTGCAAGACCTGAGTATGATCAAAGGCGAGTTTTTTTGGAAATTGATCTAAAGGAAAAACAGCAACGTTTTTTGCATCGTCTGCAGCTTGTGGTAATCCATTTGCCGTTGCAATATAAATCGCTGTTGCAGTATGTCCTCGATCATCTCTTGATGGATCAGAATATAATCCTAACAAGCAGCAGAGTTTTACATCCAAGCAAACTTCTTCTTTTGCTTCTCGTACCGCCGCTTGCTCTATTGTTTCACCAACATCGACAAAACCGCCGGGAATAGCCCAACCATACGGCGGATTCTTTCTTTCAATGAGCACAATACCTATTTTATTATTTTCATTAATTAATTCAATAATAGTATCCGCCGCAATCAACGGTGTTATTGGTCTAAAATTATTGGGGGACATACATTCTATTCCAGTAACATCTTACTAAGTAATTAAGGTGCAAATTTATTTTTAAAACGAATAATTTTTGCACGTTCTCGTTTATCTGGCCGTTTCACAGGCGCCGCTATTGTTTGATTTTTACGCTGCAGATTCAAGTCTTCTCGGCGTTTTATACTCGCATCTGTTTCTTTATACAGTTGTTGTGCAATAGTAGCCGAACCACGCTTATCGGATAACTCAAGAACGTGTATTGTAAACTTGAACAAACCTTTAGTAATCACCAACTCGTCATTAACTAAAATAGGTCGCGCAGGCTTTACTCGCACACCATTGACATGCACATGTCCGCCTTGAACGGCTTCAGTGGCAAGTCTGCGTGTTTTAAAAAATCGTGCAGCCCATAGCCATTTATCGAGTCGAGTAGTCATATATATTTAGTGTGATGGTTTGTTTTACAAGTTATATAGTACCACTATAAACCATACTGTATTTTTTCACCCATCAGTACGATATGATTCCAACACAATGCAAAAACAACAATTCATCCAACATTTATACAAAATTGTCGCAAAAACAAGTGTTTTAGTCGACAAAGATGAGCTACATCCTTATGAATGTGATGGTTTATCGGCATACAAATTTCTACCGTGGTTAGTGGTACTGCCTGAAAGCATTAAGCAAATACAGCAAATTGTAAAACTCTGTTTTGACAATAATATTCCCATTATTGCACGTGGTGCAGGAACCGGTCTTTCTGGTGGCACATTACCACAGGAAAACAGTTTAATCCTCTCTCTAGCCAAACTTAACCAAATTTTGAGCATCGACCCCATTGCACGCAGTGCACATGTTCAACCAGGTGTACGAAATTTAGCAATCAGTACTGCTGCAGAACCTTTTGGCCTTTATTATGCACCGGATCCTTCCTCACAAATTGCTTGCAGCATTGGTGGCAATGTTGCTGAAAACTCTGGTGGAGTTCATTGTCTAAAATACGGTTTAACCGTTCACAATATTTTAGAAGTTAAGATAGTATCCGTTGAAGGTGAGTTAATTACCCTCGGTGGACAAAGTTTAGATTCAGCCGGTTATGATCTTCTCGCTCTGATTACCGGCTCAGAAGGCTTGCTTGGTATCATTGTCGATATCACCGTTAAGTTATTGCCTATACCAGAAAAAGCACAAGTATTACTCGCGGCTTTCGATAATGTTTTAGATGCCGGTAAAACGGTTGGGGATATTATCGCAAACGGTATTATTCCTGCCGGATTAGAAATGATGGATAAGCTCGCCATCAATGCCGCAGAAGATTTTGCACATGCAGGTTACCCGAAAGAAGCTGCTGCCATTTTATTATGTGAACTTGACGGTACAACAGAAGAAGTTGAACAATCTATTTTGGCTGTAAAGAAAATAGCAGAAAAAAATAATGCAGAGTCTCTGCGTATCTCTCAAAATGAAACAGAACGGGCATTAATATGGACAGGCCGAAAAGCCGCCTTCCCTGCCGTAGGTAGACTCTCGCCTGACTATTATTGTATGGATGGAACTATTCCTAAAAGATGTTTACCTGAAGTTTTAGATTCAATAAATAAATTATCTGAGCAATACAATTTACCTGTTGCCAATGTGTTTCATGCAGGCGATGGTAATTTGCACCCACTTATTTTATACGATGCAAATATAGAAGGTGAACTAGAACGCACCGAAGAGTTTGGCGCTAAAATTTTAGAACTATGCGTAAAAGTCGGTGGCTCTATTACCGGTGAACATGGCGTAGGTATCGAAAAAATCGATCAAATGTGTATACAATTTCAGCCTAAAGAATTACAACAATTTCATTCTATTAAAGCAGCATTTGATCAAAAAACATTACTTAACCCTGGCAAGGCCGTACCCAGCTTACATCGCTGTGCTGAGTTAGGTGGCATGCATGTGCATGATGGTCAGTTACCTCATCCTGAATTGGATCGTTTCTAATGAGTAATGATATTGCTGCCCTTATTCAACAACAAGTTGAAGAAGCATATCAAGCTCAAATGCCTTTAGAAATTATAGGTAATAGCACTAAAAAATTTTACGGCAATAGCGTTAAAGGTACGCCTTTAGTCGTTAGCCAACATAGCGGTATTATTAGTTATGAACCAACCGAGCTAGTAATTACCGCAAGAGCCGGAACACCGTTAGACGAAATTGAAGAGGCCCTAAATAAACATAACCAACAACTTGCCTTTGAACCCCCTCATTTTAGTCAACCCGGTACCGATACCATTAATACTGAAACACACAATGATAACTTTTTCCGTATCGCTACCTTGGGCGGCACTATCGCATGTGGCTTATCAGGCCCAGCTCGCGCAAACAATGGTTCAGCACGCGACTTTGTTTTAGGTTGTGAAATCATTAATGGCCGAGGTGAGCAACTTAAGTTCGGCGGACAAGTAATGAAAAACGTTGCCGGATACGATGTATCTCGACTTATGTGCGGCAGTTTAGGGACATTAGGTATTATCCTAAATGTTTCCCTTAAAGTTTTACCTAAGCCAGAGGCTCAAACAAGCTTAAGCTTTGAATTATCACGAGACGATGCCTACTCGATGCTTGAAAAAATTAATGCAAAAGCTTATCCAATAACTGCAAGCTGCTATTTTAAAAACATGCTCACTATTCGATTAGCGGGTAATGCTCAAGCAGTGAAAGCGACCCAAGAAAAGTTAGGTGGTGAACAGCAACAAGATGACGACCATTTTTGGTCAACCATTCGAGAACAATCACATAGTTTCTTTAATACAAAACACCCTTTATGGCGTATATCAACAAAATTTAATACCAAACTCGATGCTCATGATCTGACTGAAGAAAATACACGATGCCTTACCGAATGGCATGGTGCGCTGCATTGGTTAACGACAAAAACACCGGCAACAGTATTACGCCAATATGTTGAAAAAATAGGTGGTCATGCCACGTTATTTAAAAATTATTCAAACGAAAACGATGTTGATATTTTTCATCCTTTGCAAAAACCATTACTTCAAATCCATAAGAATTTAAAAAGCTCTTTCGACCCAGAAAACATTCTAAATAGAAATAAAATGTATGACTTCAGTAAACCGTAAGTAGAACGCTAGGCATTATGCAAACCAATATAATAAAAAATTTACTCAGCCCCGAATTAACCGAAGAAGCCGATAAAATTCTACGTAGCTGTGTGCATTGTGGGTTTTGCACCGCTACTTGCCCAACCTATCAAATATTTTCTGATGAACTTGATGGACCACGCGGGCGTATATATTTAATTAAACAAATGCTGGAAGGCGAAAAGGTTACCAAAAAAACATTAACGCATTTAGACCGCTGCTTAACTTGCCGAAGCTGCGAAACGACCTGTCCGTCAGGGGTGCAATATTCACGTTTATTGGATATCGGTAAAGGATTCGCTGAAAGCAACATTAATCGCTCCTTTTTAATGAGCAATGCACGCAAGATATTATTATCACTGTTATTAAGTAAAAAGTTATTTAAAAATGTTATTAAAGCTCTACAACCGACCACCATGCTTTTGCCTAAAAAATTCAAAGCTAAATTAAAGATATCTCGTTCAAACTTAGATTGGCCGAAGACTCAGCATCAACGTAAAGTCATTTTACTAACTGGCTGCGCTCAAGATACTTTTGCACCTAACATTGACAAAAATCTCGCGCATTTACTTGATAAGTGTAATATTCAAACAATTCCTTTCGACGGTTGCTGTGGAGCATTAGCTCAACATATGTCCGCAGAAGAGAAAGCGGCCATTTCAATGAAGTCCAATATCGATCGATGGACAGACTTTATTAAATATCATAAAGGAATAGAAGCCATTATGATGTCTTCTTCTGGTTGTGGCATTACACTCAAAGATTACAAAAAATATTTTCAACATGATGCTGAATACAAAGATAAAGCTGAAAAAATATCTATGTTAGTTAAAGATCCCATTCAGCTATTAGAAAAAGAACAACGACACTTATCACAACGCCTACCTTCAACATTATCTTTTCATGCGCCCTGCACCTTACAACATGGACTTGGTGTTCACACCCAAGTTGAATCATTATTAATATCTTTGGGTTATACACTCAACATAATCAAAGATTCACATTTATGTTGTGGTTCAGCAGGAAGTTATTCTATTTTTCATCCAAAGATTTCTTCGCAGTTACTTAATAATAAAATTAGCGCACTAGAAGATGAGCGACCCGATATTATTGCCACATCGAATATCGGTTGTTTAATGCATTTAAATACGCAAGCGAAAAAAGAAGTAAAACACTGGATAAGTGTTGTCTTTGAAAATTTAAAGTAAAATAATTTTACTTGCCGCCACCCAAGCAAGGGGGTGACATAGGCGCTGTACCGTAGGCATCTTGCCATTCAGATTCAGTATAAGTATGAAGCGCAAGCGCGTGTATCTTGCCTTGTAATTCTTCTTCTAAAATTTTATTGATTATTCGATGTCTTGCAAGCAATGCTTTACCATCAAAATCGGCTGACACCAGCACAACTTTAAAATGAGATTCGGAACCTTCAGGAACGTTATGGTTATGGCTTTCGTTTTCGACTGTTAGATGTTGAGCGTTAATGCCGTTCGCTAACTTTGTTTCTATTACTTCTTGTACTCTCACTTTTTACTACCTACGTATATTTGATTACTAATTACCTTGATAAAAACGCATGCCCATCATGTATTCTTTATCATTGTTGTAATAGCGATAAACAATTTCACCTTTAGCTTGTATTACCTTAACTTTGCCTTTTGCGCCAATATTCATTGTTACCGTTAAGATATCACCAACTGTTTTCGGCTGATTCGAGGAAAAACGAACACCATCTAATGAAAAGTCTGTCGCCTTCATTGTTGATCTTTCGCCCGAAAAATTCGTTACGCTTACTGGACGATCAAATGGTATTCTGCGGTGTCTGCGTTTTTCTGTAATCATGCTGTCATTATCCCTAATTCTTAAATATAAATATTATTCCAATGGCATCCTGCAGGAACAATTTGGACTTCTAATAGTACACTAAATAACCGAGATATTAACCAACATTTAGGCTGAAACTACCAAACGGTATTAATTTGCAGACGTATGAGGAAATATCACTAAATAATATCTCATTAGCGTAACAGTAAGTTATTGAATTATATTAATACTTCTCTTTTAAAACATATTCAACAATTTTACGATGCGGATTGTATTCCAAATCACCCGTTTTTTCTAAACCATCTAATTTTGCAGACTTTAGAATCTTTTTACCTTCGCTAGTATTATTTAAATTAACTAAAAGGCTTTGAATTTTTAATTTAAGAGAATCAGGCATATCACTGTCCACTGCCCATGGTAAGTGGGCTAGCTGCTCCCCTTGTATTAAATATTTTAACTCACTTGTATCAACTTGCTTTTGAACGACACCTAAACGCAAAACTTTTTCACCACTTCCTGCAGCATCAGCTTGTTTAAATGCAGTTGCAAGAATTGCATTTGGAGGATTTTTAGCGAAGGCTACTTTATAATCACCTTTTGTAAGACCATTCGTTTCTAATAAATATCGAGCAAAAATATAACTCTGCATTGCTTTCGGCCCTCCTCCAAAAACAATCGACTTACCTTTTAAGTCTTTAACGGTATTAATGCCTGAATCTTTTCTAACAATAATCGAGCCCGTAATGGTCGCTTCACCGAACTCTACATTTTTAAGAATCACATCGTATCCAAATTGCTTATGTGAAACTAGGTAATGGTATTGATTAAAGTGGACTAAGTCGTATCTTTTATTTTTCACCCCATGCCAGAAAGTTGCGAAATTTTTTGACGTTTGCAAAATAACTTTGCGCTTCAATTTTTCAGATAAGTAACTTTCCAGTGGTTTAAATAACTGGATAGTTTTAATTGCATTTCTTCTGGGAAAGATACCAATAACTAAAGGCTCATCAGCAGAGTAAGCATAAATTAATTGGCTGTAACTCGAACATAATAGCAATGCTATGACACAAAAAACAATATTTATTGTAATAGCCAGCCTATTAGTCATCACATTAATTAATCAACTTAAACTCTTTTATTAGCTTACGACTACTATCGTAATCTTTATCTTCAGCTTTATGTAAGCCTGTCATACCGGCTTTTTTGAGAATTTTTTTACCTTCAGCGGAGTCATTTAAGCTCAGTATCGCTTTTTGTATTGAATTTCTCACATCAACAGACATCGATTTACTCACTGCCCAAGGGAGATGAGGTAAAGGCTGATCACCTAGCACTACGATTTTTAACTCAGAAACATCAACCCCTTTATTCTTCAAAATGGGACTTTTTAAACCAGCATCACCAATACCAGCAGCATCACCTTGCTTCAAGAAAGTCGCAATAGTTGCATTGGGTGGATTCTTTGCAAATTTTGTCACGTAATCATATTTACCAAGACCAGCTCGATTAAGCATAACAGCATTAGCAACATAAGCGACAAAGGCTTTTTTACCACCACCGAATAAAATAGTTTTACCTTTTAAATCCTTAACTGAATTAATACCGCTGTCTTTTCGCACAACAATGGCACTTTTAATAGACTTTGTCTTAAATTCTTCATTCTGCGCAATTACTGTATAGCCATGTTTTGCATTTGATTCGATATACTGCAACTGATTGTAATGCACAATATCGTAGCGACCTTTATTGACATTTTTAAAAAACGTTGGGAAATTCTTTGCCGTGGTTACTTGTATATTCTTACCTGTTTTTTTAGTTAAATATTCAGATAAAGGCTTAAACATCCGAATAGTCATTTTTGCATTTCTTCGCGGAAAAACACCCATTAATAGTGTTTTTTCAGCAGCAATCACTTGCGCAGCAAACCACAATTCACAACTTAGAAGTGTAGCTAAAAAATAAGCTAACTTTCTCATTTCTATTCCTTTATTCTAAAAATAGTATTGAATTTATCTACTCACAGATGTATCGACAATAAACCCCAATTGTTTAATGAATACTTGATACTTATGAAATATTTATCTTAATAAAATCAAAAAGTTAACAAAACCTAGAGCTTTAATTTTCCCAATACATCTATTTTGGTTGCGTAAATTGTCAAAATTGGGGAATTTTTGACAAAAAAAACGGCTCCCTTCGGAACCGTTCTTAAATCACTAAGCTGTATTATTTAGTTCACAAACTGAATAAGTAGCTTATTCATTCGAGCAACAAAGCCTGAAGGATCTTCCAATTGCCCACCTTCACTTAGCATCGCTTGTTCAAACAAGGTTAAACACAAGTCATTAAATTGCTCTGCCTTTGTGTCATCTTCCAATACTTTGATTAAAGGATGCTGAGGATTAATTTCTAAAATAGGGTCAACCGTTGGAACAGTATGCCCTGCTTGTTGAAGAATTTTTTGCATGCTAACGGCCATATCTTGCTCTTCTACCACTAAGCAAGCCGGTGAATCAGTTAAACGATGTGATACACGGACTTCTTTCACTTTGCCATCTAGTGCATCTTTCATTTTAGCGACTAAATCTTTAAATTCTTTCTCAACTTTTTCGGCTTTCTTTTTATCTTCTTTATCTTCTAAATCACCAAGGTCGAGTTCACCTTTGGCAACAGAAACAAGTTTCTTCTCTTCAAATTCATTAAAATAAGACATCATCCATTCATCAACACGATCGAACATCAACAATACTTCAATTCCTTTTTTCTTGAAGAATTCTAAGTGCGGGCTATTTTTTGCAGCCGTGTAACTTTCTGCTGTGATGTAATAAATTTTATCTTGGCCTTCTTTCATTCGACCAAGATAATCGGCTAAAGAAACGTTTTGTATATCTGAATCATTATTGCTTGATGCAAAACGTAATAGTTTAGCGATTTTATCTTTATTAGCGAAATCTTCAGCCATTCCTTCCTTTAAGACATTACCGAATTCCGTCCAGAACGTTGCATATTTTTCCGAATCGTCTTTTGATATTTTACTGAGTGCGGTTAATACTTTTTTAACCGAGCCGGTTTTAATCGCTTCTATTTGTTTGTTCTTTTGTAGTATTTCGCGTGAAACGTTTAATGGTAAGTCGTCTGAATCAACCACACCTTTAATAAAGCGTAAATAGGTTGGCATAAGTTGTTCAGCATCATCCATAATAAAGACGCGCTTGACATAAAGTTTTACACCATGCTGTTTTTCACGTTCATATAAATCAAACGGTGCACGTTTAGGGATATACAGTAAGGTTGTATAAGATTGTGTGCCTTCTACCTGGTTATGCACCCAATGCATAGGATCGTCAAAATCATGCGCGACACCTTTGTAAAATTCAGAATATTCTTCATCGGTAATGTCTGATTTACTGCGCTTCCATAAAGCCGATGCTTTATTTACCGCTTCTAATTCATCTGTTTTTTCACCTTTATCATCCAACTTAACCATTGATATAGGCATTTCAATATGATCGGAATAACGATTTACAATCGTACGCATGCGCATATCTTCAAGAAACTCGGCTTCGTCTTCGCGAATATGTAATGTAATAGTCGTACCGCGTTTAGCGACTTCAATATTCTCCAGGCTGAACTCACCTTCACCGGCTGACTCCCAACGTACACCATGTTCAGCCGCATCACCTGCTCGACGTGTTTCAACAACAACATTGTCCGCAACGATAAAAGAAGAATAAAAACCGACACCAAATTGGCCGATCATTTGCGCATCTTTAGATTGGTCACCGGATAAGTTATCAAGAAATTTCTTAGTACCTGAATTCGCAATCGTACCAATATTATCAATCACTTCCTGGCGATTCATACCAATACCGTTATCTGATATAGAAATCGTCTTTGCTTCTTTGTTTATATCAATCGTTAGTTTTAAATCACTATCGTCTTCAAAGAGTGCAGCATCTTTTAATGCTTCAAATCGTAACTTATCGCATGCATCAGATGCATTTGAAATAAGTTCACGAACAAAAATTTCCTTGTTGGAATACAAAGAGTGAATCATTAAATTAAGTAACTGTTTTACCTCTGTTTGAAAACTGAGGGTTTCTTTTTGAGTGTCCACGGTCATTTATTGCTCCTGATGATAAATCGACTAATTAATTTTACTTCCTTATAGATGGGGTAATACACAGGCTCTTTCAAGGGATTTATACGATTTTTTTTATTACCTAATACTAATATTTTTAATTTAAAAATCAAATAGTTAGGGCTGTAGCTTTAAAGCTATCTTGCTTATAATAAACATTACTGGTACAAGTTCTGATGTAACAACTAAAGGAGAAATTAAAAAATGCGCTCAGTTGTTTTACTATTAATATTAATAGCCCTTAGTACCTGGGTCGGTTTTGCGTTAAAAAGAAACGGTAGCCCAAACGCAAAAATTGCGTTTATTATCTCTGGAGTTTTAGCGTTGTTATTCTTGGCAGGATTTTTTCGATTTTTATAAAAAAAACCACAACAAACACAGAAAAATGTCTGTATTTGTTGCGGCCCTATTAAGATTAGGTTAAATAATAAAAGAGTTAAGCTAATTTAGCTTTCGCTGCATCAACTGCAACACCACTGTTAATTTTAGCACCCATTCCAGTTAACACTTCATCTAGCGCTTTTAAACAAAACTCTACATTTTCAGCCCTTGCAGCATATCCCATCAAACCGATACGCCATACTTTTCCAGCTAAGGCGCCAAGACCCGCACCGATTTCTAAATTATAATCACTAAGCAATTTTGCACGCACAGCTGCATCATCAACGCCTTCAGGAATCGTTACTGCATTAAGTTGAGGTAGGCGGTCAGCTTCATCTACAATAAATTTCAAACCCATCGCTTCAATACCCGCTCGTAATGCTTGATGCATTTTTGCATGACGTGCCCAAGAATTTTCTAAACCTTCTTCGTGTAAAATAACCAAGGCTTCATGTAAACCGTATAAGTTGTTAATCGGTGCAGTATGGTGGTAAGCCCTTTTAGCGCCTGCTCCCCAATACCCCATAACCAAATTCATATCTAAAAACCAGCTTTGTACGGGTGTTTTGCGGTTTTTAATTATCTCGGCTGCTTTTTCATTAAAACTTACCGGTGATAAACCTGGAGGTGCCGACATACATTTTTGTGTTCCAGAATAAATCGCATCAATATCCCAATCGTCAACACGTAGCTCTGTACCCGCTAAAGACGTCACTGCATCAACAATAACAATACAATCATGTGCGTGTGCTAAAGCTGTTAAAGCTTTTGCATCTGACTGTGCGCCAGTCGAAGTTTCGGCATGAACGAAGGCTAAAATCTTCGCATCACTATTATCTTTTAATGCTTGCTCAACTTTTGCAATGTCAATGGCTTTACCCCACTCATCTTCAACCATGACCGCTGTACCACCACAACGTGTTACGTTTTCTTTCATACGACCACCAAAGACACCGTTTTGGCAAACAATCACTTTATCACCTGGCTCAACCAGATTAGCAAAACACGTTTCCATGCCCGCAGAACCCGGTGCAGAAACAGGGAAGGTCAATTCATTTTTTGTTTTAAAGGCATATTGCAATAAAGTTTTCATTTCATCCATCATGCCAACAAATTCAGGATCAAGATGGCCTATGGTTGGTCGCGATAAGGCTTCAAGTACTCGGGGAGACACATCCGACGGACCGGGTCCCATTAATGTACGTGGTGTTGGTTTAAATGATGAAATTGTCATACTGTACCCTTAAATATTTTATATCTATGAAAAATTGAAACGCAGTATACATTAATCAGCCACACTTCTCCTATGCAATCACTAGGTTATTACTAGATCACATGACCAATATCACCTATTTAAGATAGGGTTAACGGTTTTATTTAATCTGAGTAGAATGAGTGACTTCACTCCTGTCTACTTTTCTGATAAATATACGTTCACTTTTCCATTAAACCTCAAAGGTAGCTCAATGTCTGATTTCCCATTAATTCTTGATGCTGAACAACTTCAAGCAAATCTTGATTCCAAAAATCTCGTTGTTATCGATTTATCTCAACCAACAAGTTACCTAGAGCATCATGTTCCGGGCGCATACTTTATGGACTATAGCTGGATAACAAAAGCTCAAAACCCGGTAATGGGATTACTACCCGAACTCGAACAACTCAATCGCGTTTTGTCCGCTTTTGGAATAAATGAAGAGACACATATTGTCGCATATGATGACGAAGGTGGTGGTCGTGCTTGCCGATTATTATGGACACTCGATACCCTGGGTCATAAAAATTATTCATTATTAAATGGTGGGATACAAACCTGGCTTAACAAACAACTCGCCACCAGCCAAGATATTAGCTGGCCGACACCCTCTAGCTATTCAGGAAGTTTAAGCACGGCACCTATTGCCGATAAACAATTAATTCTGGATAGCCTCGATGACCACAACACCCTTATTTTAGATTGCCGTAGTCCCATGGAATACAGTGGTACAAAAGCATTTGCTGCACGTGGAGGGCATATTCCTGGTGCTGTTAATATGAACTGGATGGACCTAATTGATGCTGATAACCACTTGCAGCTGAAAACAACTGATGCAATAGAAGCAGTATTAGAAAGTAAGGGGATAACAAAAGATAAAACGATAATAACCCATTGCCAAACGCATCACCGTTCGTCTCATAGTTATATCGTTCTCAAAAGTTTGGGTTACGAAAAGATAAAAGGCTATCCAGGCTCATGGTCTGACTGGGGCAATGATCCCTCTACCCCGATTGACATAGCTTAAAGTCTAATCCGTTGAACGAACCACACCGGTAACAATACCTAAAATTTGCACGTGTTCATTACGCAAATAAATGGGCTCCATGTCGGGGTTTGCAGGTTGCAAACGAATGCCATCGGATTCGATATAGAGTTTTTTAAGCGTAACTTGTTCGAAATTAATCAACGCGACAACCGTTTCGCCATTTACAGCCGATTCACGTTTTTCGATAACAACAACATCACCATCTTGGATATTGTCATCAATCATCGAATTTCCACGAACCCGTAATGCATAACAGTTTCGCTTAACCATATTAGCCGGTACCGAAACCGCTTCGTCATTATTACAAGCATCAATGGGTTCACCTGCAGCGACCCACCCCATTAATGGGATTTCGATTAGTAACTCTTCAACAATACTTAACGGTTCAAAAGACCGTTCCCAGACAGAATGGCCTGCTTTACCCAGCGGTAATTCCTGAGTATTACAGCCTAAATTGTTATTTGGAATCAGTACGTTAACATTGCTCATTGATGTAATCCTTTAGGTTTTGTTTAACAATAGCTCTCCCTAATAAAGATTGCAACTGCTTCGTTTAAATTTTTAAGAGAAATAACATCGATAGCTACCGAATGCCCTTCCTTTGAATTCCTATACACACGCCTAGTTATTCCATATAGAATACCAACTACAAATATTTCAACACAATAAAGTTTCCACTAAGGTCTAAAAATTTATGTCTGAGACAAATCAAAAATCAAACTCACTTTTAATTATCGTTGTTGCTGCAATCAGTATTGGTGTGGGTATCTGGGTGAGTCAAACAGCTTTTAAAGCCCCCGCAGCGGTGCCAAAGAATTTAGAGGCGACCTTACTCGATAAATCAAAACCCTTAACAGCGTTTAATTTAATCGACCACAACAACGATACCTTCAATTTAGATAGCCTAAAAGGCAAATGGAGTTTCTTATTTTTTGGTTTTACACACTGCCCCGATGTTTGCCCGCTAGCCTTAAAAGTTATGCAGAATGTATGGAAGAGTCCTGAACTTAAAAGCTTAACGGAAACCAATCTCAAGATGATTTTTGTATCCGTTGACCCCGACCGAGATAAACCTAAGTTATTAAAATCTTACGTTCAATATTACAATCCAAAATTCATTGGTGTAACGGGCAAATCAAATGAAATTGATAAGCTCACCAATCAAATCGGTATTTTATACGGTTTTGATGAACCCGATGAAAATGGTGATTACAACGTAATGCACAGTGGACAAATTATACTAATCGATCCTAAAGGCAATATGCGAGCTGTGTTCTCTCCACCACTTAGCCCTAAGTCGATTACACGCGATTTTATAGCTATACAAAAATTTGTTGAGGATAACTCATGAACAAAATACTCATAAGCCTGTTTATTTTTATTGCTAGCGTAAATACAGCTTTTGCAGAAATAGCTAATAATAAAACACAGCCATCACTCATCTTTAAAAATATTGTTATTCCCGAGGCACCTCCCGTCGCGAGCGTTATGGTTGCCTATCTAAACATAACAAACAACAGCAATACAAAACAAACCATTACAAAAATCACCAGCCCACAATTTAAGCGTGTTGAAATTCATGAAATGAGTATGAGTAATGGCATGATGAATATGAAAAAAATGAAAAATTTAGCCATTAAAGCAAAACAAAAAATATCTTTAGAGCCTGGCGGTTTGCATGTTATGTTAATTAAACCCATTAAACCTTTAATAAAAGGAAATACTGTTGAGCTAACATTTATGCTTTCCTCTGGTGAACTCAACACGATTAACACTCAAGTACAAATCGTAGATTAAAATGACAACAAACCAACAACCAGCAAACATTAAAGATAAAATATTTGCTTTTATACAAATGCTTCTACCGCATCATTTTCTTTCAAGCATTATGTATAAAATTACGCGTATTGAAATGAAGTGGTTTAAAAATTTTTTTATTACTAAATTCATTGGCATCTACGATGTTGATATGAGCCAAGCTCAAAATGAAAACGTGCAAAATTTTAAATGTTTTAATGAGTTTTTTACGCGACCTCTTAAACCTGAAGCTCGCCCTATTGCCGAAGGCGAAAAAACAATACTCTCACCGGTTGATGGCACAGTAAGTGAAATTGGCCGGATAAAAAGTGGACAAATATTTCAAGCGAAAGGCAAAAACTACTCACTAGAAACATTAGTCGGTGGTTCACCTGAGCGAGCACAATTTTACGAAGACGGTTACTTTGCAACGCTTTATTTATCACCACGTGATTACCATCGCATCCATATGCCCATTAGCGGTCATATACGTGAAATGGTGCATGTACCAGGGCGATTGTTCAGTGTTAGCCCTTCAACCGCACGCAGTGTAAATAGCTTATTTGCACGCAACGAACGCGTTGTCGCCGGCTTTTCAACAGATGCTGGTCCTATGGCAATGATCTTGGTCGGCGCTATTTTTGTTTCAAGTATGGAAACCGTATGGGCAGGAACAATTACCCCGCCCAATGGGAAAAATTTACGGCAATGGAGTTATGATACGCAAGACCCAATTAACCTAGAACGCGCAGATGAAATGGGCCGTTTTAATATGGGCTCGACAGTTATTTTATTATTTTCGAAAGACAGTATTCAATGGGAAGAGCATTTAAAATGTGGCACAAAAATTCAGTTCGGTGAAAAAATTGGTCAAATAAATTAAGTTTAATGCATTTAAAATAACCAACTTGTTTTCCTTAAGCCTCATCAATAGTGAAAGCAATAACGTCACTAATCGAATCCATTCCAGTTGCCAACATCACCAATCGATCCAAGCCTAACGCTACCCCTGATACAGCCGGTATACCGTAATCTAAAGCCGCAATTAAATTTTCATCTATCGGTATTATTTGTAAGTCGGCTTGTTCCCTCTGTTTATTTTCATTTTCAAAGCGTCTACGTTGTTCATTCGCATCTAATAATTCTTGATAGCCATTCGCTAACTCAATACTATTTATGTAAAGCTCAAAACGCTCTGCAACATTAAATTCATTATCGCCGTTTGCTTTTCGGATATTGGCAAGTGCTGCTTGAGTTTCTGGGTAATCGTAGATAAAAACAGGAACATTTTTAGGTAATCGAGGTTGTATTAGATGTGTAATGATTAAATCCAACAATGCATCTTTATTTAATTTTATTTCGCTGTTAACCAGCTCAATATTATTTTCTTTTAAAACCCCATTCAATTTATTAACATCACAAATAAAAGGATTGATACCTAAATATTGTTCAAAAATATTCTGATAAGAAATAAAAACCGTTTCCTTTAAACTTATTTTATCTTTTAACAATTCACCAACAAGCTCATCTACCTGCGCCATTAACCTGTGATATGATAAGCTGGGTTGATACCATTCAATCATCGTAAATTCAGGATTATGATTTCGTCCTACTTCACCTTGACGAAAAACTTTACAAATTTGGTATATCGCTCCTACACCCGCAGCGAGTAAACGTTTCATAGGAAACTCAGGCGAAGTATGCAAATAATATTGCTTAGAATTATATTGAGTGGTAAAACTTTCTATATTGGGGTCAGGCGTCGTTGATTGAGAGAGTGTTGGCGTATCAACTTCTAGGGTATTATTTTTTTGAAAAAAATGCCGGACAGTATTAAGTAACGCAGCTCGGCATTTTAGTGTTTCGATAGTCGTATTGGTTTTCCAGTTACTCACCTTAACCGACTTAATTAATTAACTTAATCTTTAACTCGACCAACATATTCGCTGGTACGTGTATCGACTTTAATTTTTTCACCTTGATCGATAAACAGTGGCACACGAACAACTGCACCCGTATTACAAATAGCTGGCTTACCACCACCACCCGAGGTATCTCCACGTACACCAGGATCTGTTTCGGTAATGGTTAAAACAACATGATTCGGCGCAGCAATACATATTGGGTTTTCATTCCAAAGCGTTACGGTATAGGTTTCTTGTTCAACTAACCATTTAATGGCCTCACCGACAGCGGCTTCATCAGCGGTGTACTGTTCATAGGTTTCAGAATCCATGAAAGTCCAAGTGCTACCATCAGTATATGAGTACTCTAATTCGGTTTCCAATACATCGGCAGCTTCAACTGATTCACCGGATTTAAAGGTACGCTCAAGAACTCGACCCGTTTTTAAGTTGCGAATTTTTACACGATTAAAAGCTTGTCCTTTACCTGGTTTTACAAATTCATTTTCGATAATGCTACAAGGGTCATTATCCAACATTATTTTTAAGCCACTGCGAAATTCATTGGTACTATAGTTAGCCATGTGTCATCCTGCTGAAGTTTTAATCTAAAATTATATATGCCTATGATACCGCGAATCGCTCCCATATGTCAGACCCCGTCATGGCAAAAACAATTGGCTGATGCAATTAGTTGCCCAGAAGAATTATTTACTGCATTAGACTTACCCAATCAGTATCTTAAAGCGGCACAGAGTGCCTCAAAGCTATTTCCTCTAAAAGTCACCCAAAGTTATTTAAGTCGAATAGAAAAAGGCAATATTGATGATCCTTTACTTCGACAGGTATTACCTTTAATCGATGAACATGCTGATCACGAAGATTACATAACGGATCCAGTCGGTGATTTAAAAGCCACTGTCGTCCCTGGGTTACTACATAAGTATCAAAGCCGAGTGTTACTGATGCCAACGGCTGTCTGTGGTATCCATTGTCGCTACTGCTTCCGTCGCCATTACCCTTATTCTGAGCATAAATCGTCAAATAATTGGCAGCAAGCTATTGAATACATTACAAAAGATAACTCTATCCACGAAGTCATTTTAAGTGGCGGTGATCCTTTCAGCTTAAGTAATAGCAAACTTTTCCGCTTGTTAGACTTACTTGAAAATATTCCTCACCTACGTCGGATTCGATTTCATACCCGCTATCCAATTATTTTGCCTGATAGAATCGATACCGAACTAAGTCATTACTTACAAGAATATCGTTGCAAAGTGGTCATTGTGCTCCACAGCAACCATCCAAATGAGCTAAGCGCTCCTGTGATTCATGCATTTAACTTATTGAATAATAACAATATAACGCTTCTCAATCAGAGTGTTTTACTGGCAGGAGTGAATGATAATGTCGCTACATTAAGCGAGCTTAGCGAACAACTGTTCGCCCATAACGTCCAACCTTATTACCTGCATCAGCTCGATAAGGTGAAGGGTGCACAACATTTTGCCGTTAATGATGAATTTGCCAAATCTCTAATATTGGCACTTAGAAATCGACTTTCTGGCTATCTTATTCCTCGCCTTGTCCAAGAAAATAGCGGCGATTTAGCCAAACAAACTCTTATTTGAGTTAACCCAATTGGTTAAATATCACCCAAATGGGTTAATTGGCATCCAATTTGCAATGATTCACTCTGTCAAGCTAAGAGATGTCAAGTAATTGTGTCATAATTCGGAAGGTTAAAAGAACATATAAGAATTTAACCGCTATTTGATACATGTAGTACATTTGAGTGAGGAAATCCCGTGAGCAAATCGCTCGGCCTAGCCGTAACAGACCGACAAAAACCATCTAGAGGCGCATTTAATATACGCCATAAAAAGGTAGCCAAATGGCTTGAGGAACTTCCTAAGGCCAATGTTGGTGAAACGGCTAAACTAGTATTCCAAACACTAGTAGAAACGAACCGTTTACATTATCCCCACAAAGAGCGTGCTCGCTTCTTAGAGGAATTACGCCCAACGACGCAATTTGTTACATCAGCTATGCGTAAACACTTTGTGGGCACCAACTTCCCATTACCTAAAAAAAGCCAAAAAGTGGCTGCCGCTACACGGGAAATTTATCTACAACTTGCTCAAGGTTATATTAATTGCACCGAAGATTTGCTCAGTTCAAGCATTTTATTCATTGATAAAAAGTTATTAGTGACCATGTTACATCGTGCCATTTCTTGTTTAGGTCGAGTTCTCCTGACCTCGTATCAAGTTTATTCACCCTATCCAGACAAAATTTGGTCAAGATTAAACAAGCTTTATGCTTATGCTGAAAAACATAAATTATTACGGACCGAAGTATTAGACAACCAACGTATGTTTGTTAAAAAATCGACCATCTCAGAAGAATACAGTCGAATATTACTTTTATCTTTAGCATCCCCTTATCGCTTACGCCAAGGTGAAGTGAATAAGGTATATAACACACTTGAACGTTGGACGCTTAAAAGCCAACTTTTCGAAATTCTTGAAGGGGAGAAGATACAGGGTTATTTTGCTATTAATTTAAAATCTGACAATCCACCTCGGAATATTGCGCTCGTTAATCAAGATTGTAATCCCAATGATTGCCGCACTATTGATACAGAAAGATTAGCTGAAACCATACGTGATGAAATTCAAAACACACGCGATTCCGGAGAAACAACCATCACCGGAATAGAAATGGCATCCCCAGAATTGTCGCATGATTTATTACGGAGATTGCTCACCACGTGGGCCGTCATTGCCAAACGTAATTTTCCACGGACAGATAAACAAGAAAGAGTACTTGTTGCGATAGGCTTAAGCGCATCACACCAAATTATTTGTGATTCAGCAAGACGTCGTTCACCTAAATCAAAAGACCGTTCGAAGGATAAAAATAATGCTTTTAGCGGAAAATCACATTACGACACAAGCGAAGTTAAAAACCTTAATGCCCGTCAACCTGACGTATGGAACTTAGTTTATCCATCAGAAATAAAAGTGGGCTATACACCTTTAGATGCTGATAAATTATCTGGGGTTATCAAGAAAAAAGTAAATACTTCTGAAGAATTACTCTACCACGCTGAAAGCTGGACAATATTAAATGAAAGCGCGAGCGGTTATTGTATACAAAACAAAGAGAGTAGCGAAACAACGGTTCAAGTAGGCGAACTGATGAGTATTCGACGTAGCGGTGATGGGCATACCTGGAAATGGGGTGTCGGTGTTATTCGTTGGATGAAATACTCCAGTGAGTTAGGTATCACATTAGGCATTGAAATGTTAACACCAGATTGCGCCGCCGTGGGCATAAAAGCAGCAATCCATGATGCGGGTGTTGATTACCAACGAACGCTGATGCTACCTCAACTCAATGCGATCAACCAAGCCAGTACTATAATTACAAACCCTGTTCCTTTTCGAGTGGGTAATCAGCTTAAAATGAAAATAATCGGTAAAGAAATGGAAATTAAATTGAGTAAGCAATTACAAAATACAGGCCTATTTGCCCAATTTCAATATGACATCATCGATGATGAACCACCTGAAGACGATCATTGGGAAGAAGAAGGTGACTTTAATCAAGTCTGGTCGATAATATAAAATATAGTTTTATCTAAGTAACATAAGCTATAGTATAAGATATGTAAAAATTAACAGCTCGGCATATTAAAAGGAAACAATCTTTGAGCAGTGAAAACCTACTCCGCTTATTAACCATATTCGATTTATCTGAAGAAGCCGAAGTGCTTATTAATTCTCTGCGAAATGCAGGCTTTATTGTTCGTGATGTACGCGTGGAAGATGATGAGGATATGCTAACTGCGCTAGATGATAATCCCATTGATATCATTTTGTGCAAACATACTTTACCTATTTTTAACGCTGCTGCTGCTGCTGAGATTATTAGCAAATCTGGTCGCGACCTACCCTTAATTGTTATTACACCAAAATCAGATGATAATCTTACAATTGAATGTTTAAAATTTGGTGCTCGCGATGTTATTAATTTCGAGAATACTCAACACTTACGTCATGTCCTTACTCGAGAATTAAGCGATTTAAAAGAGCGTCGCGCACATCGTCGTTGCGAGAAAATGTTGCATGAAACGGAAAAACGCTCTCGTTCATTAATTGATAACTCGCGTGATGCCATTGCTTACGTGCATGAAGGCATGCATATTTATGTGAACAATGCCTATTTAATGATGTTTGGTTACGAAGATCTTGATGATGTAGAGGGTATGCCTATCCTTGATATGATTAGCCCAGATGACCATACTCAATTAAAAGATTTCTTGCGAGCTTACTCTAAATCTCAACTTGACGAAGATACTCTCAATTTACATGGGCAACATACTGATGGAAATGCCTTTGATATTGTCATGGAGTTTTCACCTGCAAGTATGGAAGGCGAAGCTTGTACGCAAATTATTATTCGTGACCAGGCCGACAGTAAAGAATTAGAAGAGAAACTTAACGCATTAAGTAAACAAGATTTAATCACTGGCTTATATAATAAAACCTACCTAATTGAACAACTCGACAAATTTATTTCATCGGCTCTAGAAGGACATGCCAGGGGTGCATTGCTTTACATTACTCTCGACAACTATGACGATTTAAAAGATAGTTTTGGAATTGCTGGCCTCGATATGTTATTTGTCGATTTAGCGAGTTTATTAAAAGATAAATTAGAGAAATTAGGCGTTTTTGCTCGTATGGAAGGTATTGCTTTTTGTTTACTACTTAAAGATGCCGATAGCGCACAAGCCGAAAAATATGCCGAAGGAATCTGTACGATAGTTAAAAGTCATATATCCGAAATTAATCACAAATCTGTGTCTAGCACGACCAGTATTGGCATTACTTTAATAAATGAAAAAATTAGTAATATTCATGACTGTATCAATCGCGCTGAAAAAGGTGCATCCATTGCATTAGAAAATGGCGGTGATCAACATCATACTTATAACCCATCAATAGAAGATATTGAAGAACATGCAAAAAATTCGCATTGGGAAAAACAAATTAAGTTCGCCTTAAAAAATAATTTATTTAGATTATTGTTCCAACCCATAGTTAGCTTGCATGGCGAACCTGGGGCACACTACGAAATTTTTGTTCGTATGCTTGATGAAGACCAACAAGAAATTGCACCTGAAGATTTTATACCTGCAGCAGAACAAGCTGAATTGATGAGTTTTATTGATAGATGGGTCATTGCAAATTCACTACTTGTTTTATCTGAAAGAATGCAGAAAAAAGAAGAAACTCGGCTATTCATAAAAATCTCAAGTAGCACCATTGTGGATCCTGAATTCTTATCGTGGGTAAGCGAACGCATAAAGGCATTACGAATTAATGCTGATTTCATCACGTTCCAAGTTAAAGAAGAAACGGCTCTTAATTATCTTAAAGCAACAAAAGCATTATTTGAAGGTTTAAAGAGCATGCACTGTCGAACCGCTCTCGACAATTTTGGCATAGAAGAGAATACTTTCCAGTCGATAAAACACTTCGATGTAAATTACATTAAAATTCATTACGATATCATTAGTAAATTAGCAACTAATGTTGAAATGCAAGAACAAGTAAAAATGATTGCAGGGGAAGTGTCTAAAAAGAATATTCAGACAATAGCCGCATTTGTTGAAGATGCAAATTGTCTTGCCTTGCTATGGCAATGTAGTGTCGACTTTATTCAAGGTTATTTCTTACAAGAACCTGATGTTGTCTTAGAATACGATTTCGAGGAATCCTTTTAAGATTACACAGCACAATTATTTATTGTGCTGTGTTCTATTCATCTTAAAACTAATCAATTACGTGTGATACTAATCCATCGGCCAACTTAGGCTCAAACCAAGTGGATTTAGGTGGCATCACCTCATCCGCATCTGCGACAGCCATCAAAGCATCTAAGCTCGTTGGATATATAGCAAATGCAACGACCATTTCACCCGAGTTAACACGTTTTTCTAATTCTTTTAATCCTCGAATACCACCGACAAAATCAATTCGTTTATCTCTACGTGGATCATCAATACCTAAAATGGGTGTTATCAAATGATTTTGTAATAAACTGACATCCAAGCGTCCAACCGGGTCATCTGCAGGATATAAATCCTCGTTTATTGTGAGCGAATACCATTTCCCAGATAAAAACATACCAAATGTTTTTGCACAACTTGGTTTGTATTCATCAGCAGATTCTTTAATCGTAAAACTCATTGCTACTTTCGCTAAGAACTCTTCATTCGTCAAACCATTTAAGTCTTTCATCACACGATTGTAATCGAGTATTTGCATTTGATTATCAGGGAAGATCACACTTAAAAAATAATTATGTGCTGCTTCACTATCGCCACCGTTACGTTGAGCAGCAATACGTGATGCCGAGGCCGAACGGTGATGCCCATCGGCAATATATAAACTCTCCATTGAATCAAATGTAGATGTAATCGTATCGATTAATGATTGGTCGTTTACAACCCAAATTGTATGTTGAACCCCATCATCTGCAGTTAAATCATATTCAGGATTTGTTTTACAAACATCAGCCACGATATCGTCTATCACTTTATTATGGCGGTAAGTTAAAAACACGGGACCTGTTTGTGTATTTAACGCATCGATCTGACGAACCCGATCATCTTCTTTTTCAGGCCGTGTAAATTCATGTTTTCGAATTCTGTTTGTATCATAATCGGCAACCGATGCAGCAGCGACTAAACCATACTGCTCATGAGACCCCATCACTAATTTATAAACATAGTAACAAGGCGCATCATCTTGAAATAGAATCCCTTCGGAAACTAAATTATTTAAGTTCTCAGCACCTTTAGCATAAACAGATGCATCAAAAGGATCTGTACCAATAGGTAGATCTATTTCGGGTTTAGATATATGCAGAAAACTTTTAGGGCGACCTTCTACGCGTATACGCGCTTCTTCAGTATTCAGAACATCATAAGGGGGAGCGATTACGTCTTTAGCAAATTCTTTTTTTGGGCGTAGTCCGGTAAATGGTGAAATCAACGGCATATCTTTACCTATATATTTAAAGTGTGGGAAAACACCAATTTTAAACGATTCGAGGCCTTTCGCCCAGTAACAAACGAAAATAAGTTTATCGCAGAGCCTGAATACGGGTAGGAATTGATGGATGAGACAAAAATACCTTTAAAATGAAGGGACGCATCACTTTGGGCATATACGCCATACACCACTCTAACGCACCAGGAATATGTGACTGCGATGCATGTACACGATCAAGCGCATTCAAGAAACTCTGCAAGTTAACCATTGTCATTGCCAGTTTATCGGCACGCAATTCATAACGTCGGTTTATCGTATTCAAAACAAATAACGCAAAAAAACCATAGGTTATTAGTACAGCGAACAGGCTTACTATAAAACCAATATTTTTATCTCGCCATCTATATAGAAAAACATAATCAATAATAATGTGACTGATGTAAACAGGCATCCACAAGGTGAGCAGTAAAATTAAATCGGTCACACTCATACTATGAGTATCGTACATTGCAACATGAGCCATTTCATGTGCGAGTACCGCTTCCACTTCATCAGGTGTTAATTTAATAAGTAAACCCTGAGTCAAAACAATCAAGGGGGCATGAAAAAATCCAGGCGATACCTTTGCGTTAACATCAGATGATGAATCAATAATAACCTTAGGTACCTTAATTGTTAATTTTTTAGATATTTTGTTCGTTAAGCGAGAAATCCATTTGTACTGATTATCTAATGTGTAAGATGAATTGAAGTTCTTTTGCATTTCTTGATTACAAAAAAAGGAACTAATACTTAATTTGTTTTTTACGAACACATACACAATTGCCAGCGGGCGATATAAATACCAAATTCCAAAACAAAAGAATAGGCTGCCTAAAATAAATAACTTGGGTTGCTCAAATAAAAATGAAATAATAATTTCAGTAAAATATGAAACGTTATCCAGTGATAATATTACATTGACCAAGCTTAATTGCAGCACCATTAAAGTAACAACTAAAATAATCACTAAGTAAGACTTTGTGATCCCCTGAATTTTCATCGATAAATGTTGTAATTTCATAAATAATGTCAGCAAAAAATGGATGTTAGAAAAGCAGGCATTTTATGGGCCAATTGCACGTTCTTATCGAAATGCAAGTATAGTATTGTGAACTATATCACATAAAAACAGAGCTTAAATGTTTCATCAAAATAACCACAAAATCGTGCTATGATTAACGCAAAATAATCTTCAAAAAGACACGGAAAAGTCTAAATATTCGCACAAATATGCCGTAACAATAGAAGTAAGCCACTTTCGGACAAGCATTGGAAAGCTGTAACATTATGATACTGGACACCTTAAAAAAAATACGCAATAAGTCACTGTTAAGCCAGTTTCCTATTGCCTATAAACTGGCCATCATTATTACCATGCTCATTAGCTCGGGCATGATTTTATTAGGCTTAGTTATCGTTTCAAATCAAACTCAGCTTCTACGAGGCCAAATGATTGACTTCGGTCAAACTGTTGCTGGCCAGTTAGCTAACTCATCGAAAGAGCTCATATTATCTGATGACATACTCAGCATTATGGTTTCGGTTAAAAATCTTGGTGCGCACAAAGGAATACTTGGCGCTGTTGTGTACTCAGAGACAGGCAAGAAACTCGCAACACAAGGAATCGTACCTCAAACTGATATTATTAAATTATACTCTCGCTCAGACAATACACAGCAAAAAGGTTATTCGTTTGAATGGAACACAACAATGCCTGATAGCTCAGAACAACTGGATGTTATTTCATTTATCACTCCAATCCGCTTCCAAAATCTAATTGCTGGGCATGCGCTAGTAACGTTTAGTAAGTCCTCTTTATCTCAATCATTAAATGAAACCGTAAATGCTATTATTGCAGCAACGATATTTATGATCATCTTGGGGATCTTTACTGCGTATGCGCTGGGTCAACGATTATCTCGTCCTATTCATAACTTATTAGACGCGAGTAAGGCCATAGATAGTGGTGATTACTCCTACCGAATTAAAGAGCATCGTAATGATGAAATTGGCTCATTGATCGATGGTTTTAATAATATGGCAAATGGTTTATTAGAAAAGTCACAGGTAGAAAACGCATTCTCTCGTTTTGTTTCAACAAATGTTGCAAAACAAATTATGGGGAATTTGGATAGCATTCAGCTTGGCGGGCAACATGTACAAGCGACCGCTCTATTTGCTGATATTGTTGGCTTTACGAGTATGTCAGAAAAACTTCCCCCTAGGGAAGTTGCAACATTATTGAATGAATACTTCACATATATCTCAATGGCATGTGAACTCTACAAGGGCACTATTGATAAATATATGGGTGATTGTGCAATGGTTGTTTTCGGTGTGCCAGAAAAAGATCCTGAGCATATGTTTAATGCCATTAGTTGCGCTATTATGATTCAACGACTTATTGAGCGCCTCAATGCCTTACGCAAGCAACAAGGTAAACAAGAGGTTCATTTCAGAATTGGCGTTAACAGCGGTGAAATGCTCGCTGGCAACATGGGTTCAAATGATAGAATGCAGTATACCGTTGTAGGTGAAGCCGTTAATCTCGCAGCACGCTTACACACCGCAGCGGAACAAGGTCAAATTGTAATAACCGATAACTTCGTGAAATCAGCTGATATACAGTGGCGAGTTATAGCGCATCAACATAAATCACTAGAACTACGCGGTATTGCAGAGCCGGTAACAACCTACATCGTTACAGATTTAAAATCTCCCTATACTGATAAAATAGATCAACATATTGAAACAATATTAGCGAAAAAATTTGTAGCATGAGAAGATCATTAATAAGAATTATAATATTAACATTAATTCAATTCAGCCTATCTAATTGCGCCTACGTTTATTCTAAGAGTGATAACGTTGCTGTAAAAGTTAAAGAGCTCGCCAATTCAGAACGATATGGCCTTGCATTAGAAACGCTTTCTTTTATCGAACCCACTCACTTTAATTATGTTTTTTTAATGTCTGAAAAAAAACGCATCTCGATACTTGCAGATAACTATGAAGAAAAAGCACTAAAACAAGCATCAAAATACGCCAAAGGAAAAAATTGGGCTGATGCATTGAGTATTTACGACGAAGCCCTCGGCAATATTCCCAACAGTAAAAAATTAAAAAATGCGCGCACTAAATTCATAATTAAACGAGATAATTACTTAAAACAACTTAAAAATAAACTGCTCGTCTCAAATGCCAAAACGCTTAGTAAGAAAACAGCAACCACAAAAGAAATTGCTCTAGTTAACCCAAATGATACAAAAGCAAAAAATATTCTAAATTCGCATATCCGCGAAGTAAAACTAACCGCGCAAAAATTAATCACCTGCGCTGAAGATGGAATTAAAAATAATGACATTCAATTAGCAGAAGAGTGTTTAGCGTTGGCATCGAATTTATCGACATCGGTCACCACTAATAAGAAAATAAAGCGTTTAAAAAAGAAAATTGCTAATGAGAAAAGTACACGCAGAAAACATCACAAAAAATCCATAATAAAAATAGGACAAACTCTCTCACAAGTTAAAACAACGACAGAGTTAATACGCTATAAAAATGAAATACTTACATTATACCAACAAGATAAATCGAACAAAAAAATAATAAAACTGAAAAAAGAATTAGAATCTCGCATTGATAAAGAGCTTAATACTGGAATAAAAGAAGGCCAGATTTTATATAGCCAAGGACGAATACAGCAAGCATTGAATCGATGGAATGAATTACAGCAATTGAGCCCGAAAAATGTAAAATTAAATGATTACATTCATCGAGCGGAAAGAGTATTAAAAAAATTACATAGCTTAAGTGAAAGCCCCAATACCGTTTCTCCTCAAAGAATCAAATAACGTCACATTAAAAGCTTACGCGCCAGCCGTTGACATTACGATATTAACAACCGTAATAATTATCCCAATAAAAATAGCCACTGCAATTAAGCCAACAAACACGTATTGCCATGGCTTACCATACTGAAAATCACGCTCATAGTTTTTCTTTTTTTGAACACCCAACATTGCAGCGAGTACGCTTTTCGTTACATCCCATAGTGTAGGTGTGTAGTTTTCATCTTCTTTTAGAACCGGTGTTTTATCGTTCATGTCAATTATCCACAATTTATTTATAACATTAGCGCCACAGACTATATTTAGTTTTCTAATGATTTAACCATTTCAATCCCTTTTTTCTCATCAACAAAATACAAAAGCACTCCACCAATAACAAATAGAAATGTGACAGAGAGAATAGAAATTCGCGTGTCTTCAGCTATCAGCGCAACAATAGCCATTAATAAAGGTCCAAGAACAGCAGCAAATTTACCCAGCATATTATAAAAACCAAAAAACTCAGCTGATTTTGAACGTGGGATAATACGAGCATAGAAAGAACGACTAAGAGATTGTATCCCGCCTTGAACAAAACCAATGCTTATAGCCAGAATGTAAAATTCATAACTAGAGTCCATCATCGACGCCAGAACAGTAATAATTAAATAGACACCAATAGCAACAAGTATAATTAGTTTCGCGCCCCAGCGCTGCCCAAAATAACCAAACAGAAGAGCCGAAGGGAAACCAACAAATTGCGTAATTAAAATAGCTTTGACTAAATCACTTGAATCTAAACCAATAGATAGTCCATAAGGAATTGCCATACGTACAATTGTATCCACACCATCAATATAAAACCAATAGGCAATTAAAAATAAAAAAACTACCTTTAATGATTTTATTTCAAGTGCTGTTTGTTTAATTTGCCTTAAACCGGCAACGACACTAATATTTTTTGAATGAGATTTATTTATAGGTTCATTTACAAACAGCATAATAGGTAAAGTGAATATAAACCACCAAAGTGAAACTGCAACAAAAGAAAATTGGATTGCATCCATTTTGTTTGAGAACCCAAACGTTTCAGGATATAAACTCATTGCAACCGTTATCGCGAATAATAATCCGCCACCTAAATAACCAAATGAATACCCTAGTGCGGATACCGAATCAAATTTATCTTTACTTGTCACATCAACAAGTAATGAGTCATAAAATATGTTTGCTCCGGCAAAGCCAATAGCTGCAAATATAAAAGTAATACTGGCATAGAGCCATTGCCCCTCACCAATAAAAAATAAGCAGCCCGTCATAACCATACCAACTAAAGCAAACGAGATTAAGAAACGTTTTTTTGCTTGGCTCGCATCGGCAACGGCGCCTAATATTGGTGCCAATAAGACAATAACAATGCTCGATATCGAGTTTGCGGCTCCAATTCGCGCAGTACTCTCCACAGCATCAACACCTATACTCCAATAAGATTGGAAAAAAACAGGATAAAATGCCGTTAACACAACAACGGCAAAAGCTGAATTCGCCCAATCATAAAAGGCCCAAGCAATAACGGGTTTAGTTAAGTAGTTTTTAATCTGACCTATCCTTGATTTATTTGGAAGTTGCTATTTTATTAATCGCAGTAAAATCCGGTTTACCCGTTCCAAGTAATGGGAGTTTTTTAATATATTGAATTTTTCTTGGAATGGATAAATCACTTAAACCTAAACCTTTTGAATGTTCTAATAATATTTTACGTGTAATTTCTGGTTCTTCAGTCACCAACACTAATTGTTCACCTTTACGTGAATCAGGTATTGCAGTAACGGCATGATTCCGGCTCGGCCATGTCTTTGATAAAAAATCTTCAACGGCAGCTAGTGAAATCATTTCTCCCGCAATTTTGGCAAATCGTTTGACTCTTCCAAGTATTGTTACAAAACCATCATTATCGATATTAACAATATCACCAGTGTCATACCAACCCTGACCTAATTCAGTATAAGGGGAAACAATATGATTAAAGCCATCATTAACATTTTCATTTAATAGATAACCAAGCATAACATTTGGCCCCTTAACGGATAAACGCCCTCCCTCGCTAACACCCTCCACAGCCTCTAAAGAGTACTCAATTCCTGGTAATAAGCGACCAACCGTTCCCTTTCGATTATCCATAGCGGTATTGGTACTTAGAGCAGGGCTTGTTTCCGTTGCTCCATAACCTTCAAAGACACGAACACCAAACTTATCACCCCACATTTGGCGAGTGGAATCCTGTAGTTTTTCAGCACCTGCAAACACATAGCGTAAACTATAAAAGTCATAAGGATGTGCAAACTTCCCATAATTAGCTAAAAACGTATTTGTTCCAAACATAATCGTTGCACCAATATCATAAGCAACTTCAGGAATAATTCTATAATGTAAAGGGCTAGGGTATAAAAAAACTTTCATACCAGACAAAAGAGGGATAAGGGTTCCTGCTGTTAGACCAAATGAATGAAACAAAGGTAATGAATTTAATATTTTATCCTGAGCGTTAAAGTCTACTCGCGTACTCATTTGAATACCATTAGCAAGTAAATTGCTATGTGAAAGAACGACACCTTTAGGCGTACCTTCTGAACCCGATGTAAATAAAACAACCGCTGGAGAACTTGGATCTCGGTTAGTTAATCGCTTCATATAAGCAGCTTTGGGGAACTTAGAGATAACAACGCTCCATATTTTTTTCGATATGGGTAGTTCCGCTACGATATCTTCTAGATAATAAACCTGCACTTGTGTCTGTAATTTTTCAATCACAGCATCAAGCTTTGCATAACTTACAAATCGTTTCGATGTATAGACAATACCTATATTCGCGGTGTTACAGGCATCTAACATTGATTTAGCACCAGCAGAAAAATTTAACATAGCTGGCACACGACCGTGTAAGTGTAATGCAAAAAAAGTGACTAAAGTATTTATCATATTCGGTAATAAAATACCGACATACTCACCAGGCTTCGTTTTCTCTTCTAGCAAATCACCGAGCAATATAGAGTGATGAATTAATCGCTGATAGGAAATAGGTTTACGTTCAATATCTTCAGCAATAATATGTTTTCGGCCGTGTATATTCTTCGCATCGAGTAGTGCTTGAAATAATGTTCTCTTATAGTTACTCGTAGAGAAAATAACCTCATTCATAATATCCGTAAGTAATTGGCCAGCATACTTGCGCCGCTCACGACCACGTATTTCATCTGGTGCTTTTAGTTTTCGAGGCGGTAATAGAGTAATTGTTATTTTTGGAAACCAACGTAAACGGACAATACCGCGTAGACGTGAAAAGGGAGTGTACTGTGCACCATCAATACGAACAGGTAAAACATCCGCATCAGAACGATCAGCGACAAGCCCCGGTCCATTGTAAATTTTCATTAATGCGCCGGTTGTGGTTATTCGTCCTTCAGGAAAAATAACAACACGATTATCTTGTTTTAAATATTTAATTAACGATTTAAGAGAAAATGGGTTGGTGGGATCCATAACGAAAAGTTTTAACCGCGATCGAAATGGCGACATAAACCATCTATTCATTATACGCGTATGGATAGCGAAGCTAACTTCATCAGGTAAAAAACAATATAACAAAGCTGCATCGAGAAAAGAGGTGTGATTAGCCACTATCATTGTACGCTGGCTAGATTGATGAAAATGCTCTAAACCTTTTACTTCCACACGGTAAAATAGTTTTAATGATTTTCGTAACAACAAGGCTATCACTGATTCACTCCTGAATACTTACACCTTATATAGTAACACTTCAAAATAATGCTGCTGCAAAATAACTAAACTCAATTTCATCGTTTATTTCTTTTTTATGACGGCATGCTATGAATTAAGTTGAAATAAACGATTGTTTGAAACGGCTTAACGCTCAACCTTAAAAGCATTTATTTATCAATAAGTTACAGGTTGGCAGTAATTAATGTTCACGCGTAGCAAAAAAGCGTATGTCAGGATAACGCTCAATATTTAATTCTAGGTTAACGCGCGTAGGTGCTAGATAGGTATAACTTTGCGATGCATCTAAAGCTAAATTATCAGCCGCTTTCTTTTTAAATTCTTCGAATTTTTTAGTATCTTCACATTCAACCCAACGAGCAACAGAAACGTTGACGTTTTCAAATGTACATTCAACACTGTATTCAGATTTTAAGCGCGCAGCGACAACTTCAAATTGAAGTACACCAACAGCCCCCACAATGACGTCGTTATTATTAAGCGGACGAAAAACTTGTGTCGCACCTTCCTCACTTAATTGATCCAAACCCTTTTGTAATTGTTTTAACTTAAGGGGATCTTTTAATCGCACTCGCCGAAATAATTCTGGAGCAAAGTTAGGTATACCGGTAAATTTTAAATCTTCACCTTGAGTAAAAGTATCCCCAATTTGAATTGAACCATGATTATGTAAGCCAATAATATCGCCAGGATAAGCATGCTCGACGTGCGAGCGATCACTGGCCATAAACGTTATGGCATTACCGACTTTAATATCTTTTTTAATGCGTACATGACGCATTTTCATTCCTTTATCGTACATGCCAGAACAAACACGTAAGAAGGCAATTCGATCTCGATGCGATGGATCCATATTCGCTTGTATTTTGAAAACAAATCCGGAAAATTTTTCTTCCTCAGGACTAACACTCCGATCTTGTGTATCACGTGCTAGTGGTGCAGGCGCTTCATCGGCGAAATATTCTAGTAACTCATCAATACCAAAATTATTGATTGCTGAACCAAAAAATACCGGTGTTAATTTTCCTTTTAACATCGCCTCTGCATCAAACTCATGGCTTGCACCTTTTACGAGTTCAATTTCCTCACGTAATTCTATTGCCATATCACCGATGACTTCATCCAAACGTGGATTATCAATGCCTTCAATCACCTCGCCCACATTAATCTTACCACCATGTGTTGCGCTAAATAAATGCACACTATCTTTATAAAGATGATAAACACCTTTGAAACGTTTACCCATACCAATCGGCCACGTAATAGGCGCGCACTCAATTTTTAACACACTTTCAACTTCATCAAGTAAGTCTATGGGTTCTCGACCTTCCCGATCTAATTTATTTATAAATGTTAATATTGGTGTATCACGTAAGCGACAAACTTCCATTAACTTAACCGTTCTATCTTCTACGCCTTTTGCAACATCAATAACCATTAACGCTGAATCAACGGCTGTTAGTACTCGATAAGTATCTTCTGAAAAATCTTCGTGGCCTGGGGTATCTAATAAGTTAATAATCTTATCGCGATAGGGAAACTGCATAACAGCAGAAGAGACAGATATCCCCCTTTCTTTTTCCATATCCATCCAATCAGATGTTGCATGTTTATCAGCTTTCCGTCCTTTTACGGTACCAGCCGACTGTATGGCTCCACCAAATAAGAGTAGCTTTTCAGTTAAGGTTGTTTTACCTGCATCTGGATGTGAAATAATCGCAAAGGTACGACGCCGCAGCGTTTCTTTTATAAAATCAGACATGCTATTAATATACTTTATTGGTGTTGGTTAGAAGAGGTATTTTACATGAAATGTGTTCGGTTTTCTGACTAAATCCGTTATTAACACACCAACTTTACTTTAATTAAATCGAATGAATTATGATAAGGTATCGAATGTATTAAGATCCAATGCCATAATTAGCGCATCTTCTCGGCCTTTATTTGCAGGATAATAATCTTTTCGCGTACCGACTTCATTAAAACCATATTTTTGATATAAATGTACTGCTGTAACATTTGATGGCCGTACTTCTAATAGTAAAACCTCGGCTTTATGATCTTTGGCTAAATCGAGTAAATGCTCTAAGAGTAACTTCCCTAAGCCTTGTCCTTGAAATTCTTTACGGACACAAAGTGTCAAAATATGAGCCTCTCCTGCCCCAGCAGAAAGCACACAATAGGCTTGTATTTGATAATTTTTTTTGTAAGTCCAGCATGAATAACCAACTTGAATACAATCTGAAAAAATAGACTTTGTCCAAGGATAATCATATAAGCTAAGTTCAATTTCCATGATTTCATCAAGATCACTCATTCGCATCATGCAAAAACCTGTATCTTTATTGTCTATGACTGCACTCATAATTAATTAATCATCCTTACAAAATGTCATCGGCTAACATTGTTTTTTGTGCAAATAATAAATCTTGCCACGCATTCGCTTTATTTGCTGGCATGCTTAACAATGAGGACGGATGAAAAGTAACAACAATCGGGATAGTCAATTCTTCCAAAGAATGTATTTTGAGTCTTAACCTAGCAAGAGTTGAATGAGTATTTAATAATCGTTGTGCGGCACTCTGCCCTAAAATTAAAATAACTTTTGGTTTTACCAAGTTAATCTGTTGCTTTAAATATCCCATACAGGATTCGGATTCAGCCACTTCAGGCTCACGTTTATTTGGTGGTGTGCACTTTAATGTGTTGGTGATATATACTTGCTGCCGAGTTAAACCCATTGCACGTAACATAGCAGTAAGTAGGTCACCGTCTAATCCTGTAAAGGGTTGCCCCGTTAGATCATCATTCTCCGTTGGAACATCGCCAATAATTAACCAATCTGCATTCTCATTACCTTGACCAAACACAGTATTTTTTCTAGCTGTATGTAATGAGCAGTTTTGGCAACTAACAACCATCTCTTTTAAGCCCGCCCAATCTTTAGGAATATTTATTACAACTGATTCTCTTATATTTTTTTCAGTGTTAATGGCCGGTGTAAGAGTATTTATTCCTGTTTTGTCTACGGGAAAGTGTTCTGTTAATTGACTCGATACCGACTCAGGCTTTTGTTCATTACTCAGTTCTGTCTTTGCTATCGGCTCTGCAACTGGCTCTGATACAATCGCGCTATCACGCGAAACCCACACATCAATGCCCATCGCTTCTAAACAGGCTTGTTGTGTGGGATTCAGAGATTTCATAATATTAACATTCCAAACTTATATTTAAACATCACCCTTTTGGGGGTGTGCTCGTTCATTCGGTTCAATAATTTTATTGAGTGCATTGATATACGCTTTTGCTGACGCAATTACGATATCCGTATCGGCACCTTGTCCATTCACAATACGACCACCACGCTCTAAGCGAACAGTTACTTCACCTTGCGCATCTGTCCCGTTAGTTATGTTATTAACAGAATATAATTGTAATTCCGTTTCACTTTTTACCACTGATTCAATAGCACAAAATGCCGCATCGACTGGCCCACCACCCACTGCATTAGCAATAACTTCATTTCCATCAAACATTAGCGTTACATCAGCATTAGGTTTTTCACCCGTTTCACTGCAAACTTTTAATGACACTAAACGTAAACGTTCATTCTCAGCATCCAAATTAGCTTCAGTCACTAATGCTTGTAAATCATCATCAAATATTTCATGTTTTTTATCGGCTAAATCTTTAAAGCTTGAAAAAGCATTGTTTAATTCTGCTTCTGATTTAAACTCAACACCTAATTCAGCTAAACGTGTTTTAAATGCATTTCGGCCAGAGTGTTTACCTAAAACCATTTTGTTGGTGGTTAAACCAACATCTTCGGCTCGCATGATTTCGTAGGTTTCACGATTTTTTAAAACACCATCTTGATGTATACCCGACTCATGAGCAAAAGCATTTGCACCGACAATCGCCTTGTTAGGTTGTACAGCAAAACCGGTAATACCGGAAACTAAACGTGAACAATTCATTATTTGAGTCGAATCAATATGATTCACGTCAGCTGTGAATAAATCTTTTCGGGTGCGCACAGCCATAACAACTTCTTCTAGGGAAGCATTACCTGCACGCTCACCCAAACCATTAATAGTACATTCAACTTGGCGTGCACCATTCATAACCGCAGACAAGGAGTTAGCAACAGCCAACCCTAAATCGTTATGACAATGAACAGAGAAAATTGCTTTATCTGAGTTAGGGACTTTTTCACGTAAATTATAAATTAATTGTCCGAATTGACCTGGCAAATTATAGCCGACGGTATCGGGAATATTAACGGTTGATGCGCCTGCATCAATAACGGCTTCTAAAACACGGCACAAAAAATCGAAATCTGAACGGCCTGCATCTTCGGGTGAGAATTCAACATCATCGGTAAACTGCCGAGCTAACTTAACGGCTTTGACCGCTTGTTCAACAACTTGGTCCGGTTCCATACGTAATTTTTGCTGCATATGAATTGGAGAGGTTGCGATGAAAGTATGGATTCGACCTGCATTGGCATTTTTTAAGGCCTCGCCTGCACGCTGAATATCCTTATCTAATGCTCGAGCTAAACCGCATACTCGACTATCTTTAACGGTATTAGCAACAGCTTGCACGGACTCAAAGTCACCTTGCGAGGCAATGGGAAACCCCGCTTCGATAACATCAACATGCATACGTTCTAATGCTTTGGCAATACGTACTTTTTCATCCATAGTCATGGATGCACCGGGGCTTTGCTCACCATCACGTAAGGTGGTATCAAAGATTATTATTGAATCTGTATTATCTTGTAACATTGTATATTCCTCTTAAAGCCATTATACCATGGTGTATATACGGCTCAATGCTTAAGCTTAAAGTGTACCTTTAAGATAAATTAATCTGATTGTTTTTTTTGCGTCGCCATCTGACGCTGTCAGCTATATAATTTGCCCTAGTGGGCAAGCAGGTTGAGGCTTAGGAGGAGAGCGGTGATTGAAACAAGTGCCAAAAACATATAGACAGGCTTATATGCGGGTGCATACGAGCTCAATGATGCTGTCTTTGTGGCTGTTTTTGAGTAATACATAGATTAACTATAATCACTCTTTATGAATTTGCCAAGCTTATTTAAAAAATAATTAAATAAAGTTAGTCAGAGGGCTTATCTTCAGAATTTAAATCAGTTCCCGCATGCATTTTTTTTCGTTCAGCCCGCCGAGCCCGCAACTGGACTAAGGTCATAATAGGACCAGACAGAGCGTAGCCGAAAAATACAGCAAAAAGAACGATCGGCGGATCATAAGTCACTAAAACAATAACAAAAACAAAGATAAGCATGGTAATAAAAGGGACTTTGCCCCGCAAATCAATACCTTTGAAGCTGTTATATCGGAAATTACTCATCATGAGCAGACCAATACTAGCGGTAAGAATAAGCGAGATAATATTCATAACGCGACCGGGTTCTAAGTAATCATTACCCACCCAAACCCAGCCAGCAATAATAGCAGCGGCGGCTGGACTCGCTAATCCTTGAAAATAGTTCTTATCAGCAGTACCCACTTGAGTATTAAAACGTGCAAGACGAAGAGCTCCGCTAGCGGTATAAATAAAAGCAGCTAACCAGCCAATTTTTCCCATATCACTCAGCGCCCACTGATACATAACCAACGATGGAGCGATACCAAATGAGGCTAAATCAGAAAGGCTATCGTATTGAGCGCCAAAATCACTTTGAGTGTTAGTCATTCGAGCAACACGCCCATCAAGTCCATCTAAAATCATCGCGATAAAAATAGCAATTGCTGCCGCTTCAAATCGGCCTTGCATGCCAGCCACAATGGCATAGTAACCCGCAAATAATGCAGCAGTAGTAAAAAGGTTAGGCAAAAGATAAATACCGCGACGTCTTTTCAACGGAGTGGGATCTTTTATTTTGTTTGATTCTGTAGTTTCAGTACTTTTATCGGTCATTGTTCAAGTTTACCTTAAGATCGTGGCCAACGGGCAATAATATCTTTACCGGCACAAACACGCTGACCTTCTTTCACTTCAACTCGACACTCGTTGGGTAAATAAACAACGACCTTAGCACCAAAAGGTAAAAAACCGCATTTTTTACCTTGACCAACACGTTCACCCGCCGCGCTATAGCAAATCACCTGACCACTCCGGCTAGGATGAACTTCCATTACAGTGTCATCTTCTTCGTCGGTTTGTATCCATATGGCTCTTATTCTATCTTGATTATTTGAATCTGGTCGACGCATCCAGAAATTCATAATCTTTCCCTCAGTGATGCTAAGTAAGGTATAAGGGTCGGTAAGATTCATTTCAAAATCTATACGAATAGATTCTCGATTTAAATATGGATCCATCACTTTTGATATGCTTTGAACAGTGGAATCGACCGGACAAACCAAACCCAACGGATCGGATGATAAAACTTGTTTAGGCGTGCGGAATAAATACATTACAGCAAAAACGACTAGCCATAATGGTAATGCAAATAACGGAAAGTTATATTGCAGAATGGCAGTAATGACAACAAGAGGCATTAAATACCAGAAAGCTTCATGAGCGATCATATTACAACCCGATTTTTAAAATAAAACATTGAAAAAAACCGAGCTATTGCCCGGTCTTTTACATAATACACCATCACGGATAGCGAGAGCTTGGAGAGCAAGGCGTAAATTTAACGAAAAAGCGGAGCTTACTATAGTAAGTGAGCATTTAGAGTTAAGTTTACAACGCCGCTATCTGAGCTCTCGCTATTCGTGATTTAATTTTTAGACTTATCAACCAACGCATTTGCGGTTATCCAAGGCATCATTTCTCGTAACTTGCCGCCCACAACTTCAATTGGGTGTGCAGCATTATTACGACGACGAGCTGTCATTTCAGGATAATTAGACGCGCCTTCTAAAATAAAGCGTTTCGCATATTCGCCATTTTGAATATTGGTTAAGCAATCTTTCATTGCTTTACGGCTTTCATCGTTAATAACTTTTTCGCCCGTAACGTATTCGCCATATTCAGCGTTATTTGAGATTGAGTAATTCATATTAGCGATACCGCCTTCATACATTAAATCAACAATCAGTTTTAATTCATGTAAACATTCAAAATAGGCCATTTCTGGAGCATAACCCGCTTCAGTTAATGTTTCAAAACCCGCTTTAACTAATTCAACTGCACCACCACATAATACAGCTTGCTCACCAAATAAATCTGTTTCAGTTTCATCTTTAAAGGTAGTTTCAATGATACCCGTACGACCACCACCAACACCCGAAGCATACGATAAAGCAACGTCTTTTGCTTTGCCTGATGCGTCTTGGTAAATAGCGATTAAATCTGGAATACCGCCGCCTTTAACAAACTCACTGCGTACAGTATGACCAGGCGCTTTAGGCGCAATCATAATAACGTCTAAATCAGCACGTGGTACAACTTGATTATAATGAATCGCAAAACCATGAGCGAAAGCTAAAGTTGCACCTTTTTTAATATTAGGTTCAATTTCGTCTTTATAAAGTGTCGACTGAAATTCATCAGGTGTTAATACCATAACTACATCTGCACTTTTAACAGCATCAGTTGTGTTCTTTACTGTTAAACCTGCTTCTTTCGCTTTAGCTGCAGATGAAGAACCTTCACGTAGAGCAACGGTTACATTCACGCCAGAATCTTTCAGGTTGTTAGCATGTGCATGGCCTTGTGAACCGTAACCAATAATCGTTACGTTTAAACCTTTGATGATCGATAGATCACAATCTTTATCATAAAAAATATTCATTGTTTTACCCTTGCTTAATTTTTAAACTTGTAATGATTTTTTTCCGCGTGCGATACCAATTGCACCCGAACGAACTGTTTCTATAATGGATGTTTCATCCACTGCTTTCAAAAATGAATCTAATTTTTCACCTTCACCGGTTAGCTCAACCGTATAGATGTCATCAGACACGTCAATAATTCGACCTTTAAATATATCGGCTAAACGCTGTAATTCATCACGCTTAACTGTATCCGTCGCATCAACTTTTACCATCATAAGTTCACGCTCAATATGCGCACCCTCAGTAATATCGGCAATTTTAACAACATCAATTAGCTTATTTAATTGTTTGTTGATTTGTTCAATAATATTTTCTGTACCGCTAGTAACAATGGTCATGCGAGACAATGATGCATCTTCTGTCACCGCAACGGTTAACGATTCTATATTATAACCACGAGCTGAAAACAAACCGGCTACTCTAGATAAGGCACCCGATTCATTTTCGATTAATATTGAAATTATATGTCGCACTACTAAAACCTCTACGCCAATTCTCTATCTGAAGACTGAATAGGAATACACTCTTGTTGTAAATGCATTTCATGATGCCCTTTGCCAGCAGCAATCATCGGATAAACATTTTCAGTTTGATCCGTGATGAAATCCATGAAGACGAGTTTATCTTTCATTGCAAAAGCTTCGCTTAAAGCACTGTTAACATCTTTTGGATCTTCGACACGCATACCCACATGGCCATAACTTTCTGCCAGTTTTACAAAGTCAGGCAATGCCTTCATATACGATTGCGAATAACGGCTTTCATAGAAAAATTCTTGCCACTGTCGAACCATACCCATATAACGATTATTCAACATAATAATCTTAACGGGTAAATCATATTGCAAAGCCGTTGATAATTCTTGTATACACATTTGAATACTGGCTTCACCTGTTATACACGCTACCACTTCATCGCGATGTGCCAGTTGAACACCAAGCGCAGCTGGCAAACCAAACCCCATTGTGCCCAGCCCACCCGAGTTGATCCAACGGCGTGGTTTATTAAAACCATAATATTGCGCCGCAAACATTTGATGCTGACCAACATCGGAGGTAATAAAGGCATCACCATTGGTTACCTTATGTAATTCTTCGACAACAAACTGCGGTTTAATGAGTGCACTTTGTTTATCGTAACGTAAGCAATCGCCTGCAGACCATTTTTTAATCTGCTTCCACCAGGATTGTAATGCTTTTTCGTCTGGTTTTGCTTTATTCAATTTAAGCTCTTTACTCATATCCACGAGTACGTGTTTAACGTCACCAACAATAGGCACATCGACACTTACGTTTTTAGCGATCGATGAAGGGTCAATATCGATATGAATAATTTTTGCATGCGGACAGAATTTATCTAACTCGCCGGTTACCCGATCATCAAAACGCGCACCAATTGCAATTAATGTATCGCACTCATGCATTGCCATATTAGCTTCATACGTACCATGCATACCCAACATACCAACAGAGTTTTCACCACTGGCAGGATATGCCCCTAAGCCCATTAAGGTTTGGGTAATAGGAAAACCAAGTCGGTTTGTAAATGCAATTAATTCTTCACTTGCATTACTCAAGACCGAACCACCGCCGCTATAAATCATAGGGCGCTTGGCCGCGAGTATTAAATCTACCGCTTTTTGAATTTGTTTGTGATTACCTTTTACCGTTGGGTTATATGAACGGATAGTAACTTCTTTGGGATATTCGTAATCAATCTTATTACCCGGGTCAGTAATATCTTTGGGGATATCAACAACAACAGGACCCGGTCGCCCCGTCATTGCAAGATGAAAAGCTTTTTTCATTGTTTCAGCGATATCTTCAGCGCGCTTAATTAAAAAGTTATGCTTTACGCATGGGCGGCTAATGCCAACAGAGTCCACTTCTTGAAATGCATCACTACCGATAAATGCAGAGTTAACTTGTCCGGTTATAACAACCAGTGGTATGGAATCAAGGTGTGCAGTTGCAATACCAGTAATTGCATTGGTTGCACCTGGTCCCGACGTTACCAAGACAACCCCAGGTTTACCAGTTGAACGCGCATAACCATCCGCAGCATGGGTTGCCCCTTGCTCATGACGGACAAGAATGTGCTCAACATCTGATTGATTATGTATTGCATCATAAATATGAAGCACGGCACCGCCGGGGTAACCAAATACGTATTCAACACCCTCATCTTTGAGGGAGCGAATAACAATCTCTGCGCCACTAAGTTTCACTATTACATCACCTTGTCGATTTACTATAAAACACGTATCGAAGTTAACGAGGTCGGTACGCTAAAATTAATCAGGAAAGATAAAAAACGCCCAAGAAAGGGCGATTACCCCACTAATATTTCGGAATATATTATTGGGAATATAACTGAAATCAAATTGTAAAAACGTCAATCTCGGCTATTTATCAATCATTACAGGATTACCCGGTAATTTCCGAGCACTCAAGCGCTGTATTATAATAGGAATGCTATTGGCTGGCCAAGCAAATGCTTATAATTACATGAAAAAACAAGGAAAATAGGGTTATACAACGTATAAATTTGATGTTTTTGTGTTTAAACGCGCTTTTATTAATGCAAACATGTTCTTCCGTGCTAAATTTAAAGGAAATTAACCAAATCTGTTAAGTATGGAATTTACAATCTGAAATGAACTTGCCATACTCATAATAAGTAAAAAATGGAACGAAATATTATGAAATTCAAATGCTTAATCGCTCTTTTAATACTCTCTACTCCCATACTGAGCCATGCGGCAATGTATAAATATCAGGATGCTCAAGGCAACTGGGTCTACTCACAGCATCCTCCGGCAGATGGTAATTTTGAAACCATTAAAGCTGAAAAAAAGTCACGCAGCTCTAGACTGAGTAGTGAAGAACGAAATGCCAAAGTAAAAAAAGCCCGTGAATCGGTGATAGGCAAACCTGAAGATAATAAAGAAAAAAGTAAAGTTGCCGCTGAATCAGCAAAAAATGCTGACCTTCGTAAAGAATCATGTGAAAAATCCAAGAAGGCGCTGACGGCTTTACAAGTCTATCGGCGTTTTACCGACAAAGATGGCAATACTATCCGTTTAGATGACGACGATCGAGCAAAACGTATCAGTAATGCCAAAGAAAATATTAAACAATTTTGTGATTAAACTTTATCTTAAGAAACCAACGTGCCTTATTTAAAAGTCCAGTCCAATCAAGACATTAAAGCATTACAGCAAACGGCATTGATGAAAGATGCCTCAACGCTAATTGCGACGGAACTTGGAAAACCAGAAAACTACGTAATGGTTACTATTGATCCTGTTCGTCCGATGTTATTTGCTGGAACAGAAGAGCCTACTGCTTATCTTGAGCTGAAAAGTATAGGACTTGCCGAATCACAAACGAAATCTTTATCTGCTGCGCTTTGCCAACTCATTCACGAGAAAATCAACATTGCACAGGATCGTATTTATATTGAATTTACTGATGCTCCACGCAGCATGTGGGGCTGGAATGGCAGTACATTCTAAGCACAATAAAGCGTAACACACATGAAGAAATTCACATTATTGTCGATTGTCATACTTATCTTTTTCGGAATTGTCTTTTACCAGTCGCCCGCTCTACAAACTCGAATTTATTCACTATTACCAGCTAACGTTAGCAGCAAAATTGATAATCTGTCGCCTCAAATTCTTAAGCAAAAAACAAAGCCGCTTTATAAATGGAAGAATAAAAAAGGACAATGGATAATTCGTGACACACCGCCCAAGAGCAACATTCCTTACGACACACTGCAATATAATCAAAATGCGAATGTTATACCCTCATCACCTCAACAAAAGAAATAAATACCTTAACTGGCCTTAAAAACTATGCGTGCAACCTCAAAACTCGTTAAAATAAAGCTTCATTTCCTCATTATATAAGTAGTTATCTATTATGCGTGTTTCTCAAATTTTATTAGCCACTGTCAAAGAAGTCCCATCTGACGCCGAAGTCATCAGCCATAAGCTTATGATTAGAGCAGGTATGGTTCGCAAATTATCTGCTGGACTCTATAACTGGTTACCAATGGGATTGCGAGTTCTCCGCAAAGTAGAAAACATTGTTCGTGAAGAAATGAACAATGCTGGCGCACAGGAATTATTAATGCCAACGGTACAACCCGCTGAACTGTGGCAAGAGTCAACTCGCTGGGAACAATATGGTCCTGAGTTATTACGCATGAACGATCGCCATCAACGCGAATTTTGCTTTGGGCCAACCCATGAAGAAGTCATTACTGATTTATTTAGAAAAGAAGTCCGTAGTTATAAACAGCTCCCCATTAATTTTTACCAGATACAAACAAAGTTTCGTGACGAAATTCGCCCACGTTTTGGCGTTATGCGTTCACGAGAATTTATTATGAAAGATGCCTACTCTTTTCATATTGATAATGAATCACTTAATGATACTTACAAAATAATGCATCAAACTTACTGTAATATTTTTGATCGCATTGGTTTGAACTATCGTCCCGTTAGTGCCGATGCCGGCTCGATTGGGGGTAACTTATCTCATGAATTTCATGTGCTAGCTGAATCAGGTGAAGATGATATAGCGTTTAGTGATCAAAGCGATTTTGCGGCAAACGTAGAACTAGCGGAAGCCATTGCCCCTGTAACTCAACGTGCAGACCCTAGCCAAAAATTAACGACTATAGATACACCTAATCAACACAGTATCGAAGAGCTTAGCAACTTCTTAAAAATTGAAGCTCAGCAATGTATAAAAACATTACTTGTTGAAGGCATTGATGACAGTATTATCGCATTGGTTGTGAGAGGCGATCATGACATTAACGAAATCAAAGCAGAAAAAATTGAGGCCGTCGCGTCGCCTTTCACTCTAGCAAGTGCAGAAAGGATTCGTACAGTCGTTAACTGTGATGCTGGCTCAATAGGCCCAGTTAGTCTAAATGTGCCTATCTACGTTGATCACTCCGCTGCAGCCATAGCAGATTTTGTTTGTGGTGCAAACGAGAACGGTAAACACCTAAGCGGCGTTAATTGGCAACGTGATCTACCACTTGAAAACACTGTCGATATCCGTAACGTCGTTAATGGCGACCCGAGTCCTGATGGTAAGGGCATACTTAGTATCAAACGTGGTATTGAAGTTGGGCATATTTTCCAACTGGGTGACAAATACAGTAAAGCAATGAACGCTACCGTGCTAGATGACAAGGGTAAAGCCGTGACGGTTACAATGGGCTGTTATGGCATCGGTATTACACGCATAGTTGCAGCAGCTATTGAACAAAATAATGATGATAACGGAATTATCTGGCCCAGTAGCATTACACCTTTTCAAATTGTGTTGATACCGATGAACTTACACAAATCAGAACTCGTTCAAAAAGAATCTGAATCTATGTATAAGCAATTAAAACAATTTGGATATGATGTTCTACTTGATGACAGAAAAGAACGTGCCGGTGTAATGTTTGCCGATATGGAATTAATTGGTATTCCACATCGTATTGTTATCAGTGAACGAGGATTAAAAAATGGAACCTTTGAATATAAAGGGCGAATAGATAACGAATCACAAGACATTAATACAGATTCAATTTTTGATTTTATTAAAGATAAATTTAATAACTAGATTTTATAATGAAAATTATTATTAACAAAATTATTTTAGTGTTTAACATTTTCATTCTATTGATATGCCCAATAAATACAGCCAGTGCATCGAGCCAAGAAAAACCCGATGCTGAATTAAGGTCATTACTTAAAGAGTCAATTGAAGCGAGCGATAGCTTTAATGACCGATTTGATGCTGAAGTTTGGCTATTAGACATGTCAACAAGACTATCGCCTAAAATAAAAAACACAAAAGAACGTTTACAATTGTTACGTCATATTCATTACGAAGCAAAACGAGCTAAGCTCTCCCCGCAAATTGTCTTAGCACTCATACAAGTTGAGAGTAATTTTGATGAATATGCGATTTCCAGAGTCGGTGCGCGTGGTTTAATGCAAATCATGCCTTTCTGGTTAAAAGAGATAGGAAAAACTGATGATAATCTTTTTAACATACGTACAAACTTGCGCTTTGGCTGCACCATTCTAAGATATTATCTAGATAAAGAAAAAGGTAACATCACCCGTGCTTTAGCTCGGTACAACGGCAGTTTAGGGAGTTACCGTTACACAACAAAAGTTTTTAGTGCATTAGATAAGCGTTGGAGTATTCGATAATGAGCAATCCATTTCAAGATCAACTAATGAAAACAGGGCTTGTCAGTAAAAAACAGGCTCACCAAGTAAAAAAAGATAAGAATAAGAAAAATAAGCAACAGCGTTCAACTAATAAAGAAATCATTAACGAGACAAAACTCAAAATAGAACAAGCCACAAAAGATAAGGCCGAGTTAGATCGTAATCTAAATAAACAAAAAGAATACCAAGCAAAATTAAAAGCTATCGCTGCAGAAATAAATCAACTTATTACAGTTAATGCGATAGAACGTAATGAAAACTGTGATATCAGCTATAATTTTGAGCATGATAAAAAAGTGAAAAACATATATGTTGATGAGGAAATGAAGAAAAATATCATCAATGGTAGATTAGGTATTGCTTCGATTAATAAAGGCTATGAACTCGTTGCAAAAGCAGTGGCTGAAAAAATTCAACAACGAGATAAAAGTCGTATAATATTATTCAGCAATAACGAACAAATAGCTAATGAAGATGACCCTTACGCTGACTACCAAATACCTGATGATTTAATGTGGTAGCTAGATGCTACAGTCGAACAAAATATGGTATCAATATTAGTACAGTTCCAACGAATACAAGCAGATACACATTGGAAATGAAGTAAGGGAATATAAACAATCCTATACTTACTAGAAACGGGATAACTGCTTTTTGTTTTCGTCCATATACAAAAAAACCTATACCAATACCACCAAACAAAACAGACCAGAGAAGATGAGCTCCATCCATCGCTCTAATTGTCACCACGATATTTAATTTGTAACCCCTTCAGAAAATTACGCAAGACCTGATCCTGGCAACTTCGAAAATTCTTATGCGAAGGCTTCCTGAAAAAAGCACTAAGTTCATGTTTACCAATATCAAAACCTGCTAGTTTTAAAATGGCAATGGTATCTTCTGCTTTTAAATTAAGTGCAATCTTTAATTTCATAAAGATACTATTATTCGTTAACGTCTCTTCGGGTTCAGGTTGCTCACCGTCTCGTTTACCGCGTTTATCATTGATTAAACCGTTAAGAAAAATAGCCAGTACCGTATCACGACACTCTTTGTAATCTGGATCATCTTCTTTTTTCAGCAAATCACTTATTTGCTCACGCGTTGCATCAAAGTCAGCGGCAGCAAAGATAGATATCATTTTAGCGTCGTCAAAATCAAAGACATATCTAATCCTGCGTATGATGTCGTTATTATTCATTAATATAACCTAAGCTTTTATTCATTCAGAAAGGAGTTTTTCAATAATTGGATTTTTTTAGAAATCATCTTCTGGTTTAGTTTCTTTTGCTGCATCACGAACCTTTTGGGCATCAAGGGCAGCTTGAGCTAACTCGTCTTCCTTTTGATCTCTTTCTGTACGTTGCGCTGCCTTGCGTTTATTGTGCTCACCTAAAGTCGTTACAAAAGACTTTAATTCTTTTTCCGCCCACTCTAGCGCATCAGCCTCAGTTTCGAAACCAGTTTGCCTTTTTGAGACCACTGTCTTCTTAGATGTGGCTTGTCTGACAATTTCGACCTTCCAGTTTTTTCGATTTTTAACTACTCGGTAGCTATATTTCTTACTATTTGACATGTAATTTCCCGGAATTATAACTAACAGTGTTTAATACTTAAAAGATAATTGCAGCTTTCAAACCCGCATGTAGATTATTATCATTACTTTCAAACATTACTGTAACTTGATATTGACTAGCAGTTTTTTCAAACGCATACTCAATTGCAATGATTTTAGCGTTATATGTTTTATCTTTCACTTTTACTTTAACATCCTGCCCCAAACTCATCTTCTCACTTTGCACCTGCATTATCTTAGCCCTTGCAAGATACTCATTACTAGAAGCCAACGTAATAAGCGTATCATAAGCTAATTTATTTATAATAGCGCGGCCTATCTCGACATTACGCTTTAAGATAATACTATTAAAAGGTGCATTTAAAGTTGAATATTCTAAATCAATCTGAGCCTTAACAAACTCAGCCTTTGCAGATTCCAAACGTGCTTTCGCTACAACAACATTATTTTTGGCTACCTGTAAATCATGATCAGCTAACACAGTTCGGTCGTATAACTCTTGAGATCGGGAAAGTTCTCTTTTTACTTCATCATAAGTCGATTTCAAACCTTTTACATTTGCACGTGCTGTATTGAGTAGAGCACGAAATATTCTGTCATCAAGTTCAACAAGAACTTGTCCTTTTTTAACTTTTTGACCTGTATTAACGCTTACTTTTTTAACTATCCCATCAACAGGTATCGCTAAATCGACACGATGCGCCCAGTCAATCACTGCATCTACCTGACTTTGGGCAAACACATTAGTAATATGTAATGAAAATAATACTGTAATTGTATAAAGAATTTTCATTGTTGCGTACCTTCTTCTTTGATAGTTTCTAGTTTTTGGCCAACTTCTAATTCAATTTTAGCCATCACAATCATCATTTCATATTGAGTTTGTAAGTAGCTACGCTCGGCTTCTGAAATTTTCACCATCGCATCACCAAGATCCGACTTAACCTCTAATTCATACAATGCTCTATTACGATCTAAATATAATTCTCTATAATCAGTTAAGGCTTGCATCTGCTGTAACTTACTTTTCAATGAATCAAACTCTAACCATAATGTTAAAATAGAAGTCTCTACTTTTGCTTTAATTAACGCAATCTCTGCTTCAATTTGATACACCCTATTTAATGCTTTAGCCACCTCAACATCAGATTTATCGCCAGAGAATAAAGGTACACGCAACACAACACCAACTTGTAATTCATATTGACCTGGTACCTCACGTGAATAAGCGTAGCTTCCTGCTTCTAAACTCACCGTTGGGCTATTGACTTTTTTTGCAAATTCAACTCTGGTTCGTGCTGCAGTTAACTGAATCTGACGTTCTACAATTTCATAATTATTTATTAATGATATTTCATTTAACTTTTCAACACTGGGAAGTTTAATTTTTTTAAAATTAAGTTTAGGTTTAGTGACGGTATTAACCAACTCACCTGGCCGCCCCATGGCAACGGCCAGTTCTGAACGTGTAATGCGTTGTTCATTCTCACTACGTTGACGCAAATAGCGTACACGCTTAAAATCTACATCTTTCTCCATAACATCTATGTCGGATACCTGACCCAGTTCTAAACGGTCACGTAACCTATCTAAAATAATAAACTTATTTGCCATTTCTTCGTTATATCGATAAAAAAGCATATCAGCTAAAATTACATCATAAAATTTTTGCATTATTTCTATTCGACGCTCTAAAATAACTCGTTGTTTATTTTTCTGTTGAGCGTTAATATCTAAGCTTGCTGATGTAACACTTGCATCATGCCGACCAAAGTCATAAAGAGTTTTGCTAACAACTAAACTAGCACGATGGTCAGCATTATCTTGATTCACCGCTAGTGCTGATGGTTCTACATATTGCAAACGACCTTCAAAATATGCTGTTAAGTCATCTTCATTTTCAGCTTCTCTTTTTAGATTATTTGCAGCTTGAACACGAAGATTTGCAGTCGTTAAATTTGGATGAGGTTGTTCGGAGAAGAACAACGCTTCGTTTAAGGCTAAAGGATCAGGGATCTTTTTCCCGCCTCCAGCATAACTCAAAGATGAAAAGAAAAGACATAAAAATACTATTTTAGTTGATAACATCATTTTAATAGTTTAACTATTATCAATCAGAATTTTTTCGTTGCTGACGTTTGTAGCGAGTAAAAGATGTTTTTATATATTTTTTATTACTAACAAACTCGCCCATAAGTAAAAACTCATCAATGCTTGATGCTTTTCCTGTATATCGAAATACACGCTTCCCCTGTAAATTAAAAAATGCAAAAACAGGTGTTGCTCTAACTCGGTTTTCTTTAAAAGCAAAGTCTTTTTGTTTCATACTTTTACCTTGCATATTTTTTATTTGCAGATCACCTTCAATATCAACACTAAAATTCAGGAAGTTTTTCCGATAGTAATCTTGTACTACTGGTTGATTAAGAATATTTTGTTTCATGAAATGACAATATGGGCATTCGTCCATTTCAAAGAACAAAAGTATACCTTTCTTGCCTTGTGCTTTTGCTGCAGCTAATTCTTCTTTAAAATCACCCCAAGTTTCATTAAAAAAGAACTTATACGGATCACGAGGTGTAGAATTATTTGGTGAATCTAACGCTTGCACCGTATTAGCAAATATTAACAACCATAAGCCGGTAATAGCTAACGTCAACTGCCGGTTTGTCATTCTAATTTCCCCATAATTATTAATATCCTATAAACAAAGCATATAAGCTAAGATGAATATTCGCACTGTGTATATACACAGTTAAAACAAGCCTAAACTACACTATTATTGTATTATATAATTTCAGTCAAAAAGAACAAACAACTTTATTATGCGTAACCTGCCACTTAATCTTCAAATTCTCGCTGCCCCTACTGTCCTTGCGATACCCATTATTGCGGTACTTATTTTCACACTTCTCTATCTAAATGATATATCTGAACAAAATGATATGGTTAGAGAATGGGCTCGTGCCACAGATCAGCTAAAAATCGCTAAATCAACCAATTATCAAATGTTAGACTTACTCAACGAAATATCAAATATTGAAGTTTCTGAAAATTCTGAAAAAAAAGAAGAATTATTTTTTAATTATATTGAGCAATATCAATTTCTAAAAACAAGTCTTACTTCCAGCGATATTGTTGACAAAATTCCTGAGGCTGACCTTTTCTTATTTTCAAGCACATTAGAAGACACCCGATACTCTGAAAGCATTGATATACCAACAGCAATATTAAGTTTACAGAAGCTCTCACCAAAAATTGATTATATTTATAATACATTACAAGCAAAAAAACGTAGTCTTTACGTCAAATCCAATCGAGATATCACAAAGATTACATCTAAGCTCACACATTTAATATTAATCGTTCTGGGTATAGCCACATTTCTTGCAGTTATCATATCGGCTCTAGTGAGTACCAATTTACGAAAACGCCTAGCATCTATTAGTCAGTACGCTACAGATATACTCGATGGAACGCCCATGGATAGTAGTTCAAACGAGCTAATTTCGAAAAATAAAGATGAACTAAATCAAATATCAACTAAACTGAAAAATATATCACAACGATTAAATAATACCATTGAAAGTGAAATAATTATGCAAGCTGCAGAAGATGAGAGACAAAGAATAGCAATGGATATCCACGATCAATTCTTATCTGAAATCACTCAATTGCGGCGTGATATTAATACATCTAAAATTAAGGGAAAATCAGAACAAAATTTAGAGCGAGAATTAAAAACCATTGATTCTACGTTAGAACGGTTAAATATAGACTTAAGATCATTAATTAATGACCTTTTTCCTCACTCACTTGAAATGCTGGGATTAGAAGCCTCTATTCGTGATTACATCAAACGAAATGTTTCTCAGCTACAAAGTATCGAATTTTATATACAAATTGACGAGAAAATTGAAAAACATTTCACTCATCAACAATGTTTACACCTATATCGTATTTCTATCGAGGCGATTAACAATATTTTCAAACATGCTCATTGCAATCGATTTGAATTAGTCATCAAGATAATAAATAAAAATATAGTTCTAACTATCGAAGATAATGGTGTAGGGTTTGATTTTACACAAACAAATTTCCATGGACATATGGGATTATTGTCAATAAAACAACGAGCAAGTATTTTAAATTCAGAAGCTGTATGGCAAGCATCACGATTTAGTACAGGAACATGTTTAAAAATTGTTTTCGAACACCACGAAAATAATGATGTAAAAACAACGTCTCCAACGACGGCAAAAGATTCGCCCATATATGCCTGAAAAAATGATTAGCACACATACAAAAAATGCCTTTAACTACCCCCATTAGTCTAATTATTGCAGAGGACAATCCTCGTGATAGAGAATTTCTTACCGACCATTTGAATCAATTTGACCTCACGCTAACAGAGAATCCTCTACAAGCAATTGAGTTAGCAAAAAATCATGAAGCTCCAAATATTATTACAGATTTACAAATGCCACAAATGAATGGGATTACTCTTGCAAAAAATATTTGGCATGAACAACCGAATACTAGAATATTGTTTTGGTCTAACTACGGCGACGAAACATATATACGTTCATTAATTAAAATTATTCCACCACAAACTGTTTATGGTTATATTTTAAAAGATAATACATCTGATATTTTGAATAAAGCTGTATCCGCTGTTTTTAATGACGATCAATGTTGGATTGATCCAAAACTTCGCCCTTCGAATAATCTCACCTTAAAAACTGATAGCGACTTAACGGATACCGATTATGAAGTACTTGTAGATATATCTCTTGGTTTAACGGATAAACTCATTGCAGATCGCAGATTTTTATCACATCGTGGTGCTCAAAATCGACTTAAAACACTCTATCTTAAGCTCGGTGTCGCAATAGAAAGTGGCGAAACTAAGAGTTTAAATATTCGTTCACGCGCCGTATCTGTTGCTCTCAGGAAAGGATTAATTAACTCAGATGAAATAGATAAAGAAGAAAAATTATTTCAACAATGGGCCATTCAGCAACAACGTTTTAATCAGTAACATCTTTTAATTTAATAATTTTTTCTAGCCGCTCAAGAGTCACCGCGCCAAGAATAGTTTTTCTCAATTTACCTTCCGTATCTATTATAAAGGTAGTAGGCAAAGCTTGAAGATTACCGTATGGCGAAGAAACAGAATCTTCTGCCTTTAATATTGGATATATAATTTTGAAATCTTTAACAAATTCTTTAACATACTCCAAATCTTCTTTTTCAATATTAACACCTAATACCACCGCATCTGTCATATGATGTTTTTTATGGAAAGCATTAAGCTCAGGAATTTCAGCAGCACATGGTGGACACCACGTTGCCCAATAATTAACAATAACCCACTTCCCTTTATAATCTGAAACACTTACTTTGTTATCGTTTAAGTCCAGAAGGGTGAGTTCAGCCTCAGCAAAACTTATTGAGTACAAGCTTAATACCGATAGGACGACTAACAATAATTGTTTAGATTGTATTTGTAATATTTTCACTGAAAAGTATCCTTCTTCAAAATAGCGGCATGGTTATGACTATCCAAGCTAACAAACGTTCCCTTCATTATCATTCGGTTAAGGGATTCTTCTGGTATTCAATTAAGTTAAACGTTAAGACCGCGCCAGTTAATACAATTATCCATGAGATATAAATCCAAAGACAAAATAAAGGTAATACTGCAAAAGCACCATATATCAAATCATAACTTGGAAAATAACGTATATAGAGTAAAAATAATATCTTTGCACATTCAAATAATATTGCAGCAATTGCGCCGCCAATCAGAGCGGACTTAACTTCGACTTTAGTATTAGGCATCCATAAATAAATACTCACAAAGGCAAGCCAAGTGACTGTAATAGGTACCGCATGAACCAATATTGAATTGAATAAACTACTTTCAAATATTTTACCTAAAGCCATAGCTGAAAATAGGTACGTACTTAGATATAAGCTAAAGCCAACCAAGATAGGAATAGCCATTAACACTAGAAAATATAATGCTAACTTTAGAAGCGTACGCTTACACCGTTCAATATTCCAAATCTTGTTAATTATTAAATCGATTGTATTTAAACCGAGTAAAACCGTTACCACTAAAACGCTCAAACCAAAAGTTCGTAACTTTGATGCTTGTTCAGCTAACAATAAAAGCTTAGCTTGCATTTCTTGGCCTGCTGAAGGGGAAAATATATTTAACAGAGTATTATGTATCGTTAGTTGATTTTCAGAATAACTAACAAATTGACTAACGGAAAAAAACAATAATGCCACTATGGGCACAATACTTAATAATGTCGTAAAAGAGAGTGCTGCGGCCGATCTCAAACAATCATGTGATAAAAAATGACGAAAGCTCTGTTTCAATAAATGTTTAACTACCGTTAAATTTTTATTCATTTAACCCATATCATTTTATGATTTTCTTTTCTGCATTAAAAAAGCTCCATAGAATACTCTATGGAGCTTTTATAAACAGTAAGGTTACTACTTAGAAAGATATGCTTTATCTGAACCTTCAACACTACCAATCGACCAGCTACCACGTGTTTTAGCATGATTAACCGCAGCATCTATATCGCCTGCAGATGCACCTTGATCAATGGCTAAATCCTGACCGGGGTAAATCAAATCTGCATCTTTAATTTTATCTTTGTTCGCTTTGTAAATTAAAGGCCATTGATAAGGGTTAGAGTAAATATCAGATTTTGCAGAGATATCCCACAAGTTATCACCGGATACAACTCGATAATCGCCAGAAGAGGCAACAGGTGCATCCATTGCTAAAATATCTTTTAAGCGATCCAGTTCTGACTGTTTTTGACTAACTGCGTCTTCGGCTTGTTTCTTGGCTTTATTAGCAAGTTTAATGGCTTCGTCATCTTTGCCATCTTTAAGAGCCTTTTTGGCCTTCTTAATTAACTTGCCGGTATCTCGCCAAGCATATAATTCATCAAGGGCTATTTTATACGCGGCTTCGGCATCTGAAATGGCAGCAGCGGCTTCACCACCTTGTGGTTTCGATTCTTCTTCAGTCGTACCAGCACAACCAATAATTAGGCTGCTCGTTACAAGTATTAAAGCGAAAAACTTCAATAATTGAGCTATTTTCATTGTGGTTCACTCCCAGATGGAATAATTATTAGAATGTATTAGAAAATATCACTGACTCGAGACGAGGTCAAGAAACTAAACAAATATCGCCCACAAAAACCAAAAGTTCTTGAATATTTTAGCTACTTTTTAGTACCTGCAATCTGTCTAGATTTAATCGCGATACTACGAGCACGAAGCGCTAGTTCACGCGCTTCTACATAATCGCCAGAGTCGATCTTTTCTGAGGCTAGGTCCAGAAGAGCCTTAGCCTCAGAAAAACGTTTAGAATCATGAACTTCAGCACCAGCAGATTTTGCAGCTTGCAAACTTTGGCGCGCATTACTCATTTCTTGTACGGGTGGAATTAAACTACAGCCTGCTAATAGGAGCATTCCAAATAAGGCTATGTACATAAGTATTAACTTATGCGGTATCCGATATGGAGCATATTCTTCAGATTTAGTCATTAAGAGTGTTATTCACCTTGAGCTTGAGGCTATATCTACAGCTATACAATTGAAGTAGAATATTATAAAAAAATAACACTCGATCTACGATCTGTCAAGCTAATGAAAAATAGAATAAAGTGAGGCAATTTTAGTAATACGGCCTTGTTAGGGAGCTCATAATGACCATAAAGATTTACCACAATCCACGCTGTTCAAAATCACGTGAAACGCTTGCTCTTTTAGAGGAAAAAGGTGTAACAACTGAAGTCATTGAATACTTAAATACACCACCCGATGTAAAAACACTCACCAACATTCTCACGACCTTGAAAATGGAACCACGGCAGTTAATGCGAAAGCACGAAGCAGAGTACAAAGATAATCATTTAGATAATCCCGAACTAACAACTGAACAACTTATTCAAGCAATGGTCGATTTCCCCAAAATTATGGAACGTCCCATCGTTGTTAACAATGGCAAAGTTGCTATTGGTCGCCCGCCTGTTAGCGTATTGGATATATTATAAATATGCCTTCAAATTCATCATCAGAAGTTTTAGTCTTATTTGATAGCAAGCATGGTTCAACCTCTGAGCTGGCAAATTTTATTAGTCGCGGAATAGAAAGCGTTAGTGGTATGCAAGCACGATTGCGTACAGTAGCCCCCGTATCAACAGTTAATGAATCTACGCAAGATAGTATTCCTAAAGATGGTCCTCTATACGCCAGCCTTGATGATTTAAAACAATGTAGTGGTTTAATTATTGGTAGCCCATCTTACTTTGGAAACATGAGCGCATCGTTAAAATATTTTATTGATAGCACCACTCCCATTTGGCTATCAGGTGATTTAATTAATAAACCCGCCGCAGTCTTTACCTCAAGCTCAAGTTATCATGGCGGGCAAGAATCTGTTTTACTTAGTATGATGCAACCACTATTACATCACGGCATGTTAATGGTAGGCATACCTTATTCTGAAACAACACTTAACACGACCCGTACAGGTGGTACGCCATATGGTGCCAGCCATATCACCGGAGAAAATCATGACATGCCGTTTAGTGAAGATGAAAAAACGTTAGCGAAAGCACTTGGCAAACGCGTAGCCGAACTCGCTCAAAAATTAAATCACTAAATATTTAGTACTCTCAAATCCAAATAGAATCACCAATGACAAAAACAAAAACAGACTTTTATTATTTCATGACCTTAGTCGGTTATTTTGGAATGCTAATATTACTATCAAGTTGGATTATTGTTTTTGACCCACCGACAAACTCAACAACATCCTTAGCGCTTATTTTTATTTTAACGCCATTACTATTAGGGTTGAGGGGGTTACTCTATGGAAAGCGTTATACTTTTGCTTGGATGAGTATGTTAATACTTTTTTATTTTATGCATGGCGTGGTTGAGGCTTGGGCAAATAAAAATGCCATGATACAAACATTAGCACTAATTGAAGTTGGCTTAACGGTGATTGTTTTTATTGGTGCCATTATGTTTGTAAAATATAAATCGCGTGAGCTTGGGGAAAAATTAGAGCCCGAAGATTAATTACTTTTTCATTTCACTCTCAGTCTATTCCATTCTTTTGGATAAGCGGACAATAAATGTATCCCGTAATCAACGTAAACAATATTGTTGTACCAATATTTTTAGTCGTAAAGTGCTAGTCAATAGAGGCAGCTACTCAGCGATTCTGTTGAAAAACTAATGGAACTATAGCACTGATTATTGATCGGATCTTGAAAGGATATTCAGGAGTGATTAACAATGTTGGGAAGCTTACCTGCAGCACAAAATGAACTATTTTATGACTTCTGTCTGGAAGATTATGTGCCACAAGACAACCTTCTCAGACAGATTGATCAATTTCTCGACTTTAGCGACCTTCGTAAACATCTATCTTCTTTTTACAGTCACACGGGTCGACCTT